>Ga0214917_10000275_pt1 | contig 66106 bp, 53 predicted proteins | sample LL_1208_BB_MetaG_FD_177983 | JGI IMG/M metagenome (GOLD analysis project Ga0214917, IMG submission 177983) | Freshwater microbial communities from Lake Lanier, Atlanta, Georgia, United States - LL_1208_BB | ecosystem: Environmental > Aquatic > Freshwater > Lake | place: USA: Georgia | collected... | reverse complement strand
TCGCTGGACGCGTCAACCCATAGGACTTGACGCTGAATCCCTCTAGTGACGCAATGTCACTAGAGGGATTTTTATGCAACACGCACCACACGTCAATACTACGCGTTCCTTATTCACCGACCGTGCCAGAAGTGTTTTTATAAAAACAATAAACACACATTATGCAAAAAACTGCTTAGGACTCAACGACGGTGGGGGGAGTCACAACCCGCACCAAATGTCGCCCATAGCGCCAGACCATCACGACAGCTAGGCCACTTGCCAACAAAATAATGGCCGTGGCGCCACGAAAGAAGTAAGCTGGCGGGAGCAAATCGGTTGTCAACGCTGCAAACAACGGGCCGAGCATACCACCCAGCGACAAGACCATTTCTTTGAGTGCGGCAATCCGACCGCGCTGGTCAGCAGAAGAGATATCGACAAAGGCAGCGCCGAGTGCGGGTGTCACCATCCCTGTGCCAAAGCCGGCAATAATCGAGGCAATCACCATCGGGATGTAGCTAGGGGTTTGATCAACACCGATATACCATGCGGTATGAAAAAACAAGCCAATTGCAATCATCACAAACCGCCCAAAGCGGTCACTAATCCCCCCAAAGCCAAATTCCCCCAAGGCAGTGGACACACCATGAACGCCAATAACCACGCCAAACATGGTCGCAGTATAGGCATACTGTTGGTATAGTTGCAACAATGTCGCGGGCTCGGTGGCAACCCACGCAAACGTCCAAATAAATTCTACAACCAACAGGGTAACCAACGCCCCCAATGGCCGCGGCGGATTGCGCCAAATATCGCCAAAACCACTACGTGCGGGGTCATCACTAGGAGTTGCTACTACTGCCGGCTTTGTCTCGGGCACGATAAAGCACACCAACACCACCGCCACCAAGGCCATCACCCCCGACACGTAGAACGGCGCCGCAAAGCCCAAGGCGTCGTACAGCACACCACCGATGGTAGGACCAATAATCAAGCCGATGCTAATCCCACCGCTTACATAGCCCACCCATTTAGCGCGACGATCTTCGGGGGCAATATCGGCGGTGGCAGCCAAAGCCGCCGGCATAATCCCGGCATTGCCAAAGCCCAACAGAAAGCGAAGCACAATAAACGGAATGAGCTCATCAACAAATGGCATCATTAGATTCACAATTACCATGGTAAATAAGCTGATAATCAGTACCGGACGACGACCCCAACGGTCAACCAGATAGCCAGCACCGGGGGCGGCAATCAGATTGCCCAACGAAAAAGCGAAACTCATCCAGCCCAACGCCCCCATACCGATGTTATGAGCAATTAACCATGGGGCGATTACCGGGTAGGGCATCGAATGGCCCGTCATCATCAACGTCGTACAAGCAGCCAACAATAATACCACCGTCATTGGACGGATGTTTTTCACCATGATGCGATTACTTTCATATGCAGTATTCGAAGACATACCTCGAACCCGCGATTATCAATGATACGACGATTGGTCCAGACGCAGACGCAGCAGGCTACGTTTCTACTACTAATGCTACCACAAGCGTTTGTAATTGTATGGTATCATGGTATAAAGTTTTGATTATGATTTACAGATATGTGCCATGAAACGGCACCTGACGATATAAATTACCGTGTCTTCCCCACTAGAGTTCGTTTTTTGCGGAGCGATACCCCCCATGACCACTAGTTTGCTACCAACGCTCTTTGGCCAACCCTTGGGTCAACATGTCGCCTATGTGCGGGGTAATGTGCGCCTCGAAGATTTGGCCGAAATGTTGGCAGCCATGGCCAATGCGAGCGGTGGCATGATTGTCATCGGCATCAACCCGCGCAATTTACGCCCCGAAGGAGTGGTCGACGTCGATCAAATGAACCGGTTGGTACTCGATGCCGCTGCCCTCTGCGCCCCCACCCTCGTCATCCCGATGCCACTCTTGATTGAGCATGCATCCGTCATGGTCGTGGTGGTCAATGTGCCTCGTGGGCTACCCAACGTCTACTCAGTCAATGGGCGCTACCTACAACGACGCGACAGCGAAGACATCCCGCTTGAGCCCGATGCCTTGCGCAGTCTGTTTGTCGAGCGCGGTGGCATGACGTGGGAGCGGCTGGCCCACAGCGATGCCCTCATCTCGGATCTTGACCCCGCCAAAATTACCGGTTATGTCCACCGCGTGGGTGCAGTCGCCGAAGAAAACGCGATTGATTTCTTGTTGAAGCGGGGTTGCATGCACCAACAAGAGCACCTCATTCGCCCCACCAATGCAGGGGTGTTGTTGTTTGCCAACGACATCGAGCGCTTCTTCCCCCAAGCCGAAATCACCCTCGTGCAATATGCAGGCACTACGATGAGCGATGAATTCATGCGTGAAGACATCCACGACACGCTGGTCGAAGCGGTCCGGCGGGCTGAATTGTGGCTTAGCCAACACATGAAGCGTGGCAGCATCATGCAAGGGCTTGAACGCAAAGACTGGACCCAATTCCCCCTCGCCGTCGTCCGCGAGGTATTGGTCAATGCCGTCGCCCACCGCGACTACCTCATCCGTGGCGAAGGCATCCGCATCACGTTGTATACAGACCGCCTCGAGTGCCATTCACCCGGACGATTACCAGGACATATGACTATCGAAAACATCGCCGACCAACGCTTCTCGCGTAATGAAAGCATCGTACAAGTGATGGCCGACTTTGGGCTAATCGAGCGCCTCGGCTATGGCATCAACCGCATGTTTATCCAAATGGAAGCGGCCGGTTTATTGCCACCGACGTTTGCCGAAACCGACGGGGGCTTTTTGGTGACGCTCCACAACAACATCGAATCTGACCAACCCGCCAGCGACAGCAACGATCAATGGCGGCGTATGGGGCTCAACGACCGCCAAATCAGCGCCATCGGCGTCGTCACCGAACGTCACCGCATCACCAATGGCGAAATGCAAGAAATGCACGCCTCGGTGTCTACCGAAACCCTGCGCCGCGACCTGGCAGACCTGGTCGAACGGGGCATCTTTTTGCGGATTGGCGACAAACGTGGGGCCTATTATATTTTGAAGTAATGCAAAATTGCACACCAGAAACCACTGCAGGATGATTATCATCCTGCAGTGGTTTTTTGTCCCTATACAAAAAACGTCGCAATATCAGACAACGATTTTTTGGTGATAATCGGGACTTCACACTCTTCTGCGGGGTAGCCCACGGGCAACAACAAATAGGCGCGTTCGTTTTCACCACGCCCACAAATTTCGCTGAGGAAGCCCATCGGGCTCGGCGTGTGCGTCAACGTCACCAAGCCGGCATTGTGAATGGCACTAATCAGCATCCCAATGGCGATTCCCATCGACTCGGTCACGTAATAGTTTTTGCCTTTGCCACCGTCAGGGGTAAAGTGCCAACTTTCGGCGAAACAGACAATCAACCACGGTGCGATATCGAGGAAGGGTTTGCTGGCATTGGTCCCTAACGGCGCAAGGGCATTGAGCCATTCGGTAGGGGCACGGCCACCATAAAAGGCCTGCTCTTCTTGCTCAGCAGCAATCCGGATGCGATGCTTCATATCGGGGTTACTCACCGCACAAAAATGCCACGGCTGCTGATTGGCGCCACTCGGTGCGGTACCGGCCGTGCGGATGACTTCGGCAATGATTTGTTGCGGTACCGCTTGATCACGGAACATGCGGATCGAGCGTCGGCGTTGCATCTGCTCGCGAAACGCCGTCGCCCGTTGCGCCATCTCGGCGGGGCTATATTCGTGGAAGGTGGTGAGGGGGGCGTGGTTGGGCAGAGGGGACATCAGTAACTCCTTGTTATGACAACAGTGTCAAAATAGCTGATCGTAACGCATAGACATCATGGCGAATCGTATCTTGTTTGTTCCACAATATACGCTGGCCATCGACCACTTCACTCAGTGGCGTAGCGAGGGCTTGTACGCCCATAGCGGCAATCAACTCGCTATCATTCGGCGCAAGGGTGAGAGGCTGCAAGCCATCACGCCCGAGCACGGCAATCTGATTGGCAGTAGCTGGACGATTATTGAGCAGTGCCACATCGAGCACCCCAGCCCCCAACAACGCGACCATTACCGCTACATGCCCCACAATATCAAGGTGCTCAGTTTGACCGGTTTGGGTGGTGGTATTGGCGACAAATACTACTTTACCACGACAATCAGCGAGGGCAGTGCGAATACCGTCTGGGAGCAACACTGCGTGTAGCGTAGTATAAAAACTCCCGGGACCGATTAACACAATATCGGCATCGCGAATCGCCTGACACGCAGCCGGCAACGCAGGCGCGGGCGGTGTCAACCGGCAACTCGCAATCGGTGATTTGCGCGGCGCACGAACGGCAAATTCACCGATGTGATCGCTACCGTCAATCAGATGGGCACACAGTTGGGTACTCACCGTACTCACGGGCAAAATGGTGACAGTAGATTGCGCGAGCTCTGCCAAATCAGCCACGGCTGCTGCGAAATCACCGCGCTCGCGGTACAAGGCGGCCAGCATCAAATTGCCCATGGCCATCCCCGCCAAATCAGGCATCCCCGTACCATCAAAGCGATGTTGCAACAGTTTCGCCAATTGGGTGTTTTTGGCAGTGGCCGCAATGGTGGCGCGGATATCGCCAGGAGCAGGCATGTCACCACCAATCGTGCGCGCCAAACCCGTCGATCGACCGGTATCGGTTACCGCAATGATTGCGGTTTTGTGAAATGTATCGGGGAGCGCCTGTAATGCAATACTTGCCCCCCCACCACCACCGAGCACCACCGCTTGCCGTTGTCGCATCGCCCCATCCTTTACCAACAGCACAGATTGCCCCAACCCTACCACAATGGCGGCTGCTTCACAAACGCATGTAACAACCGAATGGTGGCATCAATATCCGTAGGATCGACCATTTCAAATGCAGTATGGGTATAGCGCGTGGGAATGCCAATCAGCAATGCGGGGATGCCGGCATCGATCAATGCCACCCCGTCAGAGCCATAATTGGCATAGACACCGTGTTGATAGGCAATCCCTTCTTGACCGGCCAAATCGGCACAATGCCAAAGCAAACGCCGGTCATATTGAATCGCGGCGTCTTTGTGGACGAGGGTGGGACCACCACCGAGGCGAGCATCGTATTCTGGCAAACCCACTGTCGGCACATCGCCTGTTAAACCCACATCGAGTGCCAGCGCCATGGCGAAATTGCCCCGGATGCCCATGGCTCGCGCACCATGTAGCCCGTTTTCTTCTTGGACGGTTGCACCCAACCAAAGTTCACAGCGCAATGTGGCGACATCGAGATCGTGGAGCAATACGTCCATAATGGCAAGGGGCATCCGATCGTCCATCGCTTTGCCACTGACATAGCGCCCGACTCGTTGCACCGGACGATACCAAATCACCGCCGCGCCGACATGCACCCCAAACAATTCCGCTTCACGGCGACTAGTCACGCCGATATCCACAAAAATATCTTCGAAGCCCAAATGTGCTTTTTCGAGCTGGGGCAAGGTCATCACATGCCCACTGGCCGCTGCAAACACCCCCCGCGCTACCACCCCATTCCGCCCCAATACTTGGGCCGTTTGGCCAATCATGTAGCGGCGGTCAGGGGATTGACGACGGGCACCTTGGGCCGTGTCGAGGAGCAAAAAGCCATCATCGGTGATACTCCGCACCACAAAGCCGATTTCATCCATATGCGCTTGGATGAGCACGCGTGGGCCTTGACCACCCACCTTGACCAGCAAGTTCCCCACCGCGTCAACCACAACTTCTTGTACTAGTGGTTGCCAACGTTGGCGAAGGTAGTCGCGTACGGCGGCTTCGTAGCCACTCGGACCAGGAATATCACAGAGTTCCCGCAGGAGTTGTAATACTTGTGCGTCATTCATGACGACCTCCTCTCACCATCAACACTATTCGCTATCCGTGACCTTGCCAATACGGGCAAATTCTCCGGGCACCAACCCACACGCAAGCGTTAATGCGCGAGCGGCGAGTTGCAAGGGGATGATTTCGGCCAAGGGGGCAAAGGCCAACTGCGGCAACGCCAGCGTCGGGTAGCGCCGCGTCGTCTGCACTGGTCCAATCAGCCACACGTCACTGCCACAGGCATGTAATTCGTCGGCGAGGCGCATATCGTAGGCAAATGTTGCCCCTGGTCCGGCACAAACCACGGCGCGATGCCCAGGCCCGGCAATTTCGAGTGGACCATGACGAAACTGGGCACTACTCAACGCATCGGCCGACAAGCGCGCGGTTTCTTTGAACAACAACGACCCCGCCAGTGCCGTGGCATACGACGGACCACGCCCTACAAAGGTAATCGGCCCAGCTAGGCGCCATTCGGCTGGCAAACTTTGCGGGTCGAATTGGCTCAACACTCGGCGCTGGGCTTCGAGGGCCGGGAGCAATTGATCGGCGATTTGAGCGGGGGCATCACCCACCATACGACCTGCCAAAATCGTCAAGGCCAAGAGTGACGTGGTATAGGTTTTGGTGGCAACTGCCCGCTCTGGCCCAGCCATATGCGGGATGACATGATTGGCGTGGCGTGCCAACGTGCCGGTAGGGTTGTTGGTGACGGCAATCAACAACGATTGGGGGTGACGGTCATTGAGCAGACGCACCGCCTCAATAGTTTCACCCGATTGCGAAATCACAATCAAGGCGGTGTCACGTGTCAAGGCTTGATGCCCAAAGTGCAACAATTCAGACAGTTCGATGTGCATCACCGGCCAACTCGCCGCAAACAATTTGAGCATGGCGGGATAAGCCGAATAAAACGAACTGCCCATGCCGGTGATAATCACGCGGCGCGGCGCCGCATCGCGCACCGCCTTGGCCGCAACTTCGAGCGGACTCCCTGCCGCCAGATGTGCCCGCAACGCCACTTCTAGTAACTCAGGTTGGGCTTGTACATCACTCAAAAAATCACTATTACTCATAAAAATCTCCGTTTTGTACTCTGTATGAATAGATTACTCCATCGCAAAAAACTATACCATCCCCAATAAGACTTTGGCATCGGCCACGTCGACCAAAGTCGCCGGGCCGGCGATGTTACCCCGAATCACCTCGTGATTCGGTAACAGCGCCTGAATCGCCGCCACGACAGACTCTTCGTGCACTTTGCCCAGCATAAAGACCGCCGTCGGACCGGTATCCGTCGAACAATAGACAGGGATGCCCTGCGCCCGAAGCTCATTACACATCCGGAACAACAAGATATTTTCGGGTTCCCAACCGATGATTTTGTAGTCGTCGCCACCCGACATAGTAATGCCGTGCAACCGCATACTATCAATCTCGGACATCCGCCCCAACACTTGCCAATCACCACGGCGCGTGGCCGCAATGGCATCCACAATTTCTTGAGACCGAGTCGCCATCCAGCCGGCAAACAACGAACTATGCGGGGCATCGGCATGCGCTTGCTCTGTTTTGAGACCAATCCGCGACGCCATCGGCACCGTCAACAACGACACATCGGCAAACAAGGCGGGATCATCGAGGCGCACCGCAAAGCTTTCGGCATGCGTCAGACCCGGGTGTGACACCCACAAAGCAATCCCACCGACCGCCGCCCGGCAACCAGACCCGGCGAGCAGACGCGCCACACAACTCACAAAGCGCTGGTTGGCAATCAACTCAGGGCCAAATAGTGCGGCAATCCCCGCCACTGCCAAGGCTGCCGAACCCGAGGCACTCGAGCCGAGGCCTTTGCCTTCGACAGCAGTGCGAAAGAAGTTGCGGCTCCGCACCACTGCCCGCCATGCGACCCCCGCCATGGCGCGCAATGCATCGAGGGTCTGCACCACGCGGTCACGTTCACGACCGTGGGCAGGAGCACTGCCAATCCAAATGTCATCATCGGCTAACGCTGGCACAAATTCAACCAGCGTCACCGTGCTCGCCGCATCACTATTAACCGAAATACTCGGGAGAAAAGCAATTCGCTGCGCCCAATCACTCAACCCATGATATTTGAGGATGCCTTGCATAGGATAGGCACGTGCAGCCGCCGCATGATTGGCGCGAGCGGCCGGTAATTGGGTCGGATAATCAGCAACTACCACCTGATGAGTAGTCAATGCCGCCAAAATCTGGTGATGACCATGGCGCATATGGTCATCGAGTGCCGTTATCGCAGCCGGAATCGCTGTCATCGGTAAACCTTTGTCGATATTTGATGATTTGTTACCATGTTGCTATCAATAATAACATACAGTGCGAGCATAATGACTTTTAACAGTATAATCGCATCATGCGTAAAAGGAAGGATACGAGCGATGGTTGTATTTGTGATGATTGACGGTATGCGCCCCGACGCCATAACCGCCACCCCCTGCCCCAATCTCCAAGCCTTGATTGCACGCGGTGCCAGCACTATGCACGCCCAAAGTGTCATGCCCAGTATCACCTTGCCCTGCCATACCTCACTGTTTCATTCCGTGCCACCTACCCGCCACGGAATTACCACCAACTACTTCATCCCGATGGCACGTCCACTCCCCGGGCTAATCGAAGTCGCCCGCGCTGCCGGCAAAAAAAGTGCTTTTGTGCATAACTGGGAACCACTCCGTGACATGGCGCGCCCAGAACAATTGTCATACGCTTGGTGCCACGAACCCCCCCTCGATCCCAGTTACGACGACGAAATGCACGCCGAAGCCCTGCGTGTGGTCAAATCCAACCGCTACGACTTTGTGTTTGTTTATTACGGATCGGTCGATACTGCAGGGCATGCCTATGGCTGGATGGAGCCTGGCTACCTCGGGCAACTCAGCCATGTCGATAGCCTGTTTGGTGAATTACTGGCCGCCTTGCCTAGCGACACCCACCTCATCGTGCAAGCCGACCACGGCGGTCACGACCGTACCCACGGTACCGATATGCCCGAAGATATGAACATCCCGTGGATTGCCGTTGGTCCCACTGTGAAACCAGGCTATACCATTCAACGCACTGTATCGCTGATTGACACGGCACCAACCCTCGCTCACATGCTAGGAATTGCTCCCCACGAAGAATGGGAAGGCACCTGCGTCGACGAATTGTTTGTGTAATCGAAAATCAACCACGGGTGAAGATGAGCGTACGCCCATCTTCACCCCTGATAACAGCATCATCTTGGTGCCCAAGACCAGAATCCTAAAATTACTCACGCATTAATTAACGACCATGCTTCGCTGAAGCCATGATGCAGTGTTTTGGACTGCCGTCGACCATCGGGTGAGACGACCCATACCGTCAGCCCGTTATCTAGCGGGTCGCCAGATAGTTCTATTGTGACGTGGTGCTGGGTAATCACGATATCAAGCATCCACCCACCTATCGGCAATTGCGTGAGGCGCACTTCTGGCCAATCCGCGGGCAATTGTGGGGCGATAATGACTTCGCGCTTGCGCAGATTCGGCGCAATTCCGCACACCCCCTCGACGATTCCTTGCACAAGCAATGCTGCCGACCACAGCTGAATAAAACAAATCCCTTGTGGAATCAATTCTTTCATCAAGCCCAATGAACCGACGCGCGCCGTCGACCCAATACTCCGTAGTAATTCGATGCCATACGCCGGATCGTGTTGGGCAAAGGCACTCAATGCCAACAGCCCCGTCGGCAGCGTCCAGACACGCTCATCAACACCTTTGGTGTGCATTAGCCCCCACTGATTGACCAAATCCTGACGCACCTGCTGGTAAACCGCCTGCTGGCGTGCCGGAGTAGCAATTTGTGTCTGCACCGGCACAATCGCCGTCCAATGATGGTCGAGCTGGGGGGTGCCATCACGCTGGAGCGAGTCGGCGTACAACGATTCTTTGTCTAACCACCATGCATGTTCGAATCGATCGGCAAGATTGCGGGCATAAGTACGCCACACCTCTGCTTGCGCAAGTTTGCCATCAGCCATCGCCCACTCAGCAAGTGCCATCAGCGCCTGATAGATGTAACAGACGGTGTCGAGTTTGAATGGTCCCATACCGTGGCGCTCCACCATGCCATCACCATACGGCCAGTGGTCTCCATTGAGGACACCCATCACATGTTGCATCCCTTCGGCGCACACCCTGTACAACCGAAATGCGAAGCCGTCATCACCGCTCCAGCGTACGTATTGCCAACAAGCCACCGCAAATTGGGGCGTTTCTTGGGCATTGCCTGGATGAAAAATCCGCCCGTTGGTGGTGATTTCGTGGGGGACACGCCCACAGGCATGATCAGCATGGGCCGCGAGGTAGGCCAGCACGCTCTGAGTGGCTGCTGCAAAGCCAGCCGCCATCAATCCAGGCACCGCATAGGCGGTGTCACAACCAAACACTTGCGGGTATTCGGGGATGCCCGCCAAAAAATATACTGGCATCTGGTGCGGTTGCGTCACGAGTTGTTGCAAGTTGTGCATAGCCACCTGCCAATAGTCGTTGAGCGCGGCATCTGGCGTAGTTAGGCGCACCCCATGCGTTGTTGCTAGCGGTGACTCGAGTAATCCCGTGCGCGCGACGATATCGGCGTGCTTGCCACACCAACGTTTAGCCAGAGCTGTCGCTTCGGTTTGTGCTTCGTGATCAACCGCCAGCACCCAATCGATACTCCAAGGCGCTTGTGGCGCCACAGTGACCGGAGATTGGGTGCTGACCACATCAGCACTCACCTGCCAACGCCAATCCAATGAATTGCGGGCGACCGCTGCCCCTTGCCATTCAACTCCCGCGCGATCAACGCAGATACTATGCGCAAAGACCCGGTAACGCATGGGCCATTCATCGATGCCACCAAACCAACAACCGCGAATATCCGTCACGATTTCGATGGCGACAGTGCCCTGCCAAGACAGTGCTGTCGGGTTAAGAATCTGCACTTGCACGCTCAACAACGGCAGATTAGGGTGGAGCGTTTCTTGGACTACCACTTGCAACCCTGCATGCTGATGGATGCGCTCCACGTAGTGCGCGTAAATGGTACAGTGTGTTGCTGGTGCAAGGAGCTGCCCATCGATACGCACCTGCCAGCCCTGTAGCATGCGCATCGGGTGCGCCCAGAGGCCACCCATTTTGCCCACCAAATGCTCGTCGCCATAGGGAGTGATGGCACCCCCGATGCTCCCCACAAGATACATTCGCGGGTTGCTCAAAAAATACGGTGTCGCACTATCGCGCTCATCGTGCCAATCAACGCTCCCCAACACAAACCGCTGCATCGTCATCATTCCCTCGCATCCATTTATCCCATTGCTCTATCCTACCATCCATCCGCGAGTGGCGATTGTGATTGACCAAATTAATAAAATCATGTATATTTTGTATTAAGAAAAAATTAAATTACCATAGGAGCACTACGTGACGCGGCTTTTTTTTGCCACTGACATCCACGGATCAGACATATGCTGGAAGAAATTCTTGAACGCGGCACGTTTTTATGATGTCACGACGCTCGTTTTGGGGGGTGATATGACCGGCAAGGCCTTGGTGCCTATTTACCAATTACCAGACGGACGGCATCAAGCGATATTGCTCCAGCAAGAGTACATTCTCGACGATGAAGCAGCCGTCATCGACATGGAGCGCAAAGTGACCAGCCGTGGGTATTACCCATTCCGGGTGACGAGCGGGCAAATCCAATCATTCCGCGACGACCCCAGCCTCGTCGATACGTTTTTTCATCAGCAGATGCATGCCTCACTGGAGCGTTGGTTGGCGATTGCCGACGAGAAATTAGCCGGGAGCGGGGTGCGCTGTTTCGTGTCGCCGGGCAACGATGACCCCTTCGAAATCGACGCATTGCTCAGTTCGTCGCCCCACATCAACTTTGCCGAAGGCCAAGCGATTGACATCGGCGAAGGATTCACCTTGATTTCGAGTGGTTGGGCCAATGTCACGCCGTGGCGCACCTACCGCGAATTGCCCGACGATCGCTTGTACGACTACCTCAAGGCGATGATTCCCTCCGAGTTGAGCATGGAAAAGACCATTTTCAACTTTCACTGCCCACCCTACGCCTCCAATCTCGACGACGTCCCCGAAATCGACGAAAACCTGAATGTGCTCAATGCGGGGCATTCCCTCGTGCCAGTGGGGAGTACGGCGGTGCGGCGGTTAATCGAAGAATACCAACCGTTGGTGTCGTTACACGGTCACATCCACGAAGGCAAAGGCACCACCCGCATCGGCAAAACATTATCGATTAATGCGGGGAGTTTGTATGAGCAGGGAGTTTTGCAGGGGGCGTTGATTGATCTCGACCCCCACCCTAAGCGGGGGCTGTTTACCCCCAAAAGCCACATTCGTAGCTATACCCTTACCACGGGGTAGTGAATAGCGTCATGCGACGTCAATTGTTATTCGTTTATCCATCAAGGAGGATTCGTACATGAGTAATGAGGCGGCCACCAAAAACGCAGGCGATGCCGCGTTGTTTCTACGCAAAGCCACGGGGCTCGTTCGTTCTTGGTCCGTGTTTGATGCATTCATTTATGCCTTCTTTTCGATTAACTTGGTCACGCTCGGGCTCTATTCCATCAGTCAAATGTACTTTTTTGATGGCGGCATGCTCAACGGGCTGGTTATCTTCGGCGTACTGATTTTGGCCGAAGTGGTGGTCTATGCCGCCTTGATTGCCGTCATGCCCCGAGCAGGTGGCGACTATGTCTGGCAAAGTCGGATTTTGGGTGGAGGCATCGGCTTTGTGTTGGCCGTCACCGGCTGGTGGTTTATTTTGTGGTTGTGGACCCCGTTGTACGGCGACATGCTCCGCAAAATGATTGTCGTCCCCATCCTCGCCCTACTCGGTCAGCGTGACAGTGCCTTGTGGGTCAATAGCGACACCACGGCGTTTTTTGTGGCATCACTGATAACCTTGGCGTTTGTGACGGTGATTATTATCGTCGGCATGAAGCGCTACGCCACCTTCCAGAAATGGTCGTTTTGGATTGGCAACGCTGGTTTGTTGATGGTGATTGGCTTGCTTTTTTCGGGTGATCATGCCGCCTTCAAAGCCGCCTTCGAAAGCAACAGCACGGCCTTGTTTGGCACCGCCGCTGGCTTGTACGATGCCACTGTAGCGGCTGGTGAGGCAGCGGGCGCCGTCAATCCATTGATGGGCGGTGATTTCAAGTCGATTTCGCTGTTGCTCCCATGGATTGCCTTCTTTTTGCTCTATCCCAACTGGGGTGCCACTTTGTACGGCGAAGTCAAAGGCGCCGACGACTTCAAGCGCAACTTCAACGGGATGGCTGCCGCAGTCGTGGTCACCGTCGGCTTGTTGATTCTGCTCTTTTTCGCCATCGATCACTCGATTACCTGGAAGTTTTATATGCAGGCCAATGGTGCCTACTGGTACACGGCGTGGGGCAACACCAAAGATGCATCGCCATTCCCCATTTGGCCCTACCCTGCCTTGTTGGCCGCCTTTATGACCACCAACCCTATCGTCCAATTGTTGGTGATTGTGGCAATGAGCATGTGGTTCTTTGGCTGGGCCGGCACGATGTTTTTGTCATCGACGCGGGTAATATTTGCGGCTGCCTTTGACCGTTTGCTCCCCGAAGCCGCCGCGCAAGTCGACGAAAAGACCCGCACGCCGGTGTGGGCGTTGGTGTTGATGGTGGTGCCCGGCATCATCGTGGCGTACTTGTACTGCTACAACCTGTGGAGCTTTGCATCGTTGACGTTGGCAGCCACCTTGGTGATTGGAATCACCTTTTTTGGTACAGCCATTGCGGCGACGATTTTGCCCTACACCAAAAAAGACTTGTACGAGGCCTCACCGATTGCCGGTTATAAGGTCTTGGGGATGCCGTTGATTACGGTGTGTGGTGCAATCACCACCCTGTTCTTGGGCTTTTTGTTGTACCAATGGTTGCTCGACCCCGAAGCCAAATACGGTATCGGCTACAGCATCAACGATGCCGGTGTCAAAAACACCACCTCGCTCTACTTCATGGGGGTATTGTACGGAGTGGCGGTGTTGATTTATGTGGGCATGCGGATGTACCGCAAATCCAAGGGGGTCAATCTCGACGTGTTGTATAGTGAGATCCCAGCCGAGTAAATACATTCTGTCGCTCCCAACCACCGAGTATCATGTTTTCAGTACTGAAAACAGTTACTCGGTGGTACTATGTGCCGCAAAGGATTGCGCATGCATCACGACATCATCCAAGCTGCCACCTTGCTGGTCGACGCGGCGCGAGCCCGCAACCTGCCACTGCGCCTGTTGGGCGGTATCGCCGTGGCGTTACACTGCCCCAACAGTATCAATCCGGGACGGAGCTACCGCGACATTGACGTCTACATCCCCGCCAAACGGCAAGCCGATGCGACGGCGCTATTTGTGGGCAATGGATTTGTGGCCGACAAACAGTTCAATTTGCTCAATGGCGACAGCCGGATGCTCTTTTTTGATCCGGTGCAACAGCGCCAAGTCGATGTGTTTGTGGGTGAGTTCCGCATGTGTCACCCCATCCCCATTAGCACAAGCAGTCATCTCTACACCATCGCGGTGGCGGAGTTATTGCTTACCAAGCTACAAATCTACCAACTCAACCCCAAAGATGCCCACGACGGCTGTGCGTTGTTGCACGAATTGCAGATTGGGACGAGTCCAGCCCAACAGGCCACCCGCAACCGCCTCGCCCTACTATGTGGGGCCGACTGGGGTCTGTGGCGCACATTTACCCTCAACCTCGAGCGCTGTGTGACCTATGCCAACACCCATTACGATGCCGCATTTGCCACTGCATTACAAAATGAAGTGACGGCTGTGCACAATGTGCTCACCAATGCTCCCAAAACATTAGGGTACAAAATGCGCGCCGCCATCGGTGAAAAAGTGCAGTGGTATGAATTACCCGAGGAAGTTGATCGCGCATAATGCCGCAGCCTGCTGCGGCGCTATGCGCAGGTACGAGGCATGTGCTCGCACTCGAACCGATCCACGCACTCGCATACGATCCTCGCACTCGAACCGATCCTCGCACTCACATACGATCCACGCACTCGCATACAGCACCATGCGATGACACAAATAAGAATTATGGTATATCACAGAGACGCATCAGGGCGTATCTACTTCAAACTTTAAGTATGTTATAATTTGGCAGAGTTATCAGGGGTTTACCGAGACTGAGGTCTATGTTCAACAAAATTTTGATTGCCAACCGTGGCGAAATTGCCGTACGTATCGTACGTGCCTGCCACGAACTCGGGGTGCGGGCCGTCGTGGCCTATAGCGAAGCCGATCGCTATTCGCTGGCGGTTCGCACTGCCGACGAAGCGGTCTGTATTGGACCAGCACCCTCACCACGCTCATACCTCAACCAATCAGCCTTGATTAGTGCGGCCCGGATTACCGGCTGTGATGCGATTCACCCGGGCTATGGGTTTTTGTCTGAAAACGCCTACTTTGCCGAAATCTGTGCTCAATACGGCATTACCTTTATTGGTCCCAGCCCTGAAGCCATCCGCCTGATGGGGGACAAAGTCGAAGGGCGCAACACCATGCGCGCTGCCGGCGTCCCCATCGTGCCTGGCTCTGAAAATGAACTGAAGTCACTCGAAGAAGCAGTCGAATTAGCCGGCAGCATCGGCTACCCGGTGTTGCTCAAACCGGCTGGTGGTGGTGGGGGTCGCGGGATGCGTGTCGCCAATGACGAAGCCGAATTGGTACGCTACTATGCCACTGCCAAAAGCGAAGCCGAAGCGGCCTTTGGCAATGGTGCCCTGCTCCTCGAAAAATACCTGCCCAAGGTGCGCCACGTCGAAATCCAAGTCCTCGCCGACCAATATGGCAATGCCATCCACCTCGGCGAACGCGACTGCTCGTCGCAACGCCGCCACCAAAAAATCATCGAAGAATCTCCCTCACCGGCCGTTAGCCCCGAGCTCCGCACCCGCATGGGCGATGCGGCCCTCAAGGGGGTACGCGCTATTAATTATGTCAATGCCGGCACAATGGAGTTTTTGCTGGACCCCGAAGGCAATTTCTACTTCATCGAAATGAACACCCGCATCCAAGTCGAACACCCCGTCACCGAGCTGGTCACCGGCCTCGATTTGGTGCGCTGGCAGTTACGGATTGCCTCGGGCGAGCACCTCACTGTGCAACAATCCGATGTCGAGTTGCGTGGCCACGCCATCGAATGCCGCGTCAACGCCGAAGACCCCGAACGGGACTTTATGCCATCAGTTGGCGAAATCCAATACTACTTGCCGCCTGGCGGTCCGGGCGTGCGGGTCGATTCACACCTCTACAACGGCTATACCGTGCCGGGGAATTACGACTCGCTACTCGCCAAAATGCTGGTGTGGGCGCCCACCCGCGAAGAAGCCATTGTGCGCATGAAGCGCGCGCTTGGTGAGACAGTCATCCACGGCATCAAAACCACCATCCCTTTCCAACTGGGCTTGCTCGACGACACAGTCTTCCAACATGGCTTCATGCACACCCGCTATGTGGGTGAAATGATGCCCAAATGGCTCGAGACGCGCAAAAAATAACCCGTACCGGTACACCCCACAGACACTGCGCTGTCTGTGGGGTGTTGCTGCGCATAGAAGAATATTTGCACACCGCCGATTCACGACGCGCAGTGCGTATTTTTCACCAAACATATACGACGCACAGAAAATTTTGCCTTTTTTTATGGGATGCACGTATAATCGAGTGTGACGCAACACGCATCTAGACCAATGGTGATGATGCCAAATCCTGCGCAAGAATGGTCGGACATGGCATCACCGCGTGTGCGCTTTGGGTGGCAAACATCCAGAATCCACTCGGGTGCGTATTATTCCCAAACCGTATCTAAAAAGGAATATGCTCGATGGCAAAAATGATTTCACCCAGTGTGGAATGGCACGGATTACTCGCCCAAGCCAAAGCGCTTGTGCCTGAAGCGTTTAGTAGCGATGGACGGGTGCTTAATTTGATGGGAGGTGAGTGGGGACATCCTGGGCACGGCAAAACATATATGTCGGCAGTCGATGGCACCTTAATGGGCAATCTGCCCATGCTCAACCTCGACGAAGCCAAGCGAGCCGTACGCTATTGTGCCCAAGAATTCAAAACCTGGTCACAAGTACCCCTCGATCAACGCAAACAACGAGTCGTAGACACGTTGGCGTTGCTCAAGCAACACCGCGAACTGATTGGGCGGCTATTGATTTGGGAAATCGGCAAACCCTATATCACCGCCATGACCGACGTCGATCGCTGTATCAGTGGGGTCGAATGGTACGTCGATCAAATCGATGCGCAAATGGCGGGACGCACTCCCCTCGGCGTGATTTCGAACATTGCCTCATGGAACTACCCGTTGTCGGTGCTCGTTCATGCCATGTTGGTGCAAGTATTGGCCGGCAACTCGGTCATCGCCAAAACGCCCACCGACGGTGGATTGTACGCCTTGACCGTATCGATGGCACTTGCTCGGCGCTGTGGCTTACCAGTGTCGCTGGTGAGTGGCTCAGGCGGGCAATTGAGCGAGGCCTTGGTACGCAACGCCGATGTGGATTGCTTGGCGTTTGTGGGTGGCAAAAGTAATGGGCGTGACATTGCGGCCAGCTTGTATGACCGTGACAAGCGCTACATGCTCGAAATGGAAGGCATCAACGTCTACGGCATCTGGGAATTTTCGGATTGGAACGGGCTGGCCCAACAACTCAAAAAAAGCTACGACTACGGCAAACAACGCTGTACCGCTTATGTGCGCTTTGCGGTACAACGCAAGCTCTTCCCCAAGTTCCTCGACACCTACATCCCCGTGCTCAAAGGGCTCAAATACGGTAACCCGACGTTGGTCGATACCCCCAACGACCCCTTACCAAGTCTCGACTTTGGGCCGCTCATCAATGCCAAAAAAGTCGAAGAGCTTCGAGTCATGCAAAGCGAAGCGATTTCGTTGGGGGCAATTGGGCTCTACGAAAGCGACATCGACGAGGCGCTCTTTTTGCCCAACCAAGACACCTCGGCCTACTTTGGCCCGACCTCGATATTGAATGTACCGCGCAACGCCCGCTTGCACCACAACGAGCCATTCGGGCCACTTGATACCATTGTATTGGTCGACCGCGTGGAAGAGCTCGTCGCCGAAATGAATATTTCGAACGGCTCACTCGTTTCATCATTGGCCTGTGATGACGACCGCGTCGCCAAAGAAATTGCCGGCGATTTGCGTTCGTACAAAGTGGGGCTCAACAAAATCCGCTCACGCGGTGACCGTGACGAAACCTTTGGTGGGATTGGGCAATCATGGAAGGGCTGTTTTGTGGGTGGCAAATACCTAGTACAGTCAATTACCGTTGGCCAGCCCGGTGAGCGCTTGTACGGCAACTTCCCCGACTACACGTTGCTCCCAGATGTACGCTAAGTAGCATGTACGAGTGCCACTCCATGCGTGATGCTTGGAGTGGCACTTTTTATGTCACAATAAAGTCATATTTTTTAGCCAACAGCACACAATAGAGGGCAACCATATGCGCACATTACTTGCGACCCGCCCCGATCCAAATGCGCCGCCCATCCTGAGCATTACGGATAGCAATGCGCTCCCAACGGGGAACGTCACTATCGCCGTAGCCTATTCGGGGATTAATTACAAAGATGCCTTGGCAGTGACTAATCGTGCCCCCATCCTGCGGAGCTTCCCCATCGTACCAGGGATTGATTTGGCAGGCACCGTCACTGCATCGGACGACCCACGCTGGCCGGTAGGTGACCACGTGGTAATTGCAGGGCGGGGTATTGGCGAACGGCGCTCTGGTGGCTACACCACGCTGACGCGCCAACCGGGCGACATCCTCACCCGCTTGCCTGCAGGATTAACCCTCGCCGATGCGATGGTGATTGGCACTGCCGGGATTACGGCGGCCATGTCCGTGGCAGCGATTATGCGTGCCGGTATTCCCCCTAGTGAACGCCCAGTGCTGGTGACCGGCGCAAGCGGCGGGGTAGGCATGCATGCCATTGCCTTACTAACGCAACATGGCTACAGCGTGACAGCAGTGACTGGCCGCCCCGCCCTAGCCGATGATTTACGTCGCTGTGGGGCGACAATGGTAATTAGCCGCGATGATATCGCCGGCGACAAACCGCTCGAACGCGAACGCTGGGCCGCCGTCATTGATACGGTGGGTGGCCCCGTTGCGAGTGCAGCCATTCGCTCTACCGTCTATGGTGGGGTGGTTACCCTGTGCGGACATGCTGGTGGCGCACAGCTTGATCTGACGGTGTATCCATTGATTTTGCGTGGGATTCAGCTCATTGGCATTGAATCAGTCAATGGGCCACAAGCGAGTGTCGACGCGGCGTGGGCGTTTATTGCCGCAACCTGGCAGCCCACCCGCGTCGCACACATGTTGCACACGATTGCCCTCGCCGATATCCCAGACACTTGTGTGGCCATGCTCAACGGGGAACGGATTGGGCGCACCATTGTGGCGCTCGCCGAATAAATCACCCCACACCGACTCCCCTCGTATCGATGAGACACGATACGAGGGGAGTCTGCTTGGCACGGCTTAGGGCGCGAACTCTACCCCACGCACATGAATGTGCGTTTGCACGTCCGAGGGGACATCTTGCTCAGTAATTGCCACTTGGATCTCGGTAATTGCCACTTGTGTTGGCAAATCAAACACCACCACTTGGTCAGAATCGGCAGTGGGGAAGCGCTGCGAGAATCGCTGTTCGCCATCAGCAGTTTTGATGATGAGATCAGCCACAAAATTATGCATGCCACCGAGTGCCAACGTGACTGTTTTGGTGGGTAGCGCTTGTTCCATCATCAAATCGAGTGTAAATGTGTTACTCGTGCCATCACTTCGCACCAATGTGTCCAAATTTTTGTCAAATAAATCGGGAATAGAGCCGGTATCAATCGGCGAAATCATTACTTTCGCTTTGACACCATTGACCTGCACCGCACCTGTCGTCGTGGGGCCCGATGCCGACGGAGGCGGAAGAATCACTGCTACAGGTGCTGATACGCTAATCGGCTCAGGTGTTGGTTGAAGCGGTGCTTTGGGCAACGCAGTACCAATTAATGCCGAACTATAAAACAGCGGTGTGCCATCGGGCATGGTGTGCAATACGGGGCGGAATTGCTCTTTGCACTGCTCTACATTGGGGGAAGGCAGTGGTGCATCGAACGTCCAAATCATCACTGCGGGTCGGTCGGTTTGGGCAAGCGTATCGCATGTCAGCGTGTCAGCTGGATCAAAACGTTTGAGCATTGCTGGATGTTGCATCTGCAATTGCGAAAAAAACGGCTCTGGGGAAGTATCGCGCCAACAACACCCCGCAATATAAACCGAGGTATCGGGGGACAACATGTCAGCATATTTAACAATCATGCGCCCAATCGGCACATCGCCATATGGCATACTACTAATATATTTATCAAAATAGCGATCAATGTTTTGTTGTAGTGTGGCACCAAACACCACCAAAATCACGAGTCCTGCCACACTCGACCAACGCCTTGTAAGGACGGTGTAGATTTCGTACAACCCTAAGGCAATAAAGAGATAGGCAAATGGCACCGCCCCGATGCTTCGTGAAGCCGAGGGAACTTGATCGGGGTAGCGCAACACCAACAACGATGGCACATGCAACAACAAAAACGGAATAATCAGCAACGGAGCTTTGGCGCGCATATTGGCACGGAAGCAACTCGCAATCCCAATAACCAACAACACACTACTAATCATGTCGACATGCGGTAATCCACGCGGATTGCTACGGAATACCACATCACCATGGGTAAAATACGCATTGACACCACGTCCCAAAATATCCAAAATCCGACTTGGTGCCAAATCGGTCGTTTCGAATTTTTCACTGATGTAGTTGCCAGTAATTGAATCAGGGTTATTCAAATACATCATGATAAAGGGCAATCCGCCCAACAATAACATCAACGTATAACGCACCACGTCTTGACGATTGCGGATTACTTTGGTTTGCCACAACGCCACGACAGTCAACCACATTACTGGGGGCACGACAAACGACTGTGGGTATGAATACAAGCCAAATGTCGCAATCAATGCTGACGCATACAGCCAGCCCACACGTTGCGTGTTGATATAGCGGAGTAAAGCGTATACGGCAGCAATAGTTACCAACGGCACAAAAATTTGCGAATTCCCCAAACGACTAAAGACCAACAACCACGAGCCACTCCCCGCAATCGCTAATGCAATTACGCCAAGACTGCGCCCTGACAACTGTCGAGCAGTCCCCGTTATCAACGCCACAATCCCTAGACTAGTCAAAATCGAGGCGACTTTGATTTGGTCAAAACCGGTCCCAATCACATAAATGAGCGGTGCAATCATGTAATGATAGAGCGGTCCTGAGCTTAACGAAAAATACCACGGCCAATCGCCACGGAGCACACTTTTGGTGTAGGTTTGGACGATTTCGATGTCGCCATACATCTCGCCTTGGAGTGTGTCAATGCGATAAAAACGCAAAATCACCGTCAGCAACAACGCAGCCCAAAACAGCCACGTCCAGATATCAAAGGTGAAGGTGACAGTGACGTTGGGGAATGTCATCTGTGGCAGCTGCGAAAATCGTGAAAGTGGGATGTTGGCGACCGACTTGCGTACGGAATCAAACGTCGAAGTCGGGGTTACGCTTGGGGCTCGTGAAGCGGGTGAGGGAATAATGACCGGCGGGCCACTCTCTTCGAAATTAAATGAGATTTGATTTTCGTCAACCGCCACCGATTGCGTGGGTGCTTCGCGGGTAACCACCTCACCAAACTTTGGACGCCGACGCCGATGCCACCAGGTACGCACTGCTTTCTGGAGCGATTCACGCAATAATTCAAGCAATCCTTGTTCTTGTGTTGGTGGCTTCACCGCCATGACAAACTCCTCACATACAAAAACCAGTGTCCGTAGCATCGCACGCGAGGCCACTATTGATTCTCTCGGCATCACACAAGCACATTGTTTTTTGCGTGACCATGGTGCCCATTACTCGTTTTCGGTCAAAAACCAACGGACACCCACTTGGACTACCGGGAACGTGTTGCTATTGTTGCCAATTAAATACCCCAGTGATTCATTTTGCGACCAAATTGACACATTGCCACGATTTGAATTGCGATTAATCACCATTGCAATCATAGCGTTGGGCACCTCAACGATTACGGTGTCGTTAACGTCTTTGATGCGACGTGCAGGTTCAAATTGAATATCAAAGGAGACCGTTTCGTCGGCATTAAGTTGGGCCACACCTGCGGCGAGATTGTCTAACGAGCTCCGAATCGCAATCCGCTGTGTGCTCCGTTCGACTGGCACAAAATAATTCGACAACGTGTCTGCCCATTGATCGCGGACATCCGTACGATTGATGCTAGGGTCTTTGAGCGCTTTATTCAGGTCACTCAAAAAATTTTCGACGGTGACTTCGGGGCTCGTCCCGCCACCACTCAACGACTCGTCACTGATAACCAGCGAAGTGCTAGTGCTATCGGTACATGCCACCAACACACCTAAGTGAAATACGAATAACAATGTAAAAATAACTCGTTTCATGTCGTTATCTTACCATGAAATAGATGAACAAACGTTGGCAAGCGATAACAACTGCCTTGACCTGACGATAGAATTGCATTGCCAAAGCGCCCCGCACCGAGATACGTATCCCCATCTCCACCACACATGTCACCACTCGCAGAATCCTCTTGGTTTGTCTACTACCATATGACGCAACGTAGCATCATACAACAGATACATCATGTTAAACTACAGATGGGGTTCGTTACAATGATGTCATACCGTCATATCAGATTCAGAAAGTAACGGGTGGGTGGATGATACTTCGTCGCACATCAATTCTTTTCTTTGGCATACTATTGACGATCGTGCTAAGTAGTATCGTATTAGCGCAGTTTTTTTTCATTGCTACACAATCAGATGTACTGAACGACACTGCAAAAGCATATGTCGATGGACTGTTTGTGCTTTGGATTGGGCTTGGTGCATGCGCTGGATATGCGCTGTGGCAACGCATTCTACCAGCACGAAAGACACCATATATTGTTATTACAGTAGCATGGATGCTCAGTACTGTGCTGTTTTTTTCACCTACTATTTCTTCAGATGGAGTAGAATATTACGCCTATATTCGTTCATTTAGGACTGATGGTAATCTACAATTCACCAATGAATTCGACAAAACGCAATCACCATTATCGTCGATTGCCACCTTCCCCATCTATAAACCGACAGGGTATGCCATTAATGCGTGGAGTGTCGGGCCAGCCCTCATTTGGGCACCATTTAGTGCACGCATACTCAGCGTCTGGTCGCTACGAATCATGGTGCGCTACTTAGAATTTACGTTTCACCGGGCGTCCGATAATTTCCATGATACAATCACGGCATCAATGCGCAGTAAACAAATCATGCCGCCCCAGGCAGTGCGCCATCAAATCAGCAATTCCCTGTTTTTCAGTCAATTACTCCATCCGAACTAGATGGGGGTAATTGTATGCATTATCTTAGTGGCAATCACTACTACTGTTTTTTACTACGGACGACGAATAGTACCACCAATCGACACAACACCACAGTAACAGGTGACGGGTACAAAACCAAAGGATAGCGCGTGCACGATCTCTTACATACGACAATCTATGACGTCGCCGTGATCGGCGCTGGCCACGCTGGGTGCGAAGCTGCCGCAGCCGCGGCGCGCATGGGCAGTCGCACGATTTTGTTTACGATTGACCTCGACAAAATCGGTCACTTGTCGTGCAACCCTTCGATTGGCGGTCCTGCCAAAGGACATTTGGTGCGCGAAATCGACGCATTAGGAGGACTTATCGGCCGCATCACCGACCGCACATTTATCCAAATGCGCCTCCTCAACGAGAGCAAAGGTCCCGCAGTGCAAGCGCTCCGCGCCCAATGCGACAAACGCCTCTATGCCCAAGTCATGAAGGAATACCTCGAAGCACTACCCAACCTTGACCTGCGCCAAGCCATGATCGAGCGCATTGTGCCCCTTGCACCCAGTGCAGACCCCCAGGCCGCTCGCTTCCACATCTATACCCATACCGGGCGGATTGTGGCAGCCCGCGCCGTGGTACTCACCAGTGGCACGTTTTTGCGCGGGCGGGCGATCACTGGGCAAGCCATTTGGCCAGCAGGGCGCGCCGGCGAAGCCCCGGCCATCGCCTTGGCAGAGGATTTGGCCCAGCTCGGCTTCCCTACCATCCGCCTCAAAACCGGCACCCCGCCGCGCATCGATGCCCGTAGTGTCGACTTTGCAGCCAGCGAACCACAACACGGTCACCCCACCCCAGTCTGGTTTGGCCACTATTATGTCGACCAAGCGGGCTGGCTCCGCGATGATGATGGCTTGCCTCCGGTGGTAGCCCCAGACAGCCTCCAGTGGATTCATGGGGCGCCCAACGCGCGCTACCCATACCCGACGGCGAGTGACTGGCGCCCCCAATTACCGTGCTATCAAATCTACACCACGCCCGAATTTCATGACCTGATTCGCGCCAATTTACATCGTGCGCCGATGTTTAGTGGGGTCATCGAAGGGGTCGGACCACGCTATTGCCCCTCGATTGAAGACAAAATCGTCCGCTTTGCCGACAAAGAACGCCATCAACTCTACCTCGAGCCCGAAGGCTGGCATAGCAACGAAATGTACTTGCAGGGTTGCAATACCTCGCTCCCCGAAGATGTGCAATGGCAGATGATTCGCACCATCCCCGCCCTGCGCCGAGCCGAGCTGATGCGACCCGGCTACGCCATCGAATACGACGCCGTGGCGAGTGGCGAAATCAAAGCCACCCTTGAGACCAAGCGCCTGCCATTCCTCTTCCTCGCCGGCCAAATCAATGGCACCACCGGCTACGAAGAGGCCGCCGCCCAAGGCATCATGGCCGGCATCAACGCCGCTCAAGCCGTAGCTGGCAAGCCTGGCGTAATATTGCAACGTGACGAAGCCTATATCGGCGTGCTCATCGACGATCTCGTGACCCGCGACATCCACGAACCCTACCGCATGTTCACCTCACGCGCCGAGCATCGTCTGCTCCTGCGCACCGACAACGCCGATCTGCGCTTGACCCCTGGCGCTGGAGCGCTTGGATTGGTCACGCCACGCCGCGTCGACGCAGTGGCAGCTCGCCAAACACTGATTACCCAGCAGAGCGAAGCCCTGCGCCAGCGTCGCGTCTTCCCATCGGTGGTGAGTAATCAGGCCCTCGTCGCAGCCGGACTCGAGCCGATTTCGCACGAAGGGACCGCCGCCGAAATCCTCGCCCGCCCCACCAGTCGCTACCAGCAACTCCAACACGCACTTGATTTGCCGCAATTACCCGATAGCGTGGTCGAAACACTCGAAATCGAGATTAAATACGGCGGCTATCTCGTCAAACAACAGCGCCAAGTCGCCCGTGTCCAGCGCATGGAGCGCCTCGTCATCCCTGCTGACCTACCGATGACGCACCTCAGTGGCATGCGCAACGAAGCCCGCCAAGTGCTACAGCGCGCCCAACCTGCCACCATCGGGCAGGCCTCACGCCTGGCCGGGATGACCCCTGCCGATATTTCGTTGCTGATTTTGGCCATCGAAAAACATCACAGCGTGCCCGACGAGCGGTGATTATCCGGTGCGTTGCACCAGCATAATCACGGGCGCCATGCCACCCACCCGCACCTGGAATTGTTCGCCAATCGTCAGACCTGGCATGGCGTAGATACAATCCTGGAGCAAGCGTATTTCGTGGCTAATCAGCACCATCCGCCCGCGGGGCGACAGCAACCGCGTGGCCTCGCTGATGATGGCTGGGTAGAGCGTCAAATTGTTGGCATGGGTGCCAATCAATTGCCCAAAGGGTAAATCGGCCATGATGAGATCGATGCTCCCATCGGCCAATGGCACCGCCGTCGCATCCCAATCGTGGATTGTCGCCAAATCCATCACATCGGCGGCAATCATGTTGGCGCGGGCACAATCGAGCGCCACCAAACTGGTGTCGCACCCCCAGGCTTGTTGGGCGGCACCAAGCCGCAAGCGCTCGATGAGGAGCGTCCCCGAGCCACAGGCCAGATTCAAAATCGTATCGTCGGCATAGACGCCGGCGAGGCGCACCATGCTAGCCGCCACGGCGGCGTTCAACGCCCCCGGGAAGTTGCATACTCGCCAGGCGCGCGTCCCCAAGGGACGCGGTGTCAAGCGCAACAGCACGTCCCAGCCGGTCGGGCTAGGGCGCACCCGTACCAGCAAGTCGCCTTCGCTGGGGACTACCCGTAATTTGAGTCGTTCGGCCAAGGTGGTCGCAATCCGTTGCATCACGGCAGATTCGGCACCAGCAGCGGCTAATTCGAGGGTGGCAAATTCATTTTCGGCGGTGATTTGTTGGCCGAATGCGACGATTTGGTCCCAGTATTGTTGGCCAAGCAAGGCTTTGGGGCGTGGCACGGCAAACGACAAACACAAAAAGGCTGCCTGCGCACAATAAATACGCGGCGCTACATTCCACGGGTTACGCATCACCACTTGCACGCTTTGGTCAACGATGGTGTAGCTCAATTGGCGCATGGCCAATTCATCACCCAAGGCGGGGAGCAACCCCGGCCAGGTGGTTAGTTCTACAATATATGTCATAGCGGTATTGTACACCGTTGATACATACCTGTGCGGACAATCACACCAAAAGCCGTAGAGCACCACAATCGTGACACACAGCACCCCCGCAACGCTGGCGATTAAGGGGCATCAGATTAGTGCTACAATATCCGCAATTCCCCCCCACCAGAAGGGCCTTGCAATGACGCACACCACCCCCAACGTTATCATCGGGTTCCGTGATTCGACGGAGCTACTCAGCGACCCTGCCGCCTTACAGGCACGGGCAGCCAATGACGGCTATCTTTTTTTCAAACAACTACTCCCCAAAGCCGACGTCCAAGCGCTCCGCAACGAGCTCCTCGACGTCGTAGCCATCCGCGGTTGGCTCGACCCACAGACACCCCGTGACGCCGCCAAGGTCAATGCACCGGCCGTCCACGACCTCGAGTCCTGGGGAGGCACCGGTATCACAGAGGAAGCCTACCGTGATTTGCAAACCCGCGAATTGTTTCAGCGCTTCCAACATCATCCCCGCCTCATCCAGCTCTACCAAACCTTATTTGACAGCGCCGTGTTGCCCCACCCGCGCACCATTGCGCGGGTGATGGTGCCATGTCCATCGTTCCGCCCCACCCCCATGCACCAAGACTTCATCCACATCCAAGGCACCAAACAGGTCTGGACTTGCTGGTTGCCGGTGGGCGATGTACCGCGGGCGTTGGGCGGATTGACGGTACTGCATGGTTCCCACAAATTGGGCGTGCTGACGGTGCGGAGTGCCGAAGGGGCCGGCAATCTCGAAACCAACCTGTGCGACACCGATTTGCCGTGGATCGAACATGACTACGAAATGGGCGACGTGCTGACCTTCCATAGCTGCTTGCTCCACAAATCGCTCCCCAACCAAATCCCCGATGTGGTGCGCTTGTCGTGCGATTACCGCTTCCAACCCGCCACCCAAGACATCGAAGAAAAATCGCTCGTGCCACATATGCGCGTCGCCACTTGGGACGAGCTCTACGCCGATTGGCCCGACAGCCCGCTCAAATACTACTGGCAGCAACAACAACTCCGTTTGTCGCCATGGGACGAATCATTGCACTGGCAAAAAGAGCGCATTTGTGACTAACCATACCCTTGCGACCCACATCGCCCAGATGCCCATCTACGATACCCACGAGCATCTGATTACGCCGGCAGAATACGTGGCGAACCCGCCCGACATCATCGTTGCGCTGTTTGGGCTCAACGCCTACATCCAACACGATTTGATTAGTGCCGGCTGTAGTTACGCCACCCTGGCAGCCTTCCTCGACGCCAGCAACCCCGATATCGCCGCCCGCTGGCAGTTGATTGCGCCCTATTGGGCCGATTGCCAGCAGACGGGCTATGCCGAGGCGGTGCGCTTGTCGGCTAGCAGCTTGTATGACATCGACGAACTCAGTGCCGAAGCGCTGGTGGCAGCGCAACCGCGCCAGCTCACATATACGCAACCCGGCCAATATCAGTATCTGCTCGAACAAGTCGCTAATCTCGCCACCATCCAGATTGATGCATTCACTTGGGAAGCGCCAGCAGGCGCCGGTGACAAGCGGGTCTATCAGTACGACATCAACGTCTGCACCATGGTCAACGGCACCATCGACCTCGCCGAGTTGGCGAGTGATGTCGGCTTTGCCATCAGTAGTCTCGCCGATTATGCCCGCGCCATCCAGCACGTCATCACCACCAACGCCCCTCAGGCCTGCGCCATCAAAACCCAACACGCCTACGATCGCACCTTGGCCTGGCAATTCCCCGCTGAGGCAGCCGTAGTTGCTGTATTTGCGAAAAAAATGCGTGGGGCGCAACTCGGTGAATTGGACAGCTGTACGATTGGTGATTGGGCGCTAGACCAGATTGCCCGCCACGCGGCCAATCTGCACATCCCCATCAAAATCCACACCGGCCACTTTGCCGGCAACCGCACCATGCCCATCGATTGGGTGCGGCCGGGGCAACTAAGTGGGTTGCTCAAACAGCACCCCGATACTACCTTTGTGCTGATGCACATCGGCTACCCCTACCAACACGAATTACTGAGCATGGCCAAGCATTACGCTAATGTGTATGTCGATTTGTGTTGGGCGTGGGGTATCAATCCGCGTGCGAGTAGTGAATTTGTGCGCCAATGGATCCATAGCGTGCCCATCAACAAGCTGTTTGGCTTCGGCGGCGATGCCTTTTTGCCCACCCAGACGGTTGGCTTTGCGGCCCAAACCCGCCAATGGCTGACCCGCACCCTCAGTGCCGAAGTCGCTGAGGGATATTTGAGCGAAGCCGCAGCCATCCGCATCGCTCAACAACTGTTGCACGATAATCAACACCGCCTATTTGGGCGCACCTAGCCACAAAGGAGTCGCGCATGTCACGCGTTGTCATCATCACTGGTGCCGGGTCGGGGATTGGTCAAGCCGCAGCACTGCGCTTTGCCAGCCTCGGTGATTACGTGGTTGCCGCCGACATCAATGGCGCCAACGCCAGCGCCACCATTGCCCTGTGTAGCGGCAGTAACCACCTCGCTATCACCTGCGATGTGGGGGACGAACCGGCGGTCAACGCCATGGTAGACCAAGTCATCGCCCATTATGGCACCGTCGATGTATTGGTCAACAATACGGGGATTTTGCTGAGCAAACCACTACACGAGACCAGCTTTGCCGAGTGGAATCGGGTCATCACCGTCAATCTCAGTAGCATCTATCTGTGTAGCCATGCCGTCATCCCCCACCTGCTCAAAAAAGGTCGCGGGAGCATTATCAATCTGGCCTCGCCCCATTCGTTTGCCACCACCACCAACATCGCCGCCTATGCGGCGTCAAAAGGTGGTGTGGTGTCGCTCACCCGCCAAATGGGGATGGACTATGGCCGCAAGGGGATTCGTACCAACTGTATCGTGCCTGGCGCCATCGACACCCCCATGCTCCGCAGTGACATTGCCCATGGCGCCGGCGTCGAAGCCAGCCTAGCGGGTTGGGCCAAAGCCCAGCCGATTGGGCGGGTCGGCCAACCCGACGACATCGCCAAAGTCATCACCTGGCTAGCCAGTGATGACGCCGGATTTGTGCTGGGGGCAGCCATCCATGCCGATGGCGGGATGCTGGCCCAGCTGACCCCACCCAACGACTAGGATTGGCAGTAATACCACAAAAATACCCCGCACCATTAGTGATGGTGCGGGGCATTGCGTGTCTACGACACAACACTACGGCGTGGTAGGCGTTTTCGTTGCGGTTCGCGAAGCCGTACTTGTTTTAGTACGCGTACTCGTTTTAGTACCCGTGCTCGTGCGCGTGCTCGTGCGCGTAATCGTTGCCGTACGGGTATTGGTCGATGTACGGGTATAAGTTGCGATGCTGGTATTGGAAGGGCGCGGGGTAGAAGAGGCCACACTGGCACTATACATCAATGGGATGATATAGCGCGCCCCTGTCGCCGAATAAACCACCAGTTGCGCTTTGCCAGCAGCATGACGAGGCGCAACAAACGTGAGCGTTGTTTTGGTGGCACTAAACGTTAATGCCGTTGGATTGGAATCAACAAGTACTTTGACCACACCATCGAGGTATTCACCATTAATCGTCACTTGGGCGCCTGAAGTCGGCAGTACTTGACTCGGCGCCACAAAGAGTGGTTCGTTGTTGAGTGCAACAGCGATAATATCACCAGCAGCCACCGCAAAAGCATTTTTGAGGGTTGCAGGGACGTTTTTTTGCTTATAGCTGTTTTCGGGGAAGCCATACGACAGTACCGTCCCGTCGTCACGCAACACCAACCCAAACGAATACCCCACACTCGCAGCCACCGCAGTATGGGTATTGGCAAACAAATTGTCCGTTTGGGCATTTTCTGTGAAATACGGACTAATCCCCCAGCCAACAATATCACCGTTGCTTTTGATGGCGATACCGTGATTGCCCCATGCATCAAAGTCAACTACATCTGTTAACGCGTTGATAGTGACGTTTGATGCAGCGTCAGGGGCGCGCCCATACCACGATAGCGTGCCGTCATTGCGCAAAATATACATGGTGTCATTAGTGGCACCGATTTTGACGACATTGGTAGCAGAGGCGATGTCAAGCGGACCAACCTCAACAGGAGCAGTCCCATCGGCAAGGGTAATCGACCCCCACGAAAACACCGTGCCATCGTCACGCAGAAACAGCGAAAAATTATTACCCACCGCAATATCAACCACACATCCACACAACGATTCGTAGGGGATCGAAATTTGTTGGTAGTTATTATCACCCCAACCATCAATCGAGCCGTCACCGCGCAAAAAGAGCGCATGATTCCAGCCAGCAGCGACTTTTACCACATCGTTGTTACGGTCAGCGAGGCTCGCAAAACTGATGTATGGTCGCCCAAACCCCACGGGTGGCATAGCACCACCAAGTGGAACCATTTTGCCGGCACTTGTCACCGCTACTGCACCATTACGCCATGCTTCGACGGCTATCAAATCTGTATTGGTAACGGTCGGCCATTGCACACAACCAGGACAAGATCGTCCCCACACCATGGCACGGCTCCCACCACCGTATTCGACACTACTTGCCCGTGCCATGCCCCGACGTTGCGGATGGGGCAACGGGAAGGTCTGCGGGCGCACTACCCGCACCGGTGGACTACTATGTGCGACTGATACACCTACAACACTTGCAATCAACATTAAGATTACCATACCGATGAGCAATCCCTTCCCAAATCGCAAAATCTGCATACGATCCTCCCTCTACTTCCCCTATAAAAACACAAATAAATGTAAAAAATGGTCGCAAATTCTCCACTATACGTCACATACAAAATGTGTATATATTTACAATTATACCCCTTTTTTCAAAAAAACACACCCCTATGTTGCCATAATTTTCCACAAATTCCTGAGTTCTTTGGCATTAATAAAAAAACAATTCATTGCCTAGTGTATGAAAAAAGCATAGACACCATTTGTCCCGCACAGGGCACAGAGAGGGCGCAGAGACTCATTGCCTTACCAGTTGGCATGGCACGACGCTCGGGGTGCACTTGTAGACGGGCGCGGAATTCAGGCTACAATATGCACATATTCACCACTGCGCCCAAGAGGTTTTTTATGACAAGTTATGGTGTAACTCCTGACAAATTAACCCGCATCTATGCCACCCGCGCCCCACAGCCGATTACGATTGACGGTGACTTGAGCAAAGCCGTATGGCGCGATGTGACGCGCTCGCCGCGCTTCGTGGACATGGTGAGTGGCGAGCCGGCCTACTACGACACGCGCGTGGCCTGCCAATACGACGACACACACTTTTATGTGGCCTATTGGATCGAAGAGCCCTTTGTAACGGCCACGATGACCGAGCGGGATAGTTTTATTTGGTTTGACAACGACGTCGAATTATTTATCGGCGGCGACGATTGTTATTACGAGCTCGAAATCAACGCCTTTGGCACGGTCTACGAGGCCTTCTTCATCTGGCAAGATGCCCATCGCAAGGGTGGGCGCTTTGATACGCCGCAGTTTGATTTGTACAGCCGTGAGGTGGATTTGCTGGCCGGTTTCCAAGATGGGCGCTTTGGCAAGCACCCGCGGGGACGGCGCTGGGGCTTCCTTGATTTCGATATGCCCGGATTGCAGACAGCAGTGCAGGTACAGGGTAACATCAACGACAACAGCGACGTCGACAAGGGCTGGACGGTGGAGTTGGCCATCCCGTGGCAGAGTCTGGCGTTCATGTTCAACAGCCAGAGTGGGCCGCCTGTGGTGGGGAGCACATTACGGTGTGATTTTTCGCGATTCGAGGCGTTGCGCTTACATGGAGCACCATTACCCCAAAACCCAGGCTGGAGCCTCAACCCACACGGCGTGTACGATTCACACATCCCCGAGAGCTTTAGTGTTGTGGAGTTTCGGTAGGATCCTCGTTGGCTCGCGCAGCGGACACAGAGGACACCGAGACACCCCATCCAACGTCATTGTATGGCGCCGAAGGCGCCGTGCAATCTCCGTGCCGGAGCAAAAAGAAAGGCCTATGGCTCGCGCAGCGGATGTGGGGGGGATTGCCACGACGTGGGGGCGATTGCCACGGCATACCGTGGTGAATCGCCCCCACGTCAAACTGCCAACTTCACATCATACTTCCAGCTTCAAACTGCCAACTTGATTTGACAAACACCCCTGCAATCGTGTAGATTTAACAGCGGTAGACAATGCGAGCCGATGTGGCGGAACTGGCAGACGCGCTACGTTCAGGGCGTAGTGAGGGTGACCTCGTAAGAGTTCGAATCTCTTCATCGGCACCACATTGTTGGGGTATCGTATAATGGTAGTACACCTGCCTCTGGAGCAGGCTGTTGAGGTTCGAATCCTTGTACCCCAGCCAATCACGCACTTCCACAGTCATACTGTGGAAGTGTTTTTCATGGTGATGGTGCATCGCGATAGCCATCAACGCTCGCATCAAAAATCAGTTTGACAAATACCTGCCTATATGCGTATAATACGGTCTAGTGCCGAGGTGGCGGAATTGGCAGACGCACTAGTTTGAGGGGCTAGTGAGCAGCAATGCTCGTAAGGGTTCAAGTCCCTTTCTCGGCACCAACCCTCGTTGTGCGGGCGATTAGCTCAGTTGGTAGAGCACCTCGTTTACACCGAGGCTGTCGGCGGTTCGAGTCCGTCATCGCCCACCAACAAACCCGCTGTGGCAGTATGCCAAGTTAGCTCAGTTGGTAGAGCGCATGTCTGAAAAACATGAGGTCACCGGATCGTCCCCGGTACTTGGCACCACGCAAAACAGTCAGCCTGTCGCTGGCTGTTTTCATTACCCTCTGGGGAGGTCGCATAGTGGCCTAGTGCGCGGCACTGGAAATGCCGTATGGTGAAAGCCATCGAGAGTTCAAATCTCTCTCTCCCCGCCAATCACAACCACCCCTCCCAACGCAGTAGCGTTGGGAGGGGTGATGGTTTGATAGAGCGATTCAGCACCGATGTACCACACTCACACCTAGTGTATGATTGTGGCATTCTGTTTTCCCTACGCAAAGGATGCATGATGCAACGCCAATCCGGTTTTTTTGATGTAATGGCCTTTCGTGATTTCCGGTTGTTGTGGTTCGGGCAATTTATTTCGATGAGCGGCTCGATGATGCGGGTTGTGGCCGTCGATTGGCAAGTCTACCACCTCGCCTTGGCCCACGGCATGTCACCCGCTTTGGCGTTGGGGACGATGGGGCTGATGCGGGTCATCCCGATGATCCTCAGTGCCCTCTTTGCCGGCGTGGCCGCTGACCGTTATGACCGACGCCAGATTGTGATTATCGCCTCACTGGTATCACTGGTATCATCCGTGATTTTAGCCATCACTGCCGGATATCCAGATCTGCCATTGTGGATTATCTATAGCACCGTGATTGTCACTTCAATTGCCGGGGCATTTGACTTCCCTGCCCGCCAAGCGCTCATCCCCGCCTTGGTACCCGCATCGCATTTATCACAAGCGATGAGTGCCGGCGTACTATCGTGGCAGTTAGCGACGGTGGTTGGGCCAGCCTTGGCAGGATTGATTATTGCGGGGTATGGGGTGGTGCCCCTCTACTGGTTCGACGCGGTTTCTTTTTTGGCGGTGGTTATCGCCGCCCAACAATTACGCTCGGTACCACAGACCGCCACCAACACCGCCGTTGATTTCCGTGATGCGTTGTCGGGGATTCGCTTTGTCTTTTCCAAACCATTGCTCGCATCGAGTATGTCACTTGATTTTTTTGCCACCTTATTTGGGGCGGCTACCAGTTTGATGCCGATTTTTGCCACCGATATTTTGCATGTGGGCGCCACGGGCTACGGCTTACTACGCACCGCGCCGGCGATTGGGTCAGTGCTAGCAGCCACCATCCTTGCAAGCCGGCGCATCCCCCGCCAAGGGCCTGTGTTGTTGATTGCGGTGGTCTTGTTTGGGTTGTCGATATCGGTCGCAGGCATATCGCACTGGTTCCCACTCACCCTGCTGGCATTGGCCTGCTCAGGCGCATCCGACACCGTCAGTGCCGTGATTCGTAGCACGCTTAACCAGCTCCTCACCCCCAACGAAATGCGTGGGCGGATGACGGCCGTCAACATGATTTTTGTGTCGGGCGGGCCACAACTAGGGGAATTCGTGGTCGGCGTCGCTGCCAGCATCGTCGGCGCGAGTATTGCAGTCGCGGCAGGCGGGTTGTTGTGTGTAGGGGTGGTAGGGAGCGTCGCTTGGCTCGTACCGAGCCTGCGCCGCCTCAACCACCCCGAAGATATTATGGTAATCGGTGACGGCGCTACTGCGCCAACGCCGCCACAAAGCGCGTGATTTCGGCTTCGTCGTTATAATAATGCACCGACGCCCGCACCACCATCGCCAAATTACGCGCTTCCATATCGTAGCGTGTGCCAAATTGTGACGAGGTAGTGACGTTGATGTGCTGGCTGGCGAGGCGTGCTTTGATTTGCTCGGGCGACCATTTGGCGTGGGTAAAGGTGACAATCCCACAGGGGTCGACACCGAGGTCACACAGCGTCACCCCAGGCATGTCGGCGAGCTGTGTGCGCAACAGCTGTGCCAGGTGCATCACCCGTGCCCCGATAGCATCGAGCCCCCAACCCAAAGCATAATCGATGGCGGTAGCAAGACCAATTTTGCCAGCATAGTTGGTTTCCCAGTTTTCGAAGCGTTGGGCATCACTGCGCACCACATAATGATTGCTGGCATCCCAAGTGGCCGCATGCACATCAAGGAAGGGCGGCACCAGCTGGCTCATCGTCGTCGCCCGGGCATAGACAAAGCCAGTACCGCGCGGCCCACGTAGATATTTGCGCCCTGTCGTCGACAACAAATCGCACCCGATGGCTTCGACATCGACGGGGAATTGCCCTACCGACTGACAAGCATCGAGTAGGTAGGGGATCCCTGCTGGCCGCGTGAGTGCCCCAATCGCTGCTGCCGGATTGACTAAGCCCCCGTTGGTCGGTACATGCGTGACGGCCACCAATTTGACGCGCTGATCGAGCATGTTGGCCAGGGCAGTGACGTCGAGTTGGCCAGTAGCATCGCAGGGGATGACTTCAATCACTGCGCCGGTGCGTTCAGCAACCTGCAAAAAGGCAATCACATTGCTGACGTATTCACTGCGTGAGGTCAAGATGCGGTCACCTGGTTTGAAGGTGGCCGCTAATCCATAGAAAAAAAGATCCCAGCCGCGGGTGGCGTTTTCGACAAAAGCAATCTCTGCTGGCTGTGCATTAATCAGTTGGGCAGCACTAGAATAGGCCTGGCGAAGTTGGTCGGCGTATTCATCGGCGGTCTCGTAGCCACCGATTTCGGCTTCCCGTTGCAAGTAGTGTTGGGTAGCGGTCAGGACCGGTTGGGGCATCAAGGCGGCACCGGCATTGTTGAAGTGGGTAACGTGAGCCACCCCGGGAGTTTCGGCGCGAGCTCGGGCTAAATCCAAATTCGGCATGAGATGCATTGCTCCTGTAACTGGTGTAGATTAGGTATAGCCTAGCATGGTTTTGTTATCTCGCACAGAGGGCGCAGAGCACGCAGAGAGATTTTCCATTTTCCATTTTGAGCTCGCACAACGCACGCAGAGGGCAAGAGACAGAAGTCCACCGATACATTTCGTCATCACCCAAAAAGATGCTGAAGGGGTGCAGATTGTATGATACGATAATATACAGCATTTCTTTAATCAAAGGTTAACACATGGAACGGCAGGCTGGGTTTCTCGAGGTGATGCGGTATCGTAATTTTCGATTAATGTGGATCGGACAACTCATTTCGATTACTGGATCAGAAATGCGCATCGTGGCAGTCGACTGGTTAGTCTATCAACTCGCCATCAAACAAGGGCTTAGTCCAGCCTTAGCACTCGGGTTCATTGGATTAATGCGTGTCATTCCGATGACCATCATGGCGCTTTTTGCCGGAGTCATCGCTGACCGCTACGAGCGGCGCAAAGTCATCATCGTCACATCGTGTGTCGCCTTGGTGGCCTCAACGGTGTTGGCATTAGCCGCAGAGCTAACGACCCCCGCGATTTGGCTTGTCTATAGCATGGTCGTTGTCACGGCCATTGCCTCATCGTTCGAAATGCCGGCTCGCCAAGCCTTGACGGCAGCGTTAGTCCCCCGCGATATTTTGTCACAGGCCATGAGCGCCAACATTATTTCGTGGCAAATAGCGACAGTGCTTGGGCCCTCATTAGGCGGGATTGTGATTGCCGCCTTTGGGGTGGTACCCCTCTTTTGGTTTGATGCCGTGTCATACTTGGCGGTGGTCTCTGCTGCCTTTATGATGACGCCCGTGATTGTGGCGAGTACGGGGCGCCCACCTGTACGACTTGCCGATGCCTTTGAAGGACTCAAATTTGTCTTCAAACATCGGCTGTTGGCATCAACGATGTTGCTCGACTTTTTTGCCACCTTCTTTGGGGCTTGTACGACCTTGATGCCGATTTTTGCCAGCGAAATCTTGCATGTCGGCGCCCAAGGGTATGGCTTCATGCGGGCTGCACCTTCCGTTGGGGCCTTACTGGCAGCTGTATTTTTGACAACACGCAAAATTCGTAGCCAAGGCAAAGTGTTGTTGGTATCGGTGGGGATCTTCGGGCTTTCGATTGCGTTATTCGGCATTTCATCTTGGTACCCGTTGACCGTCATCGTTTTGGCCATGTCGGGCGCTGCCGACACCGTCAGCATGATTATCCGTGGCACGTTGCGTCAGCTTATCACCCCCGACGAGCTTCGTGGCCGCATGACCGCTGTCACGATGATTTTTGTGGCGGGTGGTCCGCAACTGGGTGAATTCGTGGTCGGTCTAACTGCGAGTGTGATTGGCGTACCACTCGCCGTCCTCGTTGGTGGGATTATTTGTATGGGGGTCGTTACCGGTACCGCCATCAGAGTCCCTGAGCTCCGTAACCTCGATACCCCCGTCGAACATGCGGCCGTGTAAGTATCGTAAAACACCTCCACACGTTGTAGTGTGGGGGTGTTTTTGCGTGGCATGACGAAAACATTTATATATTTGCGATTATTGTTTATGAGTAATAGTTTTCATTTCATACGAATTCTTGATTGAAATGCGGTGTTTGATTTTTAAGCAAAATAAATCTCTCGTGTTTTTTGCAAACACATATAAAATATAGCGTATACTAGTGTGTGCCGGTATCGCTACAATATGCAAAGGAAACGCCAATGACGTCCCGTTTCAGCAAACCCGACACTGCATGGTTTACCCACGACCGCTTTGGCATGTTCATCCACTGGGGGCTTTATGCCTTGCCCGCCCGCCACGAGTGGATCCGCAACCGCGAAGAAATCAGCATTGCCGACTACCAAAAATACTTCGCCCACTTCGATCCCGATTTGTTTAACCCCAAAGAATGGGCTCGGATGGCCAAATTGGCAGGCATGAAATACTTCGTCATCACCACCAAGCACCACGACGGCTTTTGTTTGTGGCCCACCAAACACACCGACTACTGCATCAGTAACACCCCCTACCAACGAGACTTAATCGGGCAGACCGTCGAAGCCTTCCGTGCCGAAGGCATCAAAGTTGGCTTCTATTACTCACTCATCGACTGGCATCATCCCGAATTCACCATCGACAAAATCCACCCCATGCGCAACAACGCCGCCGAGCGTGCCAAAAACCCGATGCGCGACATGCGCAAGTATGCCAAGTACATGCGCGACCAAGTATTTGAGCTGTGCACCCAATACGGCAAAATCGACCTCTTTTGGTTCGATTTTTCGTATCCCGGCGCAGACGGCAAAGGGCGCGACGACTGGGAATCCGAGGAATTGTACGCCATCGTGCATGAGCTCCAGCCCCATGCCTTGGTCGACAATCGCCTCGATTTGCCCGACGTCGGTGACTTCGTCACCCCCGAACAATTCCAGCCTGCTGGTGGCCTCAAGGACGCCAACGGCAATCCGGTGGTCTGGGAAGCCTGTCAGACCTTTAGCGGCTCGTGGGGCTATTACCGCGACGAACACACCTGGAAGAGCGTCGATTTGCTGATCCGCATGCTGTCTGACGGCGTCAGCAAGGGTGGCAATTTGCTCCTCAACGTCGGGCCAACAGCGCGCGGTTTGTTTGATGCCCGTGCCATCGAGCGCCTCGAGGGGATGGGCGAGTGGATGCAACTGCATAGCCGGTCAATCTATGGCTGTGTGGCGGCACCCGCGCACTTTGTGACCCCTACCGATTGCCGCTACACCTACAATCCCACCACCAACCGCCTCTACTTGCACATTTTTGCTTGGCCCTTCCGTGACATCTACTGCCCGGGCTTGGCCGAGTACATCGACTACGCCCAATTCTTGCACGACGGCAGCGAAGTCCACTTCGGTGAAGTCGGAGAGGCGTCGTGGTCGGGGATGGCCGGTACCATCCAAACCCCGGTGGCCATCCAAGTCCCCATCATCCGCCCCGATGTGGCCGTTCCCGTCATCGAAATATTTTTGAAATAACACAAATCATCACCGCTACACCGCGCTGTCGTAGAGGACAGCGCGGTGTAGCATCGTTTATAATAGAAAAAATCTGCCTGCGAGGAACATCCCATTATGAGCATCCATCCTACGGTCACCATGATGCCAGGGGCCTATATTGAGCCTGGTGTCAGCATCGGTGCCCATGTCACCATCGGTGCCAATACGGTGATTTTGGCACCAGTACGTATCGAAGCCGATAGCTGGATCGGCGCCAATGTGACGATTAGTGGCGAGATTGTCGTCGGCAGTCGTGCGCAAATCAATCACGGCGCCGTGGTGACCAGCTCGGTGCCCCCCAAGGCCATGGTCATGGGGAATCCGGCCAAAATCGTCGGCTATGTCGATACACCACTCTACGAAACCGGGCATGCCCAGTCACGGACGACGACCACCACCATTACCCCGAGCGATGTCAAAGGGGTGGCGCTCTACAATATGCGCTTTGTGCCCGATATGCGTGGCGCCTTGTCAGTCGGCGAGTTCTTGCGCGATGTGCCATTTGCGCCGATGCGATATTTTTTGGTGTTGGGCGTCCCCACCGCCGAAACTCGCGGTGAGCATGCCCACATCGCCTGTCATCAGTTTTTGATCGCCGTCACGGGAAGCGTCGCTGTCGTGGCTGATGATGGGAGCAACCGTCAGGAATTTATCCTCGACAAACCACAAATTGGACTCTACTTACCACCATTGACATGGGGCATCCAATACCGCTATTCGCATGATGCCGTGTTGTTGGTATTTGCCTCAGATTACTATGATCCCCATGATTATATCCGTGACTATGGAGATTTTGTTGATTATGTAAAAAAACACCCCCACGCGGGGTGAATAAGCTGCCCCCGTCCACGCAGGTAATTCCTCCGTGGACGGGGGTGTTTTTATTTGGTGCGATAGCCTTGTGGGTGGGTCTGATGCCATTCCCAAGCACTGCCAATGATTTGGTCGATGCTAGGATACTGTGGTTGCCAGCCCAATTCCGCGCGGATTTTTTGGGCTGAGGCAATCAATATCGCAGGGTCGCCAGGACGGCGGGCGCCAATCGTACAGGGGATGGCGTGACCAGTAATCCGGCGGGCAGCTTGGACCACTTCGAGGTTGGTAAAGCCATCACCATTACCAAGGTTGTATTTGCGACTACCGAGGCGCGCAATGCCGTCGAGTGCCAAAATATGGGCTTGAGCCAAGTCGACAATATGCACATAATCGCGCACACAAGTACCGTCGCGGGTGGGGTAATCGCCACCAAACAAGGTAATCGACTCGCGTTGACCTAAGGCTACCTGCAACACCACCGGGATGAGGTGGAGCTCGGGGGTATGGTCTTCGCCACGATTGGGGGTGCCTCCAGCGGCATTGAAGTAGCGCAAGCAGGCATATTTGAGCCCGTGAATCCGCTCATACCAATGCAAAGTGCGCTCGAGAATGTATTTGGATTCGCCGTAGGGTGAGCCCGGTACAATTTTGTTTTCGGGCTCGATGGGCATCGACTCGGGCTCGTCAAACAGATTGGCCGTCGACGACACAATCACCCGCCCCACGCCTGCCGCCACCGCTGCATCGATGATATTAACACCGGCCACGGTGTTGTCACGCAAGTATTTGGCGGGATTTTGCATACTTTCGCCCACCAAGGTATACGACGCAAAGTGCATCACGGCGTCGATGCCGGTGTGTTGCACAAAGATGTTTTTGACGGTATCCATGTCAGCCAAATCACCATGGATAAATTGGGCATCGGGATGGACCGCCTCGCGGTGACCTTGGTACAAATTATCAACCACGACCACATCATGCCCAGCCGCAATCAACTCAGCCGTCGCCACACTGCCAATATATCCAGCCCCACCCGTTACGAGGATTTTCACATTTGTGCTCCTGAATCAACGCGCAATCAACTGTAAATCACGCCAAAAACCGGGATACGACACATCAACCGCATCCGTACCCTGAATCGTCGTTGACCCAGTCGCCACCAGCGACGCCACCGCCCACGCCATCGCCAAACGATGGTCACCATGGCTCGCCAGCGTCGCCCCACTGAGGGCACCCCGCCCCGTAATCAGCATACCATCATCGGTGGCGTCAGCAATCACACCCATCGCCTGCAATGCCGCGACAACCGTGGCAATCCGATCGGTTTCTTTGGCTTTGAGTTCTTGGGCGTCGGCAATCACCGTTTGGCCATTGGCCATGGCGGCAGCTACGGCCAACACCGGGATTTCGTCGATGAGATGGGGAATAATCGCACCCCGAATGGTGGCGGCACGGAGCTGCGAAGAAGCAACGGTCACATCGGCCACCGGTTCACTACCTTCGGTACGGGCATTGCTGATAGTAATCTGGGCACCCATGGCCTTGAGTACCTCGAGGGCACCGATGCGGGTAGGGTTCATACCCACGCCGGTCGTGGTAATTTCGGCATTGGGGTGGATTGCAGCGGCTACCCACCAAAACGCCGCCGACGATGGATCACCCGGCACACGCAACGACACGGCATACGGCAACACCGGGTGCGCAGGGGGGCTGAGGGTCACCGTGCTGCCATTGGTACGAATGTCAATCCCCATGCCTGCCAGCATCAGCTCGGTATGGTCACGACCATCGGTACGACCAGTCAAGGTCAATACATCGTCACCTGACAAGGCAGCCAGCAACAAGGCACTTTTGACTTGGGCCGAGGCAATGGGGAGCTCATAGGCACCGCCATGGATGGTGGCACCACGCACACTGAGGGGCGCTAAAGCGCCATTGTTGCGGCCATCGAGCTGGGCACCGAGGGCACGCAAGGGGTCGATGATGCGCCGTTGTGGTCGTGAACGGAGCGAGGCGTCACCCGTCAAGACGGCATATTTGCCCGCTTGACCTGCCATGAGCCCGGTCAACAAACGCAAGGTGGTGCCCGAATTGCCACAATCAAGCACGTCGCTCGGCTCACGTAGGCCGCGCAAGCCGACGCCATGCACCGCAACGGTGTCGCCGTGGTGGTCGATTTGCACCCCCATCGCCCGCAAGCAGGCAATCGTCGACAGACAATCAGCCCCGGGCAAAAAGTGCGTGATATGCGCCGTACCTTCGGCAATGGCATTAAACATCACCGCCCGATGCGAAATCGATTTGTCACCGGGTACATCAATAATGCCACGGAGCTGTGGAACAGACACAAGCTGCATATCAGACATACCGTCGTTATCCTTGGGCCTCGGGGGCCACTACAAGTTTGTACCCAAAGCCCCGCACCGTTACTAAGTATTTGGGCAAGGCAGGGTCGATTTCGATCCGTTGGCGCACGCGATAGACGAGGGCATCGATAGCATTGAAGTCGTAGACTTCGTAATCCCAAATCGCTTTGGCGATTTCTTCTTTGCTAATGACATGCAATTGCCGTCGGTACAATAGATATAACAATTGGAATTCTTTGACCGTCAAGGGCGGATCAAGCAATGCCCCCTTGATATGGACAGTTTTGGCGTTATCGTCAATCACAATATCACCATCAACAGTCGGTGGTTTAAAGCTAAACAACGGCACATTACCACGCTGCGTAGCTTCTGGATCAACAAAAATAATTTCACTCGCCCCAATTACCACGATATCATCACTATTTAAGCGATGCACATCTGAAATCACCTCACCATTGACATAGGTCCCATTGGTACTTTTCAGGTCACGCACAATATACCCTGTGGTATCACGCTCAAGCGTTGCGTGCCGGCGTGATGCGAGTGGATGCGCAATCACAATATCGTTTTGCTGATCGCGACCAATTGTAATTACGTCACGATGCCATTCAATTTGCACTTCAGCGGATTCAGGGTGACGAATGCGCAAACGCGGTACTGGGCTGGCATTCATGGCTTCATCCTCCCATCACAATTCACAAGTATCACCAGTGACAACATCCACAGCGCGAACGCGTATGGTACAATACACTCACTAAAGCGGATTATACCATACCGCCTCAGTAGGAGTATGTAACGCAGTGTTCAATTTGGTTGGTCGGCGCATAGATCGCTACAAAATACAAGCAGAAATTGGGCGTGGTGGCATGGCACGTGTCTATCGTGCCCTTGACACGATTTTGGGGAGACAAGTTGCACTTAAAGTCCTCTCACCACAACTTGCGAGTGATCCGGAATTTTCGGCACGCTTCCGCCGCGAAGGCAAAATCGTTGCAGCCCTCCAGCACCCCCACATCGTCACGTTGTTTGACGTCGGCGAAAGCGATGGTATCCAATACCTCGCCATGGACTTTATCGATGGGCGAAGTGTCTATGCAGTGATAAATGAACGCGATGCCTTACCCGGCGAGGCTGTAGCGATTATTGTCCGTGCCGTCGCATCGGCACTCGATTATGCCCATAGTCGCGGGGCAATCCACCGCGACATCAAACCACAAAACATCTTACTCGACACCAACGGCCGGATTTTGTTGACCGACTTTGGGATATCTGTGTCAAGTAATGACGAATCAGGACGCCTAACCCGCACGGGGCTATTTATGGGCACCCCTGAATACATGTCACCCGAGCAAGTATCGGGCAATACGGTTGATTATCGTACCGACTTGTATTCGTTAGCCATTACCACCTACGAAATGTTTAGTGGTGAAATTCCATTTCGTGGTAATACGCCCGATTTAATCGTCGCCCATGCCCAAAAAGCCCCCCCCCCCTTACCTACCCAAATCAATGGACTCCCCGATGCACTGGTTGATATACTTGCCAAAGCACTCGCCAAAGATCCCGCCGACCGCTATCAAAGTGGACTTGCGTTCAGTACGGCAATTGATGCGACATTTGCGAGTTTACCGACGACGACCGTTTCTACGGCACTCGTGGCTGGATTAGCCCAACCCCTCAATGCATCTCCCAAAGCGACTCGAACAATAGAGTCAGATGATGGCATAACCACCGACCCTACTATTCAACCTGCACCGACGCTCAATACTTCTACCCAACCACGCCGACGGAACGTGCCAGAAGCACGTAGCAATCTCCCCAATCGCCGCTTTGTACGAACACAAGCAATCCCGCTTAATTTCATATTACCAATTGTGATAGGCTTGGCGATTACGTTTTTGATACTCGTCAATACAACATTTGCTCCAGCAAATGCCACACCTATCATCACTCCCACAGTCAGTGACACCCCGGTGTTAACAAACACGGCCACGGCAACTGTCGTAGCGACTGCCACCAGTGAATTAATTATTATCATCCCCACAAATACAGCTGAAGTTGTCACCGCGAAACCAAAAGCAACCAAAGCCAAACCCACTGCAATTCCTATCGTGAATACCGCTACCACCCTCCCTACTACCGTACTCCCTGCCACCGCAACACCAATACCCAATACCGCAACTGTCAATCCCACGCTGACACAAACGACTACTGCGACATTGACGCTTACTGCGAGTCGCACACTGACAGCCACCAACAGTGCAACCAAAACAGTTGTCAGCACTGCCACACTTGCGCCCACGCAGACTGCCAGTATGATACCTAGTCCCACCGATACTCCCGTCCCCAGCGCAACGCCACTCTCGCCAACGGCGACGACGGTACCAACCATTACCCCACCATGATTACTCTGCCAGGGCTTCTGCAAGTACGTCTCCGCGCCGCACTACACCAACACCCCAGCCGTGATTGGCGTGTGGCGGCGCAGGCATTGAGTGCCCGTTACCGTGGCGCACGTGATGGCAGCCCACTGATTCGCAATGCCCTTGACGCCCTCGCCTATAGCGCCATGCTGATGCCTGCAACTTACGCCCAAATCTATGGCGCCTTCCAACAAACCTGCCAACGTGCGCCCCAGCGCGGAACTAGCCTGCTCGATATCGGGAGTGGGCCAGGCACTACCAGCTGGGTAGCCCAACAACTCTTACCAACCCTGCAATCAATTACCGCCGTAGAACGCGATGTGCATCTACAAGCGATTGCGCAACTCCTTGCCAACGATAGCCAACTCCCCGCTACCACATTGCTGAACCAAGACATCACCACTTGCCCCGATTGGCAACCCCACGACATCGTCGTCATTGCCCATGTGCTCAACGAACTCTCCCCGACTCAGCAACAGGCAGTAATTGCCAAAGCATGGCGCGCCACCACCCAACTGCTCGTCATTATCGAACCAGGCGCCGCTGATTTTGCCCCCGTCATCCAATCCGCCCGCACCCAGCTCATCAACGCCGGGGGGACAATTGCCGCACCGTGTACGCACCAAGGAGTCTGTCAATTACACAACACCTGGTGTCATTTTGGTCAAAAAATCGCCCGACCAGACTTTCAACGCCTCGCTCGTGATGCCGAAGTGGCGTGGGAAGAGGCCAAATACAGCTTTGTGGCCATCAGTCGCACCCCCGTGCCCCAATACGGAGTCCGGATTATGCACGACCCGCACCGTGCCAAAGGGTACATTGATGTGGTAGGATGTGATTACACTGGAGTCCACACACATCGCATACCCAAACGTGACACACTTCGCTACAACACACTGCGGCATGCGACCTGGGGTAATTGGATAGCACTTACAGCAAAGGAAGAATCATGACCACCACCGCCGTTGGTATCATCGGATGCGGCAACATTAGTAGCATCTACCTCAAAAACCTGCATCAGCGCTTCCGCGGCATCACAGTCGCCGCAGTCGCCGACATCGACGTCGAACGTGCCCAAGCCCGAGCCGCCGAATTCGGCGTCGCCAAAGGATGTAGCGTCGCAGAATTGTTGGCCGATCCGGCGATTTCGCTTGTCGTCAATCTCACCATCCCGGCTGCTCATGGCGAAGTGGCCCTCACCGCCATCGCCGCTGGCAAATCGGTCTACAACGAAAAGCCCCTCGCTGTCGATCGTGCCGACGCCCAAAAAATGCTCAGCGACGCCAAAGCCAAAGGTGTGCGCGTCGGCGGTGCCCCTGACACCTTCCTTGGTGCGGGCTTGCAAACCTGCCGCAAACTCATCGATGACGGCTGGATTGGTCGCCCCATCGGCGCCACCGCCTTTATGATGGGGCGTGGTCCCGAAGCCTGGCACCCCAATCCCCACTTCTTTTATCAGCCGGGTGCGGGCCCCATGTTTGACATGGGTCCTTATTACCTGACCGCCTTGACCACCCTGCTTGGGGCAGTCACCCGCGTCAGCGGCTCGGCTCAGATTTCGTTTGCCGAACGCACTATCACCAACAACATTCAATACGGCGAAAAAATCCCCGTCAACACCCCCACTCATGTCGTCGGTGTACTCGACTTCGCCAAGGGGCCCGTCGCCAGCATCATCACCAGCTTTGATGTCTGGCACAGCACCTTGCCTTGGCTCGAAATCTACGGCAGCGAAGGCACCATGCTCGTCCCCGACCCCAACAACTTTAGCGGTGCTATCAAGGTCCGCCGCGCCGGCGACGATACCTGGCGCGAGATGCCCCTCAGCCACAGCTTTGCCGAAAACAGCCGCGGTCTCGGTGTGCTCGACATGGCCGTCGCAATCAAAGAAAATCGCCCCCACCGCGCTTCGGGCGAATTGGCCTACCATGTCCTCGACATCATGCACGCCGTCCACGACGCCTCGCGCGAAGGGCGCCACATCTTGCTGAGCAGTGGCCCCGATCGCCCCGCCCCTATGCCGATGGGCCTCGACAACAAAGGATTCTAGTCCCACACGGTAGCACCAACGTCGTGACAAGGGATGCTCCTTGTCACGACGCTTTTGTATCCCCCTAGGAGCGTTATGATTGTTGGCATCCATCATATCGGTATCAATGTGCGCAATCTCGCACAGTCCGTCCAATTTTTCACGACTGCGGGCATCCCCGTCGCCCACCACGACCCGCAATCTGCCTGGCTCCAAGCACCCAACGGCTACATCCGCCTCCAGGCCCTGCCCAGCGCCATCCATGCCCCAGCCCCGATTTATGCCGCTGGTATGCGCCACTGCTGCATCCAGACCCCCCACATTCACAACGCCCTCGACCCGCTCCTTGCCCACGGCTACCACGCCAATTCGGCTCCCGTCGACTTAAATACAGGTCATCGTTATGTCTATATCCACGATAGTGACGCCAACGTCCTCGAACTCGAAGGGGTGCCCTATGCCCCCGCCGACCAAATCCCGTGGCTGGCCCATATAGCCTTGGTCACCAGCGACATCCAGCGCCTCGGTGATTTTTATCAGCAGCTCCTCAACGGCGAAAGTGCCGGTGGACAGCCAATTGGTCCCCATCCCCGCTACGACGAAGTGCTGGCCCTCAGCGACGTGCGCGTCATCCCCCGCTGGATCAAAGGTGCCAATCTGACCGTCGAACTCTGGCAATTCCTGCACCCCGTCACCACGCCCCACCCCCCGCGTACCCCCTACCAACTCGGCTACCACTCCCTCTGTTTCGAAGTCACCGACCTCACCGCCAGCGTAGCCCATGCCCTCGAATGCGGCGCTCAGCTCATTACCGACGGCGATAGCGACGCCTGGCTCCACGACCCCGACGGCAATCTGATGTGGTTGGTCGAATCAGCCCACCTCCCGATGCCCGCGCTCCAAACCCTCGCTGACCCCCACATCATCGCCCGTATCAATGCCCTCTGGCGGCGGGTATAATCGCACCCACCACCGTGACAAAGGAGTCCCGTGATGACAACTGTTGCCCTCATTACCGGCGGTGCCCGCGGCATCGGTGCCGCGATCGCCACCGCCTTCGCCAGCGCTGGCTACGATATCGCCATCGCCGATCTACCCACCAGCGACCCCAGCGCCATCGCCCACACCATCAGCCAACTCGGCCGCCAATGCTTGGTCTGCACCGGCGATGTCAGTCGTGCCAGCGATTGGCAACAGTGGCTGGCCACCATCGATCAGCACTACGGCCGCCTCGATGTGGTCGTCAACAATGCCGGGATTAGTGGTCCCATCGCGGCGATCGTCGACTACCCCGACGAAGCCTTTGACCAAGTCATGGCCATCAACACCAAAGGGGTCTTTTTGGGCATCAAATACGGCGCCAAAGTGATGCTGGGCTATGGCAACGGCGGCAATATCATCAATATTTCGTCCAATGCCGGCCTTGGTGGTAGTCCGCAAATCATCGCCTATAGCACCAGCAAGCATGCCGTCATCGGCCTGACCAAATCGGCCGCCAAAGGCTTTGCCACTCAAGGCATCCGTGTCAATGCTGTCTGCCCGGCTCCTACCGACACCGAAATGGTGCACCAACTGGAACGCCTCGCCGGCGCCGAAATCGCCCGCCAGCGCCTCACCGCCGGCACTCCCATGGGGCGCTATGGCCAGCCCCACGAAATCGCCGCCGCCGTTGTCTTCCTTGCCAGCCCAGCCGCGAGCTTTATCACCGGTGCCATTTTGCCCGTCGATGGTGGGTCTGTAGCCTAGTTGTTTTTTGGTGAAAAATGCGTGGGGCGCGCCGTGAACGGACACGGATAGTGTGTGCGCTCAATGCACGCCACCGTTGCCCAGCGTGTAATCACCAGCCATTTCGATTGCACTTATGCGAAATATTACTATTGAACATATCTAAGGCGAACTCCACTCCGCAACGCCGTCGAAATTGGGCAGGTGATCTTCCAACCATCCATCACAACACCCAAGCCGCAGCGAGCACTACTGGACCGATTCAAGCCAAATAGACAAACCCCCACAGGCCGACGCCTGCGGGGGTTCACTCCACTACACCAGTTTACACCGCTACACCAGCAATCCCCAACTCAGGAGCACGAGCGCTCAAGGCGGCAATTACTTCGCCAATCAAGACATCGACTTCGACCCCGAGGCCGGCAGCACCATTAACGATATCTTCGCGATTGACGGCCCGCGCAAAGCCTTTGTCTTTCATCTTTTTCTTGACAGCAGCTACGTCGACATCGGCGATGTTTTTGCTGGGACGCACCAAGGCCACTGCCAACACAAAGCTGGACAATTCGTCCACGGCGAACAACGCCTTTTCCATGTTGCTATCGCGTGATACGCCAGCATAATCGGCGTGCGACAAGATGGCACGGCAGATTTCTTCGCTCCAACCATGCTCGCGCAACCAGCGCACCCCCACAAAGGGATGGGCGTTTTCGGCCACCTCAAGCGAAGGATGGCGTTCGTAATCCATGTCGTGCAAAATCCCGGTGGCTTCCCAGACGTCGGCATCGCCGCCATATTGGGGGGCGAGATGCGCCATCGACGCAGCCACCGCACCACAATGCTTACGGAGCACCTCCGATGTCACCCATTCCGCCAAAATCGTGCGGGCTTGTGCGGTCAAACTCATGGCAACCCTCGTCTATTTCAATTGACTAAATGCGTTTTTTGGGGCGCCGTGAATGCACCACATAATAGAGCATGACCGAACCCGCCACCGCCACATTGAGCGATTGAATGTGCCCTTGCATCGGCAATTTAACGAGGAAGTCGCAAAGTTCACGCGTTAAACGAGCCATGCCGGGACCTTCGGAGCCGAGCACCAACGCCAACGGCAAATCGAGGTCGGTGTCGTCGTACATTTGGGCTCTGTCGTCGTCTTCAACGCCCACCACCCACACCCCTTGCTTTTGCAGGCGTTCGATGCTTTGCGCCAAATTGGTCACCACGGTAATCTGCAAATGCTCAACGGCACCCGAAGATGCATTGACGACTGCGGGGGTGATTTCGGCCGCTCGCCGACCAGGAATGACCACACCATGCACTCCCACCACTTCGGCAGTACGTAACAACGTACCGAGGTTTTGGGGGTCTTGCAGGTGGTCAAGCAACAACAAAAAGGGCATTTCGTTGCGCGATTTGGCAAGTGCCAACATGCTCTCGAGGTCGCTATAGGGGTACTCGCCGGCTTCGAGGGCCACCCCTTGGTGATTGAGGCCATGCAGGCGCTGTTCGAGCACACGACGATCGACCGTTTCGATCGGGATGTTCTGGGTTTTTGCCAACGTAATCGCAGCAGCCAACGTACCAGCGGGCTGGGCGCCTGCGGCAACAAACATGCGTTGGATTGTGCGCCGGTTGGCGCGCAATGCTTCATGCACCGCATTCCGCCCATAAATAAGCTCGCTCATGCTGTTATAGTCCTAACGCACTTTTGATGCGATCAAAGAATCCTTCGTCTTGGGGTGACATGCCGTCCGTGTTGACGGGTTGCCCATCGGGGCCAATCTCGCTCTTGAGCATCGGATTAAATGTCCGTGCCAAAGCCTCAAACAGAATTTTTTGCTCGGCAGTCAGGCTGTCGGGGATGACCACCCGCGTCACCACGACTTGGTCGCCACGCCCATTACCGCGCAAGAAGGGCACCCCTTTGCCCCGCAAGCGGAAGGTGGTGCCGTTTTGGATGCCGGCGTTAATCCGCACCGTATCAATCCCTTCGAGGGTCGGCACCTGGACATCGGCACCCAAGGCAGCTTGGGCCACGTTGATGGGCAACTCGAGGATGATGTCGTTGTCTTGACGGCGAAAGAATTCGTGGGCTTGGATCTCAAATACCACGTACAAATTGCCGTTGGGACCACCACGCGGGCCAGCTTCGCCTTCACCCGTCATGCGAATCTGGGCTTGGGTATCAATCCCCGCCGGCACATTAATCGTCAACTTGTGCGCTTGGCGTACCCGTCCTTCACCGCGACAATCACGGCACGGGATGGCGATGACGGTCCCTTCGCCACGACAGACGTCACAGGTCGCCACAGTCATCATATTGAAAATCGCTGAGCGTTGCCGCACTTCACCGCTCCCGCCACACTTGGTACAGCGCACCGGCTCTGTGCCCGCTTGGGCACCACTGCCACGGCACGAACCACACCCTTCGAGGCGGCGGTACTCGATTTCCTTTTCGGCACCAAACACTGCTTCGGCAAAGGTCAAGCGCAAGGTGTATTTGAGGTCGGCACCACGCTGAGGACCACGACTCGTACGACCACCATTGCCCCCAAAGAACGACTCAAAAATCGTCGCAAAGGGGTCTTCGCCATTAAACGGATCACCGCCGCTATAGCCACCACCCATCGACGGTCCATTATGCCCAAAACGGTCATACACGGCCCGTTTTTCGGGATCAGACAAGACGCTGTTGGCTTCGTTGATCTCTTTGAAGCGGGTCTCGGCATCTGCCTCTTTGTTGACATCGGGGTGGTATTTACGGGCTAGGTTACGGTAGGCTTTGCGAATATCATCGGGACTGGCATCCCGCCCTACACCTAATACCTCGTAATAGTCTCGTTTATTGGTCATGGTTGCACCTTACTACGCGGATTAGCTCTGATTCAATTATTCATTCCGACCACGCCGCAACAAATCACGCAAACTCAAGCGTTTGGCAGGGGCTACGGCCGGTTCATCGTCGATCACCGGCAAGCGCCCCGTTTCGTTGCTGGTAGGCGTCGGTGCCGGGCGATGTTTATTTTGCAGGTCATGCACCACCATGGTCATTTCGACAATTGCCGTCTGGATAGCCACCGGATCAGCCCGATCAATCGCTTGTTGCGCTTCATGCAAGCGCGCTTCCGCGTTGGCACGGCGCTCGGCACTAATCGTTGGGTCATTGCGCAAGGCTCGTTGCGCGCTATACATCAACGAATCAATTTGGTTTTGGAGCGCGAGCACATCGCGTTTGCGCCGGTCTTCATCGGCAAACAACGTCGCTGCGTGTACCATCTGATCGACTTCCGTTTGGGTAAGTCCCGACGCCGCCGTAATCGTAATATGCTGTTCACGATCGGTGGCTTTGTCACGGGCACTGGCGTTGATGATGCCGTCGGCATCAATATCAAAGGTGACTTCGATTTGGGGAGCTCCCCGCGGCGCCGCGGGAATACCGTCCAGTACAAATGTCCCGAGTGATTTGTTGTGGCGCGCCTCGGCACGTTCGCCTTGGAGCACGTGAATCTCGACGGCAGCTTGATTGTCGGTGGCCGTCGAAAAAACCTGGCTTTTGAAGGTCGGTAAGGTACTATTGCGTGGAATGAGCGGAGTCATCACTCCCCCCGACGTCTCGATACCAAGAGTCAACGGCGTCACATCCAACAACAAAATATTACTGACATCCCCTGCCAGTACCCCCGCTTGAATGGCAGCGCCAATGGCAACCACTTCGTCGGGGTTGATGCCTTTTTGCGGTTCTTTGCCAAAAAACCCACGCACGGCATCTTGGATGGCCGGCATGCGGGTTTGCCCGCCCACCAACACCACTGCGTCGATTTCACCCGCCCGCAAGCCGGCATCCAGCAAGGCTTGGCGTACCGGCGTAAGCGAACGCTCGACCAAATCGGCGGTCAAGGCTTCGAGTTTGGCACGACTCAATTCCACCGCTAAATGGCGCGGGCCATTGGCATCCGCCGAAATAAAGGGCAGGTTGATTTCGGTTTTGAGCAGACTCGACAGTTCCATTTTCGCTTTTTCGGCGGCTTCCCGCATCCGTTGCAACGCGGTACGGTCATTTTGCAAATCGATTCCACTGTCGCGTTGGAACACGTCCATCAGGTGGTGCACGATGCGTTCGTCAAAGTCATCCCCACCGAGATGGGTATCGCCGTTGGTTGATTTCACTTCATAGACATCATCATTGAGCTCGAGAATCGACACGTCAAAGGTACCACCGCCCATGTCATAGACAACAATGGTCTGGTTATTGACGCGATTGGCGATGCCGTACGCCAAGGCCGATGCAGTTGGTTCATTGATGATACGGAGCACTTCGAGGCCGGCAATCCGCCCAGCATCTTTGGTGGCTTGACGTTGGGCATCATTAAAATATGCGGGTACCGTAATCACTGCTTGCGTGATTGCTTCGCCCAAATAGGCTTCGGCATCGAGTTTGAGTTTTTGCAATACCATCGCAGAAATTTCGGGGATGGCATAGTTACGCCCAGTCAATGTCACCGTCACGTCGCCGTTTTCGGCTGCTGCCAAACGATACGGCACCATGAGTTTGTCGCGTTGCACGGTGGCATCGCTCAACTTACGCCCCATAAAGCGTTTGGCCGAAAAAACCGTCTGCTCCGGATTGAGCACCGCTTGGCGTTTGGCAACCTGACCGACCAAACGTTCACCCGTTTTGCTAAACGCAACAACCGACGGCGTCAGTCGTTGTCCTTCGGCGTTGGGAATAATCGTCGGCTCGCCACCTTCGATGACGGCAATCACTGAATTGGTTGTGCCGAGATCGATCCCTAAGACTTTGGCCATACCCATCCTCATTCATCAATTATTACGCCATCCGCGTGCCGTTATTCAGCTTTGCCGACCTTGACCATGGCGGGACGCAATACCTTGTCACGCAATAGATAGCCTCGTTGTAACTCCGCAACCACCAAACCGTCATGCGCGGCATCACTCGGCTCATAGGCAATCGCTTCATGCAGATTGGGATCAAAGGCACTGTCGACGGTGGCAATCGTTGTCACCCCTTCGCTGTCAAGCAGTTGTTGCAGTTTGTTGGGGATGAGCTTGAAGCCACCATACCACAACGAGCCCGCCACTTCGGCGGTGACACTCGACATGGCACGGTTGAGGTCATCCACCACCGGCAACAATTTGAGCAATACCGCTGCCGACGCGCGCCCAATCAACTCGATACGTTCGGTGTCGTAGCGGCGTTTGAGGTTTTTGTAGTCAGCTGTAGCCCGTAAATAAGCATCTTTGTGCTCGCTGACTTCTTTTTCGAGGGCTTCAATGCGGGCTTGCAGGCTCGCGACATCGATGACCTCTTGGGTCGTCGGATTCTCTTGGTTGGGATTGGTTTGTGCGTCAGTCATCGTCTTCCTCCACAATATTTCAACATCACGCATATATCGTCTTAGCTGGCTGCGCCACTTAGGCATCGTTACCATCGCGCTCGACTCGGGGCTCGCCATGGAGCTCGCCCACCAAATCACTCATGACGGCCGCAATGGCTTGCACCGTTGCAATTGCCCGCGCATACGGCATGCGCGTCGGTCCAACCACCCCTAGCACACCGACGATTTCGTCATCCACCCCATAGCGCGCCAGCACCATGCTCATGTCGCGCATCTCGGGGTTTTGATGCTCAGCACCAATGATGACTTGCACGCCATCACTGCTCGCCACCCGCGGAATCAACGGCGCCAACACATTGCCGGTTTGGACAAGCGCCAACATCTGCTTGATTCGCTCGGTCTGGGCAAACTCAGGCTGATTAAACATTTCGAGCAACCCATCGGCACGGATTTCGCTGTTCAAGGCTTCTTCGTATTGCCGCATCGTTGCACAGGCCAATTCTAACAACGGCCGCACCAAGCCATCGTTTGGTGACTCAATTTGCTCGATTTGTTCACGTAATTGACTCACTGTTGCATCTTGGAGACGATCGTTGACAGCAAGTGCCACACGATTCAACTCTTCTTGGCTATGGGGCGCATCCAACGCCATGGTTTGTTGCCGTACCATGCCATCATGCAACACCATAACAACCAATACCAATGCATCGTGAATACTAATCAAATGGACATTGCGTAAACGCGCTTGCGTCGTCCGCGGTGGCAACACCACCGAGACGTTTTGCACCCGTCGTGCCATCACCGAACCTGCCAAGTGAATCCATTGATCAAGTGTGGTCTGCATTTGATAAAACTGATGCCGGATAATCCGTTCTTCGTGCGCTGGCAATACCGGCTGCTCCATCAGGTTTTCCACAAAAAAACGATACCCTGCATCGGTCGGAATCCGCCCTGCAGACGTATGCAAGTGCGTCAAAAACCCGAGATCTTCGAGTGATGCAAGCTCGTTACGAATCGTCGCCGATGATACATTGAGCCCATGGCGACGCACCAGATGCTCCGAAGCGACTGGCGCCGAAGTGGCAACGTATTCCTGGATGAGCAACTTGAGGAGTTGCCGGCGCCGTTCCGTCATTTCTGCAAGCATGGCACCCCCCGTCTGACCGCGTGCGGACGTTGCATGCACTCAAATTCAATATACAAACGGCATGCACCAAATGAAGCATGCCTATGCGTCTATTGTAGCATAAAGCAGGGGTGGTTTCAAAAATGTACGGCACGTCAGATTATGCGTTTGTTCAATTTGGCTATCGATTTTGCTCCAACCTGCAAACGATAAGCGCACCGCGCAATCCCCATTACCGCACAACCCTAGCGTATAATAGACATAGAACCATTAGCCAAGGTGCATTATGACCAACCCAACGACTCATGCCTCGATTGCCGTAACCGTCGATGTGGTGCTCTTTTGCATGTACCAAAACACGCTCCACCTCTTGCTCGTCGCACGCAAATACCCACCCTTTGCCGGCGCATGGGCCCTCCCTGGTGGCTTTGTCGAAGCCAACGAAACCCTCGCCGACGCCGCACGCCGCGAATTATACGAAGAAACCAGCGTCAGCGAATTGTATATCGAACAATTCTACACCTTTGGTGACCCAGGGCGTGACCCGCGTCGCCAATGCGTCAGCATCGCCCATATCGGTCTGTGTGACACGCCACCCCCACTCGCCACCTCTGACGAAACGCCCCAAGTGCAATGGCACCCCCTCGACCACCTCCCCCCCGTCCTAGCGTTTGACCATCAGCAAATCATTACCAAGGCACACACCTATCTGCAATCCCACCTCGAATACACAACGCTGGCGTTCAAACTCTTGCCTCCCCGATTTACCCTAGCCGCGGTGCATCACGTTTATCAGCAAATCCTCGGTGAAGCACTCAACCGTGCCATCTTCGAGGGCCTCCTGCGCGCTACTGGTGCACTCATCGCCGTACCTCATCACCATCAACCATTGTTTTGTCTCGACCCACACTGCGGCGCCGATCAATTTGTGTTGCGTTGGCGCGAAGCGCGCTAAGCTATCGCCAAAAGGAGCCTCCTGCACATGTCACAGCTCTACGCCATGGATACGTTTTTTACCACCAGCCTCGGCACTTACACCATCGACAGCCGTTGCCAAATACTCAACGAACTCGGCTATGATGGCACCCATTTGACCATCTGGGATGCCCGCACCGCCGCCGCCATCCCACATTTTGTTGCGAGCGCCCAACAACACAAATTAGCCATCAACGGCATCTACTTCATGCTTGATATCGCCAATCCAGTTGCCGCCCAAGCCACTATCGCCCACATCGCCAGCATCCCCGTGGCCACCACCATCGAAGTGGCTGTTTTTGCCGAGCGACCAGGACTGCACCTAACTGACCCCAGCTACGACAACCACGCCATCGCCTACCTACAACAGATTTGTGCTCTTGCCAGTCACCATGGCCACCAAATCGTGCTCTATCCGCATGTCAACTTTTGGCTCGAAACTACCAGCGATGCCCTGCGCATCTGCCAGGCCGTCAACCACCCCGCCTTGGGGATTTCGTTCAATGCCTACCACTGGTACGCCTTGGGTAATCGCGACATCCATGCCACCCTCGCCACTATGGCCCCCTACCTGCGGGCCGCCAATATCTGTGGCAGTCGCATGAATCCCGCTGGCAGTCCGATGCCGGCCACCATCGAACTCATCGACCAAGGCGAGCTCGACGTGTTTGTGGTACTGTGTGCCTTGCGCCACGTGGGGTATACGGGACCAATCGGGCTCCAAGGCTTTGGTATCGGTGGCGACGTCTATAGCAAGCTCCGGCATTCGCGCCATGTATTCCGTGACCTACATCACCGCGTCGCATTGCGAAGCCACTGGGCAGAGCTCCAATAACAAAAGTAGTAATATATGTACGACCTCATCATCATCGGCGCCGGTCCCATCGGGGCAGGAGCCGCCCGCCACGCCAGTGCTACCGGCGCCAACGTCGCCATCATCGGGCCAAACGAGCCTGAGCGTGCCAGCCATATCGTCTGGAGCAGCCATTACGACGCCGCCCGCTTGACCCACCGCTCAGCGCGCAATCTGCAATTAGCCCAGTACGCCCACGAAGCCATCAGCAATTACCGGGCCATCGAAGCCCAAAGCGGCATCCCCTTTTATACGCCGTGTGGCACACTATCACTCAGTCATGACTTGGGAGGATTCAGCTATACCGCCCAACGCACCGCCATCGAGCAGGCTCTTGGCTTCCGTTATGTCGACTTTACACCTAGCACACTCGACCAAGCCTTCCCAATGCTCAGTCGTAATCTCGGCTACCACGGGGTCTACGACGGGCCACCATCGGGCTATATCGCCCCACGCGCCATGGTGGCGGCCCAACTGGCGTGCGCCCACCAACACGGCGCCACGATCATCCGCGATATCGTGACGCAGCTCACGCCACAACACGACCAGGTCACCATCACCACCCTTGACGGATTAACGCTCCAGGCTCAACGCGTCATCGTGGCGGCCGGTGCCTATAGTGGCTTGTGTGGGCTGTTGCCTACTCCCGTGCCCCATACCATCAAAAGCGAGACGGTGACCCTTGGCAAGGTCAGTGCCACTACCGCCGCCCGCATGACTGACATGCCCAGCATGATGGTCGATTGTGTCTCTGATGTGATTAGCGACGCCTATCTGACCCCGCCCGTGCAATACCCCGATGGGGAGTGGTATTTCAAATTGGGGAGTAACAGCATCCACGATTTGTTTTTTGATAATCTCTCCGCCCTGCAACACTGGATTAAACACGGCGACGTAGCGGCCACCCACCACGCCCAAATCGCATTGCTCAACGCATTGTTTGCCGGGGTAGAATGGCTCGATTTCGCCAGTCTCCCCTGTGTCATCACCCGCACCCCCGACGGCGTACCCCGCATCAGCAACGTGCATCCTCGGGTCACGGCCGTGGTGGGGTGCAACGGATCGCTCGCCAAAAGTGGCGACACCATTGGCCGTGTCGCTGTTGCATTTGCTGAGTAAATTACCCCCTGCCATAGCTGTCGTGGCAAGAGGCAGAGACAATGGCGGGCAATAATGGCATCATTGCCCGCCATTGTTCACACCGCGGTGCGTTCTATCTGACCAATCCGTTCGGGAGCCGGCGGGTGCGAATAATACCACGCGGCATACAAGGGGTCAGGGGTGAGGGTGCTAGCGTTTTCGCGGAACAACACCACCAACGCCCCAATCATGTCCACCGCCGTGGTATGCGCTACGGCAAAAGCATCGGCTTCGAATTCGTGGCGCCGTGACCAATAGGCCGATAGCGGATCAAAAAACAAAGTAAACACTGGACTAATCAGCACAAACAACACCAATGCCACCGCAGTGTCACTGCTCGTCACCCCCAAGCCCGCAAAAAACCACGGCGCGTGTAGCAACCACGCCAACACCCCAAACCCTACCAATGACATCCCGAACGACGCCGCAATCATTTTGGGGAGGTGCCGGAGTTTGAAGTGCCCTAATTCGTGCGCTAGCACCGCTTCGACTTGGCCGGGGGTTAACTGAGCGAGTAATGTGTCATAAAACACAATCCGTTTTTTGTTGCCCAGCCCGGTGAAATAGGCGTTGCCATGCCCCGACCGCCGTGACGCATCCATCACAAACAACCCGCTACTGGCAAACCCTACCCGCGCCAACAAGGCCTCGATGCGCGGCACCAGTTCGGCATCTACCACGGGCGTAAACGTATTGAACAACGGCGCAATAAACGTAGGGTAGGCCCAGACTGCAATCAATTGGAAGGCGTTCAACGCCCCCCAGCCATAGAGCCACCAATATGCCCCCAACGCCTGCATCATCCACAACAGCAACGCTACCAGCGGCGTGCCAATCAGGAACGCCAGTAGCGCCGATTTGAGCAAATCGGTCACAAACATGACCGGGGTGGTTTTGTTGAAGCCAAAGCGGGCCTCTACCCCAAAGGTACGATAGAGTGCAATCGGGATGCTCACCACACTACTCAGCACCATCCAGGCCACAATCAGCATCACGCCGCTCCACAGTGGGCTCCAGCCCAAGGCGAGGCACTGACGATTGAGCCAATCGAGGCCCCCACCCAACGTCCAGCCCAGTAGGACGACACTTTCGAGCACGGCATCGACCATCGCCACGCGACATTTGGCGATGGTGTAATCAGCCGCTTTGTGGTGCTCGGCGAGACTCAAGCGGGTCTCAAACGCCGCTGGCACCGTGGCACGGTGCACTGCGACATGCGTCATTTGGCGCCACAGCAACCATAGGCGGGTGAAGGTCGCAAGGATGGTGACCGCCACAAATATCAACATAAAAAATGGCATAGATACTGGCTTTCTCATCAATTTCGCTTGTCACAATCATACCATTTATCTCGGACACACAACAAAAACCTCCCCCACACGTCAGCTGTGAGGGAGGCTACCACAACCAACAATCGTCACAACGTGGCTTGGGCGACCTTCTCGTCGTGCTCGAATACCGAACCGGGCTGCCACGGCGTCCCGACGATTGGCAGTAACCAGCGATCGAGACCATACCATCCAGCATTGCGCCATGCGAGAATCAACAACACGGCGGGAATCGCTAACATGGGATTGATGCTGACCGTGCCAGCCAACAAGAAGTTGGTGTTCATCAAAACCCCGAAGAAGGCAGCTACACCCGTCAACCCACCCACAATCAAACCGATGCCGACTAGACATTCCCCAAAGGCTACCATGTAACTAAACACCGCGGCATTGGGAAGCACCACATTTTTGAGGAAGTCTGCATACCACCCTTGAACGGCAGGATGTTCACCGCTGGCAAGCTTCAAGGCACCATTCACAAAACCCGTTAAGCCTGCACCCGCCTTGGCGCCAACCCATACCCCGTTGGGATCAGTGACCTTGTGGTACCCGGCGTTTAACCACTGATAGCCCACCCACAGGCGCACTACCAACCACAATACGCTCGCTCGTGGATCTGCAAAGAGGAAATGGGCGAGACGCGACTCGCGCAACTGAACGGGACTCGTAATACGCTGATTCATACCCTGCTCCTTCTCACTATCCCTACCATTTTCCGTGTGTGTGTGTGATTTTTATCACATCTACGGTACGCCCTTACAATACCACGTAGATTATTTTTGTCAATAGCTAAATTCGTATTTTTACAGCAAAAAATGACTGTTGAATCGTTATTTAATTTTCTGCATAAAACTCATATGAATCAATAAAAACATATGTTAATGTTATAATTTTGATTATTTTTTGTACAGATAAAAACGATAATTATCAATACATTAATTGCGTTTTTCTACAAAAAAACACCTTGCCTCCAACCATCACAGCGGGATGTGAATGCACCACACCACAGAGATTCCACGCTACGGTTGCCAAGGCAACCGGCATGGAACAACGCTAGACAAATGAGGAAGGATGAAGGAGGAAGTAAAGTCAGAAGTCAATTTTACAAGGACGATTACTGCGCACATGCTCTGATTGTGGTGACGGATCACCAAGACGCCATAGCGAAACGCCCATACGCTCAGCGTTCGCTGGGTGCGCTGTGCGGCTAAAGAGCGCTTACAACCCGTGTAGGGTCATCAATCCACAGCCATATGCTTTTTCGGGGCCGATACCGTTAACCACCATTTGGGCAAACACCGCCGGATCGTCGACCACCAACGTGCCCGTATAGCGTGTTGGCTCAAAGCGGATCACGCCACTCCCCGAACGATTGCCCACCACCAATGGCTCTGCTTGGAGCGCAAATGACAACGGCGCCGAATCGTCCAGTACAAGATGGCAACCAGCCGTACGAATTTTGTCGATCAACCACTGTTGTTGGAGCTCGTCGGTATCGAGGCCCACCCGAACGCTGTTTTTGGTATTAATGTCGACCTTTTTGGCGGGGAATGCCACGAGGGCAAATAAAAACTGTTTTTGGGCGGGGATAGCCTGCAATTTGGTCCAAATATGAGCGACCTGTTTGATGGGCGCAACGGCGTAATCGGCGGGCAACACCGTGCAGTCGGCGGGGTGAATAGATTGCACTATCAACGTCCAGGCCGCACCATTGCGATCAATGCGATAGAGGATTTTGTTGATGTTGCGTTCGGCATTGAAGTGGTGATAGAGCGCCATGACTCGGCGATGCATGGCCTGACAATCGAGTAGGTCACGTTGCACCTCAGGGTTGGTCAAATTAAGGGGGATCACGGTCTGGGTTACCTGCGTAATCGGCGTCAATACCGCCGGCAACACATCGTCATCTGGCAGTTCGACTAGTTTGGGCGGCTCGACCGGGCGTGGCAGTTTTTTGCGCCGCGGCACCATACCATGTTCATTCGCCATAATAAATTTCAACCCCATTCCACACTATCAATCAGGTCCGACAACCACTACCAACTAGTAACCCCACACAGTGGGGTATAATCCGATATCATGCATTCGATATCTCAACGCACGATACCACCAACAACATATTTACCGTGTCGATGTTTATTGTCACCGTATTACGCCTTTTTTGTCAAAAATACCAAATAGAATTGGGTAATTCATTGCTATAGTATATAGGCAAACTGATGATTGCCACATTCGTTGATACGTTCATTATAAACATCATCGGTGGTCATATGCAACTCATCCCAAGCAATATTTATCTATTCACAAAAAGCACGAGGCCAAAATGACACTTACGCTATTTTTTCACCACAATGCCTCTTATGTCGCCTTCCACGTCACCCGCACCATCGCCCTCAGTGCACTGGGAGCCAATGCCAACCACTATGCCAGCCACGAATATCGCATCCCCCGCGACGTCGAATTTGTGAGTGCGCTTTTGCATGCCAGCGACGAACGCTTTTGCTATGATTTGCGGATTATCTCGCAACCCAACACCACCATTCCCCAGCAAGGGACAGTACAAATCGTCTTGCTCTGTCGCATGGATTGTGACGAAGCGACTGCACAAGCGCATGCCCAAAGCCTCGAGCGCCTGCTCAATGCGCGGTTTGTCGACATCATCTGGCAACAATTCCTCGATATCGCACCGCTCCTCACTCCCTTTGCCGTACACCATGCCAGCACCGTAATGCGCAGGACAGGGTTTTTGCAACTCCCCGATCCAAATACCCCAGCAGGCCAAATCGGCTTCAAGCCGACGCTCAGCGACGTCCGCGACAATCACGAATTGTTATATATCAGCTCGTTTATGTTTAGCGCTACCGACGTTGACACGCTGTTTACCTATTTGCAGTATTCGTCCCAGCCCATCATGCTCAGTATCCGCCTGCAACGCACCCAACTTAGCCATGCCGAGCATGCGTTTTTTTATCAGCACATTAGGCACTACGATGCCATCCAACACTACCCCGACGCCACCCAACAGATGCTCCGGCTCTACCAAAGTGCGATGAACACCATGCAGTTGCGCTTGCGCGATATGGCCGCCCAACTCCAAATCACCATTGCCTCACCCGCCCCATTACCGCCCCATCTGATTGATCTGGTGGGGAGCATGATTACCCAGCCCGCCGGAGGCTTTATGAGTTCGCGCTACGAGCTCAATCCGGCGCAATTACTCGGGGGCTACATGGTGCACCTGCACCACGACACCCATGCGGTCCAACAGGCGCTCGAGACCATAGGGTTTTGTGCCATCCCCAACGATGCCCTCAGTGCAATTGGTACCCGCATTAGCCAATTGTTTGACATCACCGAGGCATCATTAGTATTTCGCTTACCCGCAAGTCGCAATACACCCCTCCCCGGCGTAGCCATGCAGAGTCATCGCACCCTAACGCCTCCTACCGGCTTGAGTACGACGGGCACCCTAATTGGCGAAAGCATCGCGGGTGGCTTGCATCAACCTATTCGGATCGCCCCCGTCGACCGCACCCGCCACTGTTATCTGGTGGGGCAAACTGGCACCGGCAAATCAACCGTGCTCAAAAGCATGATCCTCACGGACATCGCCAACGGCATGGGGGTGTGTGCCATCGATCCCCACGGCGACCTGATTACCGACCTGCTCGCCCAAATCCCCGCCCATCGCCGCGACGACGTGATTGTGGTTGACCCCAGCCAAACCGATTTCCCAATCGGGTTAAATCTCTTTGAGTATGACACCCAAGAAGAACGCGAAATGGCGATTCAGCTGTTTGAAAAAATCATCGAACTGCTGGAATACGCCAAAGGCACCAAACCCGAATACATGGGGCCGGTGTTTTGGCAACACCTACGCAACAATGCCTATTGGGTCACCCAAGACCCACTTGACCCGGGGACGGTCATCGAGCTCTACAACATGTATGCCATCAAAGACTACCCACAGCGCTGGGACCATCGCACCCGAAACGATAGCAAACTCACCACTTGGAATCACATCCTCGAATCAAATAGCTATCACAAACAAGGGGATGAAGGCCATAGTAGTTTTTCGTACTTCACCAGCAAATTCGAGGATTTTATTTTTGACACCCGGATTCGGCGGATTTTTGGCCAAAAACGCTCAACGCTCAATTTTTTTGCGGCGATGAACAGTCAAAAAATCATCCTCATCAACTTGTCGCGCGGGTTACTCAGCGAAATCGCCTCGGCGTTTATCGGGGGCGTCATCCTCGCCAAGCTCCAGCAAGCCGCTCTCAAACGGGCAGAACTAACCACCACCAACCGCCCAACATTTGCTATTTATGTAGACGAATTCCAAAACTACACCTCGGATAGTTTCATTTCGTTGTTGTCGGAATCGCGCAAATACGGGATTGCCCTAACCCTCGCCAATCAGTTTTTGGCACAAATCGAAAACAAACGTATCATCCAAGCCATCCTCGGCAATGTGGGTACCATCATTGCCTTTCGGGTAGGGTTGGCCGATGCCGAGACCCTCACACCGCGCTTTGCCCCCGAATTTAATCGCGAAGACCTCATCAATCTCCCCAATTGGCAAGCCTATGTAGCCACCCAAGTCGCCGGCCAAAGCCAGCGACCATTTAGCATGCACACGGTGACGCCAGCCCGAGACCTCGATGACAGCGTCGCCGCCCACATCATCGCCCAATCCGCCCAACGCTACGGGACACCCCGTGCGGTTGTTGACGAAATCATCGCCCAGAGTATGCAACTCAGCCGCATCGCACCCACCGAGAGCGAACCATCCGTAACTACCAACGCCCCCATCACTCCAACCACTACGTGGCACTTCCCCAAGCAAATCATGCATCGCACCATTCAAATGAACGACCGCACCACCTTTGTGCTGGATGGAATTTGGGCCAAATATTGGGGTGACACGCGGATATTTACCATCGGATTACCCCCCCAAATCGCTGACACACTCGCCACAATAGTCACCACAGACATGGCGTTTGGACGCTTTCATGGTCACATCTGCCGCACACTCAGCGCGAATTGTCAGGTCACCACTGCCCTCGACGTGCTCAATTATTGTCGGCGCAATGGCGACAGCACGACAAAGTATCACGATTTCGACCGCGAAGATAGTCAGAGCATCCGCGAGGCCTTGTACAAGGTGCTAAACAACGTCCATGGCAGCACACCGGCCTTTCGCCAAGCCATTATCCGCACCGCCTTTGGGGTAGGGCTTGACCACGACGGCATCGTGCAGGTGTGGGGCAAACCCGACGCCCCCTTGCAAATTGGGCAGGCATGTCGCGCCATTGCCGCCGGCGAACATTTCGTACTCATGTGCGACCACCACGGTGTCGTCACCGCCTGGGGCGATAATTCCCGCAATCAGTGTGACATCCCTGCCGATTTACCGCCCATTCACCACATCGTTGCAGGCCATGATTTTTGTCTAGCCATCGACGCCAATGGCATAGGGCATATGTGGGGCAACAACAGTAACGGTGAATGCAACCTCCCCCCCACCCCGCTCCGCCTCGCCTCAGCAGGGCAATCACATACCGTCGCCGTAACCCACGACAACCAAATCCGCTGTTGGGGCCAAAATGCGCATGGCTGTTGTGAAGTGCCCCTCATCGTACGCGACCTCATCACCCCCATTGTTGCGGTCCATGCCGGCCAACAGTGCTCGTTTGCCCTTGATAGCAACGGCACCGTCTATCACTGGGGTGCCGATCATGCCGACAGCACATTCACCTTCCCCCAGCAAGGAATTTTTGCGTTGTATGGGTATGCGCAGCAACTCTTTATGTGTCACCACGATGGGCGCATTATCCCGTGGCGCGCCACTCACCAGATCCCCAGCGAAATCACCAGCCACCAAATCGTCGATTTACAGTGTGACAAGCACGACAACACCCTGGCAATTTACACGCATGCCCCCCTCGTGCGCACGCACACATTACCGCCAGCACTCCTCACGGATGTGCCACACTTGCCAATCCATATCGCCACCCGTCTCAGTGAGCTGGGCATCGCCACGATCCATGTGTTGTTGCGCATGACGGACCAGCAATTACGCAGCATCCGCATCATCCAAGAATACCCAGATGATTACCAAGCCTGCATCAGTGCCGTACAGGCCTACTGTGCGAGTCATCAATTCACCATCACTGATTGGCCACTGTGTGCGGTGGATATTAATGCAATCAGCATAACTCCCCAATTCATCGCCGTCATGCAACAATCGATTCGGCAACTCAATATGAGCACGCGTACCACAAACTGGTTGCGACGCGCCGATATTGACACGATTGGGGATATATTGAAACTCAATGCCCAGCAAATTTCTGCAATCGGCTTCCTTAGTTCTAGTTCAGCCAAAGAAGCCATTCAGACCATCCAGAGCTATTGTGCGCGCCACCACATTGATATCGGGGATTGGCCACAGCAAGCGATTACCGTCAACACTACGTCCCCCCTGCCGACACCACCATCAACGCGATCAGATGATTCCTTCGATTTTGATGACGATTTTTTCAAGGATCTTTAGCGCGGGTTGCTGACGATATATCCATTCCCAATCTTGGTGACTTGTTTTGTTGATGCTGTGGCGGTACATTGTACGCGTAAGTACCAAAATTATGCAATCAATCGATCATTTTCATTTATGTTGCGAACGCAACCGGCATGGAATGACGCGAAAGGTGATATTTTGGCGTAGGTATCGTGTATGATAGCAACACCGACCACCAACCTATAGGAGCGCTATCATGGCATCGCTCAGCTACATC
>Ga0214917_10000274_pt1 | contig 66214 bp, 70 predicted proteins | sample LL_1208_BB_MetaG_FD_177983 | JGI IMG/M metagenome (GOLD analysis project Ga0214917, IMG submission 177983) | Freshwater microbial communities from Lake Lanier, Atlanta, Georgia, United States - LL_1208_BB | ecosystem: Environmental > Aquatic > Freshwater > Lake | place: USA: Georgia | collected... | reverse complement strand
ACAGTTGGTTCTGGCTTCGGTTCATCTGTGGTATCAGAACTTGGCTCTGGAGTGGGATCGACTGGTTGCGTTTGCTCAGGTGATGGCTTTGGAGAAGGCTCAGGCGTAGGAGCAATTGTTGGTTCTGGTGTAGGTTGTGGTTGATTTGCCATTGCAGCAGCAATAGCTGCAGCAACTCGTTGCTGTTCTTCAAATTGCCAAGTAGAATTATATGAATCCCAAGCATCATCTATTGCATCATTCATATCTACAATTGCTTGATTGTACGCTGTGATTGCATTATTCTTATCTGTTAATGCGGCAGAAGTATTAGAAACTGCATTATCATATGCAGTAGTCTTTGTAATTAAAGTTTGATTATATGTATTTAAAGTAGAAACGGCAGAATTATAAACAGATAATTTATCATTACGTACTTCTAGCTTATTATTATATTCTGTTTGCGCCGCCGCCTGTGCGGTTACTGCAGCATTATACGCATCTATTTGTTGTTGTGTGGGAGCAGATCCAGAAGAAAATGTATTAAGATTGCAACTAAAATTTTGTCCCCATACTCTTGGATTTCCAGCATAGTCACACCCTGCCCCAGTCCATCCTCCAGGGATAGCCCATCCAAGATGATAGGATCCTGGTCCTCCACCGTTATACCACCATATTTCTACATCTAATGTTTTATCTTCGCTAACATCATATATTGGAGAATAGTTGCTCCATGTTGCGCCTTGCTCTCGCCAGTTGTTCACAGCTAATTGACCATTCACATACATTCTAAAACCATCATCTGTATATCCTGCAAAATATGTTGATGTGAACCAAGAAGGAACTGTAATTACACCAGTAAATTTAACAACAAAATTTTCATATCTATTACCGCAAACAGGCAATTGCATTGAGTTTGAATTCCATGTACCAGTACACAAAATTTGATTAGGAGTAGCACCTTGTGATGTTCTAATTAAACTATATACAGTATATTGTAATCCTGCTCCGCCAGAATTTTGAACTGCAGATTGTGCAGTTTGCAAATTAGAGTTTGCAGTATTTAAATTGATTTGTGCTATATCTAATTCATCCTGAGCATTGTTTTTATTTGTTAAAGCAGTAGCAACTGTTACGGTTTGACCATCTACTGCATTTTGTGCTGCTGTTTTTTCAGATAAGGCTGTTGCTTCTGCCTGAACTGCAGCATCATAAGCAGCTATTTTGTTATCTCTATTTGTCTTTGCAGCAACTGCTGCGTCATACTTAGATTCTGCTATATCTATTAAATCTTGTGTAGCCTGCTCTTCATTAAGTTTGCCGACTTTTTCATTTAATTCTGCTATCTCTTGAGCGGCTATACTTAATGGATCATCACTATAGGAAGCGGGTGTGAGAAATAGCCAACCAAACCCTAAAATGGCGGCTAAAGATAATCTCCATAACTTAGTCCTAGTCAACTATAACTCCTAAACAAACACTTTGTTTGCTTAGTTAATTATATCATTGGACTACTTAGCGTTATCTGTTTTGTAGAAGCCGTTACCTTTAAACTGAATACCAAATGTACCGAACTGCTTAACCATTGCAGCACCGCATTTTTCGCAAAGTTCAACCATATCTGCTTGTGAGAATGGTTTTGGTATCTCCTTTGTGTAATTACAAATCACACACTTGTAATCATAGTTTGGCATTCTTCTCCTAAAGTTAGATGAGCAGTTTATACACATGCTCAGGTGTATCCTAGGCAACTATGCCCGCATCTGCGACTCCCCAGTGACGGGGTGCAGACTTATATTATACCTTATTTAATTTTGATTGTTTTAGGCTTTTTCTCTTCAGGAACAATACGATCTACATCAATATGTAGCATACCATTCTTGAATTCGGCTCCTACCACTTCCATATATTCACCAAGCGCAAATGTGCGTGTGAATTTACGGGCGGCAATACCCTTGTGAAGAATTTCTCCAGACTCTTCTTCTGCTTTAACTTCACCCTTAACAATAAGAGTTCCGTTGTCTACAGTTACCTCAACATCCTTTTTGTCAAAGCCAGCCACAGCAAGAGATACACGATATGTATCTTCGTCAATCTTGACGATATTGTATGGTGGGAATGATTGAGAGACTGCCTCTCTGTGGATATTATTGAGTCTTTCTACTTCACGATTGAAGCCGATAAAAAAAGGATCCCTAAAGAGATCCATGGCAAATGTTGTTACCATTTTATTCCTCCTTTAAGCGAATAAATTAATATGTGGGCCCCTTACGGCGACCCACATATATTATAGCAAATGCTTTTTTGAATTACAAGATACGCTTTTTATCCTTCATTTTTTCTTCATTTGCTGTGGCAGCATACAATGCTCTTTGATGGGCTACTGCTCTTGATTTTGATGGGTGACAACCTTTTAGCTCACCCTTATCATTTACAACCGCCCAGCCCTTGCATCCTGCTGCGCCTTGTTTTACGTTATATGGCATATTTCCTCCTAATCATTGGGGATATCAAATTCCATGTCTACTGGCAATATCCCCTTCTGTTTTGCAATTTCAAATCCTTCTTGGCTTAAACTAATCATTGCTTCTAAGTTTTCATCATAGTCTACTTTAACATATCCAGCTTCATATAATTCTACTAAAGTTTTATCTACATAATTTGTATGAGCTTCCCACAATTCTGGAGCAATCTCTTTTGCGCTTTCATTAATTGCAAATATCATTTCTCCATTTTCATCCATACCAGCAAGTTCAATAGCTCCTATCTCAAGATAGTAAGCCATTCTGCTATCATCTGAATCTTCGTAATCTTCCATTTTGCCTCCTGTGCAACAGGTCAGACTTGAACTGACGATAACCGAATTATGAGTTCGGGGCCTTAACCAACTTGGCTACTGTTGCGAATAGCCTATTGTATTGTGCCATCATCATTCTTGTCAATGGTAACTTCAACTAATTGCTGTACATAATCAGAGAAGTGCTTTCTAATACTTCCAGGTGGTCTAGACCCAGAAGCCTTCCATATTCTTTTATATTCCACAACATTTGAAAACGTCGTGGGGCAGAGCATAGTACCATTATACTCCTTTAGGGTTGTAGGAAGTGGAACGTGTTTTCCACAGCATTTACATTCCTTAGCCTTATCTTGATATATACTCATACTATTTTCATTCCTTCTATTACGTCCGCTAAATGTTTAGGCATAGGGGGAGGATCAATAACATTCATTCTTCTACCATACTCTGGTTCGTTATCTCGCTTCAAACTATCGTAGGTATGAACTTCTATTTCTCCTATACTATTAGTCCTTGTTCGGCTAATAGCATTATAAATAGATCCACATACGGCATCTGCTAAGTCTTTGGAGCCTTTACGTGGGTGATCAACTCTATCTCTCATTATTTTTAATTGAAGTAACTCATCAATTAGCAAAGGTATGTGTGGTCCAGATAGTCTTTCTTCTAAGACTACCATCGCCATATCGTCATAGTGCTTCTTTGCCACGGACAATGTTTCTGTATTAATTCCATATTGTTTTAATTGTTGCATCATGTCATGTGAATTCCATCGGTCAAATGTACAAACACGAATATTAAATCCAGCAGATCTAAGTCCCAATATATAATCTTTAACTTCTGTAAAATCTACAGACTTGTCTGCAGTAGGAGTCCAATACCTTACTGCATCTACTTCAACAATTGGAGCAGCCTGTGAATATGTATCTGTTACTTTTACATTTACCCATTTATTTACGTGAGACATAGCGACGGCACAATGGTCATGTTTTTGCGCTAAGTCAACATGTAAGAAATATTCTTTATCTGGATCTGGCGCAAACCATGGCTCAAGTCTGCCAAATGAGTCAATTGCTAGTGCCATATTACTAAATGCCTTTTCAATCTTTTCACGAGATTTGAAGAATGCATCTACTGCTTCTGGTGGCATGCAAGCAAAACGACTAAGGGCATCTGGCATATTCTTATAGAACTCTACCTTAAAATTCTCAATTGTTTTAGTTGGGTTAATCTCCCATGTGGGACGCTTCAAGGCATATACTTTAGGAATGGTATAAGATATGATGTGGTCTTCTTCCCATTCAACTGTTATCTCATTTCCCTCTGTTCCGTCTGGAAGGTTATCGTCCATCTTCATTGTCTTGCTTCTGATAATGGTTTCTTTCTCCGCCACCACAGAGTCATAGAATTTCTGAATAGGGTCATTCTTAAAGCGTGGAAATGAAAGCAGAATAACCTTACCGTAGTCTGGAAAACGAGATACAACAGATCCACGGTACATATCATAAATAGCATCAGCAGTTTTTGCTTGGTCATGACCAGTTGTGTTCTCTGTGGCAAAACCAGAAATTTCGTCAAGGATCACAGCGATTACGTTGTAACCTTCAAATGCTTCACGCTCAGAGTGTCCAGAATATACGTTTACATTTTTATTAAATCTAACTTCAGAAGCTTTGGGATCATACTTTCCAATAAACCATGGAGATCTATCTATACGTGTTTTAAATCCTTTGAAAAAAACATTGTTAGCCTGCTGTGCGTTAACAGCAATATTAATAATATCAATTGTATCTCCAGGAGGCTTACCATAATATGTTGCTGGGTCTTTAAGGCACAATAGTAAATATACTATATATGATACTGAGATAGTGGAACAGTAATCCTTACCGCTACCCTTTCCTAATTGTGCAATAACCTCATTACAAGTTTGTTTAAATCTACGCTGACCTTCTTCTTCACCGAATAATTTAATTAGCGTAGACTCTTTATAAATTTGAGAAGACTTTTCGATTAGTGTATATTGATTATCTGAAAGCGGCGGTAGTCCAAGATAGTCTGGACTTGTTACAAATGTCTGTAGATCGACTGGCCTCTCATCAAATTCTTCGCCATCGAGTATGTCTATCAGATCATTGAAATTAAGATCCACTTACCTGCTCTGCATCTATTACGACTGGTTCAACTATTCCAGTAATTTGAGATAGTCGTTTTGCAACTTCCATTTTACATTTAGGACAGGTTGCAGTTACTTCTTTTAAAATTTTTACAAGGATATCTTGCTTCCGCTCTGTTTCCGCCAATTGAGTAGCAAGTTCTGCGTTATCTAATAGGCCAACTTCCTGTAGCATGCCTATACGCTTGCCTTCAATATCTGCAATTAGCTTTAAGGCTGTAGCCTTTACATTTAATTGCCCTGCGCCGTCTGCATCCTCTACGGTCTTCCAGGCCTCTTTAATGAGCATGGCATAGTGTTGGTCTGCTCCAGAGATGGCTTCCTTAGCCCTCTCACGGGCCCCAGAATCGCTTCTGACGACCTGCTTCCACTCTTCTATATACTCTAAGACCTCTGCCCGTTTAAAGCCCGTTAGGGTGGCAATCTGGGTGGGGTTATTACCCTTAAGTAGTTCTGAGACTACCTTATTCATGCGATCATAATGATCTGCTAATTCAATGTCCATATATAGATATTATACCATCTTAGTTGACTAAGATTGATCGGATTTCAATTTAGCTATTTTAAGCAGGACTAAATATCCAATTAAATCGTCAATATCATTATCTCCTGGATATTCTGTACCTTTCATTAATCTATTTAATTTATCATCAATACGGACATGAAGCTGCTCTCTTGGTCCCGCCTTTGAAAATATACGAACAGGGTCAAGGGCTGAGTTGCCGTAAGCAATATTTTTTTTGACAAGCATATGTGCAATTTCATGGCAGGTAGCCCAAATTTCTTTACCTGCTTCTGTGCCTACCGTTAATAAATATAAATCCTGGCATTCAAATTGTTTTGAATCTGGAAATACTGGTTCTAACATGTTTCCGCCTTCTACTCATGAATATGCTCAGGACGAACATAATCAATATTCTTTCTTATCCATACCTGCCAGCCTTTTTCTAAAACAGTTAAATGTTCTGAATACATGCTAACAAACATATCAATAGCTGGACCAGGATTATACCTTACTCCTCTAGGATGTGTCCAGCCATAATCATCAATTGCCATAATGCCACCTGGCTTAAGTAATTCCCAAGACAATAGGGCATCCATCATAAATGCTTGAGGCATGTGGTCTCCATCAATATAAATAAAATCATATTGGATTGAACGATTATTCATTAACCATTCATCGCTATAAGACTTTTGTTTAATTAATTGATCTTTAAATGGCTCTAACTGTTGATCAAATGCTGCTTCAACATCTGCAAAATCAAAGTCTTCATGAACAATATTTCCATTCCATGGATCTATGCATGTCAATGTAGATGTTTTATCTGTTAATATATTCTCAATTGTCCATGCTGCGCTATTACCGCAGAATGATCCTATCTCAAGAAATTTCAGATTTGGTTTTCCCCTAAACTCATCTAGAAGCCTGTCAAAGTCTTCCTGCGTTTTATTTCCTAGAAACCAGTTTGGTAATTTTTCTGCTAGTTCTCTGCTCATGCGAGTACCTTTCTTTGTTGTTTAGTTTGAAATGTAGATTCAATATCTGCAATTTCACAATAAAATGTAGAGTCTGGTTTTACTGTATAACAATTATATTTACTTTGTTTTAAAAAATAATAATCTATAGGAAGAGTAATAGGATTATTATTAATATCATCTATTACTCGTTTAGCTGTAATTCTATTTATTACATAACAAAGACAAGACCAGTCCTGATATGCCTTGCATATATCTTTAGCTTCTGAAACAATATCTGGTGGAATTATATTTTGTGGGGCATAGTAGAAAAATACATCCCAGTTTTCTGGTAATTGATTTAAATAGTCTACTAGATTATCAAAGAAGCCATCCTTGTAAACAATATCATCTTCCATTAAAATTAAATATTCGAAATCTGATCGTAAGAAATTTTTATAAGCAGTTATATTACTTGCCCAAATCCCTAGTTCTCCGTACCGCCATCCAATTTCATTATTAAATTCGTATCCATCATTGTAAAATTTTACTAAAGGATTATCAATATAAAAATTATTTAATTCTTCCTGATTAGATATGCTTATTGTAGGACTATTCAATTCAGTAGAATATTTATTCATATATTCATTCATAGATAAATATAGGTAAGTACGATTAATGTCTTTATCTAAATGAAATACTTTATGTGCAAATTTCATCGTTTTCTTATCAACCCAAATTTTTCTAAATGTCTCTGAATAGTCATAGCAGAGACCTTACACTCTTCAGCAATTTCAGTTACAGTTTTCTTCTGTACTACATATCTGCGATACAGCCATGTTTGACTCTCATATAATTTCATCGCTCAGTTAACACCGTGTTTGAATAATGGGCAATACCGAATGCATCTGCCACGTCAAAATCTTCTAGTTCTAGTCCATATTTTTTATTGAAGTAATCCACAGTTCTTTGTTTTCTAATTTGACGCATCTTGTTCTTGTACCAAGAGTCAGCGTATCCTGGATTTTCAAACCTAAGTTTGTCTTTCTCCATCTTTGTTGGGTTTTTATTTCCAATATATGCTTGCCAAGATGTAGGAGATATAGTGATAACACTAGCACCAGTAGACATAAGCTCAGCAATGACAACACCGTAGACATAAGATAATTTTATCACGGCATCAGGGGATCTGACAAGGACTGCTCCCTCTACTGCAATATAATCAGACTTTAATTCATCTAACATTGCATGCATCTTTACCTTAGCGTCATATATCTTTTCATATATATCTGCGCCAGTAAATTCTATCTTGCCCCACTTTAATGGCTTATCGTTTTCCATTAGGCAAAATGCGACGGAATTAGTAGAAGCGTCTATACCTAATACACGACTTGCTTTAGTCTTAACTAATTCAGCTAATCTCACTTATTAACCCCAGTAACTTTTTTCTATTCTGTTCATTACGAGCCTTTGTACATGAAGAACATAAATTAGATTCATTATATCTGCTTAATTGTGCTCCGCATTTATCGCAACCACGCTTAGCCCCATTACGAATAGCCTTTTTCTCATAATATTTTTCCATGATTCGTCTATTTGTTGCAATACGGCAGCATTCATCATTACAATATTTTTGATTATGAGTCTTGGGTTCAAACTCTTTAGCGCATTCTTTATTAGCACATATCACAGTTTAGGAACCTCATAGGCTTCTATTTGAATGGTTCCTGTTTCTCCCGCCCAACATTCTTTCTTAATAGGGCAACCCTTACAGGCATAACTTGTTTTAAGAAATGGTCTCATAGGAAGATCGCCCTCTTTAAAGTTATCCCAGACTTCGCACATCCAAATAAATAGTTCGTCAATAATCTTTTTATTTTTAGCTGTCATTTGAATTGGAATAAGTAAGATCTCTTGAGTATTCTTATTCTCATATATGAAGAACGCCTCTTTAGCATTACGCAATTTCATATAGGTCAAAAGCTGTAGCATGTGGTTTGCAGAAGGATTCATCTCTGCCTGTCTTGTATCCCACACTTCCTGCTTTGCAGTCTTTATTTCGCCAATAACTTCTTCATCATCCCAATTAATTACAAGATCTATGAAGCCACGAATTGGTGGATACTCATTAGTAATTTCTATTTCTGTTTGTACTGACTTCATAGAGTTAGTCTTAAATAGATCAGAAGACTGACCAGCAATTAACTTTTGTAATCTCTCATGAGCCTGTGTTCCATATGCCATATTAGCAACAGCAGTAGCATCATTATTATCAACAAAATGTGCACCGCTAAATGCCATATACCAATATCTTGGGCAATTGCCATTGCCATAACCTAGACTACTTGGACTAAATGATTTTTTAGTCATATCGCCATCTGGCCTCTTAGTTGCCATATAGGCATCATCAAGCATCTGGGCAAACTCTGCTACATTGAACTTACCTTCATACTTTTTAAATTTTAGGTTCTTTACTATATCTCTAGCCATTATAACGAACGACATACTTGAGGGCATCCACAAGTTTATCTATCGACTCCTTTGCTGAATAATATACATTCTTCTTATTATTGTTTACTGTACCAGCCTTATCTTTAGCTATAGTAGAGTATACAGCAGCAAGCATAGAAAACTTTGTGGACATAGCCTGTAGTTCAATGATTAGATTAGGTGCTTTAGCAGCAGGCACATCTGGATTCATTAAAAGCTTTACCACAATTGCAAGTGCTTTATCCAACTGTTCATCCTTCATATATTCATGAAGGTCATTGAATTCTGTTATATCGCTAATTAACTGTAAAGAATTTTTATCTTCCGCCATCTTTATACCTCTTATCTAACTTATTTATAAACAAACCAAATGGATATCCTATAACAAAACCTAATCCTATCCCCATCATAAATACTGCAAATGTAGTCATTAGATGAACCTCGTAACTAGAGCATAGCCAATCCATAATCCGACAATACCCATAAGACCTGCAAATACTGGGGGTGCTGGAATTGGAAGCTTAAGTAAACTAAATACTCCGCCTACCGCTACGCCAGTTAATGTTGTATATAATACATCTTTCATTATTTTGCCTTCTTGTGTTTTACTTTGTAAGGGCCAAGATCGGCCTTTACGGTTCCATCTTTTCTAAGCCTAACAATTCTTCCATTTTTAATCTGCGTAGGATTAAATGGATGCTTATTGTTTCTGCTACCGCTAGACATCTTTTTTCTCCCATTCTTCTATCAATTGCTCTAGCAATGACCATTCAATCACCGCAAGCCTCGTTTTGCTATTGTCCTTGCCAAGGATGAGTTTGAGTACAGGATGCTTATCCCTACTAACCTTAAAAGTGTCTGTACAAACCTTAGCCCAAATATCTTGCGAAATAGAGATCGACCTTTCGTATTCTTTATAATCCACCACGAAAGATTTCCACGTAGCGTCACCCTTCTGATAATCACCACGTCCACTGTTTTTCTGTTGCTTTGCGCCATCTCGTTTCGCCTCCGATCTTTCGGACATTAGTTCACCTTAAATGTATTTGGATGTCCGTTAGTACATGTCCAAGACATGATAAGACTAAGTGGATCCCAGAATGTTTCTTCTGAATCCGCATCACATTTAGCGCATGGCTTTGCGCCACCAATTTTTTCTAGTTCTGCTTTATGTATTTGTTCTGGCTTTGGACCAATAAACTCATTAAGATTTGGCATCAATCTCTCCGACTAATTTTGTAACTACTTTTGGATTATCACGAAGGTATTGCACCGCTTTCGCACGTCCCTGGAACCGTTCCCCATCCACGGTGTACCAAGCACCACCTTTTTCCACGACCCCACACATTTCTGCAACATCAAGAGTTTCTCCGACATTATCTACACCAATAACTTCCCCTTGGTAGTAAAAGTCGTACTGTCCCGATAAATTTGGGGGTGAGACTTTGCTGTAATCAACAATCCAATTAACTGGTCGTCCGACTCTTTGTTCGATAATTTTGTCGCCAACTTTAACGCCAGCCTTAATAGCATTAGCCTCAGCCTCAGAAGACCAGAGCTTAATGACGGTTGTAGAAAAGAACTTAACTGCCATGCCACCTGTTGGGATGTGACTAGCATGCATAGATCCAAACTGATTTCGTTGTTGTGAGATGAGAACAAGTAATGTGTTTTTGTTTGCATAATTTAACATTTTGACTGCGTGGGTCATATCCTTTGCTTCAGCGCCAATCTGCTTTGTATCTTGCAGATCTTTTAATTCATTTCCATCTTTTTCAAAATAGATGGCTGGAAGCAATGCAGAAATAGAGTCAACAACAATTAAATCTACGTCAGCCTCCATAAGTTTTGTTGCAACATCAACCATATCATTAACTGTTTTGGCTGGTGAGTAAATTAATTTTTCTGAGTCTACGCCTAACTGCTCTGCCCATTTAGGATCATATGAGGCTTCTGCGTCAATCCAAGCGCATGTCTTTCCTTCTTTTTGTGCTTCTGCAATCATTTGTAGGCAGAAAGAGGACTTGCCAGCAGACTTATTTCCCCAGATAAGAACTTGACGACCATAAGGCAACCCGCCTTTTAACGCCATGTTCAACCCAATGCTAGGTGTCTTTTGCTTATGAACCTGAACATCTTGTGCTGATTGAACTCTTGCTCTTGTCTTTGGATCTAATTTTGCTAATACATCATCTAATACAATTGTCATTTATTTATCTTTTCTCTTTCTCCCATTATACCATTTAGAATAGGTTGCCGTGAAGTGCTGGACGTGTTTTATTTTTCTCCATTTTTTTGTGCAATATTTCATCAAGGCTGTGTAATACTGCTTCTTCATTTCTCATTGCTGCATAAACATCTAGAAGACGAATAATTACATCTGCCATTTCTTCTACAACCTTTTCTGATCCATGAGACTTTCTAATTGCTTCTAATACTTCTGTTACTTCGGAATGAACTAAAGCTAGTTTATTTCCAACTTTGTCGTGAGTATAATCTCCATCCCAAAATCCTTTTTCTTTAGCCGTCTCATGCAGAACTGCTGCAAGGGCGTCTAGTCCATATTCGGTAACAATATCATTGCTGTTCATTCTTATCCCTTAAACTAAAAGTAAATGACGGGCCATCCTCGTCATAATCAATAACTAATTCTTTATCGATATTTGCGGCTTCTAGAAATTTAAGAGTAGGCACTGTAATTTTTCCATGCTCTTCTAATATAGAAACTAATATCTGATTAATGCTAATAGACTGTACTAAGCCTTCAACATTCTCTGTCATTTTATTTCCTTAACATTTAATGTGCCATCGTCTAATTCTTTTAATATTACTTGGCACTTCATGCCCTCACGCATTTTAGCGAGAGACATCTTATACATAGTTGGAAAGGCAATAGCTCGTGTAAGGTTTTTATCCTTATCTGTCATAACAATATGAGCCATCATTTTGCCAGCCTTTGTCTGATACGGAGTAAAGTTTATCACATAATATTCATTCTCCGCAAGATCATATTGCTTTCGATATAAATACTCTACAAATAAATCTTTAGAGTCTGGACTAATTTCGCTGACCTTAACATATCTAGCAATACGATTATCTCCAACAAGAATAAAATACATTTGATTGGTTTCAATTGGGGTCTGCTCATTATGAAATAATCCAATAGATCCAGTTTCATCTACTAACTCTACTCGTGCCCATCCATTTCCACGCTTGATATTCTTAACCATACCAAACATAACAAATGAACCTAGTTCATCAAACTCTTCAATTGGTCTAGCCTGCGCCTTAATTCTTGGAGGCAGGTCTAGGTTAAATGTAGGTATGCCTAGATACTCGTAGTAGTTATCTTTTTCTGTTCCGCTTCTAGGATTATCCTCAAATGCTGCGCCTCCAATTGCATTCAATGCAGATATGGCACGAGAGTTAATTCCGCTACCCTTTTTAGAAGCCTTATCGATAAAGTCTTTATAGTTTTTATATGGCCTCTGATCCATAATCTTATTTGCGATACTGTCAGAAATGAACTTAACTTCTGCTAGTCCAAATATAATAGCATCTCCCTTTAGAGAGAAATTAATATCAGACTCATTGACATGTGGCAATCTAATCTTTAGACCCAGCCGTTTTGCTTCAATTAAGTATTCTGTTCTGGTGTCTTTGTTTCCCTCATTTCTAAGTAACGCAAACATAAATTCAAGAGGATAATAAAACTTAAGCCAAGCGGTATAATAAGAAAGCATAGAATAAGCAACGGCATGACTACGATTGAACGAATACCCTGCGTGGGCTTCGAAATCATGCCAAAGATGTTGCGCCTCTTTTTTACTAATATGCTTCTCAGCCCCAGCAATAAATTGATCCTTGAACTGGTCGAATTCTTTTGCATCTTTTTTCTTTCCAATAATCTTACGAACTTTGTCTGCCTCAGACCAAGTCATTCCACCAAGATGTACGCAAGCCTGCATAACCTGCTCTTGGTAGATAATAACGCCATATGTGTTTGACGTAAAGGGCTGCATGATTGGATGAACATACTTGATGGCTTCATTGCCATGCTTACGATTAATGTATGACGCTCCAACTGTATTCATAGCTCCTGGGCGAACAAGAGCGTTTGATGCTGCCAAATCTTCAAATGTACTAACGCCCATTTTCATAAGTAGATTTGTGTAGGGAGTTGCTTCAGCCTGGAATACCCCCTTTGTATAACCTTCGCTCAGCATTCCAAAAACATTTTTGTCGTCTAATGGAATTTGTGAAAGGTTAATATCTTTACCAGACCTATCCTTAATTGATTTAATGGTATCCGAAATAACAGATAAGGTCTTTAGGCCCAAAGCGTCTAGCTTTATCAGACCAATATCTGCTACGGTATCCATGTCATATGCAACAACGGGAATTCTTCCTGACACCTTATCTTGTGCATCTTCACGAGATTCAATAGGTGCATACTTTCTAATATCATCTTTAGCAACAACAACACCTGCAGCATGTACGCCTACGCTTCGGATCTTGCCACGTAGTCTTTCTGCAAGCCATGTTACTTCTGGATATTTTATTCTAAATTCTTTTGTATTCGGAGAATCAAGGTAGTCCTCGAATGTGTCTACGGACTTTAATGCCTTATTAACTTCTCCAAGTGGAACCATAAATACACGAGCAGCATCACGAACTACACCCTTATCCTTAAAATAGGTAAATGTAGAAATAGATGCAACGTGCTTGAACTTCTTCTTTAGATAATCTTTAACTTCTTTACGACGGCGGTCTTCAAAGTCTGTATCGATGTCTGGGAAGTCATTACGCTCAGGATTAATAAATCGGAAAAATAGCAAGTCATATTTAATTGGATCTACGTCTGTAATTCCTAGGGCATAGCAGACTAGGGAACCTGCAGCGGAACCACGACCAGGCCCTACAGTAATATTATTTTGTTTAGCCCAATTAATCATATCTGCTACAACTAGAAAATAAGATGCAAATTTCTTATCTTTAATTACAGATAATTCTTCTGCAAGCCTATCAACATAGACCTCATCCTGATCTAGGGATAGGCGTTTAAGGCCTTCAGAGGCCATCTCAGCCAGTTTCTTATCAGCATTGGTCTTAGGGACAGGGAGAAGATCTAGACCCCTGTGAAACTCGTATTCTTCAATTTTGGAGGCTATCTCCATAGTATTATCATATATATCGGTTCTATTTATGCCAGCTTTATTAAAGTCCGCCTCAATTTCCTCACGGCTTTGAATAAATAGATTATAGTCTTGAAATGATATTCTACGGTCAGGATATAAATAATTAAATCTATCTAGCATATCCTTCATATTTCTAGACATGTCAAAGTCTGCTTCTTTATCGGCTTTAGGGGATGTAGATAATATAAGCATAGCCTCTTCTAGAATTCTATCTTCACCTTTAGCAAAGTGGGCGTCTCCTGTTGCTACCGCCTTAATTTTTAATTCGTCAGCTAATTGGAGTAACGCTTCGTTGATTTCTTTGGGATTATGAGATTGAACTTCCACATATAAATCCTTGCCAAAAGTTTTACTAAAATCTTTGAGTATAAGTTTGGCATCCGATAAATCGCCACGTTCGATACACTTACTAATAAGTCCATTAAGACATCCAGTAAGTACGATAATGCCTTCCGCATATTCTTTAAGTATCTCTCTATCTATTCTAGGCTTGTGATAAAAGCCTTCGTTCCATGCCAACTCCTGAAGCGTGTGAATATTATTAAGGCCAGTCTGATTTTTTGCCAGAAGGATAATATGGTTGTATGCCTGAATTGACTTATCTGTTTTAGATGAACGATCAAATCTATCTGTAGGGGATATATATGCTTCAACCCCAAGTATTGGCTTAATGCCAATTTCTTTACATGCTATTTGCATATCACGGTGAGAAGCCAAAGTACCGTGGTCTGTAATTGCTAATGCAGTTTGCCCTGCATCTTTTGCTGCCTGCGCTAATTCGGCAGGAGAGTTAAGGCCATCCATAAGTGAATAATATGAATGCACATGTAAGTGTGTGAATGACATTAACTCTCCGCCTTTAATTAGATATTACCAGTCGAGATTGCTACTAGTTGCTGAATCCGACTCTGCGCTTCCGCCTTCTCCATTAAAGAAAGCTTCCTGCTCTGTGTATGGAAGATCACGAACTGCTGTTTCTTCCAACTTGTATAGTTCCAACGCTGATGCGTCAAATGGATTTTCATCCTTTGCAAGTGGGATGATTGTGTAACTGGTGTCTGTCTTTGTACCAGTACGCTTGATACGCCACATGAGATTTGTGATTGAACCCATTTCTCCTGCGTATTCAATTAGTGTAGGTGTAACGGTCTTTCCGCTTGAGCCTTGTGAAAGAATTGCAACATATGGCTCTTCTTTGCCATCGTCGACCAAGACATTGATGTAAAGTCGTGTACGACCCTTCCAGCCTGCCTTGTAGTCCTTACGGTGCTGTTCACAACCATAGCACTTACCTTGGTCATCCATTGAGCAGAGACCTTTGCGACGATAGTCTTTTGGATTTGTGTGTTCGACTGCAATAAAGCCCAGTCCTAGCTTATCATTATAACTTGGTGAGTCTGGATCTAGTTCTTGAAGGAAACGAATCTTTACGCTTTCTCCATCTTCAAGCTTAACCCAACGAGCCTTGCTACCTTCTGAATTTGACTGTGGCTTGTCCATAACTGCATTCAAGCCCTTTAGTCCTTTAACGATACCCATTTATTTTCTCCTTATAGTTGACGGTATAGATCCGTCTGTCTTTTCATTATATCATGGATTCCAGGTTCTGTATTCAATATCGGATACAGAATTCTTAATACATGTGGCAATTTCCTCGTCGGTCATGTCACCTGCATCTTTTGCATTATTAGGATATATCTTACCATAACTATGCGAAGCCCACAAGATGTCTTTATTGCGAAGTTTATTAGCAATTGTCATTCCTAATTCCCGCCCTGCTAGGTCCGCATCAGTCATAAGAATAATACGATTAAAGTATCTGTTGAGCAAATTTAAATTGTCGTGTGATATATGTCCACCAAGAGTAGCCACGACATTTGGAAATCCAGCCTGATGAACACGGATAGCATCAAATGTTGACTCTACAATAACAACTTGGCTACCAACCTTTTTGGCACGGTGAATATTAAACATTGTTTTACTGCGTGGCAGATTGGTGCTATTCTTAAACTTCTTTTCTGATATAGAGCGACCAACTAATCCTACAGGAATTCCGTCGGGGGAATGAACAGGAACAATAACCATACCCATATTAGCAGAATAGCCTAATCTAAAATAATGCATTGCTTCATCTTTAATGCCACGATGTCTAAAATATTCTTGAGCATGTGGATTAGACCCAAGATTATTATAAAGTTGATCTAATGTTTCTTGTGGAAATTCTACAAAGTCTGGCTTATCCTCAAACATGTCCTTAAGAACTTCGTCAAAATTCTCTACCGATTCTGCTTCCTTGGAAGCAATATATCGTAGGGCTTCGAACTCATTCTTATTTAGTATCTTCTTAACTAATTCTTGTAATGTGCCTGCTTCACCGCATGAAGGGTTAAAGCAAATATATGCACCCTTCTCACGACTTACGCTAAAGCTAGATGTATGGCGATTTGAATGAAATGGGCAGAAACATAGATAATCATTGCCTGTCTCACCAACAATATCTAAACCTAATGATTTAATTACTGCTTTGATGTGAGCAGGTGCGTATTGCGTGGTATCAACTTTCCTTGTGATATCCCCTCGTACTGGCATGCTTTCTTCTTTCCCATATGTATACCGTAAATGGTCATTTCAAAGAACCACTTATTCAATGCCTCATCATATCTAATAATCCAAAAGGGGTCAAGGTCTAGTACTCTTAGGTAGCCCCTGTCTTTCATTTGATATGAAATTGTTCTCTCTGCATTTGCCTTTGCATATATGGCATGAGAGTCATCTATAAACTCCCCTTCTAACCAGAAAGGTTTTATTGGCTTACGCATTTCCGCCCTTCATATCTGGCAGATTATCATAGATTGGATTAATTACTCCACGATTAATATCCCAGTCTAGATAGAAATCAAATTCTTGTCCATGACGGTTCTTTCGTGAAACCACCTCAATCATATTTGTTCCTGGATATCTATGAATAGCCATAGCCATATCAGCATCATATTCGATAGCCTTAGACCATGCTACCTGTGACATCATAGGTGGCTCATCTTGATCAGAAATATCGTCTGCAGTTGCTGCAGTAATATCAATTACTGGAATGTTATTTGCCACAGCCAAAAGCTTGAACTCACGAGAAATATTTCTGTTACGCTCTACTTCAGAATGGCTACGCTTATTGTCATTAAACAACTGGTGATAATCAAGAATAACTAGATCTGGCTTGTGCTGGTCAATCTTACCCTGAACTGTTGCAGGAGTTACCTCTGCAGTTCCTTCATTAGATACAAGAATGAATCCGTTCTTGTTATCAAACTTTTTCTTACCCCATGATCGGAAGTCGTCAATATTAATATCACCCTTTGACAAATCACTGGCACGGAATAAACCAGAACCTAGCATTGTATATATACGGTCACGCATATTTTCAGGAGACATTTCAAGAGAAATAATCATAGGCTTGAAACCTTGCTCCCATGCCTTACATGCAAGATAAGATGTGAACCATGTCTTACCACGTCCTGGCCAACCAATAGCAACAATTAAATGTCCTGGGGCCATGCCTGTAGGATATGCCTTATCAATAGCATCAAAGCCTGTAAGAATTCCTGGACTTCCGCCCATTGCAGCAGACCTATCTTTAACTGCAAGGAAGTGGTTCTCTGCTGCCTCAAGATCTGTTACGTCAATGTCACGAACATTATTAGTAAACTTAGATAGCCCCGCAAGCTTTGACTGCATTTCTGCTAGAACACGAGAAGCGGCATCTTCTTTAAGCGAAGAACCTGATTGAATAATAATAGACTTAAGTCTATTTGTAAGGTACTCATTCTTAAGTTTATCTAGATAGTAACCAGTCTGACCTTTTGTTTCTACTGGCTCAAAATCTTTATGGCGTTCCATCAATACGCCAGCTTCGGGTACAGCCTTAAACTTATAATAATATGTCTTTAGACTATGCCAAATATCTGCGTGAGATGTAAAGATCTCATCAACATTATCAGCGAGCAATACGCTTATATCTTTATTCTTGCATACGGCAGATAACAGTTCTGCTTCTGTATTCATTCTCCGCCTTCCACCATCTTCTTTGTAGCCTCTCGCAGTATGCGACGATTCTCTTTATCCTTATCAATTTCATTCTTCAAAAAATCTATCTTGTCAAAGTTATAGAAGAAGAATTGAAGCGGGTGTCCAGACTTATTGGTACGGAAATAATATACCAGTAGGTCTTTAGCACGTTCATATCCTATACTATCTATGACATCTTGCATAGCCCACTTCTCACGGAATTTATTTAGGCGTGGCTTTTTCCCATACTTCTCCTTATACAAGGATTCGTATAGGCCTATGAGTACATAGGGCTCCTTCTCATTTGCCACTCTTTAATTCCTCTTCCACTTCACGAGTCTTTTGAATAAGCTTGTCTTCTACAAACTTATAGACACGCTCTGTAGCGGTATCCGCATTCTCTCCATCACGAACCCAGTCTTCTATGCCAATACCAATCTTGATACTCTCATAGTTTCCTAAGTTGCGGGTAAAAGAAAGATCCACCTTAACTCTAGTTTCCATTATTCAGCCTTCCACACAGGTACAAACGAACCGTCATTGGTCTTAGTATACAATATTAAATTGTGTTTGAGAATAGCCTGCAACTCAGTTTTTGAAGGCAAATCTCGAATATAGCCAGCATCTAAAATAAACTGATGTATGTCCAATATGTCCGATTCGCTCAACATAAACTTAAACCATTTACTTTCAGGATTACTAATTGGATATACCTTCTGGGGTTCTTTTATTTTACCCGTCAAAATATACTCTTCTACCGTAACCTTATGTCTATTTAGTAAAGCTGCTGCATCTTTAACGCTATAAGCATTTTCCATATTCTTTTCAATTAAATGATAAGAATATAGCATGCGCTTTTTGTCTGGATAGCACCATGCTATCAATTCGTCTTTAGCACGAGTTGATTTAATTACCTTATGTATTTTCCCGTTTATGAAGAAATACTGTAATTTTTTGCGTGATCGCTGTCTGTTTTTTCTAGCCATTTTCCGAAAGCGCTAGTCTCCTTATTAATCATCCAACGCTTTCCGCATAGGATGCAAAACAATTCTACATGTAATTTCTGCGAGAATACTCTGTCCACAAATACTCTGCCACCGCATTTCTGACACTTCATCATACTTTAAAGAACTTCCCATCTACAACGCATGAGTAATCTGGAGACACTTCAATTAACTGAATGTGTGGCCACTTACCACCCTCAATATGGGCTACGGCAAAACCTCTTTGCCAATCGTGATGCTGAGAATATTTCATTCCAGGAGATTTAGGATCGCACATATGACCAATTTCATAGCCACGAATTGTTTCACCCTTACCCTTATTTCTCAATTCATATGTTTGAAAATGTGCAGCCATTCTATGTGAATGACCACGAATCAAAGATATCTGTAGGTCGTTCATATCCTTACGAACTGCGCCTGTATCTGCTACGGATAGACCATGATGAACATGGATGTCTCCGTAGCGTTTCTTAGGCAGGGCATCGTAATAAATATAACTATATCCTAGAGAATCTAAATTCCATAACGCTTCTGGAGTTACAATATTCATAAATTCAGGAAGCTTAGCATCCATATAATTAAAGATACGAATATCATGATTACCTAGAGCGGTAAATAATTCTGCTTCCGATCCTGCAACTTCTCGATTCATTGCGTAGAATTCTCTTGCGCCCTTTGCCTCATGTTGCATAAGTGGAACAATTGCTGCGCCATTTTGGTCCTTATACATCTTGAGAAATTCTGCAGATTTGCCTTCAGTATATTTGCTGTAGCATGCCTGATCATCTGTGTCGCCAAGAATATCTACGACATGTGGTTGCCACCACTTCATAACCTCGAACCAAAGCTTGATCATTTTATCATCTTGGTACGGGAATTGCTGGTCGGATGATAGCATCCACCTTAAATCGTTTGTCATTTAAATCCTTATGTCAAAAAGGTCATGTTGTCATGACCTAGTATAAATTGAATTGTAGCATATTGAACTATGCTGTCAAGAGCAAATTACTAAATATTGTAGCCCTAGATTTGTTGGAGGAGTATCTCCCTTTGCTGTATATACGTAACCCTTACATCCATTTTGATTCATGCTTTCAACATAAACTGTAAGGCTTGCCTTTGCACCGCCAGCAAGCATCGGTGTAATTACTACTGAAATTGGTTGTGAGTCTGCTTTCCACTCAATAGAAAATCCAGTTCTTCCGCCAGCAGTTAATTTACCAGTTAAAGGAGCAAGTCCTCCAAAGATGTGCTTAGCTTTTACTTCTGTAACAGATGTATTATTATTAATAACTGTCTGTCCAATTTTGGGAATACTAGACTTTACCTCTGTTAGCCTTCTATCTAGATCCTGCAATGCAGCGGCATCTAGTGGTGTACCGTCATCAAATGCTCCCATTAAAGTGTTTCTCCTATATCGTGTGCCTTTATCTCTACTTCAGAAACTTCAATTAGATTAGATCTATCTAGACCATATCTATTAAATATATCTGGGTCAACTATGTGCCTTAGTTTATTCTGAGATACTAAATACATTTTACCATCTGCTATGTTCTTGATCAAAGTACCGTCTCTAAAGCCTAGTTTACCTACTAGTTTAATTCCTGATAAAGCCGCCTCAGTTGCATTTACCGTAGTAAAGAACCAAGACTGGGCGGCTCTATCTGAAATCAATTTATAACGCTTACCATCTTTAATCCAATATGTGCCTTTATCAGTTTTAACTGCTAGGCCAGAAGGGAAATTAGTTGGCTGTGATACTGTTAAGGTGCTCTTCGTAGTTTTGAACAGCCTCATGCTTTTCCTGCTTCTCTTCCATAAGCTTAGTAATTTCTGCCCGTAAAATTGCAATCTGAGTTTCATAATTAGATACAATCTCTCCTATGCGCTGTTGTAGGGCGGTAATAACTAATTCCGCTTTCTCTGCCATTTATATTCCTATTCTGGTAATGAGTTAACTTCTGTAAGTTCAGAGTTAAGAACTAAAACTTGTGCTTCTATTTCTGCAATAGATGCCTCGATCACTTCTACTGCTTTATCGTCTGGAGTAGACTTAGCATTTTCTAAAATTAAATCTAGCTCTAAACCATATTTACGATACTCCAATTGCTTAGATCTAGCTTCAATTAGTTGTACCTTATCTGCTTTTGATAATGTGGTCATTTTACCCTCCTTTCTTATTATATCATTTTATAACAATTCGTCAAGAGCTTTTTGTAACTCCTGCTTTTTGCTTAATAAATCTTGAATCAATGAACTAAAGCTAGGTTCCCCATCTTTATTTTGATACCCAGATTCAATGTTAGAATTTAATATAGACACATGAAAGTCTATATGTGATATTTTTTCTAATATAATAGATTTTTTTTCTTCTATTTCCATTATTCTCCTATGCTGAATTAGAGAAGCCAGAATAGTTTGACCATGTTGATCCACCATTATTAGTTGCTCTTACCTGAATCTGCCAAGTATTGTCATTTCTTGATAAATTAAAAGATGCAGAGTTTGTTGAATATAGGCCAAGGGTAGCAGTACCGCCAGAGCTTCCTATTGCATTTATTTGATATTGAATTGTTCCAGTTCCAGTAGATGCTCCCCATGTTGCAGAATATCCCCAGGTACTCGCAGTATTATTTGCTGGAACATAAGTTAAAGTTGGAGTTCCTGGAACCGAAGGAGCAGTTGCTGCTGGTGTTGCAGAAATTGTATTTGAAGACTGAACTGTACCAGAAGTTCCACCTCCATTTGAAGCAGTGGCAAATGCCCTGAATATATTTACTGGTGATATTGCGTCAGAAGAAGTAATAGTATATGTTGTAGAAGATGCCCCATTACTTGATGCAACCCTACTGCTATTAGATGTTGGTATATTTGGAGATAATGCAGTTGTAATATATACATCATAACTAGTTGGAGATCCAGACCAACCAGATGTTGATGCTGTTATAACACTTCCTGGAGTAGATCCTCCACTTAAAAATACGCTACCTCCTGAAGGAGCAGAAACTGGTGTATTAACTGTAATACTTACAGTTGAAGTAGCATTTCCTTGTGAGTTTGAAGCTGTTGCTACCATTTGCCAACCGTAGTTTGGATATAAACTGTTTATGTTTGCTGGCGGGCTAAATTGAGTTCCAGTAGTATATTGAACCCAAGAAAATGAACTGCTACTAAAATACTGCCAAGAATAAGTTACGGTTGGGGTTGGGTTTCCTGTTGTAGTAGATGATGCAAAATATGTTGTGGACCCAGCAGTACCAGTAGTTGGAGATACAGATGCTGTAATAGTTGGAGCACTTAATGAAGCGGCAGTTATAGCAGTTCTATTATCGTCAACTCCATCCTGGCTAGTATTTCTAGTCATTATTCCAGTACTAATTAATGAAGATGTTTGAGATGTAGATGCGGACCAATTTACTGTTTCTGAGCCATTATTATAAACGGCTGTAGTACTTGCTGGATTAGATGAAGATAAGTTATTTGTAACAAAATATACGTCTACTGCAGTTGAATTCCAATAAAATTTAGCTTGATAATCTATAGTTTGTGCAGAATCATTATATCTAGCACCCTGCCAACGAACATAGAAATTGCTTGCATCTGCATATGTCCACAATGCAGTCTGTCTTTGATCCCCTTGTAATGGCGCTAGATATAATCCAGAAGACGGTAGAACAATAGACCCAGACGGATCTGCTCCAATTCCTATATATCCATTAGTTGATACATAAATAGTAGTTCCAGATGTAAAATTAGATGGTAGATTAACTCTTCTCTGTTGTCCAGCAGCTTGATAATTTATATTAGCTACTGTGCTTGATGTTATTTCTGAAACAGAAACACCAGTTGTTGCCCCATAATCATAATCTGTTCCAGAGTTAAAAGTAGTTTCTACAGCATAGATATAATATCCAAGATCTGCTGCTACTGGTGTATAACTATAACTTCCATAACCTACTAAGGTTCCTCCAGTTACTGAATTTGTTGAATTTCTATACCAGCTAATTGTAGTTCTACCTGCTTCTGGCAAATACGCATCTGTAGTATTCCAGCTTGAAGAAAATGAAATTTGAGTTCCTACGACTGGATTATATGAAGATAAGCTTTTACTTATATTTATTGGCGGTCTTCTAACAACTGCTAATCTTCCATCGTTTCCAGATTCTGCTGCACCATTATATGTGCTATTTGACGCATTTGCTCTAACATAAAAACTTAAAAATGTTTTATCATATGTTGCAGAAATTGTATTCGATACAGGAGCGCTATATGTAGCAAATGCTGTCTGACTTGTTATGGTTGTATCTGATTGACTTAAATTTGTATAATATATCCACCTATAACTATAGCTAGTAATTGTCCAACCATTAGGATTCCACGTTCCATTTTTTCCCCAATATGTGGTTCCTACACGAACAGCACCAGAAATTGGAGATGTGCTGGCAGAACTTGATGCCACATATGGATTTGTAATAGCAAATACTCCAGATAATGGCCATACTTTAAACCATGATGTATTAAAAACCCATACACCTTTTACTGACTTCCATGCAGCAGATGAGGTTCCAGATATTGTTTTAACAAAAATATTAACAGCTTTTTTCCAAGCTGAGTTTGAAGTTCCCGATGCTGTTTTAACCCATATGTCTGACATAGTATCCTACTAGTACTGTATCCAGATATCGCCTATTGAAAACCCGCTCCCACTTGGAGTAGTATTATTTATAATTGTATTTCTAAAATATCTTAATGTATTTCCTACAGAGTTTGCCCCACCACTAGAATCTGACTGAACAGTTCCAGTAAACATATTATCTCCATTAGAACTTATATCTAAACCATAGCTACTTACTCCTGTAGCATTAACATATTGCAAAGTAATCGTATAAGGATTTAAAGAAAGCATTGCTCCCAATCCTGTTGGAGAATTACCTGCATAGGGATATCCAAAAGGTCTTGAATTTCCATGTCTAAGAATTATTTCGTTACCATTATTATATTGATAAAGCTCTCCGTATACCGTATTATCGCTACCAAGAAGCTGCAAAACACTTCCTTGTGAATTTAATTTTAAATATCCATAAGTTGAGCCATCATTAGCAGTTTGAATTGTAGCTCCACTAATTACTCCTCCAGAAATTGTAGCTGATGATGTAATATTACCATTAAATGTACCACTACTAAATATGGCATCCTTAGCTGTCATATTGCCATCCATGTCTACTGTAAATTTAAAATTACTTGTTACTCCCGCTCTTATGCCGAATGTGGGATCAATTTTAATTACTTTGATTCCGTCTTCAGAACTATTAGATGATGATTGACGAATTTCAAATTTAGGGCTTATTGGGTCTAATTCAATTGTTGGAAATGCTACTGCGCTACTCTTAAACGCTTGCTCATTAATAACCCATCCACCAATTGTTCCAGAAAGAGCAGTAATAGATCCGCTAACCACAGAAAATTGATTGTTACTTGTATAAAGGTCTCCAGTAAAAGATCCAGATGTTGCTGTCACTTTGCCAGTTATTTCAAGTCCACCAGTCAAAGGTGCTTTTAATATAGCAGTGCCAACTGAATCATATATATGCAGTCCAGCTAAAACTGTGCCTACTGCAGCACTAGATATTTCAACTCTAGCACTATTTGCTGTACCAGCACGTACATATGATGTTGAATTTATGTTTCCTGCTTCAAGATTATTTACTGATATTGTTCCTGCTGCTAATTTTGATACATCAATTGTTCCAGCTAAAATTTTAGTAGCAGTAACAGCATTTGTTGCTATTTTATCTGCCGTAATTGCAGATGATATAATCTTGTCTGCAGTAATAGCATTAGCAACAATTTTTGAAGATGTAACTGCATCTGCAGCAATTTTTGTTTCTGTAATTGCGCTAGTAGCAATTTTTGCAGAAGTTACTGCATCATCAACAAGTTTAGCATTTGTAATAATTAAATTATCTAAATCATCAGAAATAGCAGACCTTGCACCTAAAGAATTATTTGCTACATTTTGCTGTAATGTTCCTTCTGTTCCAGTTTTATTTACAGCAGCAGCGTGAATATAAACTGGTTGACTATATCTTAAATATGTACCATCTACTGGAATAACAATGGTATTTTTTACATTGTTTCCAGTCATTACTCCGCCTACTTTATATGTACCAGATGTTGCAGTAGCTGAATTACCTACATATATTTTAATTGCCTCAAAGCCTGTGAATGTTCCATTTGCATAAGTTCCATCCCATACAACTTCAATTCCACCTAAAATTCTATTAATTGAAAATCCATTAGGATTTGTTGGAGACTGAACTGTTTCTCCTGCATCAGATATTGTAATTGTATGAGTTGTTCCAACAGTACTTGTCACACCAGATATTGAAGTTGCTCTTAGTTGAACAATATATGTTCCTGCTGGTGCTGCAATTGTTGCTTTACCTGCTGCAAAAAATGTATATGCAACTTTACCTAATCCAAATATTCCATTAGTTACTATAACATCTACTTTAGCAGCTCCTGCTGGAAATGTTGGAAGCTCTACAGGAATGCTTCCAGTAGCAGTTGATGGAACAATTGTTCCAGTAGGAACTCCAGGAGCAGACTCATTACTTGTACTTAAAGTATAACTTGGAGACCAATCACTTAGTGTACCGTCTGGAAATACATACTGAAATTGAAATACGTATTGCTCATTTATTTTTAAACCAGCAGCGGTTACTTGAAATTTATTTTTATCTACCGCATCAGGTTGTGATGTGATTCTAAGATCTTTAGGTAGATATTGTCCAGATGACTCTAATGTATCTGCCATTTAGAACACCAATTCTAATTTATACTCGATATCTACTGGACGTCCAGAAGGCTTTTGAAGCGGTGTTGTTAAAACACTTCTAGCAATTAGTCCATATTGTGGATCAAAGGTATCCTCATCATTAATTCTAAGTCCATCAAAATATACAGTAGCTGGTCCGCCAGCACCTGCAGTAACTTCAATTCCTACCTTTGTAATGCTTGTTGCATCTGGAGCAGTTACAGATGTGTTGCCAAATACTGTAGACATAGAGACTGATTGTATTCTATCTCCGCTTCCAGAAGCAGGAGTAAAGTCAGCATAATAATATTGAGTGTCTGAACTATATAGCTTAACACGAATTTTACTTACATTATTATCTATCTTCTTATATGCAATTGATAAGCTATCATTTACACTATATCCAGAAAGATCAAGTGTAACTATAGAGTTTGTATATTCTTTTACTGAAGAAGTATTGACATCAAATTGAACCATTGTTTCACCAATTTGTGCAGTAAATACTGGACTTGTTGTATTAACCTTTAATTGTGGATTGCCGCCAATTGAATCAAACCAGGTTCCATTATTTTCAAATGATGTAACAAATTTGCTATCAAAGAAATTAGTAGACTTTCTAGTTCCAGGATATAAACCAATTTCTGATACTACACCAGATACATCTTGGGGAATTGTAGCCTTATATATTGCATAATATCTAAATACTGATGATACCTCTTCTATATTAATTGAAGAAAGGGTAACTGGAAGCCTATAGAATTCAAATCCTAGGCGTGTATCATTTACTGTTGCTGCCGTCGAAGAAATACCAAGAGCTATATCCTTGCTATTGAAATCTGAATTTCCAGCAATATAGTCGGTTAAAAATCTTTTACCAAATTTAGTTATCATAGTACTTTCACTCTCGCATTTACAGCTTTTACATCTTCTCCGCTAGAATTTCTTATTTTAAAAACTACCGTAGCAGAAGGATTTTTAGAAGCATCATAAACTACTGTATTTGACACAACCTCTATATCCATTAAGGTTGGTGCTTTTCTAGTTAATTTAGTGCCATCCTTTGCCGCCGCCGCAGCCTCTTCTGCTTTTTTATCAGCATCAGATAAATCTTCTGGATCTACAGATGTAACATATAGGCTGGAAGACGTATCTCCAACTCCTGTAGAAACTCTGGCTGGATATACTCTTAAGTAGTTAGACGATACATCTCTAGCCTCCTTGTCGTCTTCATATACGACAATTGGGGAGGTTATTCCTACGCCAGTGCTTGATACTTTACCCATATTTTCATTATACCATTTGTCAACTATAAATTGAACGTGCTGTTATGCTGGTACTTAGCCCCTCTCCAAAACTATTACTTACTTTAGTAACTACAAATTTTTGAGTACCATCTAGTCCATTCTTTGAATAGTTAATAGCGACTATATCTCCAACTGAAATTAATGGATTACTAAATATTTCCATCTCAATAACCTGTTGTTTTTTAGACCATTGATCTTGAATCCATGTAGCCAAATTTTTTGCGTCTGATTCTAGTTGAATCCAAGATGACTCGAATATGACTGGCTCTGGAATAGTATTCTCACTCAGGGTATTTGATACATATTCATGCTGTCCAGATACAACTATATAATTTCCAATTACGCTAAATGAATATAGATTAGAATCATCTAGTGGAATAAATGTACCTGAGTTATTTATAACATATATTTCCGCTCCAAAAGATGTCAGTCTTTGACCTAATATATTTACATACTTATTTATACCAGTACTTGTATATAGTGGGTTTCCTGGACGTGCTTCATACTTAACTTTAATCTTTTTTAACTCTCGTGCTACCGTTCCAAATTCTTCCATAAATGGTAATTGAGCAGGAGCAATAGTTTTATTAGAGACTAGTTTATCTCCAAATAGGAAGCTAAGAGTCTTTACTCCATACTTGCCCTCATAAACATTCTGTAATGCTCCTTCTTTATATTGTGCTTGTGTAATTGGAGCAGCATAAACATAGTCAAATGATGAGCTGCCGCTTGCAGAAAATAATGCTAAACCATCTGTAACTGGCAAAACCTTTTTAATATCATCCTTGCTTGATGCGTCTGTAGTATCTGTAGCAGTTATCTTATAATTATTTACATATACTTCTATCACTCTTTTACCAGATGAAATTGATACGTTAACATCAAGTTTATATAGCTGCCCGCCTAAAATACCTGTTAGTTGAGTTTTACCAGAAGATCCTTGGCTGTCATTTAAAACTAGTTTTCTTCCGTTTACTAATTTTATAATTTTAATTTCTTTATCAGCAGTATCTGAGAGGTTAGAGGTAGACTGAACTAAAATATAATATCCGCTTAACCCATTATTTGAAGTAAAAAATGCAATGCCCCCAGAACCGCTTATTTTTTCTTGAAGTGGTGGGAAGAATAAGGATGTCCCAAATGCGTAGTATTCATAACTTGTTGGAATACCAGTTGCCTTAGTAGCAATAGAATATCTACTTTTATCTATTTCATTATTTGTTATTGTAAATAATGAAGTTTGAACTGTTCTATTTCCAGATGTAGCAAAAGCTGTGCCTGTTGCTGTAGGAGTCATAGTATCTGTTCCATCAACATCATTGCCATTAGTTTCTAAAGTACTATTTGCTAAAGCAGCTTTTTGAGCTGCAGCTAATTGATTTAATTTTGCTCTAGTCATTATGTCATCCCACTCAGTATCTGGTGGAGTTATTGTAGAAGAAGAAGTTGCTGTTGATCCAAATACTGAGGCTGGCTTAGGTGGTGTAAGTTTATCGTAGTAATATTCTCCGTATGAACCAGATTGATTTGCTCCAGTCCATGCACGAATTCTTAATGAATAAGTTGTACCTGGAACCATGCCAGTAATTGTATACGTATTATTATTTGTATTGATTACAAAATCTGGATCATTAAATGTATTTGATGTTGCTGCTCCACTATAACTTCCAGGAGTTGATGTTGATGGAGCAATAGTTAAAGTAGCGCTAGTTCCAGCAGCATTATATGAAACAGCAATATAAGGTATTCTGTAGTTTGCTGGATTTCCTGTATTTGGCGGGACATATGTATCAATGAAAGATCCATTCATATAATATGGCTCGTAGTAAATTGGGCTCACGGAAACTTCACCTCATATCCATTCCAACCATTTAATATTCCCTGAGCATTAGCATAGTGGTTTTGTATTGGTGTGTCAAATGCTCCTCTTGTTTTAATTCTATATCTATCATTTGGTCCATAATTAGATGCACCTGCTTTACCCTGACCAAGGTATTTTAGGGCCATCGGATAATCTTCAATCCATACTTCTTGTCTGCTTCCATTAGAATCATAGTAGAAATATTGAACTGCATCATATTCTATGATTTCTGAATCTATTGCTACATATCCACTAAATGAATCTAGTATTTGTCCTTTAGAACCTTCATTTTGAACTACCGCCCTCAAAGTCATATAGTTTGGTGTAGTTGTTGCAGTTCTAGTAGAAGGCAAATTCTCTTCTAAAGATAGCGCTCCAAGGTCGGAGACGCTTGATTTCCATAAAGGCTGAGCATTACCAAGATACTCATTTGAGGTAACGCTATTCCACAACACCTTAACCTGATTTGCAGATGAAAGATCTTGCTTATTAAATGAAATAATATTTGGAAGATTATTACCGCTTGTCTCATATCTTAGATTCCAGTCAATTGGATCTGCTGAATTAAATAAAAATTCCCGTGTATAAAATTGTAAAATATTATTTTCATCAAATGTGGCCACCATCTGAGAGTCTCTACATAATTGTTGAATTGCTTCCCATACCGTTCTTCCGTCATCCGTCCACCAATATCTTGGGGCAAAGATAGACTTGTCTGATGAGGTGGTATTAAAATTATAATTAGTAAAGCCTACATTGTCTAACAGTGTACGCATAATTGATATTGTAGAGAATTCTTTACATACAATACTTGGGGCAGTCATTTCCTGTAATATTTTGGCTCCATCTAAAGCTGTTACAGATACATCGCCAAATTCTTCTATTTGCCAGTTATCTACATAAAATACGCCTTGATTAATTTTTTCATAATTGCCATTAGCATCTGATAAGCTTGCTGTAGGATAATACATTTTAAAATATGGAATAATCTCCACTCTCTTATAAAGATAAACTTTAGTTGAATCAAAATTCATGGTTTTTTCAAATGCCACCATTTCTCTTGGATCCTCATAGGAAACCATATTTAAAGATAAAGAGTTTGCGCTTACTAAACCAACTGGCAATACGTCATCTGCATTTGAAGAGCTTTCCTTAGATATAGTTAACCCAACTATTTTACTAGTAGTATCTACCACCCATTTAGGAGCCATTTCAATAAGACCAATATATTTTCCACTAACCGCCCCAGCAGTAACTCTAAGGCTGGTCATATTAATAGGGCTAGAAGGCGTAGCAGGCTCTGTGGTGGACCAGGAAGTGCCGTTATAGTAGATTACTACAGTTCCAGCGTCTGCCTGCCCAAAAGCCTTTATATCGGCGCTTGTGCCTGTAGCTAATTGTGTAGATCCATTATAAATAGTCCATGTTGGAGGAGTTGAATGAGCAAGCTCAAATCTTATAACTATTTTATTTGTTAATATTGTTTTAGGATATGTAGCTGTGACATCAAGACCTACGCCCCTATCAGATACATAATATTTATATGTAGTTTCTGCACCTGGATAATATGTTCGGTAGTCAATATTATACTGACTGCTCTTTGGATTTCTATATGAGCCTGATCCTACATCTCCAACAATTGCATATTTAATTCCAGCCTTCAATGGTCTATTGGGTTTAATTACAGTATCTATTGGAAATAGTTTTTTAAATGGCTGATAGGTATTTCCTGCCGCATCTGTGCGGCTAATTTGTGCACCAGTCATTGTAATATTATCTACAAGGGTATTCATGTTGTACTCGAATATACAGCCAGAATTAATTACTAGAGTTGTGTCTTGCTCTAGTACTGTTTTAATCTGATTTATATTTGGATGAGTTATCATTAGACCTCATTCAGAGAGAGAGAAACATTCCAGTGTGGTTGAAGTCCTCTTTTTACAACGGTAAAATTACAACTGGTAAATGAAACTGTATATGACTCATACCCTGATGATGATTGGTCTGCTCCAGCTTTCGCTAAATTAATTCTAATATTAAATGTCTTTTTCCCATCATCACTTAGGTAGAATTGTCTTAAATCTTCTGCCCCCCAACCGCCATCGACTGTAAGAGTTCTATATGACGGAAGCATATCCCATGACATCGAAAAGCTTCTTTTATCTGCAATATGATTTTTTCTTAAAGTTCCATTTGAGGTTCTTACAGATCTTTCAATTCTATCAATACTCAATTCAACTGGACTTCTATTATGCTCAGTTACCTTATTCCAAATTTTTGTAGTTCCAGGTGGGGTAGCAAGAAGATCCTTGGCTTCTATCCATAAGACTGATCCTCTAGGTAAATACATAGCCATTAGTACTGTCCTCCAACTGTTCTAACTCTTCCTTGCTTAGCATTAACAAGGGCTAGTTCTGACTTAAATCTATTCATTACATCATCTACTGTAACATTTGTTCCATTTAAAGCAATATCAATATTATAAACATTATTGTTATAAGAATTATTAGCCATCCCTGAAGGATTTACAAATGTTCCAGATGGAATATTATATGCGGCATTCATTTTATCTAGCATAGGAATTCCAAATTTAGACACAGCCGATGCATTTAATACATATTCCCCATTTGATAGCATTGCTGGAATTGAATCAGATGTTGCGCTTCCTGGACCTCTTACTCCGCCAAAAGATCCTGAACCATAATGACGTATATATCCTCCACGAGCCTTCTGCCTTTCAGCTGCGGCAGTAAAGAATAAACTATCCTCGCCAGTAGTAACTATATATTTAATTCCATTAGGACCTTCAATTATATCGCCCTTCTTTAATTTCTTCTTTTCTACAATAGATGTCAATACATCAGAACGTAATTCTTCTGTTGGTTTGCCGTTTACTTGTATAAAAGGAGTATAAGAATTTTTTGGATCAGAAATTCCAAGAACCGACTCGACAGCCTTTTCGCTATCTAATTTAAGAGTCGCATTCTTTGGAGTAGCCAACTTAAATCCTTTAGTAAGAGTTTCATTAATTTCACTTAAAGATATTCCATTCTTACCCATCAAGTCTTTAGAGAATGAGACCATACTTGAAGATAGATTCCCTAGTTGCTCAAATGCTCCACCCATTGTAACTTTGCCTTGCTTAGGGAAGTTATATGTCTTTGATTGAGCTTCTACATACTTTCCAGTTTTTGGATCTTTAGTTAATAAATTAGAAAATGCTTCTGCTACATACTTATCGGCATTTGCAGACTTAATAAGATCAACCATAAAATTGCTAAAATCAATTTTAATGGCTTCCTGCGCCTTCTTATATGCATCACTCTTAGGATCGAGCATATCTGCCTGAGCTTTATTACCAGCAATTGTAGTAAATCTATTTGAGAATCCAGTAATTGCTGCTGCGCTTGCTGCAAGGCTTGTAGCTAAATTTTGATTATTTGTACCAGTTTTAGCTGCTGTATCATTTTTAGCATTTTCTTTATCAATGAGTGCTTGTTGTGCTGCCTCTTCTTTTGCAGCATTCTCATCAATTTTATCCATTGCTTTCTTAACTTCAAATTGTTTTGTAAGTTGTCTAATAGATAATTGAGCCTGCATTGCGGCATCTTTATCTCCACGAGCAAGTGCTGCTTGATAATCTAATTGTAGTTTTTGTAATTCTAGTTCTGTATTTTCTGCATCTAAAGTATCCTGAAGAGCTTTTTTCTTTTCATTTGCTGCCTCACGGATTAACTTAATACGATCTTGATACTTTTTAATTAATTCTTTATTAGCACCTAATTCTCCATTAGATGCTGCTGCTGCTTTCTTAGAAGCGGCAAGCTGTGCATCATTTACCTTCTTAAGAGTTGTAGCTACATTTGGAACTGCAGAAAGATTATTGCCAACTACTAAAGCTGTTTGTGCTGCTGCATCAAGTCCTGCTTGGAAGACAGCAATCATTTCTGCCTGTTCAGCAGTAAGCTTCTTAAGATCCAAAGCCGTTCCAGATAATAGCAATCTCCATTTAGCATACATAGAACCAATAGTGTCGCTCTTATTTAAAATTGCAGCTAACTCAGGTCTTTCTTTTTGAAGAGTTTTTAATACATCTTCTGAAATAACTTTATTCTTTGTATTGGAATTTTCCATTTCTCCGTATACAGAAAGTAAAGCCTCTGCTTCATCTAGTATATCTCCCTGAGCATTTTTTGTTCCAATTAATGCCTGAACTGCATTATCCATAGATGTTACTGCAGTATCAACATTTGATGCAAATGCGTCTGAGTCGATGCTATTGACCTTATCAAAATTATCAGCCAGGGTCTTTATAATAAATGCTGCAGCAGAACCCTTATCTTGAATTGAATTAAATGCCTTATCTGTTAAAGCTTTAACTCCCATTCCCGCCTTATTTGAAGATTCAATTAAAGCATAAATTAAGTTGTTTGCTTCTTCTACGCTCTTACCAGCAGAAATCATTTGAGCTTTAACATTTCCAGCCCATTGAGTTAATTGACTTGAATCAATGCTGTTTAAAGTTTTAAGCATTTCTGGCATATCTGTTTTTACACGCTCTTTAAGTTCTTTGAGCTGTTTAATTGTTAAAGTTATTCCAGTTACTCCAGCAGAAGTATATGATTCAAATTGTGCTCTGGCTTTATCTGCCATGAGCTTTTGCTCTTCTCTAACAGCCTTAATCTTTTCACCTAAATCAGTATATTTAATTCCTAGTTCTTTAGCTCCCTTTTCAGATAAGCCAAACATAGATGATTCGTTTGCTTTCTTTTCTGCAGCATCTTTTCTAATTTTTAAACCTATACCAATAAGTGTGGTTAATGCTGCAGTAATCCAGCCAACTGGTCCAGTCAAAACTGCAATAGCATTTTTCATCATTAAGAATGTTCTGCCTGCAATTGATCCAACCTTTACAATAGTTCCACCCAAACTTGTAAATGCCTTCATTCCTCTTCCAATCATTTGTAGCATTGGATAGAATTGCATCATCATACCAGCAATTTGCATGCTTTGGCCTAACATTGGATTAGATTTAGATAATGCTTGTCCTCCAGCCATTACTCCAAATCCAGCCATTGATGCCATCATTCCACTATTTGGATCTATTTCTTTTTTAGGTGTAGCGCCTTGTCTAAATCCTTGTATAAATCTTCCCTTATTTGCGTATACAATTCCACCATTATTATATCCAGGAACCATGCCTCCATCATTCATTCCGCCAGCAAAACTTAGAGACGGTGCACGATAACGACCCATCATAAATGTTCGCATAAATGGTCTAAATCCAGAACCAGATCCTCCAGCACGAGCACGTGCTAGTGGAACGCCAGCTCTATTTCTTTGCTGTTGAGATATAATTGAAGCGGCTTGTCTTGAAGAAGAAGGAACAGCATTAATCATTAAGCCACGAGCACTTAAAGTATTATGCGATCTATTTATATATGCTTCTCCGCCAATTGCTTGTAAATAATTACCAGAAGCAGAATATCCAAATGTTGCTCTTGGAGAAATATGTTCTGATTCAAATAAATTTCTAGCACGAAGGCTTGCTGCATCGGTTCCTTGTGGGAATAATTTACCATATACATGCTTTGCTGCTTCTGGATCCATTGCTGCAAGACCCTGCAATAATTGAGAAGACTTTATGCTTGCATTTGCTGCAGATAAGGCCTGTGCGGAGCTTTTACCCAATAAAGATCTATTGTATTTTGTTTTAATCTTCTTGTGTCTATTTTTAGCAACACGCTCAGCTTCAGTCTTAAATGTTTTTCTATTTATGTCGCCCTTACCAAAATTAAGATTTTGCTGGAATGATTTACGCAAAACTTCATCTGAGTCTTCTGTAGCCATTCTAATAGCTTCATCTACTGTCATTCCAGGAATTCCTAGACCCAATAGAGCACTAGCATTATTCATTATGTATCTAAATCTAAATTCTCTATCCCAACCAGTTCTTCCCATAGCATCTGGAGTTTTTAATGCTTCCGCCGAACTTGTATATCTAGATTCAATATCTAAAATTTGTCCATAAAGATTCTGTGCTAGTTCTGGTTGAATTCCTCCGCTATTAAAGCTTGGACCACCAGTTCCACCAGTTCCGTTAATAGCCATAAGTAGTGGAAGGTTTCTTTGAGTTGCTTCTTTATTAACAACAAATTCTCCAGGAGTAAGCATTGCTGGAACAACATCTTTATTTACATTTGGACCAGGGACAATACTACCGTCATTCATACCATAAACAAATCCGCCAGTATTCATCTTGCGTGGTCTAGTTGTTTCAATATTATATCCAGCGCCAGAAGTTCTAACTCCAAGTGAGCGGGCTACCTTATCAATTAGATCACGAGTTTTGCTCTTCTTAAATAATTCACGCATATTTGATTTACCAGTTGCATCTACTACTGGCTGATTTAGTGTTGGAACCATTGTAGGATTAATTGTTCTACCCATTGCTGCCGCCTGTTGTCCAACTGCAGAAGTAATCATTCTTTCAATTTCTAAATTCAATGCAATAATTTGAGCACGAGCTTGATCTACAGTTAATTTACCAGCACGAAGTTCTGCAACAATTAGAGATGATTGCTTTGCAGCATTATCTGTAATACCAGAAACAATAGGCAATATATCATCAAACTGATTCATAAAGTCTTTGCTTACAACACCAGTTGTTGCTATTTGTTTCTTTAGCATTTCAATTTCTGACTTTGATTGCATTGCAAGTGTTGCCATCATTGCGTGATGTCTTGCTGCTTCTCCAGCAACTACGCCTGTTGAAACTCCGCCAATTGTTGTTAAGCCTGGAACTGGTGGTAGTGGCTCATTCATATAAATCTGTGGAGCATCACCAATTTTTCTATTTACTGGAATAGATCCTGGGACAAGGCCAAATATTGTCTGTTGCATTCTTTGTTCTTCTGACAAAGCTGCACGAGGAACCATATGAGTTGAGGCACGAGTTCCCATTGCTCCTGCAAGCGGATGCTGTGGATTTACTACACGTCCGCCAGCGCCCATAACAAGATTTCCACCCATAGTAGAAACTGCAGGATTAACAGAAATTGCACCAGACTTTGCTTTTGCTTCTAATATACTAAATTCATCAATAAGGTTTTTAAGTGCTAACTGTAATATAGATGCTGCTTTTGCATCGCTATAAAATGTTTGCTCCAACATCTTGCCAGCTTTTTCTGCCGCAATCATTTCTGGCGTTAAATATTTCCATCCTTCTCCACCCTTGAAGAATGCCTTCATATGCATTGCGCCCTTTAAAATATAACCAAAGAAGTTAGCTAGTAGACCAGTTAACATAATCAACGGTCCAGCAACTGCTGTAAGTGCTCCTAAAAATGTAACAGCAGTTTTAATTGGTTTTGGCAAATTATTAAAAAACTGCAATGCTTTATCTACAATACCAATTAATTTAGTTCCAATAGTTAAAAATTCTTCTCCGACTCCTGCTAGATCAGCCTTAAGGCTTTCTAGAGCTCTACGATATCTACCAGATGCAGATTCTGTTACTGCACTTAATTCTCGACCAGCAACAGATGCAAGGTCTGAAGTACTCGCTTTCATCAAATCTAATACTTGTAATGTTTGGCTTCCCTGACGACCAAGGTTTTCAAATAGGGCGTTTAGACGTGAGAATTGAAATTTACCAAATAGTTGTTCAATAGCCTGTTGTTTCTGTAAAGGATTTAATTTATCTAATGCTGATTGTAAAGCCAATAATGTACCAGTAACATTTCCAGCATTTTGATTTACAATTCCTAAAAGATCAATTCCTAGTGTTTGAAACTTTTCTACAGCTTTATCTGTAGGGTTAATTAAAGATGCTAGTGCAGACTTTAATGCATTTGCACCTTCTGATGCTGAAATTCCGCCTTCACGCATAGCAGTTAAATATAAAGCTAAATCTTGTACGCTTCCACCCAATCCCTTAATAACTGGTCCAGCTTTTGGAATTGCTTCTACTAGATCATTAAGAGTTGTTGAAGTTTGGTTTTCAACTGCGTTTAAGAAGTTAATTGAATTAGTTAACTCTTCAGTATTTGCTTTAAATGCAGACTGAATTGCAAGGGTGGCTTTCATCGCTTCTTGTCGATCTACTTCTCCAAGCACTGCTAAACGGCTGGTTTCTTTTACAGAAGCCAGTAATTCATTTCCCTGTTTACCAGTTGCTGCAATATCAGCAGCTAAAGATATTGTTTCACTAAAACTTGTTCCATATGCAGCAGACAATTCTTTTGCTGTTGCAATTACTTCTCGTCTAACTTTACCTAATTCTTGAGCAGATGTTCCAGCCACATCTCCATAAACCTTAGTAAGACGAGTTAATTCTTGATCAGCCACCTTAAATGCATCCGCTGCAGCTTTACCAAATGCCGTTAATGGAAGTGTCAAACCTACAGTAAGCTGACGACCTGCCCACTGAGTATTCTTACCCCAGTTAATAAGTTGTACTGCACCATCTTGAATAACCTTATTCATGATTGCAAGTTCTTGTCTTGCAAGAGCGGTCTTGCTCTTTATGGCATCTAATCCTCTAGGAACATGTACGTTAAATTGCATAAGTCCCTGAGCATTTCGTCCCAGGGGTTGCAAGATAGCATTTTGCATAGCGACTTGCTGTTTGGCTAGATCTCTTATTAATCCGCCAGATGTCTTAATATGGCCTTGGTATGTATTAAAATAGTCTCTAAGCTTAAGCCTTCCGCTATCTAGATTCTTTCCGAATTTTTCAACATCGGATGTTAGGCTTACAAAGTGTGATGAGAATTGACTTGTACTTCTTAGTGTATCTGCAAAATTTCTATTTATTACAGCAACATTGTTTGCCAACATCTTATTAGAGTTGGCAAGATTTTCTTGTAATTTAGATAAGCTGGCTGTGACCTTATGCACATCGGCAATAAGACCTGAGAAGTCGGCATCAGCGACTATTTTCGTACTGATTACTTCATCAGCCATTTATATATTACTCCTTCGAGTATCCTAAGCCTGCGCCAATTCCAAATCCAGCTTGCGCTGCAAATGCTCCTTGGAGCGAGACGACGTCTTCTGAACTTGCATTTATTCCTGCGGCTCTCAGACGAACATCGTCAAAACTTGTACTCTTTTCCTCTTCTTTATAATTACCAATATCTACACCTTTAAGCGAAGCTTGAAACTTTTTTTCATCATGTTCTTTTTTCTTCATTGCTTCTAAGGTTATTAGTAATTCTGGCATTGAAAGATTTTCTTCTAGATCCTGGTAGTTCTTCCAATGTCCTAGGAGAAATACTTCTCCCTCTAATGCGGCTAGATCTAGTTCTGACCAGCCAGAACCGCTGCCGCTAGAAGGTTTGGGTCGTCAAGTTTAATTCCTCCGCAAACTTCAAGAATGCGGTTCATTGTAGGAACATCGAGGACATCTTCTAGTGCATCTCTATCTTTTACCAAATCTGGTAATTGTTTTTCCAAGGCAATTGCACATGCGTCAATAAGAATTGTTAGTGTCTCGCCTTCTGTAGTAACTGTTGATGTCTTTTGAATAGCTTCCATAAACTTACGAAGCTCTTTAATTGATAGTGGTTTGAGCTTTACTGATTGCCCATTTTGTAGTTGAATTTCTTCTACATTATATACGGTTGTAGCCAATTTATCCTCCTTATGGATAGTTGTAATCATTATAACAAATGCATATTATAAACACAAGCAGAAAGCCCCTGAAAATTCAGGGGCCTCTGTTAATTACTGATTAGCTATTATGCTACCAATACACGGTCAATAATCTTGCCGTACTCCTGGCCCTCATAACCCGACATAGCGGTTGGGAGAAGACGGAAGGTTACTGGAAATGTAGTTGCTGTTGAACGAGCCAAAGTAAACTGTGACTGTTGTACAGAGAGAACACGACGTGCATAATATACACGCTCTGTCTTAGATGCTGCTGCTGTTGGTGCTTCACCAACTGCAATAAGCTGACGCTCTGTTGGTGCAATACCAAGAGCACCTGCTGCGATACCTAGTGTGTCTTTCTTGGATGTACCTGTACCTGATGAGATAATGGTATTATCCTGGCTAATAGCAGTATTGTTGGTTGGATCATCTGGTTGTCCGAAAATAACTAGAGTATTTTCTAGTGTACCTTCTGACAGTTCTGTTGCGATCATAACCTCCATCGCTGACTTGAACAGCTTAGCTGTATCAAGCAACTGGTCAACGGTTACTGAATCATATGTTGGATTATATGTAATCTGAAGACCATTGTTGGTAAATCCTACGTTTCTGTAGTAAAATGTGCCAGAGTCTTTTGCGTTAAGTGTATTTGTATAGGATGTTCCTGTAACAAATGCACCTGCATTAGTTGTTCCTGGCTCTGAATTCTCATATGTTGCGTATCCTGCTACTGTTGAGTCGATATTCGAAATGAACAATGGGGATGCACCAACGAGAATATTTTTAGCATTACCTGCGTTTTGTGCCATATCTTATTTCCACCTCCTGGAATTCGTGATATTTAGTTTTAAAAATCGAGCTGGCTAGGCTTCTTTCCTCTTATCCAATTTTAGGCTATAAAGGGTCAAAAGGCAAACCTTAGAGGAATCTGCCCTGCCCGTCTAAAATTCTTGAATACTTGATTTCAAGTATTACGTCTGTAGAGAAAAATCCTTGCAACTCCTCAGAAGGAGCAGTTGGGGATATGTCTGCTACAAATATTGAATGAAATTTAAACTTATCAGACAGTCCTGACCAGTAATTTATATCTCTGGCTGACTCATCCATACGTCTAAATTGATCTGTCATATAGTTTCTAATCTCATTGATTTCTGCAAAGTCTGTTGAATATATGGTGAATAGGATCTGCTCGCAGCATATCATCCAATTATTTTCATATGACATGCCTATCTTGTCGTAGACTATATGTTTCTTCCCGCTCAAAAATTGATTCATTTCTGCAGTTTGCTGTACTGGCACGATAGGGATAATATTCTCATTTAAATTATCTGACCAATAATCCTCATCGTCAAATATATTGCGAGTCTTCAACTCATTCCACAAGAACTTACGAAGCTCTAGCATGGCATCTAATTTATAGTTTGCTGTCATAGTACGCCTCCAAATGATTGTGATAATGCAGCATCTGCCTGCGCTCTAATAGCATTAGGACTAAAAGAAAATTGAACTCTTTTTATATTAGTAGGAATTCTTAAAGACTTAGCCATACCTGCATTAAATATTCTTTGAAATCCAGACTTACGAATAGATAGCCCAACTAAGTTAGAGCTAAAGAATTTTCCATGTGCAAGGGTAAACTGATTTGTTGCAGCAGTTCCTCCTGGTCTTTTAATTTTTACAGATTGTCCTTTAGGCATAAATACAGTTCCTCCATCTACTTCAAATACGAGTCTTTCCGCATGCTTTGGAGAAATAACTAAAGGTGTTCCGTTTTCCATAATCTCCGCCTTATTTGCAAATACGTGTCTACGTCTAGAATGTTTGCTTGCTGGGACAAAAGATTTAGATGGCGTGAATTGATAACCAACTTTAAATGATAAACCTTCTTGAGAAAGTAAATTTAGTTTAAATAATCTTGCAGTTTTATTACCAACTTTTTTCCATTCATAAACATGGTGTAATGATTTAGGACGAGTACGTGCAAGTGCGTCTATATATTCTCCAAAATCCTTATCTATTTGTGCAAATATTACTGATGAGAACTTAGACTGAAATGCTTTATTTGTAGTTAGTTTAGATATTACTTGTGCGTTGTAATACATATAAGCAGATATCTGAGCAACGGTAGAATCTTTTAGTAGGGCATTATTTCTGTTCCCCACCATTAATCTTTCTAGTCCGCTAGCGGCTTGAACTAACATTACGCTATTGTCCAATTTGCTGGTTCTCCGATCTCTTCATAGATGAGTTAAATGCTATTACTGTTCCAAATGGATCTGTGACAGGAGTCGTTCCAATTACTTCAAATACGGTTGGAGTCTCTGTTGGGAAATTTGCTTCCGCCCAAATTACATTTCCAGCAGTATCTCTGATATTAGTAACCTTTTCACGCATGGTAAGTTTTTCAGATGTTCGAACTTGAATAATTTGATCATTCATGTATTTATTACTAAATACCTGCTTGTCGCTAGAACGAGTTGTTGCAGAGTTACTAATAACTCCTTTAGCGTGACAATCTAGAGTTCTATGATAACTCCACTCTCTTTTAATTGCACCTGTATCTGAGTCTTGAATTTCTGTTTGTCTATAGACATCCAACTGCATAGACAAGACGGAGTCTATGAGATCGTTCATTAGATAATCTCCACCTTGCTTACCATTACATAATCGGCAAGAAGTCTGTCTGCGTATGCATTTCCAGTTCCAGCATATGCCTCTGATGTATATTCGAAATCCCAGTCAAATGTAGAAATATTCTTAATATATTTATTTCTCCAAGTTTTATCTTTTGAGAAATAATCTTTCATTAATTCTACTCCAGCTAATTCAACATCATCAGGAACTTTTTCCCATCCAAATCTTCCCTGAATTTTATATTGAACTCCTGATTTAAAAATTCCACTTCCATCATTAATACTTGGTGGAACCATACCATTTGCAGTGTAAACAGTATTATCTAGTAAATTAGCACGGTTTACTCTAATTCCATATCCAGTAGTAGTTATTTCAACATCATAATTCCAGTTATTGATTGAATGAATATTGTCTAGCAAAAGTATGTCGTTCGCATATAGTTCATGAAGATCTTGGATCTTTGCAGGTAGTGGGAGTGTGTCTGAATCATACCCATAAATACTATACACATCATCATAAAGATAAAACTTTTGACCAGTATATTGTTCTATTTGCTTGCGAGCATATCTTTCAGCCAGAATTAATTCTTTATACGATTTATATCCTGGATCTGAAGAGTCAATACTAAATCCTAAATCTTGAACATGGTTAAAATCTACATATGGAGTTACTACATATACCTCATCTTCACGAGAAATATATTTTTCTCCAATATAATATTCCCACTTTAATCTTAATGTTCTATTTCTATCTGTATACTGAAATGGAATATACGCTACATAAGATCCTGGATTATTTTCATCTGCAATAGATGTAATAGTTTCTAATACCGTTGTAGGAGATAAGGGTGGAGTAATAGCAGGATCGCTTGTAACATCATATATCTTTACTGTAGGTAAAGCATTTGGTGTACCAATATCCCCATTCCAATATACTTGATGAGTTATTGGAGATTGTGATTTTAATAATATCTCTGCCATATTAAAGGCTTAGATTAGTTGTAAAACTCCTGAACCTCTTTAGGGGTTGCTAATCTGAAACCTTCCTCCTTATCAAAAATTTCTTGAGCTGTGTCTTTATCCATAGCTGCATATGGATGTTCTTTTGTAAATGTGAATCCATGAGTCTCATAACTGTAGTTATGTCGTTCCATTTTAACAAGAAGGGTATCTTCTGGATTTACCTTTTTATTTACTGGCTTTGCTAGTACTTCTGTAGCCATATCGTCTTCCTCTTTCAATTTCTCTAGGGTCTTTTCATATACCGACCAGGTTACTCCCTCTTCTGAGAGTGCCGCAATAATATCTGTTTTGTTTTTTAAGCCTTCAATTTCTACACCGAAATCTTCGGCAATTTTTTTCAGTTCAGCTATTTTTAATGTCTCAAATGACATATATTCTCCTTGCTCTAAGTAATTCAATTATAGCATTGTTAAATTAAAAGGAAAAGCCCCCAAAATTTAATTTAGGGGCTTTTCAGCAGATCTAAATCCTATTTATTAGGAAGCGACCTTAACGTTCTTCACAACTACCCAGCAATCTGCTTGCTCGATTTGTGTGCCAACACGGGTAAACATTGTATATTCAATGCTATCCTTCTTTGGCCAGAAGAAACGGTACACAGTTACATCACGCTTGATACCAATAACTACGTTATTTGGGAATGTCAAGTGGATATCTCCGTGTGAACCTGTTGCTCCTGAGTGTGTACCAGTCTGTGTTTCAGGAAGAAGTGGCACTTCAACAATCGGAATACCGAATGCGAATGGTGCTACGAATCCTGCTGGACCACCAAGTGCTACTTGCTGTCCACGGATAACGCTTGAAGCGATATCTTCTGGATTTGCTGTACCAGCAGTAATGCTGTTCTTGTACAAGAAATCCTGGATTAGGTTAGAACCTGCAAGGAAGCGAAGGTCGTTACGACGTTGCTTGTACTTACGTGGCATAGCCTTAAGTGCTGAATTGAATACTGCACGAGATACTTCTGCACCTGCTGCGTCAACAACACGGCCATTTGTCTTTGCCTTCTTTACTACACCGTCAAATGCAGTTAGGAAAGTTGTACCGCTGGCTGTATCGCCATTGAGAACTAGGTCTTCAATGTCGTTACCTGCCTGTGTTGCCATCATGCGGGCAATATGATCTTCTAGATCAGCGCCTTCAATATTGTCTTCAAGAGACTCAGTTGAAAGTTCCCAATCCAAGCGAAGTTTCTTTGTTGTAAGAGAGATCTTAGAGAATGTTACTGCTGCGTTTGAGCCAGTGTTATCTCCTTCAGTTGCGAGAGTCATAAGTCTCTCACCTACTGACATACGATCAATCTCAGTGGTATCTGCTCTCATTCGGACAGTACGTGCGACCTTACCAATTACGGTTGCGTCGAACATGTAGTCTAGGAAGCGAGCTGATTGTTCTGGATTAAGCAAACCACCATTACCTGCTTCACGGCCTACATGCACTGTACCAGCTGCAGAAGTGCCAAGAGAAGTAAAAGTAGCTGTAGCAGTTGTACCTGCTGCAATTGCTTTTTCTAATGTTTCATTGCTCATTGTTTATTTCACCTACCTTTTCAGTTAAAAAGTTCGTTTACGGAACCGAGGAAAGAACCGTTCCATTTTGATTTCGATTTTTGTACTACTTCCTGAGACCCGCCAAGGTCCGAGGACTTCTTAATTGCAGTCTCTGATTCGACTGCGTCAACACGCTTCTCGACTGTGTCGATGGTGTTCTTGATATCTTCTACAGCCTTTGAAAGTGCTGCATGCTGATCTGCCAATTCTGAAATACGAGTATCTACGCTCTTGCTGAATGTTTCAACAGTCTCTTTGATTGTTGTAACTTGAGCTGCGTTTGCCTCAGATGCCTTTGCAAGTGTATCTGAGAAGAATCCCTTAAGATCACCGAGCATCTTTGCAAAATCAGGTTCGTCAACCTCAACTTCTGATACGTCGGCTGCTTTTTCCAGAGTTTCGGCAGGAGCGTCTGTTGCTGCTGCATCATCTGCAGGAGCTTCAGCTGGTGCTGCTTCGGCTGGGGCCTCTGCAGGAGCTGCTGTCTCTTCTACTGCTGCAGGAGTTTCTTCAACTGCTGCAACTGTTTCTGTGTTTTCTGACACTTCATTACCTCCTTCTGCGTTTGCCTGTTTTGCAATTGTTTGTGTATCAGGCAACGGTAATCTTGACTTCTTGAATGAAGCAAGAATTTTATCTATTTCTTTAGCCTTGTTTGTGTCGTTCGACTCAACCCAACCAATTAGTGTGGCTGGATTTCCTGTAACTGGAGAATTGTATGAGGAATCGGTAGAAATGAATATTGAGTCTGAATCCTCACAATAAAAAATGTTCTCTGTTACAACGTCTGCCGCCAACCCCTTAAATATAAGTTGTCCATTCATCTTCTGAATTGACAAGATATTGCAAAGTTCGTTTGCAGGGGAATCTACAACAGACAATTCTACTAGTGCATATTCTTTAATAAATCTTACTGGCTTACCTGTAGACTTATTAACTTCATTCTCTGAATCTACTATCTTTCCGCCAATTGAAAAACCTTGTAGTGTGCCGTCAAGAATCTTTTCCCACGTATCTTGTGCACCTTTTGAAATATATGCGTCTACATAAACGCCATTATAAAACTCGCCGCTCTTTGGATCATAAAATGTTTCTGGCTTAAATGAAACCATTTTGCCTACAGCATGTGATCCGTGCATTTCACGAATGTTTCCACGGAAAGATTCGAATGCTTTTAGTGATGCTTCTGCTGTAACAACATCACCTGTTTGATCTAGATTATCAAGTGTAGCAAAACCAGAGACAGTACGCTTCTCACGGTTGACTTTTGTAAAAGGTACTGCAAGGCTGATGTTATCGCCATGCGAGGACCACAAAGATTTCTCAATATTCATATGCTTAATTATATTTATTTACAAATAAAAAGGCAAATAAATGGTTGAGTAGGACTACTCGACTTGTCTTCCAGCCCCTTGCTCATTACGTCCTTCTCCAGAAATATCTGGTTGGGTATTCTGACGTTCTTGGGATCTTGCCCTGGTATTTCCAGCTTGAGCCCTTACTTCCGCCTGCTGTTGTGGCTTTAATACAACAACTTCATCCCCACCGTCTAATGGAACCATACCCTTTCGGATACGTACTTCATTTGGAGTAATTACCTGCATTCTCAAATATCTCTCATCAATCTTAGATAGAGTATCCTCATCTGTGAGAGCCAATTCATTGAATTTAATTTCTAGAGCATCGGTCATTTCAGAGATTAATCTATTTAGTTTCTTCTCTAGAATATCCTGTGCTGGACGACAAACTTGCTCTTTAAATGTTTTATCTGCATCTCTTGCTGCCGCTAAATTAATTCCTTCTGGAGTTCCAATTTTATTTATTGGGGTTCTGTGAGCCATAAGAATTTCATCACGGTTCATTTTGCGATATGTATTAAATGATGATTCTTGTGGATTAGCCTCAACTGGTTCCATCTTAAATTCAACCTTAGAGTCTGGACTATCTGGTGGTAGAGGAATATATAGAGATCTATGATTCTTACCCTTGAGTCCGACCTGAAAAAATTCTAGAAGCTTACGCTCTGATTCTGTAGAAAGCTTTGCGCCCTTAACAGTAATAATATATCGTGGAACAGCCTTGTTTTCAAAATAGTCAAGGTTATACTTGGCAGAAAGTTCGTTACCGCTCATAGCATTTGCTGCCGATACGATATCTGGAATACCGTAATAGTTATTCATAGGAGTATATTTCTTCATATGAATAATTTCATTTGGTCTATCTAGTCCGCTTGCAATTGGGTTAGGTGTTTCCTGATCTCCAAAGTTACGGAAGAATACTGCCTTACCATATAGCAATTGAATAAAGCCATCACGAAGACGACGGACACGCATTGTCTTTGCAGGGATATGTCCAATATATCCTATTTTGCCAGAAGTTGTTCGACCTATTTCAAGGTAGCCGTTTCCTGTTGCTTCGATATCTGTATAAAACTTAATAAGAGTTTCTTTAAATGTTTCTTCTTCATTGCAATCTTCTAGCCACTGATGTAAGTCTTGGCGAATTCTATTTAGCTTTCTACGTGCCCGCTCTAATTGAACATCGTTAGAGATATCATCCATTGCTTCAATTGTTTTGCGGGTTTCAATAAAATCAAAACCTAGTCCTACAATATTTGCAACCTTAGCATTAATTGCTGAATAGTTATATGCAGAGATTTCATAGATTTGAGATAGATATTCTAGATTGTATGGCGGTTCGACAAGGTCGAACATTGCATATCCAGTAATAGCCTGTTGTAGTAAATTCTGTTGTGTTCCTGTTCCGTTAATACCTGTAAATTTTTTCTGAAGATCTCTATTCATCTTCCGACGGAATGCTGGGCTTAGCCCAGATATTTTAGTTAAATCTTCGTCTTCAACTTTAAATGGATCATTTGTAGTTTGAACTGTTGGAGAATGAAATTTTACCCAATCTGCAGCATTTGAAATCTGAATCTCTTGAGAATCATTATCTTCAATAAACTCTGCTGTCATTTCTTAGCCTTCCTCATTTCATCCTTATAGTTACCAATATCTAGCGGATCTGGGATTAATCCCCATTCCAGCCTCTGTTGCTGATACTGAAATTCTTCATCGTCAATTTTTCTACGACCCTCTAAAAATTTAGGTTGTCCATCATATATTCCATATGATCGGACTTCCCGTGCCAAAGCATCGATCTTTGACTTATTGCCTTTCATTGCGGTTACTGATAAATAGTTTCCTTCATCATCGCCAATCCACCGTCCGTCTGGCATTTCCCAGACGTATATACCTAGGCGGGTCTCATTTTCAATGGTGGTGGTCTTAATGCTCATATGTTTTATTTTACCACCCTTTATAGTCAAAGTCCAGCTTTTTTGTCAGGCTAGATGTATTTTTTATATGCTTTGTAACACAATCCAGTCATTATTATAATATGCTGGCTGTAATTCTGTCAGGGTAATGGCAGATTCTGTAATTGATTCTACTGGCTTACCCGTATATAATTCATAATGAGTCTCTACTTTACCCACCGTCAATTCAGAAGGATATATTGCAATGTTATTATATAAATTGCTTGGCCCTCCAGTAGACTCATAATTAAACTGAATATTACCAGTAATTGGGGTAGTAAATACTAAAACAATATAATGAGGCTCTTCTTCTACTAAATAACTAGATATATTTGTAGCCGTCGAAATGTCTACGTTATTTATATATACCTTGGCAATATTGGCCTTAGAAATTACTCCAGAGCCATTCCAGGAAAATCTGGTAGTTGTACCGCCAGATGAGTAGATAAGGGTGTTAGCGGCCAACGTGAGGGGCGTAAAGAGCATTTCTACAGACTTCACAGACATTGCTGTAGTCATATCAAATCCTGCTCCATTTTTAGCCCTAATTCCATTCATATAATGACGGGATAAAACAGGATAATTTAATGATCCCAAATAATAGTCAGAATTAGATGTAATTTTATCTCCATAATTATCTGCATATACTGTTGTATCAGAATAGAATGTTATACAGAAAAATGAAAGTCTTGGTAAGAATTTGCTGGCGTCTGTAGTAGACATAGTAATTCGAATATATAATTTACCTGTAGTATTAAATGAGCCTTTAGAATATTGAGGAATTGGCTGTCCATTAGTACATGCTACATATGTAGTTCCATCTACACTTGATTCTACTGTTATTCCTAAATCATTCCGCCATTCAACCTTAGATGTAATTAATCCAATTGTTTGCGGGACAGCAAGAAAATCATTTATAACAAAAGATTTAGACTGAGTAGTATCTGTTTGATAGAATGTAATATATTTCTTAGCTGAATCATAATATGTATTTGAATCTACAAAATCTGACCATGGCTTATTTACTGGATATGAATAATCAAACTGTGCTTTAATATTTGCATCTGTTCCACTAAATAAAATTCCTTTATCTGGATATACGACATGAATAGCAGGAGTTGTAATATTGCCATCTACATAATGTCTGCGAATTGATGTCTCATTAAGACCATATCGGTATACTGCTGGAGCATCTACTATAAATGTATCTCCAGATACCGCCGTCGGTCCAGATTGTAGATTAATTGTAGTATTTGTAAATTTAAAGTTAGATAAAGATTTTGAAGCAACTGGAGCAGAATCAATATATAGAGTAATTGATCCAACAGAATATACTGCAACTAAATGCATTGATTTTTTGCTATATAGAATACGACGACGAATTGATTCTGTTGCAGATACTTTAAATACAATATCTCCATTATCCCAAAATAAACCGATACTATTTGCTGTATCCGCTAGAAGTGGAGTCTCGTTAGAAGACTCTATAGACTGATTAAACCATACTTCTAAGGTAAAGTCATTATCTGATGTATATTTTGTTCCAAATCCTGCCCCAACATTTGCGCCATAAAAATCTTTAGTTATTGGAAATGTAGCGTATGCAGTATTTGTAATACGAGTTCCAGATTGTCCGCCTGGTACAAGCGGTAGCATGTTTGCTGCGGGAGATCCTGTATATGTTCCATTATTGCCGCATCCAGATATATCAGCAGCAGTTGATCCAGAAGATTCATCCAACGGCCAAAAGCCAATTGGGTAATCCTTGATTACCTTAAGCTGATATGACATTAATTACTCCGCCGATTCTGATTCCAACTGTAGCTTGAAAGCCTCATATGCAGGATTTCCATCAACGGCGGGAAATGAGGTGAACTCATTATTTCCTCTATCAATAATAATATGATCTGTTGTGGTTCCGTCCATATTTTCAGTTGTTATTGTTTGATAATTTAGCATTATTCCTCCTATAGTTCTGCGCTAAAGCCAAGATATCCGTTAGTTCCAGATTGATTATAAAGGTAATAAGTTTTCCCAGCTGCTAATCCGCTAGTTGTAAGAATAGCGCCGCCATTATTTGGACTACATTCACCAGATAATGATACAGCAGTAATATTATAATTATTTACTCCTGGTTCTAATAATCTTAGATTAGCAAATTCAACAGATGTGGGTGCAGTTCTCATTGTTACAGGAAGTGGAGTATTTGAATAACAACTTGTGGACAAGTTGTTCCAAGTGTACGTTCCAGGAATTCCACCATTTGTGTTATTTATTGATCCAAATCTAACATAATATCTTTGGCAGGCAGCAAGTTCGCCTTGAATACTTCCTGTTGCAGTAGTAAATGGGGTTGCTATTGGTCCTGCTTCCAATTGAATATGTGTTATTTCAATCCATTCACCATTTGGAATAGTAGCTGTTGGATCTATTCTTATATTTAAATAATTTCCAGATCCTATAGTTTTACCAGCAACCGATGGGACTGAAATATTAGCGGAAACCTTAGTCCATGAACTTCCGAAAGAAGTATTTTGTCCGCCATATGAATATACGTTTGCGGAACCACCAGAACCAAAATACTGCAGTAATTCAATAAAATCTAATCCAAATGTTGAGCCGCTAGATCTTATCCAAAAAGATACAGTTACAGTTTGTCCTGCTAAGGTAGTAACATCTTCTATTGATTGTTGTAGGCCATGGTCATTTGAAGATGAGCTTGATGTAATTCTCATAGCCTTATTAGATATCTGTCCAGCAAAAGATCCGTAGCTTATTGTAGATATTGACCATGTTCCGCTTCCGCTAAACGAAACAGTTTTCCATCTATCGGCCAAAAATGCAAAAGCGCTTGTAGTGCTAGTTGCATTTCTTTGATTTATTGAGAAGTCTCCATTAATTATCTTATTTTTTCCAGCAACTTGAATTGCTCCATATGGTTGCCATGCTAATCCTGTTGAAGTTGTAGAATCAGAAACTAATACTGTTCCGTCCGCCCCTTTTGCTAAACGTGCAGGCACGTTGTCGGCGGTGGCAGTAAGAATATCCCCCTTAGCATCTACTAATGTATTAGGGATATAATCATGTGTATGTGCACCTACGCCAATTGGAACCCATGTATCTGTTTCTGTATCATATACATAAGCTGGTCTTGGTGTATTTCCGAGTGATGGCATTTATTCTCCTTTATAATTCCGCATCAGCAGACCAATCTCCATAAACTAAATATGAATTATTTAATGTAAAACTTGCAGACTTATTTAGTGTAACATAAAATCCTTTTTGATCGGTACTTACTGATGTTGAGGTTGCATCAATATCTGCCCCATTATAGTAAGTCCATGAATTATTAATTGCTCCACCTGATGTTCTATAAAGAACAACTGAAGGCGTAACCCTTTTTCTAACTTTGTAAAATCCATTTGCTCTTATGCTTCCAGTTGCAAGGGCAGTAGCGACTGATTGAAAACTTCCTCCACTACCAGATCCATTTGCTGGGAAAAACCCATCATTATAAGATGTTTCATAATATCTCTGACATGCTGCTAATTCTTCTTGAATTGTAGAGCCTGCTGTAGAAAATGTAGTGGCTATAGAACCCTCTTCTATTTTAACTTGAGAAATATATGCTCCATCTCCTACTGATTCTGCTACACCATTATTTTTATAATAAACAAAAAGTATTCCAAATGTTCCTGTTGAGGTTATAGTTGCTGCAGAAGGAACTGTAAATGTAGCAGTAACCTTTGTAAATCCGCTGGTATTAATTGCTGAAGCATTTCCTGCAATATATGTTGTTCCAGCATGAGCCTTTCCACCAGATGTGCTGTAATATCCAGCAATATTATATCTGTCAATTGCACCAATTGCTTTTACCTGTGCGCTAATTGTAATTACTTTACCAGCGAGGGCCATTGCATCTTGGTTTTCAAATGTATACAGTAGGTTCATTCTTCCAGTATTTGGAGCAGATGCTGTTCCTACAACTGATTTAATAGAATATTTAGAACCGACTGGAACATTTGTTGATTCTTGTGTAACAACGTTTACTGCACCGCCGCCTGAATATAAGTTTTGTGCCGCCCATCTATCTGCTGTATAAATCCAAGTAGCGGATGAATCTGTTGTAAAAGATGTGCCTCTTTGCCAAAAATCAAAATTTCCGTTAATTACATAATTTTTACCGCTAATACCACCTGAGTTAATAGAAGAGGTATTTAGATTTCCTGTCATGGTTCCGCCAGTTAGTGGAACAAAATCTTGTCCCGCCAACGTTCCGTCTGTATCTAGCCATACCTGCCCATCTACGCCAGTTAATGGCATTGATGCTTGGGCGGAATGAATGGCGGTATAAGGCAATGATGGCGCTACATCCTGCCATGCTGTTCCATCCCATACTCTTATTTTTTTAGCCATTTATGTCTCCTATAATTCCGCCGAAAACGCTACATATGATCCAGCACCATTATCATGTCCAAAATTATACACTTGATTTTGAACTAATCCCCCACCAGAAACAGTAATTGAAAGTTGGGATTCATCTGGGGTAGCATTTGCAAGAGTTACTGCGGTTGGATTAAATTGAGCACTACTATAAAGTCTAGGATTAGCAACATCTATAGAAGACGGTCCATTACCTCTCATTGTAACTGGAAATCTTACCCAAGCATTAGCGGTTGTAGTAGATTGTCCAATTGCAAAGCCTACGGTTGGAATTCCATTTAAAGTAATTGCGGTAATTGCTTTCCAATAATATCGCTGACAGGCAGCAAGTTCTCCCTGAATTGTGCCGCCTGCACGAGAAAAAGAAGTTGCTACAGACCCTATTTCTAATTGAATTTGTTCAAACTCAATCCAATCATTAGTTCCAGCAGTACCAGTCATAGATTGTGGGCCCATAAGCAACATCATTTCTTTAGTTCCAGCAGGAACAGTAAATGTTTTTGTATATCTAACACTAGATGTTGTAGGATTTACAGTATGAATTAATTGATTATGTCCTGTCCAAAGACCACTGTAACCATTACCGACACCCTCATCAGTTCCTGTTCCAAATCTTGGAACACAATAAACTGCAGCACCAGAAAAATCTGCTCCTTTTCTTAAATAAAATGATAAAGTAACAATTTGACCTGCCAATAAAGATACCATACTTGACTCTATAGTTTGTACTACAAAGTTGTCTCCAATATTTGTATTGCCAGCAGTTCTTTGCATTCTTAATCCATAATTTGATCCTGAATTTATACCTGCTACTCTTGAAACTACTACTCCAGAATTTACTCCTGCAGACCATCTATCTGCTGTATAGTTTGAGATAGATGATGCTCCAGATAAAGAAAAACTCGTGCCTCGTTGCCAAAAATCAAATGCGCCGTTAATTAAAATATTTTTACCAGCAATATATGAAGGAATTTCGGTGTCGGTAGCAATAGCCGAACTACCACCTGATAGTATATTAGCTATATCTCTAACTCTGCTCATTTGACTAACCACTCCTCTACTGCTTCTGAAATATCACGCATCTTTATCCATCCCGCCCCAGTTACTTGGCCTTTACGTAAGCGTAGCTTACCCATAAGTCCAACGATTGCCCATTCTGGGCGGGACTCACGAGAAACATATTCTAATTCAGAATCATATTCTGGATTTAATATTCTATCACCATTCTCATCACGAAGGTATCTGCTAAAATCATCTTTTAGATATTTCTTATCCCACTTATTACTTGCATGATCTCCGACGACAGAAGGACTTCCAGATATTACTCCAATAATCGTATCGCCTTCTTCAGCTATTTTAATCTTATTGTCTACAAGAGCTACTGAATATCCAACACGATCTTCGTTCTCTATATTACCGTCTGCCCACTCAAAATATTCTGCATAGTCAGCACCGCCACCGTTCCATGAACCGTCAGCGTAGGCTTGTCCATCTCCACGAAGATAAAATTCTGTATCTCCACCATCGCTAGAGTCCCATTGTGCAAAACGGTAAGCTGAGTTGTTAGCTCTTACAATTCTATAAACCCCTTGAACTGTTGTATAGGATGCATCTGATGATCTTAAAACTAATGCTTGAACATTTGCACCATGATTTACACTAAGAACTTCATTTAAATGTTGAGTGTTTGCTGCTCCACCCATAATAATTGCGCCATTTTGACGAATTCTCATTCTTTCGCCTGCAGTTTGATTTCCTTCATGAGTATTAAATGCAATATATTGAGAATTTCCAGAAACTGTAGATGCAACATTATAAATTCCAATTCCAGCAAAAGAACCATCGTTCATACCAAATAGGAAGGAAGACCCTCTATTGGAAGATACATGGACAGAACTATAATTTCTTATTAAACCAGTTTCTCTAGCACCTAAAATATCTGTTTGATATAAATATCCATTTCCTGTAATTCTTAATGGCATTTCATATGTAGATGCTCCAGTTTTTTGAACAAAAAGGAAACCTTTTCCTGCATCAGATGTTCCTGAAAGATTTACATTGTTAAAAATATTCATTTCTGCTTGGCCGCCAGTTAAATTACCACCAAATCCAAACGGTAGGTTTACTATTCCTCCATCATCTGAAGTTGGCAATGTTTGATTATTTGAATTAAATAAAATTCTTCCAGATCCAGCAGAAATACCGACTCCACCAGCAACATGTAATTTATATGATGGATTGGTTATTCCAATTCCAACATTACCAGCTGAATCTATACGCATTGATTCTCCGCCATTTTGTCTAAATATTGTTGCTCCACTAAGCATAGATATTGTTGCACTATTTGCAATATTATCTGATAATTGAATAGTTGAATCATATCCAGAACCATTTGATTGAAATCTTGCTACAATATTTCCACCCGCAGATGTAGATGTTCCTGACGATTCAACGTTTAATTTTGCATTCATTGAATTAGTTCCAATTCCAGCATTTCCAGATGCATCAATTACAAAAGGACTGGAATCTGGATTTGAACTATCTTCTACTCTAAGTGCTTCTCCAGTTCCAGTTTGTGTAATTCTAAGGGCGGCAGTAGATGAAGATGTGTCTATAACCTGTGTACCAGTAAATGTATTTGTTGTAGTTGTAGCGGCATTAATAGAATTTAAATTAGTTATTGAAAGAATTTCTACTATATCTCCAGCTGCCGCCGCATTTACTAATACAACTGAAGTGTTTGATGGAGTTGTATAATCATCAGTTCTGAGCAATAGCATTCCATTGAAGTATACTTGCTCATACCCTTGAATAAATGATAAGTCTGTAGTAAATGTTGTTTGTCCTGCCGTCGCCGTAATTGTTTTACGACGAATAATATTAGGATCAAAAGAGTCTGACGAAGAATCAGATTCGATCCAAACTTGTCCAACTACGGGATTGGCAGGGGCATCTGCAGAATATGTAGCACCCTTTACATCAAGAGATGTAAGGGTTGTTGGGGTATATGTTGATCCAGATGTTGAATATAGAACTTGACCAGCATTAGGCGATTGAGTTGTTCCAGTTCCCCCATATTGGGTCGGAAGGACAGTATGTGAATCTAAATTATTATTAGTGGCAAGAATTACGCCAGATGCATTATTAAGCCCATTGACTATGAGCTTATTTTTAACTTTAAAGTCTTTATCTGCCAAGTTGGTTCACTGTCCCCTTTTGGATTATATTTAATTATAGCATTAAATTATTTAGCGTATCTAATGATTACTATTCCTGAAGCCCCTGTTCCAAAATTACCAGTGCTTCCAGCCCAACCGCCGCCTCCACCAGAACCAGTATTTATTACGGGTGGAGTTCCAGTCATGACATAACTTCCTGAATTTCCTTCTTGTGCTCCACCAAGACCTCCAGATCCACCAACACCTGCTGAGCTTCCAAGAGTTCCACCACCACCGCCGCCAGCATAGTAATAATTTCCTCCAGATAGAACTCCAGTACCTGTTGCTACTGCCATAGCATTTATTAAACTAGATGTAGCACCATTACCACCATCCTTAACATTTATATTGCCAGCATTTTTACCTTGTTGCCCATTACCTCCTGCTGATCCAGCACCTCCTCCGCCACCAGAAACCCACATTCCTGATTGATACTGATAAGATCCGCCACCATTATTTCCTTCTCCAGAAGTTCCAGATCCTCCAGCAGTTCCTGTATTAGTTCCATTTCCTGCGCCTCCGCCGCCTCCACCAGAACCACCATTGTTTCCACTAGCCTGTGATGTTGTGTCTCCTACGCAAGAGCCTCCGCCACCACCAGTACATGAAGTTGAATTAAAACTTGAACCGCTACCATTGCTTGCATTTACTAATCTTCCATTATTTCCATGTCCACCAGCACCAACAACTACTGGATATGATGTTGCACTTAAAGATGCTCCAGTTATTGTTCTAAGTCCACCTGCTCCACCGCCACCACCAAGATCTGAGCCTCCGCCTCCGCCACCAGCAATTACTAAATAATCAGCAGTTATAGACTGTGTTGGTGTAAATGTTCCTGAACCAGTAAATGTATGATACCAATAAGATGCATCTTGAGTTACTGTTCCACCTGTTGCTTTTGCAGAATAAGATGTTGTTGTATTTAATTTTCCGCTAGATGTAAATATATGATAATAATAAGTTCCATCAGTAGTCATTATATTACCACCAGACGCTCTTTGAGTTGAACCTAAATATCTAACTACAACAGTTCCAGAACCACCATTACCACCTGGATGTACTCCTGCTGATGAGGCTCCGCCTCCGCCGCCGCCAAACCCAGCGATTGCGGAAGTTGCAACAGCATAGTCTGGTTTAGATGGTTCTCTTATTCCACCATTGCCAGCATTGGTTCCTCCTATACCAGTTCCTCCTGGTATTGTTGCATTGTAACCAGAACCTCCGCCACCGCCAGAACCATAAACTTGTGATGAACCAGATATATTAGACGTAATTCCTTGTCCACCATTTCCAGCCCAATGATTTGGTTCTGCTGTTGGAGCATTTTCGCCTACCTGTGAAGCTCCTCCTCCTCCGCCACCAGGGAATTGATTAGAACCCTTACCGTTACCGCCAGCATAACCTTCTACAGGAGTATATCCTCCAGCATTTCCAGAACCTCCAATATTTGAAACACCACCGCCCGAACCTCCACCACCAGAACCGCCAGAGCTTGCAACTACAGTAGAACTTGTAGTTCCTGAAGCACCAGCTCCTCCTCCAGTAGCAGATATTGTAGTTATTCCAGGTCCACTAAATGAAGAGTTACCTCCATTAGCAGAAAATGATCCAGACTTACCGCCAACTCCTCCTGCACCTACAAGAACAGTATATTCTGTAGAGCTTGATAAAGTTATCCCAGATACTGATCTATATCCTCCGCCGCCGCCTCCACCAGAACCATATGTATATCCTCCACCACCACCGCCTCCTCCTGCTACTACAATATAATCAACTACTAAAGAAGATTGTGGTGTAATGCTATTACTTGCTGATGATGCAGCAGATGTACCATTTGCATTTATTGCTCTAGCAGTAAACGTATATGATGTTCCATTTGTTAAACCCGTAAAAGTATATGTTGTATTTGAAGTAGTTTGTGTAGTTGTAGTAGGATTTGATGTTATTGAATATTGAGTAATTGCTGATCCACCAGTTGCACCTGGTGTAATTGTAATATCTGCCTGTGCATTTCCTGCTGTTGCAGTTATGCTTGGCGCAGCAGGCACAGTAGTTGCAGTAACGCCAGATGAGGCGGAAGATGCAGAAGATGTACCATATGGCGATGTTGCTACAACTGTATATGTATATTGTGTGCTTGAAGCAAGGCCAGTTACTGTAATTGGAGAAGTTGATCCTGTAAATGTTGATGGAGATGTTGAAGGAGATGGAGTAACAATAAATGAACTTGCTGCACCGCCGCTTGAATTTGGCGTAAATGCAACAGACATTTGTCCATTATTAAATGCTCTGCCAGATCCCTGATTTGTGGCGGTTACGCCAGTTGGAATTCCAGGAGCAGCAGCAATTGGAAACCATCCACTTGCTGTATAGCTTTCAAAGTAATTTAAGTCAGTATTATAATATAAATCTCCTACTGTTGGAGATGCTGGTCTACTTGCTGTTCCGCCCCTTGTATATGCCGCAGGAACTGTATACCATTGTGTATTTGTTCCATCGGTTTGTAAAACTTTATTTGTATTACCAGATTGTGGCGGAAGTAAAGAATTTAGAGTATTAGTAGTAGAAGTTTGTCCTGTTCCACCCATGGATACAGGAAGTGGAGTTTGGATATCCAAACCATTTTTTACTTTAAAGTCTTTATTTGCCATTAGAAGGTTATACTCCCACTAGTTGTAAAAACATAATAATTAAATCCATTAGCAGTTTGTAATGATCCTGTATAAGAAGAGGCTGTTCCAGTAGTTTTTATAACAACTACTCCATCTTTTCCTGCACCACTAGCGCTAATTGGCTGACTTGAATCAGACTGAGCTCCACCTCCACCGCCTGAGCCAAATGATGTAGCATTTCCTCCATTAACATATCCTTTTGCTCCATTTCCAGCACCAGTACCACCTGTGCCAGCTGCTCCACTTAATGATCCTCTAGAACCACCACCGCCGCCCGAACCTACATATGTCATACCTGAGAAAGCAGTTAGGTTTGCTATATCTGATGGAAGCTGATAACCTTGACCACCATTTCCTCCTGCTTGAGCTGTTCCATTAGATCCAGATGTAGAGTATCCTCCACCGCCTGCTGCTGTAATGTTAGAATCTCCTCCAAATCCGCCATTATTTCCTTGACCCGCTGTGCCTGTTCCACGTAAAGTAGATTGATTATTTCCTCCACCGCCAGAACCTCCATTTGCTGATGACGGAACAGATCCAGAAGCATATGCTATTCCTCCTCCTCCGCCTACTGCTGTATAAGTTCCATCTTTATCTACTACTGAAGAATTGCTTCCTTTAACACCATTTGTAGACAAATCGCCAGGACCTATTTGACCTCCTGGACCTCCAACTGTAATAAGATATTGAGTTGAACCAAGGAATGTTACAGATTGTGTAGGAATAACTCCACCTCCACCACCGCCGCCACCAAGTCCACCAGCGCTACCGCCACCAGCAACTATTAATGCTGTGGCAGTTACTGCAGCTGTTGGAGTAACAGAATTACTTGCAGAAGATGCTGTTGATGTCCCATTAGCGTTTAATGCTCTTACAGTAAATGTATAGGCAGTTCCATTTGTCAGTCCTGTTACAGTTATTGGCGACGATGCGCCAGATGCTGTAATATTTCCTGGAGATGATGTTACTGTATAAGATGAAACTGCAACATTTGTAGGAGCAGTAAATGAAACTGTTGCTTGGCCAGAAAGACCAGTAGTTGCAGATACAGATGTTGGTGCATTCGGAACAGGTGATATTTCTATCCAAGATGTACCATTATATCTAATCAAATTATTAATTGTTGTGTCGTAAAACAAATCTCCAGTCGCAGGAGATGCTGGTCTGTTTGCAGTCGTCCCACGACCAATATGACCATTTGCTGCAGTATTGTGTGTAGAAATTGCAGATGATACTGTAGATGAGACTGATGACGAGGTTGCTAAATCTGCTGTATTAGAAATACCATGAACTGATGTTGTTGCTGAATTATGGCTAGAGATGGCTGCCGCCGTCTCTGTATCCGTCGCCAAAGCGGTGGCGGTAGAGAGGACGTTAGCTACATCTCTAGCTCTAGTCAATTTATATTACTCCATTGATACAACTTGCCAATTGAGATCATCTTCACTCCAAGTATAGAATTGTCCATCTGTTGGATATGGTGTAGGTGCATCCCATAGACATGTATCTTCATTTAGTGTCCAAGAATTAAAAGGTTTAGGCGGAATAAATGCGTCACGGGATGCATCATATGTGTATCCAATGCCTGCATAATTTTTGCGGAATCCCGCCTCTTCTGTCACTTCTCCAGTTTCTGGATTGCGACGCTTTCCTCCAACTGCATTATATGAAGTCTTTACCCAAGTTCCGCCAAGGTTGTCAAGAAGCCACTGATAACCTTCATCACCAGCGGGATCATTGTTATCTCCAACGAGAACACGAGTAACTATATTATTTTCATCTAATTCGGCCCAATGTGCCATTTTATTACCTCCTTGTTTAGATTTCTATTTTACCATTTGGTAAATGATAAGTCTAGAATGTTATTGTTCCAGTTCCCGCCGTAAATCTATAAACTCTATATCCTGAACGAGTTGATGTATCTAATGTATATGTTAATCCAGCAGATATAGAAGAAATTGGAAGATTACCAATTGGATAGGCAATAATTACTACACCTGAGCCTCCTGCTCCAGTTGAACCTTTTCCTCCTCCGCCAGTATTTGGTTTTCCTTGTCTGTTTGCAAATGATCCGTTAAATCCTCCGCCGTATCCTAAATCTGAGTTATTTCCTCCTCCACCAGCATACCCTACAGATTGTCCTGTTATTGAAATTGTTCTACCTATTCCACCAGTACCAGCAGACGAGCTTGTAGCATTTCCACCAGCTCCGCCAGCACCTCCGCCACCACCTGCTGTATCATAAGGCCCTCCTTGTCCTTGTCCACCTTGATTACCTTGACCTGCAGTTCCCTGAGCATTATTTGGACTTATTCCTCCACCAGAACCACCCTGTCCTCCACCAGATCCATATGTTCCACTTCCTCCTCCTCCAGGAGTAGCACCGCCACCTCCACCATATCCACCTTTAAGTGCCGTTATATCACCTAGTATAGAATTTGTTCCATCTGAAGATGTAGTAGAATTACCTGCTGGACCACCAGTTCCAACTGTTAATGTTTTTGCTACTCCGATCCAAGAAGATACATTTTTAGCAGTATCGTATACTAAACCTCCAGCTCCACCTCCTGAAGACTGAACATTGTCATTGTCTCCATGGCCTCCGCCGCCACCACCTGCAACAACAAGAACTTCAACAGTTGATACAGGTTGGTAAGCAGTACTAGTTATACTAAATGTTCTTGGAGAAATAGTTGCTCCTTGTAATGCATTTATTGTAAATGTATATGTTGTATTTGTTGATATATCTGGTAATGTTCCTGAAATAACTCCACTAGATGTATTTAAAGATACTCCAGTAGGGAGAGATGAACCATTAGCAAGTGCGTAAGTAACTGTTGCTGAATCTGGAGTCGTTGCAGACAATGGCAAATTAATACTTGATAGCTCAAAAAATGTTCCTAAAGAACCAGCTGCAGTATTCCAAGTAATAGCATTTAGTGATGTTATGCTAAAAGATCTAGGAATAATATTTAATCCATCGGATGCATTAACTGTAAAATTATATGTTGTATCTTGTGTTACGGCAGGCAGTATCCCAGTAATTGCCCCTGTAGAAGAATTTAAAGAAATTCCACTAGGCAAAGAAGATCCGCTTGCTAAAGCATATGTTATAGTAGAATCAGAATCTGTTGCTGTTGCTAAAAGAGAAATTGAAACTAATTCATTAAATGATCCTAAGCTTCCAGATGAAGTTACCCATACTGGACTTGCATTTATATATAAAGCATTAGGAATGAGCCCAAATAAATTTGAAGGATTTGTAACCTTAATTCCATAAGGTTCATATTGATTAGATAAACCTGTAAATGTTGCAGTTAATTGTACTAAAGAGTTATAAGTAGTTGACGTTGCCTGTATCTCAATACCATTTGTGCCAACTGCAGAAGCATATGCTCCACTTACAAAATTAGTACCAGATATAACAATTGTTCCAGAATTTGTTTGTTCTGAATATGTACCTGTTATAGAAGCAACTCCTGGAGTTTCTTGAACAATATTCTGCCAGCCATTATTTGTATAAAGCTCAAGTCTAGCTGCTTCACCATTTGAATAAAGTTTTCCAATCCCAGGATTTGCTGGACGACCAGCATTATTTCCAAATGGGATTCCTCCACCAGAAGAATCAGAATATCTTATTGGCATTTAGAACCTCCATCCATATGTAGAACCAGTATAGGTTAATATTGCTACCGCCCCGTTTGCGTCAAGAATTAAATCTTGAACAGCACCATTAATTTTACCACCATTTGAACTTACGGTAATATTATTTGTTCCCGCCAAACCTGATGCATCGAATATTTGAATTTCATTACCAACTGCAGGGCTGGCAGGCAGAGTCAAAGTTCTAGCAGCAGTAGAATCTACAAAATATCTACGACCTGCAACTAATGTTGTATTTGCAGATATAGATACATTTATTTCTTGCTTATATGAAAGTAAATTTGTTGTTGTTACATAATCAGGAGGAAGGGCAGCTGTTACTCCAACATCTTGCCATTCTGTTCCGCTCCAAATTTTAATACGCTTAGCCATTATCCACCTACTGAAGCCTTTGTATATCTAAATACAACTATCCCAGAACCACCATTTGCACCTGAACCAGAACCAATTCCTGCTCCGCCGCCTCCGCCGCCAGTGTTTGCTGCTCCTGCAGTTGCTGGATTAAGATTTCCTTCACAACCTAATCCTCCGCCACCGATTCCTCCAGCAGCTCTACCAGAACGAGCACCAGATTCTGTTCCTCCGCCGCCTCCGCCTGCATAATAATAATTTCCACCTGATAAAACTCCGTATGAAGTTGCTGCTCCAATAGCATTTGTTAATGCGGTATAAGAGCCTATACCTCCTGCGCCACCAAATTCAGATGTTGCTGTTCCTCCGCCGCCTCCGCTACCGATTGCACCTGCTCCACCACCGCCTGCTGCACCACGATATCCTCCTGCTGGAGTTGTTCCACCAGCATATCCTTCTACTGGAGTATATCCACCAGCATTACCTGATCCTCCATTTGTAGCACCATCACGATTTCCTCCTCCACCTGATCCTCCAGAAGCACTACCAGTTCCACCTCCAGTTGCACTTAAGTTACCAATAGATGAATTAATTCCAGAAGTTGAAGCAGAACCATTTGATCCACTTCCTCCAGATCCAATAATAACATTATGCGATTGTACTGCAAATGTTTGTCCACTTAAAGACCTAAACCCGCCTCCACCGCCTCCGCCGCAATCGTTTCTATTTCCAGCTGCCCCGCCACCGCCACCAACTATTAAAACATCTCCTGAAATAGCAGATCCAGATACTACTAAGTTTCCAGTTGCCGTAAATGTTCTATAGTAATAGGTAGCATCTGAAGTTAGTGTTCCTCCTGTTACTGTTGGATATGGAACATACACACTAAATGTTCTTGATTGTGCTGTATTAGATGAGTCAGATACAGAAATTGTAAAATTATATGTAGTGTTAGGTGTACCAGCATTTGTTCCAGAAATTAATCCTGAAGATGAAAGTGTTAATCCAGTTGGTAATGATCCAGAAACTAAGCTATATGTTAATAAATTATTTTCTTCATCTGATGCTACTAACTGATATGATACAGATCCTTGATTAAATGTTCCAAGTGAGCCAGCTGCTGTTGTCCATACTGGTTTATCGTTTACATTGAGAATATCATAATAAACTCCGTAAAGATTTGAAGGATTAGTTACTCTAATATCATATGGATCTACAGATCCAGAAACTGGACCAAATGTAGCAACAATTTGAGTTAGATTAGTTACTGTTGTAGAAGTTGCAACTATTTCTGTTCCGTCTGTACCTATAAGAGTGGCTGTTGCACCTGCTGCAAAATTTGTTCCAGTAATGGTTATAGTATTTGTAGAGTTTGTTTCAATAACTGTGCCAGTATAACCAGTCACGCCTGGTGTTTCAGCAACGATATTTTGCCAGCCATAAGTAGCACCTGTGTAAAGCTCTAAACGCTGCAATTCTCCATTTGAATATAGTCTTCCAATTCCAGGATTAGCAGGACGACCTGCTGTATTTCCGTATGGAATTCCACCTGCTGAGGGATTTAATTTATTTACTGCCATTAAGGTGTCACCTCAGAGCCATATGCGTTAAATGAGATGCTAGAAGATGAACCGTAAACGATTATTTGATCTCCTGCCGCAAGAGTAGCTCCGATTGTGACAAATGTTGTATCGTTGGCAGCTACTGTTGATCCATACGCAATATATTGTTTAGTTAAAATTGTTGATGTTGAGGCATCAGCAGCCTTCTGTGTAGCAATTCTAAATGTAGCATCAGATGCTGTTTGATTACATACTGCAATAGTTGAAATTACGGCAGACTTACCTGTTGGAACTGTATACAAAGCGGTGTTTGTAGTTCCTGGTGCTACCTGCCCTAATATCTTAAATACTTCTGTTGCCATTATGCCCCCATCAACATAAATGTTGACGCCTTAAGCGGTGTATCAACAACATATGCGGATAAATTGGTTTGAATAAAAATTTCTACTGAGTCTCCTACTGCCGCCCCTGAAGCAAGAACGACGGAAGAGGTGGTAGGAGTTGTATAATCATCTCCATATACCAAAAGTATACCATTAAGAAATACTTGTTCATATCCCTGAATAAATGCTTGTGTAGTTGTAAATGAAGTCTGTCCAGCAGTTGCTGTAAATTTACTACGACTAATAATATAAGGATTAAATGTAGTGACATCATCATCTGAATCCACCCAAATTTGTCCAACTACTGGACTTGATGGGGCAGTTGTTTGATATTTTGCACCTGTAGGAAGAGTAATTGTTGTTGTGTCTGTTCCAGCATCATCTGTAATTGTTGCTCCGACAAAATTTACAATGCCTCTTGGAGTTACAGTTACGCCAGCATCTTTAATTGTTTGATTATAAAGTTTAGACCAGCTTATATTTACGCCATCTGATTTAATTGCATAATTTACTGTAGATCCATTTTGTACTGGCAAGAGGGCATTTATAGCATTAGTTGCTGATGTTTGCCCTGTTCCGCCAGCTGAAATTGGAAGTACGGCAGTAGAAGAAATATTACCAGTAGAATCGGTAGTAAGAATTGCAGCGGAAGTAATCGGGATATTTAGTCCAGATTTTACTTTAAAGTTTTTATCTGCCACTTACTTCCCTCCTACAATTTAATCTTTGCTAATTTAACTGTTACATTTGTACTTGATGCATCTGTTACTGTTGCTTGAATAACTGCATTTGACCCAGATGTTGTTGCTGAAATTACTACTCCTGACATTGTTCCGCCAGTTTCTGTAATTGCAAATTCTGTCATATCTACAGAAGTTCCGTCAGTTTGTAGAACAACCTTTGAAGTTCTTACCTTTGAACCCTGCTTTAGGGATACCATATATTCAAGGCTAGTAAATCCTGACAATGCTGTAGTATCTACAGTAGTTGCAGTATTTGCAGACAATGTGACGGTAGATGGAGTTGTAAGAGCTGTAGTAAGTCCTGTTAATTGAGATCCATCTCCTACAAATTGTCCTGAAGCATTTACTGAAGCTAATACGGTTCCGCTTGAGTTCTGCCATTCTTGAAGATTGGCAGATTGAGAAGATGACCCTTGAATAACTAATCCCTTATTTGTTGAACTTCTTGTAAGCAATGCCATATTTGTTGAATTAAACATCAAATATGAGCCGCTACCAAGAGAATCGTCAATCCTATTTGTATAAATTTGGCTATTTATAAGACTTCCGTCTGATTGAATTCTAGCAACAATTCCTCCGCCAGAATTTTGCCATTCTTGAAGATTGGCAGTTTGAGAGGCTGCGGCCTTGACAGTAAATGTAGGTAATGTGGTCGAAACTCCAAATACTCCAACTTGATTGTCAGTAATAGCAATAACAGAATTGTCTGGGTTAGTAGCCATATGCCACTCACCAGTACTGACTCCGAATCTAGTAAGAGCAGTTCTTTGTTCGTTTCTTATCCATCTGCCACCAACAATAATGCTTGAGTAACTTGATGCACCAGTTCCAGCATTTAGGGCATTAAAAATTCCATTACTATCTATTGATGCAAGATTACCGCCAGCACTATTTTGCCATTCTTGAAGGTTGGCAGATTGTGAAGAAGCTGCAATAACTTTTATAGGAACATTTCCTGCAATATTTCCTGCAAATGTTGAATGTCCATAATTTAATAGATTTGCTGTACTAATCCAAAAAACACCTGAGCTGCTAACAGATGCTGCTACAGTTCCATTAGGATATTGCCATTCTTGAAGATTGGCAGACTGAGATTCTGCTGCTTTAATAATTAATGGTTTTGTTGAAGCAGAGGCGGCAGTAATAGTATTTGCTGCATCTGTTACAACTGCATTTGTAATTCCATATCCAGCTAATGTAGTTGGAGTAGAAGATATCTTAGACCATGCTAATCCTGTAATCCATGTTGGATTTGAGTAAGATCCTGTAGTATATACACCATTTGTAACTGTATCTGAATTTCCTGCAGTTGCTGCTTTACCAGTATATTGAGATGCTGATAATACTTGAGTTCCAGCGATCTTTAATACTTTGCCAGATGCAAGATCTAGGTCTTCAGATGAAGTAAATGCAGTCGTTGCTGCTACCCAGTTAAATGTCTTATCTGTTGCACCCTTAACAGTAATACCTGCACCATCTGCAGTAATATTTGTAGGAGTTGTAACTTTTGCAATTTCAATATTTTTATCTGTTACCGATAGTGTTGTTGAACTAATTGTAGTTGTGCTTCCATTTACAGTTAGATTTCCAGCGACTGTAAGATCAGAAGAAATTGTTCCACCTGTAAGTGGCAAGTATGTTGATGCTGCTGTAGAAGAAGATAGTGCATCAGTTATTCCATAACCCGCCAATGTTGTAGGAGTTGAAGTAATTTTGCTCCAACCCAAGGCTGCTAGCCATGATGGATTTGAGTATGATCCATTTGTATAAATTCCATTTGTTACTGTTCCAGCATTTCCTGAAACATCTCCAGTTACATTGCCAGTTAAATTACCTGTAAACGTACCTGTAATTGTTTTA
>Ga0214917_10000272_pt1 | contig 66600 bp, 100 predicted proteins | sample LL_1208_BB_MetaG_FD_177983 | JGI IMG/M metagenome (GOLD analysis project Ga0214917, IMG submission 177983) | Freshwater microbial communities from Lake Lanier, Atlanta, Georgia, United States - LL_1208_BB | ecosystem: Environmental > Aquatic > Freshwater > Lake | place: USA: Georgia... | reverse complement strand
TAACTCATCTGGGACAGGCGCTGGTGGTGGCGGTGGTGCTGGTAGTGCAGGCGGCAACGGTACGTCATCTGTTGGCGGCTCTGGCGGCAACGGTGCTGACATCTCTAGTTGGATTACGGGCGCAATCTATTATGCATCAGCAGGTGGTGGTGGCTCTGCAAGCGGTACTGGTGGCTCGGCTGGCAACGGTGGCGTGGCAGGCAAAGGTTCATCTGCCAACGGCGATAATGGTGTTAACTACGGCGCAGGTGGTGGCGGTGGTCGTGGTGGAATGAACACGGGCGGCAACGGTGCGGCTGGCGCAGTATTCGTAAGGTTCAAGATATGAGCGACACACGCACCTACTTCGCAAAGGTTGAGAACGGCATCGTCACCGATGTTCGTGTTGTTGCGTATGACTTCATCGTGGCAAACCCTGAGCGTTATGGTGACGCATCGCTTTGGGTAGAAACATTTCAAGACAACTCTCAGCGTGGCAAGTACGCTGGCATCGGTGATACCTACGATGCGGTGAATGATGTGTTCGTAGCACCTGAGGTTCCACAATGAGTATCTCAGCAGCCCGATCTCCTCGACTTGCAACCGAATACGGTGTTGCATCGGGCGGTACAGAAACAGATATAACCGTCTCTGGTGTTTCATATAAACTTCATACATTTACGGCAACAGGTACGTTGACGGTTACAAAACCTGGCTGGTTTGACGTGCTTGTTGTTGGCGGAGGCGGGCAGGGTGGATATGCACCAGGAACATCATACGGCGGTGGTGGTGGCGGTGGCGGCATAATTCAGGAAACTGTTTATTTAAATTCCAATCAAACCGTAACTATTGGCGGTGGGGGGACAGGGAGAATGGGCGCAGGTGGCGGTTCATCTCGCATAGGTGGGTCTTCGTGGTCAAGTACCGACATCGTTGGAGTTGGCGGTGGGCAAGGGGCAGGTTGGACTGCTGGTGGTGACCGTTTTGTTGCACATAACGGCGGGTGTGGTGGTGGAGGTTCAGGAACAGGAAATAGCAACTATGTAACTGGTGGACTGGGAATGCAAGGATTTGCAGGAGGTACTGGAGTCGCATCAGACAATAATGGTGGCGGTGGCGGTGGTGGAGCAGGTGCAATTGGCAGCAATGCCGCTGGAACGGCTGGAGGAAATGGTGGGATTGGAGTAGACATTTCAACTTGGCTTGGACAATCCGCAGGAACAACATACCGTTCAGGAGGCGGTGGAGGCGGCGGTGCAAGCGGTGGCACGGGTGGTTCTGGTGGCGGTGCAAACCGTGGTCAAAATAACGGAACTGCTAATACTGGAGGCGGCGGTGGCGGCGGCGTAAACAATGATGGCGGTTCAGGCGGTGCAGGAATCGTCTATATCCGTAGAAGAGTCTCAGGTTCTGCTGTAGGAAATGTTAGATATCAGGAAGTATTAAATGTTGATTATCTGGTCGTTGCTGGCGGCGGTGCTGGCGGCTACGGTGCTGGCGGCAATGACGGTTGCGGTGGTGGCGCTGGCGGAATGATAGTTGCGAGCAACATCATTGGCAAAGCAACGCACACGGTGACTGTTGGCGGTGGTGGTGCGGCTGGCGGTGCGGCTGGCGGTGACGGTAGCAACTCTCTCTTTATTCGTACCGCTTATGGTGGTGGCGGTGGCGCATCACAAAGCGGCGGTAGTGCTATTGGCAAACAGGGCGGTTCAGGTGGCGGAAGTTTTGTCGGTGCGGGTTCGGGCGGTTTCGGCGTGTTGGGGCAAGGCAACAAAGGCAGTATCGGCGTAAATAATGCGAACGCTGGCGCAGGTGGTGGCGCAGGTGGTGACGCAAGCGGTACGACAGGCGGCGCAGGGTCGAGCAACAACTACAACGGTTCAGCAACTACATACGCAACGGGCGGTTCGGAAAGCGGCGGCGCAGGTGGCGCTAACACAGGTAATGGCGGCGGTCAGAACAATAACGGCGGTTCAGGCATTGTCATTGTGCGTTGGCTTACCGCAGACGCAACAGGTCTAAGCATTAGCGTCACAGGAACTACGACAAACGGCACAGACGGTTCTTACACTTGGTACTCGTGGACTACTACGGGTTCTTTGACGGTGGCAAGAGCATGAAATCGTTTAATATGGATCGAGGTCATTATGCCGTTTAGTTCAGTTTTGGGCGCATCAAGCGTCATCAAGCCAGGTGTTTGTACGTCTACAACCCGCCCATCTGTTCCCTATGAAGGGCAACTCATCTATGAAACCGATACGGACAGGGTTGCTGCGTATAACGGAAGTGCGTGGGTGTATACGCATTCAAGCGGTCTTATCTACATTACGGGCACAACTTTTAGTGCTCAAACTTCTGTCGCTTTACCAAATAATACATTTACAAGCACTCACGAATATCATTTGGTAATGATGGATGCATCGGCAGATTCAACTGCAGCAAATCTGTCTCTGCAAGTACGAGATAATTCAGGCACTAAATCCGCAGCATCATATAATGGTGGTGGAATAGGTCAATTATTTAACAATACTCAAAGCACTTTTGGTGTGAATGGCGCAACCTCATTTCAATTAATGCAGGCGACAGTGGGAAGCAGTGCAAGGCGATGCAGTTGGACAATATATGTAAGCAATGCGGCAAGTAGCACTAAAAATACTGTTTGGAATGGAACTGCTACAGCAGACCCACAAAGCGGTGCATCGCTTGGAGGTTGGCATTTTGGTGGAAGTTACGGTGTTGCCGAAACTCATACTGGTTTAACATTTACATTTAGTAATGCATCTAGTGGTCAATATAGGGTATACGGTCTGGCATAGGAGGGGCTATGAAAATACAAATAGGCAATGAGGTTAGAGATATGACATTCGAGGAAGTTCAAAACTATGAACAAACCCTTCTTGAGCAATCCATTCAACAAGAAGCCCTTGAAGCCAAACTCGCCGCAAAAGAATCCGCCAAAGTCAAACTTGCAGCCTTGGGGCTAACCGAGGATGAAGTGAACGCTTTGATCGGGCTATAATTATCTACAACACTCATACAGGAGATACCAATGGCACATTTTGCCCAAATTAACGAAAACAACGTCGTCACTCAGGTGATCGTCGTTTCAAACGCCGATTGTGGTGGGGGCGAATATCCAGAATCCGATGCAATCGGTGCGGCATTCTGCAACAAACTGTTGGGCGGAACATGGAAGCAAACGTCGTATAACAGCAATTTCCGCAAGCGTTACGCTGGTATCGGGTTCACGTTCAATGCCGACATTGATGCATTTGTCTCCCCGCAGCCCTATGCGTCTTGGACTCTCAACGAAGAAACGGCTGATTGGGAAGCGCCCGTTGCCAAGCCTGCCGAAGGCAATTGGACTTGGAACGAAGCCAACCAGCAGTGGGATGAAGTGACCGCTTAATGCCCATCGATTTCCCTGCCTCACCCGTGACTGGTCAAAGATATTCGTATGACCTACGCACTTGGGAATACAACGGTGGGCAGTGGATTGTTGTCACTACTGGGGCAATCAGTTTGAACGTCGACGGTGGCGGCCCATTCTCCAACTATGGCGGGGCTGGAAGCGTTGACGGTGGGGGTGTCATATAATGGCTGTAAAGATTCAATTACGACGTGGATTGGCTGCTGACTGGACTTCCGCCAACCCGACCCTCATGGAGGGCGAACTTGCCATCGAGACGGATACGGCAAGGTATAAGATCGGTAATGGTTCTACGGCATGGAATAGTCTTTCATACTCGTCTTTGCCTTCTGGGTCAATTACTTCTGGTGATAACGACCAAATCATTTTGGGAACACAGATTTTCGGATAGGAGAAACTCATGGCAGTATTTAGTAAAGAAAAGTTGAGCGGTTCAACTGGTGGTCGACTCATCAAAGTCGCCGCTACCGCTACGACTGGTACGACAATTCATGCGACTGGAACGTCTGCAACCATTGAAGATGAGATTTGGCTCTACGCAGTCAACTCCGACACGACTGATCGCAAGTTGACGATTGAGTTCGGTGGCACGACTTCGCCCGACGACATCATTGAGCAGACGATTACCGCCGAGTCTGGTTTGATTTTGGTAATCCCAGGTTTGATTTTGATGGGCACTGGTTCTGCCGCCCGTACCGTAACCGCTTTTGCCGCAACAGCAAACGTCGTCATGATTGGCGGCTACGTCAACAGAATCACGCCGTAAGGGGTAGCGATGCGTTTCGGTGAGCGCACACGCTCAGGCACATCAGTATCAGGGTGGACTAAGCGTGGTGCGGCTGTGTTCACGCCCATCACGGCGACGGGTGGCAACACGACAGGTTCTTATTCGTCGCTTGGTGTGACTTGGTACTACCACAAGTTCACCGCTAATGGCTCATTCGTTGTTTCTGCGCTTGGTACTAATCCCGTGTGTGAGTATCTGCTTGTTGGTGGTGGCGGTGGTGCTGGCGATTATGGCGGTGGCGGTGCTGGTGGATTAGTCACAGGTTTCTTTGTTCCGACAGCCGTGACTTACACGGTGACTGTTGGTGGTGGCGGTGCTTCTTACACTAACGGTTCTGACTCATCTATCTCTGGTACAGGCTTGACCACGATTACTGCTTACGGCGGTGGTAAGGGCGGGTCTGTTTATGGTGCTGGTAATAGCGGCGGTTCGGGTGGCGGTGGCGGTGCTGGTAATAGTGCGGCTCAACCGAACGGTGGTGCTTCAACACAAACATCGCCTTCTAATGGGCGTGGCTATGGTAATCGTGGCGGCAACGCCTACACCAATACTGAGAGTGGAAGTGGTGGTGGTGGTGCTGGTGGTATGGGCAACGGTGAACGACCAAGCGCAACTAGTTGTGTGGGTGGCGAAGGATTATCGTTTTTCTTTGACAATGGAACGCTTACTGAGTACGCACAAGGCGGCGATGGATACAATGTTGGGTCTGGTGCGGCTGGTGCGGCGAATACAGGTGACGGTGGCGACGGGCGTGCTTCTTACGCTGGCGGTTCAGGTATCTTCATCGTTAGGTACAGGTTCGCATAATGGCACACTTTGCACGCATCAGCAATGGTCAAGTCGCACAAGTAATCGTCGTATCCAACGATGACTGCGGCGGCGGTGACTTCCCTGCGTCAGAAGCCGCAGGTCAGGCGTTCATCGCATCGCTAGGTCTCGCAGGCGAATGGCGACAGACTTCGTACAACGGCAACTTCCGTGGCAAGTACGCAGGTATCGGTGACTTCTATGATGCGGTGAATGATGTGTTCGTTTCACCTGCCACCGAAGTAGCCGAATGACCTTGTAAATACTGATCATTTGGATAAAATACAATTCTGCTAAAATTAGTAGGTGCGTAGAACCCTATTCGTCGTCGCCCTTGCCATCGCCCTCGGTGGATGTGGCTATGATGGGTATTACCGCTACGAATGCCAAGACCCTGCAAATTGGGAAAACGAAGACTGTAATCCCCCCATGTGCGAGGTTGAGGGGCAGTGCACAAAAGATCTAATTGGAGATATTGGACAATGACAAAACAGCGCTATAACACCGAAGAACTTGATTCACGCCTCCGTTTTGTAGTTGGCGTCACTCTTGCAGCAGTTCTCTTCTTTACGACGATTGCCATCCTGTATGCGCTCGTTTTTGTTGCCCAGCCAGTTGGGGAACAAGCAGAAAATGACAAGATGTTCTTCTCGGTGCTCTCAAGCGTTGCAACGTTCATTACTGGCGCACTTGCTGGAATCCTCATGAAGTCTGGCGCACGTGCCATCAGTCAATCGGGCGAAGAAGAAGCCCCAGCAACGGAAGTGACCGCAAATGGGGAAGAAGAATAAGAAAGTTTCTCGAGGCGCCCAACAACGCACTCGATTTAATTATTTGACCAATCAAATTGAAACAGTTCCAGGTACTAAGGCGGGTCGCAAACGAACACGACTTCCGTTCGGACACCCACTTCGAACACATGATTTAACACGAAAGGTTAAAGAGACAGTATGAAAGTAAAGCACCAAATTCCCGCAATCCAAAAACTGGTTCTTCCAAGTGACTTGAAGGGTGTCGAACCAGGCAAGTTGCCCGCCACTCTCCTTGTGGACATCAAACCGTCAGGAAAGTTGCACCACCTTGCCGCTGATGCTTACCGTGCGATGCGTGCAAAAGCACGTCAGGACAAGATCAAAATCGTCCCGACGTCGTCTGGCGACACTTACCGTGATTATGAAATGCAAAAGCGTGGGTTCTTGAGCCGTTATTCAACCAAGGTAATCGCTGGTCAAAAACCACGAATCTTTGAAGGTAAGGAATATTACCGACACACTGGTGCGCCGATGGCTGTGCCTGGTACGTCTCGCCACAACCTCGGGTTGGCTTGCGACATTGCCAACGCTTCGGGCGCAATCTTTGAATGGCTTTGCCTCAATGCACCCACATTTGGTTGGTCGCTTGAAGTCATGCCCGAAGAACCGTGGCACTGGTTCTACTACGTCGGTGACAAGACGCCAAAGGCAGTCCTTGACTGGAAGGCGTCAAACGCAACTGAAGTTGAGTAATGGCTAGGCGCCGACCAGGACTCTCACCAGAGAGTCGTGCTCGAATAGCCGACGCTCTTGGTCAGTACACGGGAACGTATGCGATCGAAGCCGAGCGCAGACGTGAACGGGAGAAGAGGGAACGAGAGTTCCCCAACCAGTACCTGACCCCGATTCAGTACGTTCCCAACGACGACCACGACCCCAGCGAAAGTAGCCGTGTGCGGGCATTTAGATTCTCAACATCGGCAAACCCTGGGGAGGAAGTGCTTGGTGATCGCTATGGCACAATATTTGTTCGGTTCATCAAATACGACACTCCATGGAAGTACACCAACGTCCCGTTGAGCGTGTATGAGGCTTTTGCCGCCTCCCGCTCTAAAGGAAAGTTTATAAACGCCGTTTTGAACAACTATCCTTACGGAAGGGCTACTGGAGACGAAGTAGCAGCGTATTTCCAAGGGATGTGAAAATGAACAAAGTCCGATCAGTCGGACCCGTTTACTGGATAACAAGGGATTTTGTCGACAACCGAACTCGGGTCATCTGCACGGGCTTCATGAAAGAAATCGACGATCCTTGGCGTCACGGTAAAGGGCTACAAATCCGATTCAAACACAAGACGTTTCAGATAGGCTTCTGCAAGCGAACGTACCCGCTCGATGACACCGAAGGCGTGCTCTCCGCCGTTGGCGGGCGCATGCTGGATGTTTCGGTTGACGAGATAGAGTCATGGTGATGCGTCTTTTCAAAACCGAAAAACAGAAGGCGGTTGTCCCATCCCGCTTGAAGAAAATGGACACGCCCAGTCTCTACAACTGGATGGAATCCACAATAATGGGGCTTGGGGCGTCTTTTGACAAATACCGTTACCACGATAAGAACAAGGACGAACTTGTCGAGCACATAGAGGCGTTGAACGCCGTATGGCAGGAGTTGGAAGAGCGGGTTGGCAAAGGCTGACTTACGACCTACAATGGTCTCATGACAACCATTACAATCATGACCGAAAGCAGCAGCGATGCCAAGCGCATCCGACAACTACTTGTGGACCTTTTTCCGCACGAGGCAATGTCGATCAACACGCTTGGAGCAGAGGTTCGTGTCAATACACGCACGTTGCTTGACGCCCTTGAGTCGGCATCCGTCTCCAAGGAACCTGTCACCGTATCCAGCGATCAACTCTCGCTCTGGTAATAACGTAAACTGGCTGGGTGCCAGTAACGGACGAACTAGACGAAGAATTAACTGACGAGCAGGCGCTAGAAGAGAGCCTGCCGCCTGAACTTGACGAGGCGTCGGCGGAATTCGTCGACGAACTGGTCAAGCGCCTCATCGTGTTCACTGAGCAGTTCTGCGACGTGGAATTGTTCCCATACCAAATTCCTATCGCTTACCGAATGATCGAATCAATCGTTCTGGGAGACGGCGAAGAAATGACCGTGGTAGCCACACGACAGAGCGGTAAGTCAGAGGTCGTGTCCAACGTCCTCGCATCCATGATGGTCATCCTGCCCAAACTGTCGAAGATTTACCCAACGTGGTTGTCCAAGTTTGAGAAGGGTTTTTGGTGCGGAGTATTCGCCCCAGTCGAAGACCAAGCGGATACGGTGTTCAGCCGCATCGTCAACAAACTGACCAGCGACCATGCAGTTGACTTTCTTTTGGATCCTGAAATCGACGATAAAACAGCCTCAGGTGGAGCCCGTGGAAAAGGACGAATTATCACCTTGAAGAAGTCTGGGTCTCTTTGCCGAATGCAGACTTGCAACCCCAAGGCAAAGATCGAATCTAAGACTTACCATTTTGTCCTCATTGACGAGGCACAAGAAGCAGACGAGTTCGTCATCGCCAAATCAATCAAACCGATGCTGGCGTTCAACAACGGGAGTATTTGCCTGACTGGTACGGCGACCAAAAACAAGTCGTACTTCTACAAGATGATTCAGTTCAACAAACGACGAATGGTAAACGGCGGTAAACGACAGCGTGCAGTCCACTTTGAATACGACTGGAGAACTGCCGCCAAGTACAACGAGAACTATGCCAAGTTCATCGCCAAAGAAAAGGTTCGCATTGGCGAGGACTCCGACGAATTCCAGATGTCATATTGCAACAGATGGATTCTTGAGAAAGGAATGTTCGTTACCGAGGAACGAATGGAGCGCTTGTACGACCCGTCCATGCCGCTCGTGAAACAATGGTGGCGCACCCAGGTAGTAGTAGGTATTGACGTCGCCCGATCAAACGACTCCACCGTGGTGACCGTCGTATGGGTTGACTGGGACCACCCAGACCCGTTTGGTTTCTACGAGCATCGCATCCTCAACTGGTTGGAAATCAACAACGTCGAATGGGAGCAGCAGTACTTTGAAATTATTGACTTCCTCCGTAATTACGAAATCCTAAGAATTGGTATTGACTCTCAGGGTGTTGGCGGTGCCGTGGCGGAGCGCATGCAAATTCTCCTCCCCGACATCGAAGTGGTCGCCATGAGTTCCGACCAGAAAGCCCAGCATGAGCGATGGGTGCACCTTACGGAACTCATCCAGAGAGACCAATTAATCATTCCTGGTCACTCAAAGGCACGTCGTACACGGGCATGGAAACGGTTTAACCAGCAAATGTCGGACCTCGAGAAAACCTACCGTGGACCGTATATGCTTGCTGCAGCACCTGAAGAAAAAGGCGCTTTTGACGACTATCCAGACTCTCTGGCTATCGCCTGCGCCATGACCATTCACGACACCATGCCGCAGGTACAGGTGGCGGAATCGCCATTCTTCAGTCGCTAAATAATGCTAATCTTGTATTCGGTAATTACCCACACTATTTGGAGGCTTACGTGAACGTAGCACCCGCACCACAATTTCCAGAGCGCTCGCCCAACGTGTTTGAGCGTGCCATGGCCCCGAGCATCCCGATGAACAAGGGACCGCTCCGTTTCGAGGAAGGTGTCGCAACCGACACTTACGTCCCGAACGACTTTGCCGTCGGCGCCTACAGCGATACGGCTCCGTCGCCCATGCGAATGAACCACAACAACCCCGAGATGTTCTACAAGCGTGCCGAGCAGACCATGCGTGAGCGTGCTCACGTTGGTTCGGCTTCGTGGATTGAGGCTCCTGCGGTTCTCCGTGAGTTCGTCCAAGGTTCGATGGCTGGCGATGCAATGCCCGCTTTTGAGTACGAGTACAACTCGGGCGCACACATGAACCGCCCGAACCCAACCGTCGTCAACGACTAAATGCAGACAGTGGGCTCTCCCGCAGGGAGCCCCACGTCGGCTGAGGGCTCGGCTGAGGGCGATTCCTCGCTGACCACAACGTCGTCTGGGCTCCCGATCGCTCCCGTGTATGCGGGTGCGTCTCGGGCGCTCAACCTATACCGACGTCGGCGCAAGGAGTTTGAACAAGGCATTAACTGCGGGTGCAGCCATGCCTAATCCACGAAACTATCCAAAACGTTTGGAGCAGGCTGGATTCCAATTTGTTGAGCGTGTCGAGCCGACCTCAAACCTGCTTCCAATTCGACAAGCATCAGCACCATCTACCGTTGGTCAAGGCCGAGCAATGTCTGGGGCTCAGTTTACAAAAATGCTTGGCAACATTTCCAGAGCAATTGATATCTCTACCCCAGAACAACGTGAGGAAGGTTTATCTTGGTATAAACAAGCCAATCAAATGGCTCAAGAAATCAGTCCTTCGGACATAGAGCGAGGTGCGGGTCTTACTGCGGCACTTAGTTCGTATGGCACCAAATGGGATAAAAATATTGCTGAAGCACGTCATTTCATGAAACACGGCGAACCAATGCAGGGGTCCAAAGCAACAAAACATCAACTTAAATGGGCAACCAGAATCATGGGTGGGGAACACTATCGTGATGTGTTTCCAGAAGGTTTGAAAGTTCGTAATTTCGCTGACTTGATTACTAATCCAGAAAATGAAAATATTGTTGTGGTTGATACACACCAAGCCGATCTTGCAGGTGGACTAAAACAACCATGGAAAACTGTTGATCGTGGTTTGGGCTCTTTTGGACGTTACAACACAATTGCGGATGCCGTGCGCACCGTTGGTCAGCGCAAAGGTCTTCGTCCTGCTGACGCCCAAGCAATTTCTTGGGTTTCTTGGAAAGCAAATGCGCCTTCTCGTGGGGTGCCGTCAACGTCCATGATTCGTCGAGGGCGTCCAAAGGTTTAGGTATGTCGGACGCCTGGGCAATAGTTATCGCCGCCGCTATCCCAGTTGTCGCCAGCGGAATCGGCGTCCTCATAAAGATTGTTTTGGAGATGAAACAACAGCAGTCGGAAGAACTTAAAGAACTGCGGGACGAAAACCGCACCGACCATGGCATTGTCATGAATGCCATCCTTGACTTGTCGTCTGACGTCAAAGAAATTAAACGTGACCAACAAGACCACTTCAAGTGGCATGCTACGAAAGAGAAGCCGCTGGCTCGTTCTCGCAAGCGCTAATCCTTGACACGGCGCCTGCATAGGGTGCTACTATGTTCGTGAACAGGAACATGTGTAGGTACTTGTGAACGATCAAGAACAAGCATCCAGCCTTGCCCAAGCCCTTCTTTTGCCGAGGGAACAGAACACTTCATTGGTGTGTAAGTTCACCCGTGTCAAGGACGGGATGTCCGAAGAGGAGCAAAAAGCCCTCGACCGTGCCGTGGAAATGGTGCGCAAAGACAACGGTATGGGTAAGGGCAAGGTCTACAGCGCTTCATGGCTTACTAAGGTCCTGAAACAACACGGCTACAGCGTGAGTATAAGTACCATCCAACGACACGTAAACGGAGAATGCTGCTGTGAGCAATCTGACTGACGCCCTGTCCACCCCGAAACAAGACAAGACCAAACTGCTTGGTCAACTTGTGGAACTGCTCGAAAAGAAAAACATTGACATTGAGCAAATTGGTGACATCAAGCGTGTGTCCTTGTATCAATCGTTGACCAAAGACGATGATGGCGAAGCCCAAATTCACGACCTTGCCGCCATCCAGTTTGCCCCGTCGTGGGAAAGCGGTCCCGAATGGCCTGTGGTGCATGTCGGACCTGCCATCAAACTTCCTGCCCCGACTGTCAAACCCAAAAAAGCAGTGCATTTCAAGACTGACATTGTGGTTCCCGACATGCAGATTGGCTACTACACGGGGCGTGATGGGCAACTTGAACCGACTCATGATGAGAAGGCAATTCAAATTGCAATAGCCCTCATCAAAGACGTGCAGCCAGAACGAATCGTCTGCGTAGGAGACAACCTTGACCTTCCAGAAATGGGCAAGTATCTGACCACGCCCGCTTATCAGCGAACAACGCAGGCGGCAATAGACAGGGCAACTACGTTCTGTGCCCAGATTCGTGCTGCTGCACCGTTTGCAAAGATCGTTTGGTTGGCAGGCAATCACGAAGAGCGAATGCCAAAGTACTTGTTGACCAACGCCGCCGCCGCTTATGGCTTGCGCAAAGGGAATACTCCAGACTCATGGCCCGTCCTCAGCGTCCCGTACCTCTGCCGTATGGACGAGTTTGATGTTGAGTACCGACCTGGGTACCCCGCCTCAGACTTCTGGATTAATGAGAAGTTGCGTGTCATTCACGGCGACCGTGTTAAGTCTTCTGGTTCCACAGCACACGTCTATTTGAACAACGAGAAAACGAGCGTCATCTATGGACACATTCACCGCATTGAGACCGCATATAAAACTCGGGAAGATTTCGATGGTCCTCGTACCATTATGGCTGCTTCTCCTGGTTGCTTGGCTCGTATTGACGGCGCCATTCCATCTACTAAGGGTGGTGTCGACCTCGACGGAAGACCACTCACACGACACGAGAATTGGCAACAGGGTCTTGGGATAGTGGCGTACGAAGACAACGGACAGCACCGTTTTACGTACAACGTCATTCCGATCTACAACGGATGGGCGATGCACAACGGCAAGGAATACAAGTCGGAATAGTCGTGACAACGATTGTTGGAGTTCAAGGTGACGGCTTTGCCGTAATCTGTGCTGACTCTCGTATTTCTTCAATGTCTACAGATGGTTCCCAAATCTCCACACTTCGTGAAGGTTCTGGAAAGATTGCGGTCAATGGTAAGTACTTACTTGGTGCCGCTGGGGATGTGCGGGCAATCAACATTCTCCACCATGCATTCCAACCACCAGCGCCTCCACCAAACATCGTTGGAAAGAAACTTGACCAGTTCTTCACGATGAAATTCGTCCCTGCACTGAGAGAGTGCTTTGAGGCTCAGGGTTACGCCACACCAGAGCGTGAGGATAAGGAGCACATAGCCGAACAAAACTCGACAATCATCGTCGCAGTGAACGGGGTCATTTACGTGGTGGACGAAGACTACGCCTGGTCGTCGGATGCCAACGGAATATATGCCATTGGTTCTGGGGCGCCCTACGCTCTTGGGGCAATGCAAATACTTACCCGCAACAAGCAGAAAACTATTCAGCAAGCAAAAGCCAACGCACTCAAAACCATGGCAGTTGCTGCAAAGTTTGATCCCCATACTGGCGCCCCGTACCACACCCACATCCAAGGCAAAAACGGCAGAATCCGTAAAACGGTATAATTGGTCTACCTACTCAAGGAGTCAATTATGAAGAAGAACCTCAAGGTTGCCCATAAAGATGCCGCCCTCAAAGGCGCCGCAGTCGGTATCGTCACGTACGCCGCCGCCAAGTTGGGCCTTGGTGAAGAAGCCGTAGCCCTCCTCGTCCCAGTCGTTGCCTACGGTCTGTCCATAGTGTCAACCAAGGTTGGCGACGAGAACACTGCCCTCTTCCTCAAGTTGGCTGAGACTGCTGTCAAGGCTGAGCCAAAGAAGGCAGAAGCCAAGAAGGGCACTGCCAAGAAATAATGTCGAGCGATCTTTCTCCTAAGAAGATTCTCACCAACATTGACCCCGATCGGGCTATCTCTTTAGCAAAAGAAGAAGGTGGGTTTACAATCAACCCACGAACGGGCAACGTCCTGGATTCTGGGGTTATGGTTTCGATAAAAGGTCACGAGCAACGGCACCTTCTAAACTCCGTTGGTCACAAGCAGTTTGCTGACTACATAAACAGCCCTGATACTCTAATAGCCCTGACAAAGGTTGGAAGTAACTTGGGCGGGTGGGTTTCAACACGAATCGATGAAACCCAAACACCAGCGGCACAAAAAGAACTGGTATTGGACGTGTCTCGTAGATTTAATCCGACAGAATTTGGTCGCAGACAGGCTCGCAGAAATGCGTACAGAAATCAGCAAGAAGCAATCTATGACATTGCGTCAAACAAAACAGAAATCAATCCGCTCCATCCCACTCGCCCTGCCCCTGGCCTTGAACTGGTTCCTGGAACAGCGGAGAGTTTCTTAAGTGGAACAGGTCCCATTGGCGAGCCGTACTTTGCTGAGGTTGTAGACCCGTCCAAGATTGGCGGTCCTAAAAAACGGAAGCCCGCCAAGGGACAGCAGTCGATCGTTTACTAGGGCAACCAGTCCACGAGGGTATACGTAGCCGCCTCCACTACTAACTCAGTGTTTTGGACAACCTTCTCATCCCCGTACAACTCTTTAAGTAGTTGCAAGATTTGGGGATACAACTGTTCGGCGTAGATATCAATTTCTTTGCACTTCGGGTGTAAAAAGTACGTATCAACGACTTCCCCGTTCAAACTACCTGGCATGGTTTCTCCTTGGTTGAAGGCAACAGACTATGACCAAATGCAGAAGTTTCCAACATGGTAATGTCATAGCAAGGTACACTTTATACACCTAAATCAGTTGAAGAGGAACCCACGTCCTAATGGCTATTGACTTCTGGTCGCCATCATATAGAGCAGCCGCAAGCGACCTCACAGTCGCTATTTCGCCGCTTGGCTTGGTCGAACTGGCAGACGAAGAGTTTGAAGTTCATGGTCCACGGCTGAATAGATATGCATCGGCTTGGGCGTGGTACCTAGGGCATCACTGGTCGTACCGCCGAGAGATGGGCGAGTCCCAGTTCTACATGAATTATGTCCGCACAATGTCGGACTACATCACCAATTTTTGTTTTGGTAAAGGCGTGCAGTTCCGAGTTCCAGAACAAAACAAGGCAATAATTCCGCACCTTCTGCAAAAGGTCTGGGACCAAGACAACAACAAACACAAGGTCTTGTGGGAGATGGGCCAGTTGGCATCCGTCACGGGAGACTGTTTTGTCAAGATTGCGTTTGAAGAACCATATGTGGATACGGCTGGGGTTCCACACAACGGCAAGATTCGTATTATTCCTTTGAACCCTGCGCATTGTTTTCCCGAATATCATCCGCACGATCGTTCAAGAATCATCCGATTTAAATTGAAGTATCGCTTCTGGGGAACGTCTCCCGAAGGCACCCGTCAGGTATACACGTTCACCGAAATCATGACCGATGAGATGGTGCAGCAATTCATCAATGACGAATTAATCGACCAGTACGACAACGTTCTTGGAACCGTTCCAGTGGTGCACATCACCAATACGTCTATTTCGTCCTCGCCGTGGGGTCAGTCGGACATCTGGGACATTATCCCGTTGAACCGTGAATTAAACGAAAAGATGGTCGAAGTTTCTGACATCATTAACTACCATGCCGCCCCTGTCACGATCATCACTGGCGCTAAGGCAAGTCAGTTGGAGCGTGGACCAAAGAAGGTGTGGGCTGGTCTGCCAAAGGATGCACAAGTATTCAACCTTGAATCTCGTGGAGAAATGTCGGGAGCGCTTGAATACATTCAGTTTTTGAAGCGCACCATGCATGAGATCACTGGTGTTCCCGAGACCGCACTAGGTCAGTTCCAACCCGTATCTAACACCAGCGGCGTTGCTTTGGCTATCCAGTACCAGCCAATGATGAACCGTTTCAATATGAAGAAGACCCACTTCACCGTCGGTTTGGAGCGTTTGAACGAAATCATTATTCGCACGGCGGCAATCTTTACCCCTGAATGGTTGACGTACAACCCAGCAATTGCTGCCGAGCCTGAGCCCGACCAGTTGCCGCAACTTGACCCAGCCGACCCGCTGACCTACAAGACTTCCATCCACTGGCCCGAGCCGTTGCCCGTTGACGTCCTTATCAAACTCAACGAAGTGCAGGCAAAGATGTCCTTGGGTCTGGAGTCCAAGCGTGGTGCGCTTGAGGCTTTGGGCGAGGAATTCCCGAACGAGAAGATGCTTGAAATCTTCGAAGAACTGCAGGATGATGCCCTCGATCAGGGTGCGCTCGACATGATGCGTGCCCAGATTCAGATGGCAATCATGCTTGCCACTGGCATGGCTCCCAGCCCTGACGGTGGTATGGCTCCCGCACCCGCACCCTCAGAAGGTGCTAATGTAACCAATGCGGGGTCAGCAGCCCCGTTGCCTGGTGCTGGGGTTAACCCCATCGAAGGGCAACTCGTAAACAAACTAGTATCACGGGCATACGGCGCAAGGTTCGCCCAACGTCGCAACCCAGACGAAGACAAATAAGAATCACTAAACAAGTCAATATCAGCAAAACTAAACAAAGGATACGTTATGCCAAAAGGTAATACCGATGAAATTGTCATTCCCGCAGAGGCGACTGAAGCCCTGAAGGATGAAGCAGCAAACGTCAGCGGACAGAAGAAGAAGGTCTTCACCGAGGACGAAGTTGAAGGCATCCGAAAGCAGGAAAAAGACAAACTGTACAAGCGTCTTGAAGAAGCAGACAGCCGTGTCAAGACCATGGAAGAGCAAATGGCACTCCTGACTCAGGAACGTGAAACCGCCCGTAAGGAAGCGGAAGAGCGTGCCCGTCTTGAAGCCGAGGCTCTTAAGAAGCGAGAGGAAGAGGAACTCAGCGCCAAAGACTTGCTCCGCAAGCGTGAAGAGGAATTCGACCTCAAATTGAAGGACCTCGACTCGGAGTACAGCCGACGCTTCCAAGAGATCGAGGAACAGCGCCAAGCACAGGCGGCAATCCTTGAAAAAGAGCGCCGTCTCCAGGAACTGACTTCGTTCCGCCAGCGACGACTGTCTGAGGAGACGGAGAACATCGTTCCCGAACTCCTGGACCTCGTGTCAGGAAACACGGAGGAGGAGATTGAGAACTCAATTGCCGTACTTCGTGAACGAAGTTCTGCTATTCTGGAATCAATCCAGCAAGCGACTCAGCAACAGCAAGGTCGTTTGAGGGGAGTGTCGGTAACGGCACCTCCCGTTGGGCCTACGGAAACTCAAACGGAATACCAGACGTTGTCTGCGGATGACATTCGCAACATGACGATGGACCAGTATGCGAAGATGCGTGAACGGCTCCTGAATGCCCGACCTAATCGTGGTCGGTTCTAAGCAACTAACAACAACAACAAATCCACGGAGGATTTAAAATGGCATTTCCAGCCCCAGCAGGCGGTGCGGTAACGGGAGCAAACCTTGCGTCAATCACGACGACGGGTTACTCGTCCGACACCACCCTGTCACCCGCAATTCAGACAATCTGGTCCAAGGAAATCTTGTTCCAGGCAATGCCCGTTCTGCGCTTTGAGCAGTTCGCAGTGAAGAAGACCGAACTCGGCGTCATGCCTGGTCTCACTGTTAACTTCATGCGCTACAACAACCTTTCGACGGACGACGCCGTTGGCGCCGAACTGACTGAAGGTGTGCGACTTGAGCCGAGCGCTCTGTCCGCCTCGCAGATTCAGATCACCGTGAAGGAACAGGGTAAGGCAGTTGCCGTCACCGAACTGTTGCTCAACGCAGCATTCGATGACGTCATGGCATCGGCTTCCCGTCTCCTCGGTCGCCACATGGCGCAGTCGATGGACATCCAGGCACGCAACACGCTGTACAGCGCTGGCGTTCCGTTCGGCGGCGGTGCCGCTGTTGCTCCGAGCGTTGTGTTCGGTCGCACTGCAGCCGCAAGCCGTGGTTCGCTTGCTCCGTACGAGTACGCAGCCGCTGGTTCGGCTTCGGCCCCTGGCTACTTCTCGCCTGCAACCGTTAAGGATGCCGTCGAAGTGCTCGCTGGTCAGAACATTCCTCGCCTTGGCGACACGTACGTGTGCTTCGTGCACCCGTCGCAGAGCCGTGCGCTGCGTGACTGGCCTGAGTTCATCGAAGTCACCAAGTACGCCGCTCCTGGCAACTTCATGCTCGGTGAAATCGGTCGTCTCTACGACGTCGTGTTCATCGAGACCACGCAGGTGCTCAAGGGTCAGGCTTCCACGGATGTCGTCGACGTCAACCCGTCGTCGAACGGTTTCCAGGACCCGACCTCTGACTCGTACAGCGCCATGATGATCGGAGACAACGCATTCGGTCAGGCAATCGCTCTGCCCGTCGAACTCCGTGACGGTGGCGTCATCGACTTCGGTCGTGAGCACGGTCTTGCTTGGTACGCAATCTGGGGCTTCGGTGTCATCACCCATGAGTCCCGAGTGCTTATCAACACCAAGGGTGGCGCTCTCGCCTGATTCAGGCAATCGATGTGAGTTGGGGGTGGGGCGCAATTTGCCCCGCCCCCCTCTCCATCTATGACAAAATGTTCAGTAAGGAGTAATCAACATGGCTAAAAGAAAGATTGCGGAGTTCGTCGAACAGGACGAGAACCAGGTCGAAGAGCAACCAGTAGTCGTAATGCCTGACGAAGTGCAGGCACGCATCAAGGGAACTTGGACGATGTACTGGGGTCAGCGGGTCTTCAACTTCGTTGATGGCACTCGATACTCGGTCCCTCGTGACCTCTACGCCTACCTCCGAAAGAACGGAAACATCTACGACACTCTGTGAGGTTTAAATGGGTTTCACAGTCCCTAATGCGACGGATTACTCAGCAAACCTCATCGCTTCTCTTGATCAAGCGGAGCCAGATGCCCTTGACTTTGAAGTCTTGGGTCACCGTAGTGATGCCGTAATCTCTGGTGGAGACATTGTCTCCGTGACCACTGCTGCTGGCAATAATCCAGCCGCATACTTGAACGTTCAGTTGTCCACTGTAGAAGTTCGTATTGATAACGAGTACGGAACGATCACTGGTTCCACGGTAATCATCCCTCTTGCTCCCGCCACTACTGACGCACGCTTTGATTTAATCTGTGCGTATAACAACAACGGCACGTTTCAGTTTGCGGTTGTGACTGGAACAACAAGTGCAACAAACCCAGTATTTCCAACACTTCCCGCTTCTCAAATCCCGCTTTATGCGGTGTACGTCAAGAATACTTTTAATCAAACGCACGACACGGAATTGCTTGTCGACAAGCGGGTAGTAAGCCCGTCAACGATTGCTAGAAAGAGTTCCTCAGCGCCTTCTGGGTCCACTGGCCTTGTTGGTGATACTCATATCAACACCACTGTCGCAAGCAACACTGGTCAGTCTCAGGTTTATGTAAAGACTGGGGCAACCACGTGGACAAACCTTGCTCAGTACGTTCAAACTCTTTCTACAAACACTGCCAACTCGATTGTGTATCGAGACGCAAGTGGTAATTTTGCCGCTGGTGCGGTGACCGCAACATCCTTTACGGGATCTGGCGCTGGTCTTACTTCCATTCCTGGAAGTGCTATTGCAAGCGGTGGTATTGGAACTACCCAGTTAGCAAACGGAGCGGTGACCGTTGACAAACTTGCCGCTGGTGCCCCTCGTGCAGGATTCAACTCAACACAAGCAACCGCAACAATTACTTCAAACAACTACACACTGGTGGCTAGTGACTTGGGAAAACTAGTTGAATTAGGCCCGACTACTGCAAATATGACTGTCACGGTTCCCACGGATTCAGTGGCGTTCTCTGTTGGTGATCGTGTTGACCTATTACAAACAACTGGAACGTATGTTGTCACTATTCAAGCGGCTGGTGGTGTGACCCTAAATGCGGAGGGTAACAAATTCAAGTTAAAGGGTCAGTGGGCCGCTGCCACTCTGGTGAAGCGAGGCGCTAATACGTGGGTGCTTATCGGTAACTTGATTGCGTAGGGCTTATGATTCCAGGAATTATTGAATCGGCTCGATCGGTAGTGCCGTTCACAGATACTTTCAACAGGGCTAATAACGCCAATATTGCCACGATTGAGTATGAGTGGATAGAAGTAAGAGGCGATTGGCAAATAAGTTCCAACACTGCCTTTACACCCACCACTGCGTCTTCCTATCCGCTTGCGGTTTTTGACTCTCAAAAGTCTGATGGGTCGTTTAGAGCAACCAGTAGTGGTAGTGATAATGCTGGCTTTGGAGTTTCTTTTTGGGTTAGAAATGCCAACAACTGGTGGGCTGCCGTCACACAATCTGTAACAACTGGTGGTACGTCCTCGGCATACACATGTCCAGAGGGTGGAACACTTAGCGGAACAACGTGTCTTAGAACCTGCACGTCTTCAACCACTACCTTCTCTGGGGGCACTTGCCCAAACAACCAATCTGTCACTCCAAACAGTCAATGCATTTGTAATGATCCAGGCGGTTGTGCTTGTTCGGGAGACCCCGTCGACCCAGCAACCTGCACCTGTTACAGCGGTTTTCTTGGATTTACTGATAGCATGGTTCCAAGTTGCGGTGCTATTGGTGGTTATGCATTCAACGGCGTTTGCTACCAAAACATAAGGAGCGGTGCTGTAAACCCTTATTCCTATCCAGGAAGCGGTTGTACTGCCAATACTACAACCACTAGTTTTAACTGCGACTACCCCGCAACACTGACGACTGTAAATACTACGGTATACACGCACACAATGCGTATTATTAAAAGTGAAAGTGGAGTCGTTTCAGAAGTTGCGTCATCCACGTTTTCTAATACTGGTTCCGATAACTATCTATCTACTATCCAAGTATCTACAAACATCAACAGTATTACTGTGACTGGCGTGCGTGGTGGCTCTTCAGTATCCTTTAACCACACCGCAAATAACCCGCAGTTTGGAACACAGCATGGAATCATCATTGCTCCAGCCACACGAGGACAAAGCACAAGGATTGATCAATTTGAATACATCAACTGATGACCGCATGGAACTATCCAAGAGCCGTTATGAGATTTGCCGTGGCTGTGATAGGTTCTTTAAACCAACTGGTACGTGTAAGGAATGTGGGTGTTTCATGAAAGTGAAAACCCTAATCAAATCACAAAAATGCCCATTAGGAAAGTGGTAACAACATGTCAAATCATTACGAATTGTTTGAATCAAACGTTGGGGTCCTCGTCATGTTTAGGGACGAAATCATTGCACTTCACGAGTACGTGAGACTCTTTGACGTTATTGATGAGAACCCTGAGTTTTTAAAAGATTTGAAAGGATTCATTGCTGAAGGTTTGGAGAAGCATTCTGCATTTGCCGTCGAGTCATTCAACGGCCCCACCCACCTTGCTGCCGTTGACAGCATCCAGGTGTACATCAATGCGATGCGCCTTTACTCAATTCTTGCAAATCAGGAATACCCACGATACGCACACGCCAGACAGGAGGCGATGAAACTTGACTGAACGAGACCTCCCCCTTCCCAGCGGAACCGTCACCGATATCAAACGTGTACGTGCCGTCATGTCACACCGTGTACATGAAGAGCGCTCAGAGATCAACCAGCCAGCAAGCGACAAGGTTCCTGGGAGCGGTTCGGGCGACCAGTAATTGAAGTAAACTGGTAGCATGACTCTGTATTCGGACGCCATCCTCAAGGACGTCACAGAGGTAGCCCGAACCTACCTTCGGGACTTCCCACGATTCTTTCAAGTGTCTTTAGATGCGGTTGGGCGCACCTATGAACTTGGAAACCCAAACATCGACGCTGACACCTTATGGGTAGCCACGACTACTGGCGCCTCGGCAACCCAGTTGTCCCCGCTCCAGTATTCGTTGGACGATCGAAACGGAATCCTTCGTCTCGGTTCCACCCCAGCCGCCAACACCAAACTGATGGTCGAAGGGTACTACTACGAATGGGTATCGCCTGCTGATCTTGAGTTCTACGCAAAGCAGTCAATCAACCAGCATGTGTTCAGTCTGGATATTCCGCTCGAAAACATGGCACAGGTCATCATCGAAACGATTGGTATGGGAACGATCGTTGAGGTACTCATGGGACTGATGTCCGAATTCAGCCGTGATATTGACGTCATGACCTCCGAATCCGTTCACATCCCCGCCAGTCAGCGTTTCAGAATGGTGCAATCATTGCTGACCTACTGGTCTCAGCAATACGACAAACAGGCACGTGCCCTCAACATTGGCGTTGACCGCATCGAAATCTTCAATCTTCGACGTGTCAGTCGCACAACCAATCGCTACGTGCCCATTTACAAGCACAAGGAACTCGGTGACTACGGTCCAATCGAGCGCATCTTCCCGAACGAGGACAAACAAGTCATCGAACTTGAAGAGGCTCCGATTGACAAACTGCGTGAGGATGTCTATATCGACGCCAACATTCCTCCCAATTATGTCAGTAATACGTTCATATGACGGACATTCGGCGTGAACTAAACCTCATACGCCGCCGTTATCGTGAACACACGAGGAACTACGGCGAGACTGTGGTGTGGTTTGAGTTTGTTCCCCACACCACCCCAGCAGGTGCTGGTTCTCAATACGACGACGTATATGACGAGGGCCCACGTGGTGTCGGAGGAAAGAAGTATAAGAACGGGGTGACTATCCCTGTCCTAACAATTGCGGAACGTGAGGACGAAAAGCGTGCAATTCCAGAGGGACGACAGCCCGTAGAAATTACCAATTTTGTTGCTTCGGTGGAGGATTTTAGGTCGGCTGGTATTGAATACCCTTACGAATACCAACGTCGATTGAACGATATGTTCCTGTACGACGGTCGTTATTTCAGCGTCCATAACTACAAGGTCCGTGGTCGGCTGCGAGATGACGTGCTTATTTTGGTGGAAGGGTACGAAATCTACATTGACCAAGAGATGCCATTTGACCCAGGCCCGCAAGCAATGGGGGTCGTCGACCTTCCGTGGCCCTCCACTATCGCCAATCTCTGATAAAATTGATTTGCTTTCGACGAGCGTCGTAAGCCACAACTGCCCAGAACTTTGAGAGGATTGCCATGGTTGGCTATTCCAAAACGTCCATTCCACTCAGTTCTGACCCCATCTTTGCACCAGTTTCAAACTCGATTGCTCAGGCAGTTAATCAAATTCCAAAAACAATTCAAAAGACTTTAATTTCAACGATCAACAATGATTTAAAAATGTTGCGGGACGTTGTGGCACAAGAGAATCCAGAACTTGCTAAAACAATTAATGCGGTAGTCAAAGACGGTAAGTTGTTTTACTCAATGGATGGCGATGCCGCCCCAAACCTTGAATATGGAAATCTAGAGCAGGCACCTCGGGCGTTCTTAAGGAAAACGGCTGAACGTACCGCACGAACGCTTGAACAGCGTATTGCAAAGGTTACTCGCCTATGAGTCGTGCTGGTTTTCTTCTTGCTGAAGATGAGGCGCTCAAGATTCGTTTAAGCACTGTGACGGTAAGTGACGACAGGAATGCGTCCCGACCAGTCAAAGTATTCTTCAGATATCCAGACGGTGAAACTGAACGGCAGTATCCGTTTATTACCATCGACCTTCTTGATATCAACCATGCAAAAAACAGACAACATTCAGACGTTACTTTGTACACAAATTTGAATACCGACCACCCCAATGTCATCAAGTACTGGCCTAATACGTCTTCTGCCAGTTCTCCCGAAATGACTGGTGACGATTTCTACCGAAGCAATGAGTTCATTCCGATCGACTTGATGTATCAGGTCGCCACCTACTGCCGAAGTGCCCTCCATGACAGGGAACTAACCTCCCAGATGCTTTCTTCTGTGGTACCGTTTCGCTACAACTCAATCAACATTGGGGTTGACGGAACCAGCCGAAGGCTTGACCTTTTGGACTGGTCGGCTGCCGACATGTTGGACCCAGAGGCTGGGTACAGGAAGCGAATATTTCGTAAAATATACACGTTACAAATGTCGTCAGAACTGCCGACAGCAGCACTAATTGGGATCAAGAAAGTTCTATCCGTATCAACTACACTTGAACAGACAAATTAAACAGGTCTGTCGAGTCTAACTTCTCAGGAGTAAAACAATGGCATACGATCGCCCAGGGGTATACGTTCAGGAAGCCCCGTTCACTAGCAACGTCGCAAACCGCACGGCAGTCACTGCTGCGGCATTTGTTGGCACAGCCGAGCGTGGTCCAGCAACGCCCGTTCTTTTGACTTCGTGGAACGAGTACAAGACCAAGTTTGGTGACATCACCAGCGGTTACGATCTTGGTTACGCCGTCTATCACTTCTTTGCAAATGGTGGTCGTGACGTCTACGTGTCACGTGTTATCGACACCACCGCTGCTGCTTCTACGTTCACCTTCACTGGAACGGTGACGGGCGCATCTGGTTCGTCAACGTTGTTCCAACTTGATGCTGCTTCCAAGGGCGCATGGGGCAATGACCTCTCGGTGACCTTGACGTTCGACCCAAATACGCTGGCTGACGTTACCACCGCTCCCAAGTTGCAAGCCTCAACGTTGTTTGCTCTGTCGGTAACTCTGACGAAGAATGGTGTTGCCACCGAAGTTGAATCATGGCAGGAACTGTCGTTTGATTCGACGTCAAGCCGTTACTTCAAGAGCGTTCTCGATCTCTATTCCGCTTATGTGAAAGTGAACGGTACCCCAGCAACAATTGGAAGCGGCGCAACCGTGTCCGTATCTGGTGTATCGGTTGGCGACTATGTCACGTCATTCACTCTTGCCAGTGGTTCTGATGCAACTAACCCGAGCGCAGTTAGCGCTGATACGGAATGGGCAACCGCAGTTTCAAACCTTGATTCGGTTCCTGGTCCGCTGTTGATCAACCTCGTTGGTCAGACGGCGACTACCCGCATCAACAACGCACTTCTGTACGCCGCAAATCGTGGAGACGCATTCGTCATCATTGATTCGGATTTGACCACACTCACCAAGAACCAAGTGCAGACCGCCGTTGCAAACTACAGCGCTTCCACCTATGGTTCATACGGTGCGGTGTACTTCCCCGCATTGAAGATGTACGACCCAGCCAAGAGTGGTCCAACGGCTATTCGTGACACCCACGCAGGTGGTGCGATTGCTGGTGCATTCGTTCGTTCTGAAAGCATCCGTGGTGTCGGAAAGGCGCCCGCTGGTTACGACCTCGACCTGCAAAACGTGTTCGGTCTGGTTGCTACTTTGAGCGATGCCGATCAGGGTGAGTTGTACAAGACCAACAACGTCAACTGCTTGCGTACGATTCCTGGCGGCGGCACCATCATCAACGGTGCACGAACGCTCTCGAAGAACCGTCCAGACCGCTACATCACCATCCGCCGTACGCTCTCGTACTTGCGAGTGGTCTTGAAGAATCAGACGGAGTTTGCGGTTTTTGAACCCAACGATGAGCGGCTGTGGGATCGAATCAAGGTGTCGTTGACCAGCACCCTGACTGACTTCTGGGCGAAAGGAAACCTCAAGGGCTCCTCGCCTGCGTCGGCTTTCTACATCGTCTGTGACAACACAAACAATACCCAAGCGTCCATCGAAGACGGATACGTCAATATTGAGGTTGGTGTTGCACTGCAATACCCAGCCGAATTCGTAATCATCAAACTCACCCAGTTCGCTGGCGGCACCGCCAGTGCAATCTAAGGAGAACGTTAGAACATGGCAAATACGCTTCGAACAGACCCGCTTCGTAATTTCAAGTTTCGGGTTCGTATCATCCCGAAAAATCAGGGAACAAACCTTGCAAACAAATTGAAGGAGTTGTCTGAACTGGGTTTTGCACAAGTCAGCGGTATTTCGGTCACCAACGAAGTGATCACGTACCGTGAAGGCGGAATGAATACCCACCCGCACAAGATGGTTGGACAGTCAGACTTTGCTCCCGTGTCATTTGCACGTGGTGCGTTTGCTGGTCAGGACCAATTGTTCCAGTGGCAAAAGTTCCTCCACGCATGGTTGGGCGGCGGCGTCAGTGGCGAAACTGGTTTGGCGACGGGTGACGGTGATTATCGCTGCGACATCCTCGTCCGTGTCTATGACCACCCGCATACTGCCACCGAAACCAACAACGGTGGATTGCAGTACCAGTGGGACGGCGACACGCAGTCTGCGAACATCGTTCCTGGAAACGTCAAGTTCCAGTTCAAGTTGTACAACGCATGGCCTGGTGCATATGCCCTGACCGATCTCAACGCTGGTGACAACGGCATCCTGATTCAGTCAATGACCGTCCACCACGAAGGCTTCTACATCGACTGGAGCGGCACCGAGGATCTCGCCAACAAGTAGTATTACAACTAAGTTTCATAGAAGGAGCAGTAAATGGATATTAGTCAGCAGGCCGACGCCCTCAACAAGGCGATGGAAGACGACGTTCCAAAAATCAAATCTGCGCCTCAACCAGTTGTAGAACTGATTCGTGGAGTCCTCAACAAAGAGACCGACGTGTGGGAAACCAACGCACTGGTCCGTGAATTGAACGGTTTTGACGAGGAAGCCATTGCTTCAATTGACAGTCGCAAGATGGTCTATCCCGAGTTTATGTCGTTTCTTTTGAAGCGTGCCGTCGTAAAGATTGGCACGATCGAGGTTGCGGACAATCCAAGCATCATTGACCAACTGATCATTGGTGACCGTGACCTGTTGTTCCTCGGGGTCATTGAAGCCACTTACGGAAAGACCCGTGAATACCAAGTAACCTGCAGGGCCTGCGGTTCATCCAACGACGTGTTTGTATCAATGGACGAGTTCAAGCGCAAAGAAGCAACGTTTGACGTCAGAGAGCATTTGAGCGTCGAATTGTCTAATGGCACTACGGTGAAACTGCGCCTACCCGTTGGGTTCGACAGTCAGCACGTGGCTAAGAAAGCCAAAACCACCGCTGAACAAAACACCCTCATGATTGCCCGTTGCCTCATCGCAGACAAGGGAGTCAACGTCGAAGAATGGGCAAAAAGCCTCAATCTCAAGGACCGAGCCCTAGTAATCAAGACCTTGATGGAAAACCAGCCTGGTCCAGAGATCGGGGAGGTGAATGCCCAGTGTGCCACGTGTGGGGAAGACCTAAACATCGTGCTTGATTGGGCATCCCTTCTATTCAGTTAATCTGGTTCATATATACTGGGAATACGACTCGATAGCAACGGCATACAAGGGCTTTACGCTCACGGACATACAAAACATGACGGTTCGTCAACGGACGTTCTGGTCAGCGATGGGTAGATGGCGTAAGTCTGGAGATAATTGATGCCTGAATATAACGAGCCAAACCTTGGTGGTGGGTCGCTAGGCGGCTCAGACCCTTTTGGCGACACGCCCAGCAACACTGTATCGACACCCGTAGACACTGGTCGATCCGTTCGAAATATTGCATCAATCTTTAACAGCATTGAAAGTGGTGTGCAACGCACTAACCGTGCATTGGAGCGCATGCTAAACACCACACGACAAATTGGTCAAAACATGCGTCGGTGGTCGGGGGAGGACCAGGGAAATGAAGGCTCTGGAACAACTACAACTTCTGGTGCTGTTGGTGGTGCCATTCGTAGCGGATTGTCGTCTGTAAGGGGCGGTTTCCTAAAAACAAAGGCTGCCCTTAGTTCTCCGACTGGGGGTTATGCGGCACTTACCGCATTTCAAATGGGACAACAAGCGGTTGCTGGTCTTGACCAGCGTGTAAACAATGCTTACGGAAATCTTCTCGCTAATGATCGTTTGGCTGTTCTGTATCAACAAACTCAGGGAATAACTCAAAACCAATATTACGACAACTATAGACAACCATTGCAACAATTTAGGTTAGGTGCTGGTGGTATTAATACATTGCTTGGACTAGAAGCCCAAACAGGTATTCGTGCTCAAGGTCAAGCAGCATCCATTCAAGGACTTTCCGCTGCAAGCGGTTACGCATATGGGACTCAAGAGTTTGCTCAAATGATTAAGACGTTGGCTAACCCAATGGTCAACAATCGAATGACGATGACTCTTGGAACTGGTTTGTACGGACCAGGCGGTTCCCAACGGTCGATGACGGACATCTTCCAAAGCGTGGTTCGTGGCGCTGGGTTGACTAATGAACGATTGATTAGAAGCGGAAAACAGGTTGGTTCGCTGACCCGTGCCCGCCTTTCTTCCTTGGGCATTCCTGAAGACATGCATGACTTAATTCTTCAGTATGCAGAAGAAAACGTCCAGTTCCAAAGAAAGACTGGCGGTCAACAAGGGATGTATGACCCGTCAAAGCAAGCCCACCGTCAAGAAATGGGCATCGAAGAAAACTTTGCAACACAACGTGAAGAAACAACTCGTTTAGCGGAACTTCGTGATGAGAAATTCTACAATCGTCAAAAAGACAACATGGCGGCTCTAGAAAAAAACACACAAGCAATAATTGGATTACAGACGTCGATGGAAGAAGTCTTCCAATCAGTAATTGGTAAGCGCATAAGTTATCGTGGCGGAATGGTGGCGAGAGCGGCACGGGGATTGCTTAGCGTTGGAATGATTGGCGCTGGAGTAGCGACTGGAATTAGTGCAGGTTGGACTGGTGTTGGGCTTCTTGCTGCTGGAGGACTTATCAGTTCTGGAACCGCTGGTTTGATGGGAACATTACAAGGAGGAGGGCCAGGTGACGGTACTGAAACAGAGAGCACTGGCAAAGGTAAGTCATCTGGTGCTGTTTCAGGAAAACAACCAACCAAACTTTCAAACTTCAACAATCTAAACAGTACGTTTAGAGAGCGTCTTGACAATCTGATCAATGCATCTGGTGGAAAAGTGTGGGTGGGTACAGGGTTCCGTTCATCTGCTGCCCAACGACAGTTGTTCTTGCGGCGTTACACACGCACCGATGAAAAGACAAGCATCTTTTGGGACGGATCGTACTGGAAGAACACCTCTGGAGAACCTGATGCTGCTCCTCCAGGAATGTCGATGCACGAAATTGGTCTTGCTGCGGACATGGACGGTGACCTCAATTGGTTGCAACAAAACGCTGCTCGCTTTGGTTTGAAGACGTTTGCAGACGTGAACAACGAGCCGTGGCACGTACAGCCAGCAGAGTTGCCAAACAGCCGTCGACAGTACGAGGCTGCAGGAGCCCCGTGGGGCACCATTGCGGGGGCTGAAAGATTGGACCCAGAGGCGTTCTTTATGGGTTCCGAATCCCGTGGTGGGGTGACGGATGGGTTATCAAAATCGTCCGCTGGTAGGAACATTGAGTCTTATTCACAAATGTCCATTTCTGATTCGATCAGCGCTGCTCGTGCATCAAACAGAATAACGATGGGCGGGATGGTTGGGAGAAGTGGATCGTCACGCAACGGGGGAGGAACAGGCAGGGGAAGGAAGACATTAAAAGGGGTGGAGGTTGCCAAGATTCTTTGGCAGGCTGGATTCCGTGGCGACGACCTAATCAAGGCTCTTGCAATTTCTCACCGTGAGTCTAGCGGTTGGAACGTCAACGCTTTCAATCCAAATAAAGAAACTAAGGATCTTTCATACGGGTTGTTCCAAATCAACATGCTTGGGGACATTGGTAAATGGCGTCAAGGATTCTTCGGTATCAAAGAAAACGAAGAATTGTTCAATCCAGAAACAAATGCTGCCGCTGCATACAAACTCTATGCACTCCGAAAGAAAGAGGGCAAAGACCCGTTCTACGACTGGGGCGGTTACAAGGGCAAGGAAGCAACATACAGCACCGATCTTCGAAACGCTTACAATGTCGCACGTAGTTCTGGTTATTTGAGTAGAGAAGGCGATCCAGTAATGCCCGTTCGTGGAGGAGGGGGCTCAACTGTCATTGCCTCTGGGGATACAATCAACATTTCCCCAAACATCTACATTCAATCAACTGGTAGCACAGACGTTGACGCAAGAAGGGCCGCTGAGGAATTTTCACGCATCTTTTCACAGAATTTGAAAATTGCGGCACTTAGGAGATCATAATGGCATCAACTTATAGTAACGACCAGTTTTACAACTGGAAGTCATATGAATCACTTAGCCCAACATCCAGAACTGCGAACGACAATCCAGAGTTCTTGTGGCCTCCCAACAATAGAAAACTTGCAAACGTATCTTCTAAGAAGGATGGTACTGGAGGACCAGTAACTCAAACTGTCCAGCGTGGTTACATGCGCATGCTGTCGGAGGCACTGGGAAAGTCTTCTACAAACCCAACACTAAGAACTCTTGGTTCACACAGGCTGTTTTTCCAATTTAATCCCGACACCATTACCCGTTCCGTGGCTGCACGAAACGACATCCAGTACTGGATGAACATGGATCCAATTCAATTGACACAACCAATACCAGGAGATCAAAACTTTGCGTTTGAATTGCTATTCAACCGAGAGGCTGAGGTGGCTTCTGGGACCGTTAAAAACCTAAAGACGTTTGTGAGTTCTGATGCTGGTCGAAGGTTTGATCAGTTTTCAACACTCTTGCCAACGCAAGATCCCTCCAAAGTGGGAGTGCTTGCTGATTTGTACCAGTTTGATCGAATCATTGGGCAAGGAATTAGTCGTGATGTCATCTCTGCATACCTCAACAACGCCGAACTTCTCAGACAAAAACAAATAAACGAGCAGAAAAAGGACGCAAACACGGGGGACGAAGAGGATAAAGAAACCGAACTAAAGCCGTTATCTGAGGATGACCGCAAGTTGATAAGTCAAAACATCAGTATTAATGTTGGAAACTCTGCGTTCTTGGTTGCCAATCCAATTCGTATCGTGTTTTCTTCATTGTTCATGGTCGAGGGGTACGTCACACAAACACAGGTTGTTTTCAACAAATTCAACCAAGACATGGTGCCTACCCAATGCGTTGTCAATCTAAGCATGCAGGCCCTGTACATCGGAGCAGCAAAGAAAGACACGTTCCTCACCTTGAATGGACCAAAGATAGAAAATGTTTATGAGGAGCAGGAAGAAAAGACGGAGGAGGAAAAGAAACAACAAATATTTATCAAAGACTTTGCAGACAAGGGCTTTAAAAAAGTAAACAGACGTAGTGGCTACCCTGCTGTGCAGGGTGCCTATGACTTGCTTGATCCAAAAGGTGCAAGAAAGTTGTACTTTTCGGTAGAGCCAAGCGACCAGTTAAAGAACGTGATAAGACAATCGCAAATTCAAACAATAACTGCCAATGCCACGTGGACGGTCAAGTACGTTGAAAATACGTCGTCAAAGCCAGCCTCTACATATGACTATGGAAAAACTTGGGAAGCCACATCGTCAGTAGATCTTGAATTGAATGATCTCAGTCAAGTCTATATTCTTTCTTTTGATAGACCAGAAATGGTTACTGGAAGCCTGGTGGACACGACGGACACCTCTAAGTACACGATGGATATCGTAATATCGTTCACGTACTTGGCATTAAACGGAACAAATTATGAGTCAATACAAAAAATAAAGTGGTCAACAAACATTAGGTACAAACCATCTTCGGCACAATTGAACGGCCCGCTAACGCAATTCACCAATAACTACACACTTTCTAATGGATGACCTATGTCAGTGAACAGTTCCTCCCGCTATACGACCTCGATTGATGAGCGCACTGGTCGTGTCATAGCGGTAAAAAAGGTGCAAAAAACAGTGACGTTTGACAGGTATACGTCATCGCAGGGCGATTCTTTTGACACCCTTGCCCACAAAGTATTTGGCAATCCGCAAGAATACTGGAGAATTGCCGACCTGAACCCCGCAGTAAAGTACCCCAACGAGATTGAAGTTGGAACCGTAATCCGCATTCCAAAATGATATTCAAAAGTAACTTCCCAACTTCACCAGACGTGGACATCATAATTAGCGATGTCTCCGTCGACTACACATCTATTGAGTCTGTGGAAGTTGACTTTGAAGAAAACGCACATGATATGGCTGTACTGACGTTCGTTGGATTACCAGCCAAGGCAGTTACGGACTATATAAACGCCCCAGTGTCAATCACCATTTCGACCAGCCCAGCACGTACATCCTCATTCAACGGTTACGTGACGTACGTAGAACCAGAATTGATAACCCGTCGTGGTTTGATTAACAACAGCCCTGTTCAAAGAGCCAAGGTGGTCTGCTTTGGGGCAAGCATTGAGATGGTGGAAAAGAAAAGCAAAATTTGGGAAAACATATCTATGCCTCAATTGGTAAAGAAAATTGCCAATCAATACGAGATGTCCTACTCAGTTCCCGACGATTACTTTGTTTGGGATAGGGTACTTCAAAATGACAAATCAAACTGGGAAATATTGGTTGAGACTTGCAACTCACTGGGCTACTTTGTTACTGCAAATGGCACGCACATACACATATATGATCCGTACAAGGTTTTGTCACGACAACTTCCATATGTCGAATTGACAAGCGTTCGTGGATCTAAGGGTTCCGTAAGTACTATTCCTGGTCGCATTCTGGAACTTACTGGAACTTTTGGAGAATACACTCCTAACGGCAACTCTTCTGCATTTAAATACGTCGGTATAGACAACAGCGGAAACCTCATAAGCACAGAAACCTTGGATGATGTTGAGGACTTTTCTGGTCTTGGACAACGAGTCGACTCAAAGCACATAGACACGGTAACCAAAGATGTCACGTCTTTAGAAATGCTAAAACGTTTTGCGGGGGCGGCACTTAGAAAACGATATCCGTATAACGTCTCAGTATCGACTATTGGATTGGCAGAACCAATGCCTGGATCTGTAGCCAAACTAGATGAATATGACTCGTACTTTGATGGTTACTGGCTGGTTCGATCGGTAAAGCACATGGTGACCAGATCCAACTATGTAACCAAGTTGTCTTTGTCATCGGACTCAACTAACGGGTCTTTGCCACTTATTCGCCCCGTCGGGGCATTCAAGCAACCTCCAACAAGTGTTTTGAACAATAAAAACACGTGGGTTGCTGAGTACGCAATGGAGGACATCTATGCTAGATAGTCCAACGTTCCGTGCCACGGTCGTTTACTCCAACAGTGACAGTGGAGAAATACGTGTTCGAATACCCTCAATTGGGGGATTGGACGACACCGTACCAATCTCATTCATTGGTAGAACAAAGTACAATGGGGTATGGCCCGTTCCAGCAATCGGCTCACAAATCGTAGTCACCACCAGCGATGATTACTTGTACAACGTATATTGGGTACAAGTACAGCCGTCAGAAACAACACAAAACGACATTGCAGAAATAAAAAATCAAATAGATGCTTTAATGTTAGGTATCTTTTCTTGAGGTTCTATGCCGTCAATTAAAACCCCATTCTCAATATCTTCTTCTGGCAAGGTCAGCATGACGACTACGGCTGCGAGGGTTGTTGAACAACAAATCGTTGACATCATGACAACTAGTTCGTTTGAACGAGTAATGCGTCCTTTGTATGGCGCAAATGCCATGCAACTGATATTTGAACCAGTTGATGATTTGATTTACAGTGAGTTCAAAGTCGAGGCAATGGAACAACTTAACAAGAACCTTTCTGGAGCATTTGTAGTAGACGTTCAGATAACCGCAGAAGACTCTCCTTTCATTTCCGATGAAAGTGCAAACTCAATTACCATTACAGTAAGTTATTCAATGAAATTGGGGACACTACAAACCTTTTCTTTTAATCTTGTCCTACCGTCAACACTTACTGAGGAAAGCACCATATGACCGTTTTTGATTACACGAGCCGTGACTATGCGTCGATTCAAGAAGACTTGTTGGCACGGGCATCCGAAGTACTACCAGAGTGGACAAGCCGTGACACGTCGGACTTTGGAATGCTCATGGTCGATCTTTGGTCCTACATGGGAGACATTTTGCATTTTTATGTTGACAGGGCTGCACGTGAGGCGTTCCTTGACACGGCTACGCAAAGAGAAAGCGTGCTTGCTATCGCCAACCTACTTGACTACATCCCAGTCGGTCGACGTTCTGCTTTTGCCACTATTTCATTGAATGCATCGCAAACATCTGCAACTGACAGCGCCCCGATATTTATTCCGCAATACACACGCTTTGTTGCCACCCCATTGGTGGACACTGCACCGTCAGTTATCTTCACCCTTAACTCGCCAATTGCTTTTGTGGCAACTAGTACTGGGGCAAGTGCGGACCTAGAGTCGGATGGTGTCGTTTATACAACGTATCCAAAAACACAGGTTGTGTCGGTGGGTGTTACTGAGGGAGAAAGGTTTGAAGAAACATATACATCATCTGGTCAAATTTCCCAACGTATTCGTTTGAAAAAGGCAGGTGTTGTAAATGAAAGCGTAACCATCCTTGTGGGCGAAGGACCAAATGGTCAAGACCTCCTGTATGCCTTTTCTGAACGTTTGATCTCGGGGACAAGTTCTTCCAGAACCTTCACCATAGAGACAAATGCTGAGGGTGAGGCAACGGTGGTATTTGGAAACGGCATCAATGGGAGGGTGCCAACTACGAATGCTCCAATAAAAATCACATACCGACGAAGTAGGGGTGCAGCAGGGAACGTGTTGGCGGGAGCCATCAAATCATTGGAAAGCACTACCATCCTCAACAAACCGTCACTTGATGGTCTTGTGATTGTTCCAAACACTGTCCGTGCCGCTGGTGGTTTTGATTCGGAATCAATAGTTTCAATGCGTGCAAATATCCCCGTGTCGTTCCGCACACAAGATAGGGCCGTGTCTCTACAAGATTATAAGGACATTGTAAAACGGGTTAGTGGGGTGGTCAAATCAACGGCATACTTAAACAACAACACGGTAGAGATTAGAGCAGTCGAACCACAGGCATCGTACGGTTCAAGTGAAACATTAGTGCTGTCGGCGGACACCGTCACTGCTATTGAAGATTATTTGGAACCTCGTGAAATCGTATTTGTGAGTTCCAACGTTGGGGCTTCGGTATCTTTGACACGTGTCAACTTTGCCGCAAACGTAAACGTTCAAGACGGCTATGTTCGAGAAGACGTAAAAGACAAAGTAGACACTGCGGTTCGTGAGGTATTTTCCTTTGACAACATGGATTTTGGAGCAAGCGTCTCTCTGGGTACTCTCTACAGAACGATCTTGGACGTTGATGGGGTGGACTATGCGGTCATTACCAAATTAACCACAACTCAAAACAACGTCATTGATGACACAAATGGTTTTAAGGGAGTGATTGCTGCAGATACATCAATGTTGGTGATAAGCACTTCTTCGTCATATACATTGACAATGAGCGGCGGAATAGTATCGATAGGCGGAAGTTAGTAGATGGCACGCACATCTTTTAGACTTCGACGTGTTGCTGGAGGTGGTGATGCAACGGGCGTTGGGTCGTACGTACGGGGTACGGACACACTGCAAAGCGTTGCGGGGGCATCCTCACTTGATCAGGACTCGGCGCTTCGTGCTGACGGAATAATCACAGTTACTGAAACCACGGATATCTCTGAGTTCTATGCTGCCGCCGTTCAATACAATGCCGTTTATTTACGTTGGACATTGACCGACGAAATAGTTGACGTCAATACGATCAATTCTGGAGAAAGCGGAATCGTAGGGGTGGCAGTTGTTTATTCAAAAACTGGTGCCCCGCAAACTGTGGTGGATGGGAAGATAGTCGTTAATGGAAGTGTTACGGAATATCTGCACCAAAACCTAATCCCATATAACGACAATGGTCAAACAAAGTTTTATGAAGAACCAGAGCCTGGTAAGTGGGCATACTACACGTTGTTTGCCTATATCAATACCGATGGTCCAAACGGAAGTTTTTATTACCAACGCCTTGCATCTCTCGAAGTAATCGTTCCTTTTAATTACGGTTCTTCTGACGAACTCTGGAGAAGGATTCCTCTCTACTACCGTGAGCAAGATTTAAAAAACAACAACCAACTGAAACGGTTTCTTGAGATTTTTGGATTTGAGGTTGATAGGACACGAACACTTATTGACAACGTAATGGTTCAATACGATCCACTGACGGCTGAGACTCAGTCAATTGAGCAGTTGTCAAACATGTTTGGATTGGAACTAAAACCGTCGGACATCGGTGTTTCAAAGGCACGGTCTTTGCTTTACGACGTTGGGTACTTGCGCAAAAATAAGGGAACTATCAGCGGTACAAGGGACTATTTGACGGCGGTTAGTGGAAGCCAGGTGGACATTATCTACAATGGGGCTTCTGCCGCACCGTATTACACAATAAGAGTTCACTCCGAGCGTGCCAACTTAGTTGCCGACCCTCGATTTGTCGTCACAGACAACAGCACGTGGCAAGTGTATTCGCAGAATGCAGTAACTGTAAGCACCACTCCATCAGAAGGCATAACGATAACTGCTGGTGCTTCTGGGAGTAAGGTTGCCATTTTGGGCAAAGTTGCAGTGCCTGTGAGCGCAGATAATAACTATTACATGTCTGCTGAATTTAGCACCTACCCTGCTTCGGTCGTAAGCGCTAGTTGGACAGGTGGTACCACATGGTCTAACTGGTCACCAAGCACCACAGCAGCAAGTATTTCCGTTGGTGTTGCCAACAGGTACGCCTATGAAATGTACAAGCCAACCGCTAGTGGTAATTATCGACCCGTGCTACTTCTGCAGTTGTCAGCAAACCAATCCGTCACATTGTACAGATGGATGGTTGAACCCAATAGAACTGGAGAGTTCTTTGATGGGAGCAGTGTACTGGGTGGATTCTTGTACCAGAACTATGTTTCTGACTACACGTGGTCTGGGACTGCGTATGCCTCATACTCTCAATACACAATGAACCGAAAGAAAACGCAAGACGCATTACTTCGTTTGATTCCAAACATCCTACCCGTGACGTTGTTGGGAACAGTTGGCAATCAACCAAAATATGCCATATCATTTGATTGGATTCCAGGAAGGCTTGTATGACTTATTTTCTCGCTGGTTTGGCTGTATATAAAGCAGTGCAAATGTTAGACGCACTTTCTCCACGGGAAGCGATGCCGTGGGTTAAAGTTCTCGTCGGAATCATCTTTGGATACGCTGCCGCATTTGTCACTAAAGTGGAAGACCCTGTAATTGCTGGCTTGACTATTGCCTCAATCGCCAGTGGTTGCCATTCCGTACTCCGCCTCGCTACGCTGTTAGGAGACATGGCCCTGGGCCGCATAGCCAAACAGTGAGGAGAACAACATGAAGTACGGACTTATTGGTTCCGACAAACACGTCAGTGACAAGGTCATTTATGACTCGTTGTCCGACGTCTATCGAGACAACGACGTCGTCTACATTTCGGACAAACTCATTGGTAACGAAACGATCAAGACGTGGCTTGAAGCCCTTTCCCCAGAGGCTCAGTTTGTAGCGACCACCGAAGTGATGGAAATACTTGCCAAAGAAAATGGCACCCTTCTTTTGATGTGGGACGAGGACAAACCCGAGTTGATGAACAAGTACGTAATCAATGCCGTTGATAACGGTGTCAAGGTATTGGATGTGTCAAACGGTTTGACACCCATCGTCGTTGAGGGAGTGGAACCATCGGTAAAAGATGAACCCACTAAAAAGTTTGCGGAACTGACCTACGAAGAACTTGTAGCAATGCCACTGTCCAAACTCAAGGCACTCGCAAATGAGCACGGTAACTACACCAAGAAACTGACCACGAAGTCGGCACTTGCCGAGGCAATCCTTTTGGGCAATGCCGAACAGGAAGAAAAGCCAAAGGAAGAAATACAGGCGCCAGTGGACCTTGGTACGTTCAAAATCGTCTCAAGCACGGGCACTAACTGCACAGTGGTCGTAGTGTTTTCCGATGGACGTGTAGTTACGGGTCAAGCACCCGAGCACAAAGTTGCCGAGGTATTTGGCTTTACTTCGTAGAAGCCCTCAACTGCCAAGCCCACTTCTGATGCTGGTCGATACGACCTGCAATGAAGTTAGCAATGCCCTGCTCGTCTGCTGAGGTGGCGTCTTTGAACGCTTTGTCCAAGGACTTGATGACGCCCTCGTTCAGTGTCATCAATGCTTTTGCCATTGCTTTGGGTTCGGGCTTAACTTCCTTAGTTTCGATCGTACGAAGGTCTAGGAACGTTTTCAAACTAAATGGGGCGTACTCGTCCAACTTGCGGATGTTCTCTGCAATCGGGTCAATGCTGGAGTAGACGTCCTCGTAAATCTCGGCAAACAGTCCGTGGTACTGATAAAAGTCTTCGCCTTCGACATTCCAGTGATAACCCTGTGCGGCAAAATACATGGTTACCACATCAGACAAAACCGTCTTGAGGGACGTGGCAAGTTTTTTCATCAGCAATCCCACGCACGAAGAGACTTGTTGATACGACTGTTCGGGTCACGAGCGGTCTTGGCTGAAGTGTTCTTTTTCTTCATGCCTTCCATACGGGCGCAGAACGACTTGCGACGAGCAGCGGATTTCTCAGACTTTGCTGCCTGTTCTTTCTTCACGGGCGGCTTGAGGTCTGAACCAGGGTTCTCACGCTCGTAGGACTTGCGTCCCCTCTCGTTGAGCCCACCTTTTTCGTTCTTACCCTCTTTGCGCTGCCACGCTGCCGATTTCTTAGCCATTAGCGCTTGCCTTTTTTAGACACCGCCATGTTGTCGACCAAGTTGGGATAAGGACGACCAGCGGCTTTCGCACGTGCCTTTGCTTCCGACTTTTGTTCAGGAGTCAACTTGGTTGACTTCTTGTTCGGATTTTTAGTGTTCCAAACTTTCTTCGGCATTACTTCTTCTTTTTCTTGCTCATGCCTGCTTCGCTCATCGCAATGGCGACAGCCTGCTTCTTTGACTTGACCTTGTCTCCAGACGACGACTTAAGCGTTCCACGCTTGTATTCGCCCATGACCTTCTCAACTTTTTTTTGCTTCTTTTTTGATGCCACAGCGGGCCTCCTATCGTGCGTAACAAGCATAGATGATTACAGGTGGCTGGGGGAGACCAGGAGGTTCCGAGGAGGTGGAAAAGCCTCCCCCAGCCGAACTGCACAGTGCCCGACAGACAACCAACCATTAAAATTGCAATGTCGGAGCAATCGATAGTGTAGCATGCCTTCTCCACCAGCCGTCAACGAACAACAGGAGCAACCATGAGTCGCAATACCTTGAGCGGTCCCTTCCTACCCTTGCCCCGATGGGTGCTTCCATACCTCGTAAAAGACGAGGTTTCCTTGGCGGTAGCGCTTTATCTTTTGCAGTACATGGACGCCAAAACTCAGCGCCTCACAACGTCGTACCAGCACATCGCTGAGCAGATGCAGCGCTCCCGTAGGTCGGTCATTCGATCGGTGAACAAACTGGAGGAGATTGGACTTCTTGAACGCACACATCGCAATAAAGGCGGGCGCAGTATGACCAACCAGTACTACATAAATTTCAATAATCCAGAAACGGTGACACACCAGTCACCCCTCGAAACGGTGACACGGGTGTCACTCCGTGGTGACACGGGTGTCACTACTGGGGGTGACACGGGTGTCACCCAAACAAGAGAGAATAAAAAGAACAAGAAGGGACCCACCAAAGTCGACAGGAGACTTTTGTGAACGACGATTGGGGCAGAGGTTTGGGAGAAGACCCCGACCGACCAAAGTCGCCAGCCCCGAAGAAGGGTTACCGTCTCGCCCTCGTCAACTTCTTCCGTGACAGCGTCCCCGCCGATTACGCCCTCCGTTTGAATTCTTCTACGAATGGCAAGGCGTTGATGAAGTGCTTTGCTACACTCGTCGCCCACGGTTATACCGACGACGACATCCGACAAATGATTCTGCAATACATGCAGGAGATTTCACGGAGACCGTTGCCGATGGACGTGGCACCTTGGCGAGGGTTCATTGCGAACCTTGACAAGTTGGCAAACCAGATCGATAATGGCACCAGCGAGGATTCAACCAGTGAAACAACGACCGACCGACGTCTCCTCCGAGAAGACTGAGAACAAAAAGAAAAGTGGCGCACTCGGCGTCAACTGTGTTTCGTGTGGCATAACCTTTTTTAAGGTTGACATCTTTTTGAATCATTCATGCGTAACGAGGAGTAATCGTGAGCGAATGGCATAGTCCCAAATATTGGCGTAGTCGACCAACGGATGAGCGTATTCGTAATTTACGGATTCCTCCCCGCTACAGAAACTGCACGTTCGATTCGTTTGAGTCCGATACAGTCGGACCGCACGACCTACAAAAAGCGGTTAGGAAATGGTGCTCGACGTTTGAAGAGCAACAGTCAGAGGGCATGGGTCTGTACATCTATGGTCCCACTGGACTAGGGAAAACACATATCTCCGTGTCCGCTCTTCGTGAAGTCGTCACAAAGAACCAGTGCAGCGGACTGTTCTTGAACTACGACATCTATACCGAGATGGTCCACGATGCTCGAAATTCCGACGGCTTATTACCAGAGATGTACGGAGATCCAAATCTTTTGAAATACACACGCCGTGTTCTTGACGTGGTTGTCATTGACAACCTCAACAACGACAGGTTGACGGATTACATGGCAAACACCACGGCGGACTTGATTGAGTCACGGTGGGAAATGAAACTGCCGACGATCATCACGACGTCAATCATCCCCGATAAGTTGTCGAGCATCTTCTCACCAAGGACTGCATCCATCATCAAAGCGTCGTGCTATCTCATCGGCGTTAAAGGTTCCGACTACAGATTGAAGGACCTCGATGGAGAAGGGTGACATCCAGTCGTACGACAGTCGTGGGTTCGGTGTCGTATTTGAAGGATTGCTTGCTTCGGAACCAACTGGATTTCGTTCACTCCTCGTGTCCCGTTCCAACGATTGGGATCGCATCATTCGTTCTTGGAAACCAAATGACCTACCGTTGAAGGCTTTGTCCGATCACACAAACAGGCTGGGAATCGGCGCAGAGGTTTACACGTTTCTTGACCCGTCGGCGGCAGATGCAATCGACAAGTGGCTCGTACGCAAAGGTATCTCCGTCCCTGTCATGTATTACGAGAGCGTCAACGAACTTTCTTACGATTTGCGTTTTAAGCGCTCGATACGGATAATCTATGTGCCCCAAGATGAGCAAGCAAAAATCATCGGAGTCCGTGCAACGGTCTCTTCTCCAGAATCGGCATGGGTGATTTGATGGCGTCCACTGAGCATCTCCTAATCAGCAAGGTCCTCCAGACCTCCGACATTTCTGCACTCATCGATTCTGGAATCAAGCCCGACCACTTCAGTGATGAGTGGCGTGACATTTGGTTGTGGGTCCTCAACTACTGGCGTGAGTACAGCACCGTTCCAACTCCACGTGCGTTCAAACAGGAATATGCGGACATCACGCTCATCAATGCGGAAAGCGAACCATTCGCCGCACTAATCGACGAGTTGTTCCTCTCGTACAAGCAACAGCACCTCGTCACTGCAATCACAGCGGCACTGCCGTCGTTGAACTCAAACGACACTGACGATGCTTTTCAAATCCTTTCGGAAGGCTTGCAAAAAGCATCCACCGAAACCGCCCGACTCAGAGACGTTGATCTCACACAATCATGGGAAGCGAGGCTTGCAAAATATGAAGAAATGCGTAAGACGCCTAATGGACTTAGGGGCATTCCCTCTGGTTTTCTGGGGCTTGACCGCATCACTGCTGGTTTCCGTCCTCAGCAGTTGGTTACGTTCGTTGGTGAGGCGAAGAAGGGCAAATCCCTGATGACGCTCATCATGGCGAACGCTGCCCACAACCACGGCGTTGTTCCCATGTACGTCTCGTTTGAAATGAGTATCGAAGAGCAGTCTGCCCGATACGACGCAATCATCTCAGGTATCTCCCACACCAACATCATTCGTGGAAGCCTCAACGATGATGAGATGGAAAAGATTCAGCGTGCGGTTTCTGTGCGCAGGAACATGCAGCCGTTCATCATGACCGAAGACGCATCATCCCTCACCACGGTTAGTGCACTTGCTGGAAAAGTACAACAGCACCGACCGCAGTTGCTCATCGTCGACGGTGTATACCTAATGGACGATGAGAACGGAGAACCCAAAGGCTCTCCACAAGCGCTCACCAACATCACCCGTTCACTCAAACGACTTGCCCAGCGTTTTGACATTCCCATCATCGGCACCACCCAGGTGCTGTCGTGGAAACTAAACAACAGAAAGACTCGTGCAATTACCGCAGAGGCAATCGGATACACATCGTCGTTTGCGCAGGACTCCGATATCGTTCTTGGCGTCGAGTCGGACCCAGACATTGACGACCAAGCAATCATACGTGTCGTGCTTGCCCGCTCATCTCCAAAAGGAGAAGTACGCATCAAGTGGGACTGGCAACACATGAACTTTACCGAGGTGGATGAAAAGAATGAAGACATCGACAGTGACAACTGGTACTACTGACATAGCGCACGTCCTCCAAGAACTAGGAGTTGACGTACGCCGTGTTGGTGATCGTGAGATATCGGGCTGTTGCCCAGTTCACGAAAGGACAACGGGTAAAGCCGATAGGTCTCCGTCGTGGTCGATGAACGCCATTAGCGGGCTGTGGATTTGTCATTCGTGCGGAGCACGTGGAACTCTTTCGTCGCTCGTTTCAGAACTGTCAGGAAACCCCGACAGCGTCATGGCGGTGAACCAACTTCTCATGGAAAGTGGATTAAACCGCCTAAAGAGCGGAGACGCTGTTCCATACGTACCAGACGTTGATTGGATTACCTACAACAGGTTTGGTCACCCACCCGTCCGTGAGTGCGTCAAGAGAAACATCGACCCAGATGTGGCAAAGGCTCATGGCATCCGATGGAACTACGAAAAAAGTGCTTGGATCATTCCAATCGTCTCGCCCCTCGGTGAACTCATGGGATGGCAAGAGAAGGGCTTTGGTTGGTTCAACAACACACCGAAAGGTGTAAAGAAGGGCGACACCCTTTTTGGCATCGAACGCTTCATCGCTAAAACCGCCCTACTTGTCGAGTCCCCGCTTGACGTCGTTCGGTTTGCTTCGGCGTTTACCAACGTGCAGTCTCTTGCTACTTTTGGCGCCTATGTAACTTCCAAGCAGTTAAAAACCTTGTCCACTGTCGCCAGCAAAGTCATAGTTGCTATGGACAACGACAGCACGGGGATTGAGTCGGCAAGGAATCTATTTAAATCTCTTCCTCGATTCAAAAATGGTGTCCTATGGTTTGCATACGGAACTTCTAAAGCCAAAGACATTGGAGATATGAGTGACGATGAGGTAGAAAATGGTTTGCGCAACTCGTCGGTTGTACCATGGTGGTTAACGTGACATTCACTGGAACTCTCTACCCATTTCAACAGGAAGCCATGGAGCGCATGGTTGACCGTGGTCAGATGCTTCTTGCCATGGTGATGGGTGCTGGAAAAACCCCGACGACGTTAGCCGCCATCGAACACCTTCTTGCCCAAGGAGAGGTTCAACGAACGTTGGTCGTGGTGCCTTCCTCTCTCAAATATCAATGGGCACGTGAAATAAAGAAGTTCACCACTTCCAAGGCTCTAGTAATTGACGGAACTCCTAAGCAACGTGAAGAGCAATGGCGTACCGCCTTTGCCCACCAATACGTCATTATCAACCCAGAACTTCTTTCTAAAGAAGAGCCCAATTTGCCCAAAGCAAAATGCGATGCGATTGTCGTGGATGAAGCAACCATCATCAAATCTCCCAGAGCACAGCGCTCACGACGTATCAAACGATTGTCACGCAAATACCACTACCGTTTTGCCCTCACTGGGCAACCCATCGAGAACCGACCAGAGGAACTGTTTTCAATCATGGAGTTTGTGGACAAAGAAGTCCTCGGTAAGTTCGACCTCTTTGACCGCACCTTTATCGTTCGTGACCATTTTGGTAAACCAGTTCGTTATCGCAATCTTAAACAGTTGCATGCATCGATGCAAGATGCAATGGTTCGAAAGACTCGTAAAGACATTGAAGATCAATTACCTAAAGTAATCAACCAGGTCATATTAGTACCGTTCGATAAAGTTGGTGCCAGTGTCTATCGATTCATTGCAAGAGACCTTCTTGACAAGATCAAAGACGCCATCTCTAAGCACGGTCGTGGGTTTGATTTATGGTCGCACTACAACGGTGCTGACAAGGGCGGAGAAGAGCAAGGGCAAATCATGGCACGCCTCACCGTATTGCGGATGTTATGCGACAATCCTCAGTTGATAATCGATTCCGCAAACGCCTACAGCGACCCCACTCAGCACACCACAGGAAGCGCCTTCGCCTACGACTTAGTGAAGGGCGGAGTTCTTCCTAACGTTTTTGCAACACCCAAACTCGAGGCGGTCCTGACGTACATTGAAGACATCCTTGAAGAAGACCCCAAGAACAAGGTCGTTCTGTTTTCTTTCTTTAAGAACAATCTTCGATTAATCCAAAAGGCAACCAAACACGTAACCAATAGCGTCTTGTTCATGGGCGGTATGGATGCCTTAGAACGAGACGCCGCTAAGGAACAGTTCAGCACCGACCCGAACACACGTTTGTTCTTGTCTTCCGATGCTGGTGGTTACGGCGTTGACTTGCCCCAAGCCAATTACTTGATTTCTTACGACCTGCCGTGGAGCGCTGGGAAATTAGACCAACGTGAAGCCCGCATCATTCGCCTATCTTCGCAACACCCCCACGTTACTATTGCATCCTTCGTTATGAAAGGCTCCATCGAAGAACGTCAATACGAGATGCTCCAGCAAAAGCGTGGCATCAACGAGGCGTTCGTCGACGGTGGCTACGACAGCCAAGGCAAATTTGAATTAACGATCGGTACACTTAGTAACTTCATAGCCAACTCGGAGGTATAAACATGGCACCCAGAGTCGTCCGCAAACCAAAGGAAGACCCGCAACATCTTGAACGCTTAGTCAAGGAATATCGTGACGGCAAAGACCTTCTTGAAAAGATCGAGAAACGCCAGAACGAAATGAAGAAGCAATTGACTGAGGCAATTGAGTCCAACGGATTCATCGACGACAAAGGGCACAAATGGTTGAAGGTCGGCCCGTATGAAATCAAGCGTGAGCGCCGTGTAAGTCGCTCGTTTGATTCAGCACAAGCAGAGAAATGGGTACGGGACAATGGTTTGTGGGAGACCGTCAAAGAAGTCATTGAGGTTCTTAGCGAAGAGAAACTACTTGCTCTTGCATGGGAAGACAAATCCCTCAACGACACTGTTACTTCTTTCTACGTTGAGAAAGAGACGTGGGCATTCAAAGCATGAAAGACCCACTGTTAGAGATGTTGGGCGATCTTCCAGATTTTCCTGGAACTCGCCCACCGAAGAACCGAGGCACCAAGTCAAAGGCGCTGACGGATATCGACGATCGCTTTAATGGAGCGAAGCCGAAGACGTTCCGTGTCAATGGCGAGGAGAAACAGTTCTTCACGATCGGGGATTTGGCTAAAGCGCTACGGCGCAGACCAGTCACCGTTCGGTTATGGGAGCGGCAGGGTTTTATACCCAAAGCCACCTACCGCACCCCGAAACCCAAGGGCTCCCAGATTCCTGGAAAACCTTCTAACGGACGTAGGTTATACAGCCGTGAGCAGGTAGAGTTCTTGATGGAAGCAGTTGCACGTTTCGGTCTCGACACCGATTCCGCAGACTGGAACGGCTTCCGAGAATACACATCAAAGCAATTCCCCAAGTAACTACGAGACCTCATGGAGGTAAAAGCAATGTCCACATTCAACGATTTCGAAGATGACGAGCAAGAGTTCACTGCTCCGAAGAAGGTGCAACGCACGGTGACTGTCGATGACAACGACGCACCAGTTCGTAAGCCCCGACCGCAGATCACTCTGACCGAAGACGACATCGAACAGGCTCCCAAGGCACGCCGTGTCGTGCGTGGTGGTTGGGATGGTGTTGACGCAGTCAAGACCGATAGTGGCGAGTACGCAGTCCGCCTCAAGTTGACCGAAGAAACACAAATCATCAAGTTCATCAAGGACGCTCCGTACGCCTCGTATGGTCAGCATTGGGTTGAGCGCACTGGACAGAAGTCCTTCGTGTGCCTCGGCGCTGGCTGTCCATTGTGCGCTGCTGGCAACCGTCCGTCCAAGCGCACTGCTTTTAACGTGGTGCTTCTCTCGGGAGACGAGGAGCCCGTCCTCCGTTCGTTGGAGGTCGGTGTTCGTGTCGTTGACCAGTTGAAGAACTTCCACAACAGCGAGCGCACTGGTCCAATCAACAAGCACTACTGGGCAATCAGCCGTACTGGTAAGGGTGCGACGTCGTCGACCTTGCTCCAGATGGTTCGTGAGCGTGACCTTGAAGAGTGGGGTTTCTCTCCGCTTGATGAATCATCATTGGCGCACTTCACGAAGATTTCCTACACGGAAGACATCATTCAGGTTCCGTCTCGTGCGGAACTCCTCCGCATCGCCACCGAAGAACTCGGTTTCGATAACGAGTGACTACCGTTGCCGTCAACGGCACGGGGCTCCAGCAGTCCCGTGCCGTAACGACCATTCAGGAAGTCAAGGAGATTGTTGACGTCGTAAAGGGCGTCGGAGCATTTGCCTTTGACATTGAGTCTCGTGGCGTGCTGGAGCGTCATCCAGAACTTACTGAGCACATCGAGGCTGATTGGAAAGCCCATGTGTCCAAACTCAAGAGCCCAAGCCCAGAGATTCGTCAGCGGGCACGTGAGGCGATCGAATCTGAGTATCGTTCCATGTTGGCGCTCGACCCTTTGCGCAACGAGGTGTTTTGGATTGGTATCGCAACCAAAGGTCATTCGTGGGCTATTCCCATGGGTCACCAAGTTGGGTATGTGCTTGAACCAGAAGAGGTAGGTGACGGCACCACAGTCCCGCCTCCAGGATTTCGCAAGATATTGAAAAATGGTCAAGAGTCGATGGCTAAGGTTCGCTACGCCAAACCCGCCGTGTACGGACCGCCTCCCGAACAACTCAACCGCAGTCAGGTATTTGAGGCACTTCGTCCGTTGTTCTTTGACGAAGGTCTCATAAAGGTTGGGCACAACGTTAAATTCGATGCCCGCTCAATATCAAAGTATTACGGTGCCCTTCCGTGCAAACCATTTAGGGACACCATGATTCTTCAACACATCATCAACGAAAACTTGTCGTCGTATTCGTTGGAAAACCTAATATCCCACAACTACGAAAAACATGATGCATACGCCCGTGACGGAAAACTTGGAAAGATCATCGACAAGGTTTCGTTTGACGCCGCCACCCGTTACGTGCACCTTGACGCACGATGGACATGGATGCTTTACGTACGAATGGCTCGCTATTTAGAGGCGCAAGAAGAACTACAACGCTCACTCGTTCAGGATTCTGACGTACTTTACGTTCTCATGCAGATGGAAAACCAAGGCATCTCGGTTGACTCGCACCGCCTAAAGACCTTGGGTAAGGAACTTGACGACAAGATGCAACAGATTCTTTTGGGCTTGTCCGAGTATGCCCCCATCGGATTCAATCCAGATTCCACAAAGCACAAGCAAGCCTTTCTGTTCAACAAGAAGCGTGAAGGCGGACTAGGACTGAAGCCCGTCAAACAGACTCAAAAGGGCGCCCCATCGGTTGACGAAGAGTCACTCACCAAACTACAAGGAAAGCACCCAGCCATTGACCTGCTGTTGGGTTGGTCCGAAACACAAAAACTCAAGAGCACGTACGTTGATGGGCTCATGCCAAAGTTGTACAAAGGTCGATTACACCCGTCATTCAACCTGCACCGTACGGCAACTGGTCGCCTGTCTTCATCAAACCCCAATCTCCAGAACATCCCACGTGACTCGAGCATCAGAAGCCTGTTCGTCGCTCCTGAGGGCTACACGCTCATGGTTGCCGACTACGACCAGATTGAACTCCGAGTCATGGCGATGTTTTCTAAAGATGAGAACATGATGGATATCTTTGTCAACAATCGTGACATTCACGCAGGTGCTGCCGCCCTCATCTTCAACAAGCCCATTGAAGAGGTGACGGATGAAGAACGACAACTGGGGAAGGGCGCCAACTTCCTCACGGCATACGGCGGTGGCTATGGAAAACTTGCACGAATTACTGGGCTGTCCGAGGACCGTGCTAAACACATCATTAACCGTTATTACCAAGAGTTTTCTGGATTGACCTCGTGGAAGCGTCATGTCATATCCCAAGGAAAGGCGTACGGCTATGTAAAGACGCTCTCAGGCAGACGTAGACGTCTACCAGACCTGAAGTCTGGGAACGACGAATTGCGTGCCCGTGCCGAACGTCAGGCTGTGAATGCCGTCGTTCAGGGAAGCGCCGCTGACATTTGCAAACGGGCGATGATCAATATCGACAACGAGTTGCAGGGCACAAACTGCAAGATGCTGGTACAGGTCCACGACGAAATCGTCGCCGCAGTCCCCGAGGACCAATGGGAGTCGCTCATGCCTAGGTTCGTTTCCGCCATGGGAGATGGTGTAGTGTTGCGTGGGGTACCATTAAAAGTGTCCTGTCACGTTGCACACAACTGGTCGGAAGCGAAGGGTAAATGAACAATGCAATAGACAAACGCAATTTTATCCTTATGCTCTCTCCGCAAGAAGGACAAGATTTGGCAAAAGTGATGGGTTTTTCGTCCCCATCTCCCGACGTCGTAGAGAACGAAGAAGCCGACGTCCTTGCAAAATGGGGCGTCTTTATTGCATTTGACATCTACCCAGAGATAATTGAAGCAGCCACTTGGTATACCGAACTTTTAGATAAAACGGGGAAACTCGTTTCGGAACATGAGGAAACGGTTCAAGCATTGTCTTTATTCTCCATGGGTCTTATCAACAAACTGGTTGATTCAGATAAATTGATCGTTACAATACCCGATGATTTTGATATGTCTGTATACGTAGAAACCGAGGTGGACGAAGATGAGTGACTGGTGGAGTAAAAAACTAAAGGGAGAACCCGTTTCAACCCAACAGCGCTCTTTGCCCACATCTGGCTTTCGCATTAATACGGTTCCTCAAACGCAACAAACGCAACAAACGCAACAAACGCAACAAACGCAATCCGTTACTGCGCACAATCAAAACGTTCTAGATCCAAATCGTGCACCTACCGAACAGATTTCTATGAGTGATGCCATACGCCTATGGAAAGGCGGGGAAGCGCACCGTAAAGAAGGCGACATGCGTTGTCCAGAGTGCGGCAGTCAGCACGTGTTCAAACGTGTTGGGCGGGGAGCAAACACTTCCATCAATGGGGCGGCACCAGCGCCTCGTTGCTTTGAATGTGGTTGGAATGGTAAATTCTCACAAGCAGATCAGGGCAACTGGGCTTCTTGACCCAGTTCCCACAACACCAATCGGAGTACAACGTGCCTGACTATCAGTCCCTTCAATCAATCATCTCCAGCGTCAACAAGAAGTATGGGGAAGACGTAGTAGTAAAAGGAAGTGCAGTGCGTGAAATGATGCCACGCATTTCTACTGGCATCTTGGCATTTGATTTGATGCTCGGAGGTGGGCTTCCAGTAAACCAATGGAGCGAAATCGTTGGAGAAGAATCATCTGGCAAAACCGCCCTCGCCTACAAGATCATTGCCACCAACCAAGCAAAAAACCCAGAGTTCACCGCTTTGTGGGTTGCTGCTGAAGAGTACGTTCCAGAATATGCCAAGGCACTCGGAGTAGACCTCGACAGGTTGTGGGTCGTTGAGTCCAACGTGATGGAACATGTCTACGACTTGGTGATCACCGCCATGGACAACCGTGCGGTTGACATCATCGTCATCGATTCGTTGCCAGCCCTTGTTCCGTCCGATGAGTCTGAAAAGATGATGGAGGAGTTCACCGTTGGTCTTGGTGCCAGACTCACTGGCAAGTTCTTCCGTAAGTCTTCCAAGGCACAGAAGCGTTCACTCGTCCACGAAGAACGTGGGTGCACTGGCATCATCATTAACCAATGGCGTGACAAGATTGGCGTCATGTGGGGAGACCCTCGCACAACCCCTGGCGGTAAGGCAAAGAACTTTCATTATTTCGCCCGTTTAGAGGTCAAGCGTGACGAGTGGATTAAGAACAAGGACGAGATCGTTGGACAGACCATCAAGGCCCGCACCCTTAAGAATAAGACCTACCGCCCTAATCAAGTCGGTGTAGTTGACTTCTACTTTGCTGATTACGCCGAGTTCACATGCGGATCATTTGACACGGTGAAAGACATTGTCAATATCGCCATCAGTTACGAACTCGTGTCACGGGCTGGTGCTTACTACATGTACAACGGTCAGAAATGGCAGGGCAAAGACGGCATCCTTCAGGCGGTTCGTGAAGACCTTGAACTTCGTGAAAAGTTGATTAACGACGTCAAAAACAAGTTCAACGTATGACCCTCTTCAAGAAGTCGCAAAAGCAAGAGAAAAGAAGCGCCTCGGTCTACCGAGGAAGTAGAAACGCCCGTTCTGGGGCTGGTTGGCTCAGGAAGAATGACGTGCGTTCCGAGCAACTTCTCATTGAAAACAAGTTGACTGCCAACACCAAGCAAATAACTCTGAAGTCAAAAGACCTCATTGAATTGCAACAGCGTGCGATACTTGAGGATCGAATCCCAGTCCTCCAGTTTGACTGCAACAACCGCCACTACGTAGTGCTCGTTGAAGACGACTTTATTGAACTAGCAGGTCTTGATGACGACTGAAAAATGGCATCTAGAAGAATTCAAGAAATCCCTTACCGCAAAAGGCAAGGTCCTGCCACTCGTACAAGAACACCTTTTAAGGAGCAAACTTGAAGCAAACAAACTTCGTGATTCACTGCATCTGCACCCAAGCGAGGTATCTAAACGAGATTGGTGTCCACGGGCATCGTGGTACACGATCAAAGGTTATGAAGGCACTCCTGAGAAACTGGGCTTTCAACGGCTCAATGTTTTTGCTGAGGGTCACGCCATTCATGCCAAGTGGCAGAACTGGCTATACGAAATTGGCGTTCTGTACGGCAACTGGTCATGCCAAACCTGTGGTCATGCATGGACCGATCTCTCGCCAAAGTCCTGCCCATCCTGCGGAAGCACCCTTCAACCGCTTTACAAAGAAGTCCCAGTCAAGTCAGAACGTTACCGAATACTCGGTCATGCAGACGGACAGGTGCGCACTGGTAAGGAAGAATTCCTCATCGAAATAAAAAGCGTTGGTGCAGGCACCATCCGTTTTGACAACTACGAATTGTTTAAAGAATGTGACGGCAATTTAGATGAGATGTGGAAACGTATCCGCCAACCGTTCCCGTCACACGTCCGCCAAGCAATGCTTTACATGTACTGCACTGGTGTAAACAAAATGGTTTTCATCTATGAATGGAAACCAACCCAAGACGTCAAAGAGTTCGTCGTTGAGTTCCAACAAGAACTGGTCGACCCGATACTAAAATCGTGCGACCTAGTATTGAAGGGACTAGAGTCTGGTATTCCACCCATGCGACCGCTATGGGTGACAAGTCCAGAAGATCAAGTATGCAAGTGGTGCCCACACAAGAAGACATGTTGGAGGAATGATGACGAGAGCAGTGATTCGCCAGACACAGGACTGGGCGAACGAGGAGTTGGAAGATCCAGCAATCCTGGAGTTCAGCAGGAGGTTCGAGAGCCCGAGCAAACCGCAGGGTCGACTTCCAGATCTTCCGTACAACCTCGACGAATTGTCCGACGCTAATTTGATGGGGCTCTACGCCGAATTCATGGCGTGGCTGTCCTACTCAAAGTCGGAACTGGTGCAGGCTGAAATCAAGGAAGAGCGTCAGGAGAACAACTGCCGCATCATTGAAGCCGAGGTGCTCATCGGTCAGTGGAGTGATTCCGCCAAGGGCGATACCGTCACGCTTGCCAAAGCACGACGTGATACCGACCCACGTGTTATCGAGCAACGTGAGAAGCATCTGCACTCCCGTGCCTACCGCAAATTGGTTGAGGCGGTGTTTGATCGTTGTGAGCGTAGTGCGCAGTTGATGTCCCGTGAATTGTCACGTAGGATTGGGCTTTCACCGAAAGAAGTACGTAATGCGAGGTACATGCCATGATGAAGTTTAGAAAAAAGTACAAGAGCGCTTACCTCCTGAAGAAGCCCAAAACGTACAAGAGCGCCTACCTCTTGCTCCGTAGTTGGGTAAACGTCAGAGAAGACCTTGAGCGAGCAACGATCTTGGACAACCTTCAAGCGATGGACTATTACGAAGACGAACTTGTTCGTTTGGAACGAGAGATGGAAATATTCGTAATACTCAACTCATGAAAGTCCGTTGTTTGAATTGCGGAGCCCTTGTCGAGCACAACCCTCGACAGATAACTGGTTGCAACTGCGACCCAGACGCACCACAGTGGGTGTACATAGAACTTAATGGACGGGTTCGTGGATTCAGCCAAGCCAAGTGGGTAGAGGTTCAAGACGATGGGCAATAAGCACAAAGCCAAAGGCACCTCATTTGAGACCGCCATTCGTGAATACCTCAATGCCAAAGGGTTTGTACACGCACGCCGAACTGCCCTTGAGGGCGGTCAGGACAAAGGTGACATTCACGGAGTGGAGAGCCCCAGCACCCTGCGCAAGGCGTGTTTTCAATGCAAGAATCAAAAAGCCTTAAAACTCAGTGAATGGTTGAACGACACCGTAGAACAGGCTGAACGGCTAGACGGAGCCCTCCCTATCCTTATCGCAAAGCGTGCTGGAAAGGGCAAAAAAGCCCTAGGAGACTCCTATGCTGTGATGAGGTTGGATGACTTGATTGACCTGCTTCAGGAGGCTGGGTATCTCTAAAATAGTACCGACAAGTAGTACTACAAGGAGTTACCATGTCACAAGAATTAAACAACGAAGTTCAGGACGTCCTTAAGGTTTCTGGAAGCAGCAATCCCCAAAGCGTAGGTTCTCTTCTTGCCCGAGCCGTAGTTGCAGGGCAGACGCCCCGCATGCGAGCCATTGGCGCCAGCGCTGTCAATCAAGCGGCTAAATCTGCCGCTATTGCACGAGGCTTTGTCGCCCCACGTGGTATTGACCTCACGTACGTCATTGGCTTCGATGATATTATTGGAGAGAACGGGGAAAGCATTTCAGCGATCTCCTTTAAGCCCATTGTGAGGTAAGTATGCCGCTGTTCAGACACAAAGGTCATCATGGTGGTCGTTACGATGATCCGCACGGCGTCACCGCCGCTCGTGCCCGCTCTGAAGCGTTGGGAAGGACCCAGTCTTACCGAGACCCCATGACAGGTCGTGTGAAGATCGATTCGACACTAGCCAATGACAGCAGCACTATTTATAGTGACAAAGAAAAGAAGCGTATGGCTAAGGGTCTTAAAGAGATCAACAAGCCAAAGAACCGAAACGAGTCACAGCACCGTGGTTCGGTTTACAACCGTGCCAAGGCGGATGAAGAAGCCCGCATGAAGAGCCCAATTCAGTCGGACATTGATGGAACTGCCCGTGGTGGTGTTGCTGAGGCGTACGCCAAGGGCGGTTTTGAAGGTGTCAAAGCGTATGACGAAAAAACCTTTGGCAAGGACGAGGCTGCAGGCAAGAGCGAATATGGAAAACAATTATTTGATGATCCAAAGATTCGTGAAGACGAACTAAACCCGTATCGCTGATTGTGTCTGCAAGCCTAAAAGGTCGTAAACCACCTTCTTCACGGGCTATGACAAGGAATAGCAGGAAGAACGTTCCCCGACCGATTTCCGCAGTTGGTGGAGGTCTTCAAGGTGGTCTGTTAACACCAACTGGTGTAGGTAAGGCAAATTACTAATGGCAGCAAATACGTTTACTTCGTGGAGCAACCCGCAGGAACCGCCTGGGGTTGGGTCTGCTCTTGCATACGGTCCGACGCCCGTCTTTCGTAATGCAAAAGACCAGATGCTCTCTGGTTACCGTTCAATTCAAGACACGCAGTATCCAGATGGATACCTTGGCACGATGTCATCCAATCGACGTCAGGACAAGATTCTTGGTTCGTTGAGCCGTATGAATGCACGCCAATATTCACGTGGTGTGCACAAGGGAGAGAAGATCAACTCGGGTGATTACCTATGGCCCGAAGAGTTCAACAAATATACGGCTCTTCAGTTTCAAATGGTTGGCAAGAAGTTTGCCCCAGTCGGAGCCGAGCCAGTACGACTAACCAACGATGGTAAGGTCGGACCACGTGGCATTCCCCGTAATGCCGATCGAGAAGAACCACAGGAAATCAGTGAGGAGCGTCGTGCCAAACTGCGCTCTCTGCGACCCGCATGGAGGTAGCCAATGCCTAACGAGATGGATAAAAACGACATGACTCACGTCCAGTGGTCTGGCGATCGCCTGTATTCCATGGACAAAGAGGGGGTACGACAGGGCATTGACGTTCGCACCTTTTATTTCAAGAGTCGTCAGAATGGTAAAATGGTTGGACCGTTCACGGCATTAGGAAAGCGCAATTTGGAGTTTCGTCGGGCAGAAGCCGAGAAAGCCAATTTTGACTTTCATGAATGCCCAGGCGGTGAATGTGCTCACCCAGATTCGGTAGGTTAAACATGGGCGAATATGACGTAGATCCGTTTGGTGATGCTCCAAGGCGTGGCAGCAGGCGTGGTGGCTTGCTCAGTGGTCTTACTGGGCACGTTTCTTCAGCGGTCTCGCAGCACTTGAATCCGCAGACCCAGCAGCGGCTTACTGAGGGAGCCAAGCAAGTTGGTTCCCGTGCCGCAGAAATGGCTGGCGATGCTTTTGGCTCAGCCAGTGATTGGGCTGCATCTAATCCTGACAAAGTCGAGAAGATCGGCGGAGCCATCGGTGGCGCCGTTGGTGGTGCTGCAACTGGTGGGTTCCTCGGTCGAAAAGTCGGAGCCAAGGCTGGAAAGAAACTAGGAGGGATGCTTTCAAAGAAAGCAAGAGAGCGTCAGGCTGCTCCGCAGGAACAACCCCAACAGTCACATTCTTCTAATGAGTGGGACCCTTTTGGTGACTCCACCCCAGCAACACCGCCCCGCAACAAACGTGATCTTTACAACTAAAGGACTTATTTATGCCACGTGGAGATGACACTAGTAACCACCCAAAGCGCAGGGTTGATCGAGCCTCGATGGTGATGCGTGACCTTCAATCAATTATTGAAGGAAACATGACGGCACCAAAGAGCATCACCAGTTTGGGCAAGTCCTACACATGTCCAGAATGTTCAAAGACTTTCAACAATCCCGATGAATGGCAATACGGTCACGATTGCGAGTCTTGTTGACATGGCACGTGGTGAAGACACACGAAACCACGATGCCCGAATAGTCGATATGGCTGCGTGGAAGCGGAGAAACCATCCGACCACGAGAACTGGCGGAGGCGGTAAGAAGCCACCAAAGTATCCAAAGACTGGATATGGTGGCTATTCTAAGGACTCGGACCCAACACCATGGAATGGTACGCCACGACCAAACACTGATTGGTATAGGGACTAATGGCTCAGACGACTAAACCACGTCGTCCTTGGCAGTCTCGACAAGAGATGCTGGTGGATATTGCTTTGGAGTCCGCCGTATCAGACCCTGAAACTATTCGACAAATTCGCCCAGTCGTGCCACAGCAATTGTTCTCAGAACGTTACGGCTTTGCCAAGCGTGAGTCATCTGTTCAGGATGTATTGACGATCGACCGACAGTTGCCCACGTATCGTTCGTGGGTTTCTGGCGCCCCCGTCATGTTCCGCAATGGATTCGTAGACGATTCGTACTCTGGCTCTAGTCGCTACTCTATGTCGAGTCTGTGGGTGTAGTCATGGCACGTGGTGAATCTTTTGACTACGACTACGACACAGGTTCGTACGGCAAAAATCCTGTACAAGTAACCCGTTACCGTCAAAACATTCAACGTTTTCGTGATTATGGTTCTGTAAATACACCAACCACACCATTATCTGAAGGTCGTTTCAAAGAAGGTATTCAACCTTCTGGCTCTCGTTTTCAACCGCCATCCGCTGGAGTGCAAGCCGACTTTACTCGTGATTCACGAATGAGAAATCCAAATCAACCACCTTTGGATACCTCTTCAGTTAGTTCATTGATGTACAACAGATTGTTTTTTGGAGAAAAACCAAAACCCGCCGCTGGTGCTCCCGCAACTCCTCCAGCAGGCGCTCCCGCCTTTGGCGCAGCCCCTGCTCCCGCTGGTGGTTCACCCGCCCCCGCTCCCGCTGGTGGAGGTAGGCTAGCACGTCGACGTGGTGCAACTCCTGCTGGTGATTCACCTGCCTCACCTCCTGCTGGTGGTTCACCTGCCGCAACTCCTGCTGGTGGTTCACCTGCCGCAACTCCCGCAACAATGACTACTGGAACCACTGGCGCAGTTCCTCCGCCGCCGTCTACCCCACTAATCACGGTGCCTCCTGCATACGGACCAATCGCCACTCCTCCTTCGGCAACGCCACCCCCACCTCCGACCAGTCCGCTGGCTCCACCCTCGGCAACGCCTCCTCCACCACCGTCGAGCCCACTGTCAACGCCTCCTGCAACTACACCACCCGCTGCTCCTCCGATGGCTCCGCCTCGTACGTCTCCAACGATTGAAACGTCCCCAGAGGTGCGTGAGCGCCAGCAAAGGGCAAGAGAGGCACGTGCCAGACGTGAGGGTGGTGCTCCCGTGGCTCCAGCAGTACCGAATGCTATTGATGACATCTTTAAGCGTCTTCGTCAGAGCCCTGCTGCTCAAGCATGGAAAGATCAGTCGGCACAAACACAACAACAACGTCGATCGATGTTTCCTGAAACCAACCGACCGACACCGAGTACTTCCCAACCAGTGACCACTCCTCCTACGAACAGAACAACGACCCGCCCATCAAAGAAGGGCAAATCCGCCATAGGGGATGTCGGCAAAAGATTGATAGCAGAAAATTGGAAAGAAATATCAAAGGGTTGGCTCGACTAACCTTCATCAACAAGTGAGGTAAAATAGAACTATGGCTGTGAACGAAACTCGATCAATGAACAATGACCTGCGTCTCGGCGCCAACGACGGCAAGTTCAAGAACTTGACTCCCGACCGTGGCGGCGAGCCAGAGATGGAGCACGTCATCGAGCGTGCCACCGTCCTGCAACCGCAGTACAACGTCCAGATGACCCAGCGCACCACGATGGATGCGCACCTTGAGAAAGGGTTGGGTACTCGATAATGGCTAAAGGTAAAGACGAAGCACACAACCCAAGGCGAAAAGTTGGCAGAGGTCTCAAATTAGGCGACACCCTTTTTCATAAGAACAGCGGTGATCAATATTGGTTTTGGGGTCATGGGGAAGGTGATGATACCCGTGGTTATATGTTCCCTGTAGACAAGCCTGGTCGAGGATCGTATGAAAATTTGGATGATTTCAGTCGCAGAAAACAAACAGAACAAAAAGCACATGAGCAAAGAAATTGGAAACCTTCCTTCCGATCTAGCGATTAATTGAGCACGTCCTAAAAACTTAAATTAATAATTTGGTTACTTTTCTCACACTTGAGAAAACGATTACAATCCACGTAACAAGTCAGGAGCACCACATGTCCGAACCAGCAAACCGTCTTCTCGTCTGTTGGCGGGTAATCAACGGTAAAAAGTCCGACGGAGTCATCTACAAGATGCGCCCGTATGACGGTGCCCCAGAGTACGACATGGAATTGATTGACGTTCTTGAGCGCCACAAGGCTCGCCATCAGGATGCTGACAACTGGCGTGCCCTCATTTTCCGCACCGACAAAGACACCGCCGACAAACTTGATGCCGAGACCGCCATCAAGAATGAACTTAAGAGCCACGACATTTACATTAAGGACTTCCGTGACGAACTCAAGGTCGACGCCCTCAACTGTTTTAATCGCCACAACCGACCAAATAGCGGGTGTATTGACTGGTGCGATGAGTCTAAGACGATTGGTCGCAAGATTGGTGTCCCCATCGAGAAGCGCCAGTATCTCTGCATGTACTGCCCAGCCGCTGCTTGGTATACGCACAAAGAGCGCAAGATGCTTGGGCTGTACGACAAGTGATAGTCGTTAATTTCGATGTATTGGCTTTTCCCAGCGGGGTGGTTGGAGCCCGACAGCCGACAGTGGACGGACGCCGTCTCTGGAACGTCTTGTTTCCTGCGTTCAATGGTCGAATCATCGTCTTTGGTGCAGGCGTCGACGAGCCAGAGATGTGCGCTACGTGGCTCAAAAGAGAAAACTACAAAGCGTCGACGGTAGACACAATTGTTGAGGATGACCCAGAATCCAAGTACAAAAGAATAGATGCTCTGAGGTCGGTGTACGGGAAAATTACGTGGTACATCGATGTCGATCCGCACACGATTTCCAAGGCTGTCAGGGGTGGAATCCCCACAATGCTCGTTACAATTCCACACGTGGTTCGACCCGAGTGGACTACAGAAAAGAACCACAAGGGTTGGGATTCACTGGTAACAGAGATTGAAACTCAACGCCTTGCATGGGCAGAAAGAAACTGGGAAGATGTCAACTGAAATGACAAGGGAAGAATGGCTTGCCTATGGACTGGAGCATAAGTTTTGCGGTCCAGTTGTATGTGAAACACATGACGGCATGCCAATGACCGAGGACGAAGAGAGCGAGTTCATGGATGGCGGAGACCCATGTATTCCTGTCATTAGGCTCTACCAAGACGACCTTGACGCCATGCTCGTGGAGCAGAACCACTCCCCGTCGCAATGGCGCAAGACTTATCCAGCGTGAGATAATCGAATTGTGCGTGTCTTCTTTGGTGGTGCGGAAAAGGGTTCCTACAGGAACATGTTGGTCAATGCTGGCGTACAGCGTTTCGCCATCAACCTGACGCACTTCCCACTACCAAAGAGGAAAGCCCTAGACCTGCCAGCGATGTTCGCCAGCGGGGAAATCATTGTCTACACCTCGGAGAACGACGAGGACACGGCACGTTACGACATGTTCCTTCGGGACAATGCCGACAATCTGACCATGGTCATCGGACGTCCTGAATACGACGGAACGTGGCTCGGAGAGAAGTACGTCCCCATCTGGAACGACGACCAAGACCTTGAGCGCCTCGCCTTCCTCTGCCAGAAATACGGTAGAGCCGCCGTTAGCGACAAAGCCATTGATGCCAGAAATCAGAATCGCATCAATGGCATCGCCCAGAGATGGGGAGCCAAACTGGTGGGCATCACGTCCAAGACCGATCTAATCGAACGTATCCCATGGGATACCGTCGTCGTGGGCTCGTGGACGAGTGCCATTAGGTACGGAGAAACACAAGTCTGGGACGGGCATGGGCTCCGTCGCTACCCTGCCCAGCAAAAAGAAAGCGCCCGCAAGCGTCACCGAGCCGACATCATTCGCCTCGGGCTAAATCCAGATGAGATTGAGAACGACGAGGTCAGTGCAGTGGGATTGCTCGCTATTCGCTCATGGCAACAATGGGAGAGCCACACGTTTATGACTGATATGTACAAGGGCTATGACCCCACAACTGACGGCGACGAGCACGAGTTCTCACTCGATGCAGATGGTCAATTAGCAATTAATCAGGGTGAAACACCAAGTGGGGATTTAGCGGTTTCTGGGGGGTCAACTATTGGTATCAACGTGCCCGAGAAGCGGCACGAAAGCGAGCGCTTATTGCTACCAGTTATGGGCATTGAGCACATCACTTCGATGGGTACACAAGTTGAAAATGATCAAGGAGAATCAATAGAAATCGACCCTGAGGTCGTTCCAGTCATTCGCAACACAGGCGTACTTTTGCGTCAGTGCGATAATTGCTATTTGAGCACCCGATGCCCTGCATTCAAGGAACATTCAGAATGTGCCTTCAAGATGCCCGTAGAGATTCGAACCAAAGACCAGTTGCAAGCCGCCCTTCGAGCCATGGTCGAGATGCAAGTGAGCCGTGTCATGTTTGCTCGGTTCGCTGAGGAACTGGAAGGTCAGGGACTTGACCCCGTCCTGTCAGCCGAAATGGACAGGCTGTTCTCGCTCATTGAGCGTTTCAAGAACATTAATGACAGTCGTGACACTCTTCGCCTTGAGGTGGAAGCCAGAGCCTCGAGTGGCGTCCTCAGCCGTATTTTTGGAGCCCGTGCAGGAGACCAAGCCAGAGCACTGGAGGGTGGCGGGTTGAACGCTCAGCAGACCAACGCCCTTTACACCGAGATTTTGGATTTGTCGGAAGATAGTTGACAGTAGCAATAGTTGGACAGGTAATCTCTCTGTCCTCATGATTACTGACATCGGCATTGACCTTGACGGGGTCTGCTATCCATTCTCCAAAGCGTTCTATGAGTACGCATCAAACAGGATGGGGCGTGACGATCTCCCCGAGCCAACGACATGGGAGTTCTACAGAGAATGGGGCTTGTCATCGGAGGAATTTGAGCAGTGGATTATTGACGGAACCAAAGACGCCAACTTGTTCGCCCAGTATCCGCCCGAGCCATCGGTCAAAGAGATTGTCAACAAGTTCTCTGCCCAGAACTACCGAGTACACATCGTCACTAACCGACCAAAGGAAGCCGAAGAGCAAACTGCAGAATGGTTGGAACGTTGGGGAATCAAGTATGACACCCTCGTATTCACTCCCATGAAGACCGACATTGCTCACCACGTCCGCACCTATTACGGGGATAAGTACTGCCCCGAATACGAGATTGCGATGATTGAAGACAGCGTGGACAACTTCAAAGCCTTGGAAGAAATTGGAGTTCTTGCATTCCTCTACGATCAGCCTTGGAACCGTCACCACGCCACGAAGCGTCGTGTAGTTCTCATGTACAACTTTTTCGAGTTCGTTCTCAAGTACAACAGAAACATTGCCAAGAGGAAGGTAAACGCATGAACGCCCGCAGTGAAGTAGTCAAAGAAGCAGACAACCTTGTCAACGGCGACAGGAATGCTGATTACGGAGACCCCATCCAAGACTTTGCCACCACAGCCGAGTTCTGGGAAACGTATCTCCTCCGCATCATGGAACGACGAAAAGGTTTGATTCTCAAGCCACATGACGTCGCAGTCATGATGCAACTGCTGAAGATTTCACGCACTACGTGGAGCCCAGAGAAGAAAGATCACTGGGTTGACAATATTGGCTATGCCGCATGTGGATGGGATTGTGTCACCCGCCAAGACCTCTAACCATTTGTCATACGCAGATGCGCTTGGCAGGGAATGCTCGAGGTTGACTGCCGTCATCGCTGCATTGCCTTCGTTGCTTTGCTCGACGTCCCCGATAACCATCCGTGACTTTGAAGAGAAGTGCGGTATGTCAAAAATCGAAGTGCTTCTCGGTGGATGGGAAAAGGTCATCGACACCATAAACGAATCCATACGAGTTAAGAATGAGAACCTTCTCTTGACCAAGCAGTTTGATTCGTTGCGTGAAGCCATTTACAACGCCGTGGAGGGCGCATTGCGCCCGCTAAGGGACAACAGGGTCAACGATTTATTGTTTGACTCTGATACACCCGTCTGATACCGTGTTATCCATGACAACCAAACCAGCCGACCGCAAAGCGGAGGCACTTGTAACAACCATTGAGTCCCGACAGTTGTTGAAGAGGCAACTTGACGAACTCACCGAACAACTGGCAAAAGTGGACGAGGCAATCATTGCCGAGTTTCGTGAGCAAGGTCTGACGTCCTTGACCACGTCCCTCGGAAAGATCAACCTCATCCAATCCAACACCACCGTATGGAACGAGTCGGTGCTGGAGTCCACGTTGACCACTGCCCAGTGGAATCGCATCACTGAGCGCAAACTCAATAAACATCTGCTGGAGGCAGAACTCACCATTGGTCGCATCGACCCATCGCTCGTGGAGGGAGCGAAGTCACTTAAGCAGTCAAAGCCGTATCTCCGTTGAAATCGACTGGTGGAAACTGGAGGCACGACGCCCTTTGCAAAGAACGGCACATCGACCTCTGGTTTCCACCACTCGAAGCGGACAACCCCGAATCGTATTACTCAATTGCACGATTAGTTTGCCGACAATGTCCCGTATGGAGGAAGTGCTTAGAAAACGGGCGTGAAGAAAAGCACGGCATGTGGGGTGGACTCACACCGCAAGAACGCACGGTGCTCAATACGACAACCCCAAAGAAGAATGCCTTACGTCCACACGGTACGTGGGTGCGTTATCGACAAGGTTGCCGATGCCCAGAATGCTTTAAAGCGCACGCTCAGAAGATTGAAAAAACAAACATTGAGAAGATTCCTAAAATGATCGATGAATTGACCGACTTGGAAAAGTTAAAGTTTACGTTGATTCCGCCTAACGACCAGTAAACTAGAAGTAACGCTCCAAGACAGCACCGAAAGGTTTGGCTTGGGGCGTCTTGCTTTATCCGCCAACGTTAGGAGAGAAGTTGTTAGAGAAAGCGCTAGTCCCATTTGCAGTCATATACACACTCGTCTTTGGTTCGCTGTTTGCGGAGACGGTCAGCAAGGTAGAAACCACTACCACCGACGCTGTCATTACCCAAATTGAGCCAATCCCCGTGGAATCTACGACCACGACCAAACCAGCCCCAACGACGACTACCCTTCCGCAACCGCTGGTGCAGGACACGCCACGAAAGCGCATCCCATCCGACCTCACCATGCGCTGTCCGCAGTGGGAAGACAAATTCGCCCAGTACGGACTGCCCGTCAAAGTGTTCTCGTATATCGCATGGAGAGAGAGCCGTTGCCTCGTCAATGCCCACAACAAGACCCTGAACCGTGACAAGTCTCAGGACTACGGTCTCTTGCAAATCAACAGCACGTGGCGGACGGTCACAGCGAATGTTTGCGGGACATCAAAGGGAGACATGACTGTGCTGTTTGATATTGACTGCAATCTGGCGGTCGCTCGCTATCTGTACGACAACGGCGGACTCGGACATTGGAGCCCGTAGTTCGTTGACGTTGTACACGATCGACGTGTACGCTGTACGCCATGGAACACTACACATTGAAACCAGAAGAGATTTTAGGAACCAGCGAGGTTGCCAAGGCTCTGGGCGTCAGTAAACAACGCATCCACGCCCTGCGTAAAAACAAGAAGTTCCCAAAACCCGTGCTTGTTCTTGCCGCCACCCCAATTTGGGATGCACGTGAGATTAATGCCTTCCTCAGAGACTGGCGCCCGTGGAAACAAGCACAATGACCACCGACGACAAGAAGAAGAAAGCAACAAAGTATTCCTGCCCTAACTGCGACCAGTCCTTGGTTGTATACGTGGCTCTCAGCGAGCCACCGATGCACAGGTGTGGTGGGAGTTCCCGCAAGGAGAAGTGGCTACCACTTGAGGTGACCGAATGAGAATCGGAATCGCCAGCGGTGATTATCTCTCCGCCCATAAAGCCAAAGACGGCAAATCACATTGGGGAGGTTCTGGGTGGGCTCGCCTAGGTCAATATTTGGACAAGTTGGGAGACCACCTCGTCGTCTCAGGCACTCTGGCATGGAACCGCACCCATTTCTCGATCATCGACGATGTCAATGAAATGGTTGACGTTGACATCGTGGTGCTTCAGCGCCTCATGCATGGGAATCTCCCAGAACACATCAAACTGGCTCAAGCACAGGGGCAATACGTCATCAACGATTTGGACGATTGGTACTGGGGACTTGACCCGAGGAATGACGCCTTCTGGTCTTCACATCCAAAGCGCAATCCAAACGAGAACCGAAACCATTACAAGAAGGTGCTCGCACGCAGTGACCTCGTACTCGTTTCCACTAAGTATCTGCAGGAGCGCATCAGCGACTGGGTCAAGTGTCCGATCGTCGTGGCTCCCAACACTGTGGATGTCGAGCGCTTCACCCCAGTCGTGCACACCGACGACCAAACACCATTGGTGGGATGGGTCGGCGCCACGAGTCACCGTTCTGGAGACCTTGAGACGGTTGCCAGTCTCTTGGCTCCCATGATTCAACGTGGGGAGATTCGTTTTCAACACAGCGGGCACTATGCACATGCCACACCCGTGCACGAGATACTTAAAGTATCGCACCACCTCGTCAACACAAAGCCCGCCGTCGACGCAATCGACTACCCGTCGCTACTTGACATGCACGTGGGCATCGCTCCGTTGAGCGACACACCGTTCAATTACGCAAAGAGCGACATCAAACTTCTTGAGTATTCGGCGTCGGGCATCCCTTGGGTTGCCTCGGCACTGCCGTCATACGTATCATTGCAAAAGGATTGGGGTGCTGGACGAGTCGCAAAACGACCTAAAGATTGGATTCGTCATCTCAACGCTCTCAAGAGCCCGAGCGCTAGGGCTGAAGAAGGTGCATTGCTTAGGGAGAAAGTGTGGGCACGCCATATCGATACGGGTGCCCACACCCTCCGCTCGCTACTCGAGCAATTCTCGTAACTTCGCAAGCACTGAACGCTTGTGTTTGACGTTGTGCAGTGTCTCAATATCTACACCGCCCCAAATACCAAACTTGATGTGATTCTTCACTGCGAAGCGAAGACACCGCATCTGCACTGGGCATCCAACACAGATTAGTTTGGCTTCCTGCACCCGTTCGCTGAGGGCACGACCGTTGATTCCTCGGTACCTCTTGAACAGGAACTTGTCCGTCTGTCCCTTGCATTGAGCCTTCTCGTACCAGCCGTTGTCAACGAAGTGCAACGACGGTAGTTCGTACTGCTCCGCAAGGTCGGTGGGGGCTTCCGCCCCCACCTCAACCTCTTGGTCACTCATCAGGCGAACACCACGTCGTTGAGCACGTTGAGCACGTACTGGTCGAACTCGCTGGTCTTGCCAGTGAGTGCGTTGTACGCATTGCGCTCAACACGTGTGTCGTTCTTGCCCACCGAGTGGTGCTGGTAGGTGTTGAACGCATTCAGCACGCCGAGAGCGGTGCCCGTCCACGGTGCGACTCGTTCGTCGTGCAAGTACAGGGAGCGGATTTCCTCCTGCTTGTTCTTGGCACGGCTCACAGCCTGCGGACGTACGTCGATCGTCGTGCTGATTGGCACGATACGGTTGACGATTTCGTCCCACTGGGTGTTGGTGACAGTGATTGCCGAGAGTCGCTCAATCTCACCGACGACGTCGTCAGCGAGCGTGTGAACGATTCCCAGTGCGTCACGCACCGACTGGAGTTTGAAACCACTGTGCTTGCTGTGGCGGGTCGTGTGCTTTGCACCTCCTTCATTGAGCGCTGTGGTCAGCGTGTTGTCGCACACGACCGCAGTGCACACCGTGAGGAACGACGTGGCAAGCGAACCGTTGTGCGAGGTGGTCGCCAACAGGTGCGGACGGACTTGGAATCCGACCGACGTGTTGATGGTCTCTGGCAGTTCGATGCTTACCCACGCCACACCTCCGCTCTTCAGCAGTCCAGCAGAACCGATTCGTAGGTCTGAGTCGTCGATGATGTCAGCGACGGTGCCCAGCAACCACTGTTCATACTGGTGGATGGTGTAACCCTCTTTGAACATTCCGAGCACATCCCAGTTGTCGTTGCGCACGACAGCCTTACGGTCTGTTTGCTCGATGTACTTGTACCCCAGTTCCGAGCGCTCATCACCGATTCGAACGAACACTGGTGCTTCGACGGCGTTCCAGAAGAACAGCCGACGCTTCACGTCGTCGATCGGTATTGCTCCCTCGTAGTGGTTTGGTTCGGTGCCCTGCAGTGACGCTTTGTAGTGCCATGCATTGCCCCTCTCCTTGGTGAAGCCCACCAGAACGTTCTGGTTGAGCCATTGCATTGTCTCCCGTGACATGGATTGCCTCCTGTTGTTGGTTGTTATTTCGGGAATGTGGTGCGGTGTACCACGCCGACCAAACTATCGGACGGGTGGTACACCACACAACCTGATTACTGAATGTCTTCTCTGAACTCTTCGATTGCCCAGAGAAGCGTTACGCCCAATATCGGGAGCAGTAAAACACCTGCCCCGAGGCTGAGCGAGTCTTGCTCGATGCCTCCAGCGACCCCGAAGAGTCCGAGGAATGCCGCCCAACCGAGCGTGCCTTTGATGACACGCTTTGGTCGGCGGAGTCGATCGATGAAACGCTCCCATCGTGACGGTTGGTATTCAGCGATTGCCCTCATGAGACCGTCGTACAACTTTCGTTGTTGCTCTTCGGTCAGTCTGTCGACCATCTCGCTGACTTTGGGATTTACCTTTTTGGTTGTCACAGCGTTACCTCTTTCTTTGCATCTAGTCGTGACACTTCACGCCACCATTCGATTTCGAGTTGGATGTCCTCGTCCTCATTCTGGAGTCGTTGGTTGAGGTGGGTTGCCATGGCGCCCCACAGCCTGAATGTCACAACATCGCCATTGTCGATGTCGACACCAGTGCCGAGGGATTCGTCGCCGTTTACAACCACGGACGTCAGCACGATGATGCTGTAGTCGTTGGGTTCTCTTTCGGTGTACATCAGTACCACACCTCGCTCATCGAAGGAAGGTAGTAGTACTCCCCCTCGTTCCACCCGAAGATGTATCCGTCTTCAGCAACGTTGGCGTTCAACCACTCGGTTGCTTCCTCGGACAGCATGTGGTATCCCATGGTGTCTTTTCGGATGTCATCGTCCGTGGGGACTTTGCCATCCCATCCAAACGCCTGCGCTATTTCAAGCACACGTCGGATATTGAATATCCCCCACGTGCTGTCACACAGGCATCCCTCCAATGCCACCAGTTTGACCTTCCCCTCTTTCGTATCGAAGACAAGGTATGACTCTTGCTTTGCCATTGCTATTCCTCCTCTGTTTGGTTTGTTTTTTGCTGTCGCAAAGACTCCAGCCCATCGGCTGTCGTTTTCACGAGTTCTTTGATTCGGTCACGTTGGAAAATCCGCATGTTGCAGAGACCATCGATCGTCGAATCTGGTACGAGTTGCTTGTTTGGAAACGTTGCCCTCCAGTGCGAGTAAAACGTCTCTTTGTAGAGACGCTCCACGACATCAGTGAGCAGGGCGAGCATGTCATTGAGACCATGTTCGTCAAACTCAATGTGGTGCAGTTCTTTGAAGAACGACGTAGTGAACTTGCCGTCTGTGGTGTGACGTGCATTGGTGTTCACAAACAACTCGGAAACACACATGACTCCTACAAGGTTTTGTAAGAGAAGTGCCTCATCCTCGGTGTACTTCATTCTTGGTGCCATTTTCATGAGAGTGACTCCTCCAGTTGTT
>Ga0214917_10000271_pt1 | contig 66649 bp, 82 predicted proteins | sample LL_1208_BB_MetaG_FD_177983 | JGI IMG/M metagenome (GOLD analysis project Ga0214917, IMG submission 177983) | Freshwater microbial communities from Lake Lanier, Atlanta, Georgia, United States - LL_1208_BB | ecosystem: Environmental > Aquatic > Freshwater > Lake | place: USA: Georgia | collected... | reverse complement strand
ACTAAAAGTTGAGGGGACTCCTTACTTAAACTTATCGAATCATCGTTAAGCCACTGTCTTATCCAACGTTTTAACTTTCTCATTTTTGTTGTGTAGTATTTTGTTTTGCTTGGTATTCTGCCAGTTTGGCTTGGTATGCTGCTTCTGTTAGGTTGTGCCAGCCAATACAGTTGCCAGTTGGGCTACGGCCACATCCACAAGTTCCTTTGGGTTTATTGTCAGTCGACATAATCATGATCTCCTTCATTAGTAAAATAATTTGTCAATCGTTAAATTCTATTTTTTAAATAATTAATTAATTCTAAGTTTGCTAACGGTCCTAGATGATTGGGATGAACATCCCCATCGTCACGTTTCCACCAAGTATCCTCAGGTTTATATCCTTTATAATATTTTGAAGCGATTTCAATTAGGCTAAATTCTTTACATAGATGTCCTGTTGTAGGATAAAAAATTTGTTTAACTTGTTCTTTCAATCTTTTATCAACGACTAATTCAAAACTATAAAAATGGAATATGTTACTTTTTACATTTGATAAAATGCTATCAACAGCTTTGACACTCATATTGTATACATTTAATCTTTCGAAGACATTATATATATATTCGTAATAATACTTAGTAGCAATATATAAATCTGCTTCTTTCACTGGATCATAATGATTATACATATGTAAAGGTTTTTTGAATTTATCCATTACTCTTCTGAAACAACTCCATACTATTATAACTAAATCATCATCGTAAAAAGTATCTTTAGATAGAAAGTTAGATATTTGCCAAAAAACATCCGAAGGTCCAGTACCACTTTGCCCCACATGACCAACAGGTAAATTAAGCATGTCAGAAAAATCGTCGATCCAACTTGTATTAGTTCCCCATGTTTCATTAGCCCAAATTTCGTAAGATTTGTCATTGAACCTATATTTTTTGCTATCCTGTACAAAACTATCTCCAAAACATAGTAACCTATTATATTTTTTTATCAATGAGTCATATCCAAAATTATCTGTCATCATAATCAAATTCTCCTTCATTAGTAAAATAATTTGCTAATATATTTAACTTATCCTCATATTCTGACATATGAGCGATTTCTTTTTCTATAGCCGCCATAATATCTGTGTGTTCATGGATGGCTCTAGGATTTTCTAGCATAATTTCAATATTCATACGATGTCTATTGATTTGGCTTTGGAAATGTTTTTCCAGTGTGTCTAATATTTGTTTTTTCATCTTGGGGCAAAGTCCTGTTGAAGTTTAATATTATCAAAAAATTCTTTCTTTGTACTAGCACAGGTATTGAAAGCACCTTTTAGTACAGTGGTTTGTGTAAGACTGCTATGTGCCATAATGCCTCTATTCTCACAGCATCCATGTGTGGCCTGTACATAAACACCTACATGTTCGCTACCTGTTGCTAGTTGGATTTCCCTAGCAATAAGATTACAAAGTTCCTCCTGGAGAGTTCCACGTCTGGCACACCATTGTGCGATTCGTGTGTACTTTGATAGTCCAATAAGTTTTTGAGCGGCAATAATGCCAATATAAGCAACACCATTAACGGGCTGGTGATGATGACTACACATACTACGCAATTCACTACGAACGACCAACATACCCTCATATCTTTCCTCCGTATTATTAGGAAACGCTGTGGCATCTGGTCTAGGCTCATAGCGCCCACTCATGATCTCATATACATACATTTTAGCCAATCTACGAGCAGTATTATGACTATTTGGATCATTCTGTCTATCAATGATCAAACTATCCAATACACCCTCAAATTTGCCTGTTAATTCTTCAACTAAAAGTTCACGTTCGGTGTTATCAATATATTCACTAATATTATCACCAGCAAAGAATCTGCCACCACCCTTTTTAATACGATCACGAATGACCTTACTCAGAGGAGTTCCATAAGGATCCGTAAATACAGCACCCTCATATCCAGGATGATATGGTGCTTCTTCTACAAGTTTTTTATTCATTAAAATATCCATTATATTATTTTCTCCGCTACCACTGTAAAACTATGATTTAAATCTTTTTGTCCATGTAGTATATTAACATATTTTCTGTCCTGTAAATAGTCGTAAATATGCTCAAAAGTTAGGATATGAACGTGTTTAGGATTATTCCAAGGACGCCAATATTGTTGGTCATAGTGAGGTAGATATAAAAATAGTATGCCATTCTTTTTTAATCTAGTGGTCCAATGATCTAGAGCAGTGACCCAATTAGGCAAGTGTTCTAAACAATGACTACTAAAAATATAATCTACTTGACGATCTGGTAAATTATAAGCATCATACCCATCTTCATATTTTAGATCAATTCCTTGGGCACCAGGAAGGCACCATTCTGGACGGCCACATCCAATATCAAACCCATCACCTTTACAGAAGCGTTGGGCAAAAGACCAACAAAATTGACTGCTAAATCCTTCAGCTTGAAACTTAGGATAACGCCAAGGGCCAAAATTAATAAATTCTATACTCACCAGTTAACACTTTCTACAATAGGATCTATGTTTTTATTTTTATAATTTCCCCGTTCAGGGATAACATGTCTTATTCCACCACTTGGGTCCTTCATATCACCCGTACGACGTGGGATCATATGTACGTGAGGATACATCACCGTTTGACCAGCAGCAGTCCCACAGTTTTGGCCAATGTTAAATCCGTCCCAGTGTTCGTTGTCGATACCATCGTAGCCCCATTGATATGCTGCTTGGAAGCAGGCATATAGGCATTCCGTTGTTTGATAGGTAGGCACAAATAACAAATGCCCCGGGGTAACTGGATATGCGTCTTTAAAGATCCAGAAGTGTTTAGTTCTAAACTCGATTTCTGTCCATGGAACAGTTTTTTCATCTAATGCCCTTTCTAAGTCATTCATGTTAGATCCTTAAACATCTTTTTACGATTTTCTATACCCAAATGATTATCATAAATGGATTTGGCAGTTACCATCATACAACTGGCCATCATTAATAAATCATTAACATTATCGCACATCATGATAGTTTTGTCAATAGGTTCAAACAATTCTTTCATCCGTTTTAAATCTTCGTCTCTATTCATTTTTTTAGTTCTTCCCACATACGGCGTTTGCTTAATTCTTTAATATACTCTTCAAATAATCGTTTAAGTTTAGGACATTTCTTTTCTAATTCTATATCACGTTCTGGAATCTGTAATACTTGTTCTATAGTTTGTAATCTTTCTTCCAAGTCTCTACCATTATGTATGATCTTACCCTTGACTTCTAAGGATGAAGAATCATTATTGAATGTGACATTTGGACTGATAGTATAGCCATTATCGTTACTGACCCATCCTGCTGAACCATTAGTGATTTTAAGTATTTGATTTGCGGAGTTGAAAGTATTGCTCATTTGGTATCCATTTATTATCTACTAAAAATCCCCATTCCTTACGCTGTGGACCGGGCATAAACATAGTCCAACATTCTACATCTTGTTTTAATTCTATACGATGAAAACTATGAGAATGATTATAGCGGAAATGACCAGGTCCTCTCCAATGCTTATTTTCTCCGACCTTCTTTTCATTAGAATCGAATATAGGAACGTATTCATAGTAACCACCACGAAGTATCAATGTAAAATAAGGCCAAGGGTGATCGTGTACATCGTCTGGATCACTCTTGAGAAACTTATGTACAAAAATGTTGAAAGGAAACCGCTTACGATCTTTTAGGAACACATAATAACGCACAAGATATGGTTCCTCACTTTGTCTGTCTAGTATAATACGCTTACGATCTAAACGGACCATAAGTTCGTTTAATTTATCTTTTAGGCGTTGGATTATCATAATCATCTTTAACTAGGTTATAAACAGTTTCAAGTTGAGTTAGGGCCTTATCAAGACTGGGATATTGCTTACGCATATTTTGTATTTTAAACCATTCTGGCCAGTTATCCTTAAAGGCAACAGGGTTCCAAGGTTGTATGGTAACCCAATTACTAGGATCAATAGTGCCAATCTGTCCTGTAGTTAATGTAGCAATTTGATCAGTGCCAAGAGTAGGCCATATATAGTTACTGGTAGTACCACCAGTTCCAGTCAATGTAATAGTATCTGAACCAGAACTATTCATAGTAATATAACTATTAAGATCAATAGTTTTTATATCATCTAAAGTGATTGTGAAACTATTATCTTGTGTAGTATCAGTTGAGGTTATCGTAAAGTCCTTGGGCTGTGAAGAATCGTTCACTGAGGCTCTCCTTTTGTTGTTGTATGAGTTTTAGCCGCGTATCATAATTATACATATGTTGTATTATGGTATAACAAAGTTTATGTCTATGTACAGTGTATCTTTCCCAATCTTCAGTCATTTCAGTAGCATATTTGAATACGTCAAAATACATTTCTTTATAACTTAGTCGATCTGGTACCATGGGAATAGCATCAAGTACGCAGCCTTCATAACAACTAATACCTAATGTTTCCTGTAGATTTGCTGAAAATACTATTTTAGCCTGGGCCAATAGTTTATGATATTCTTGTTTGGTTAAGTTTTGTTCTTGGCAAACAACAAATTCATATTGAGGCAAGTGTGTGGCCAAGTCTTTAAAAATATCAACTTGTTTTTCTGGTGCTATACGATGTGGGAATAGGATTAGGTCACGCTTTGGTGTACCTTTATATGGAGCCAATATAGCGTCCATATATTCCATGGGCCAACCACATCTTGTGATTTTAGGATACTTGCCTGCCAACACATCGTGGATATCTTCTTCAAACCATGGATTTTCTGTTTCCATGCCATCGTTAAGAAGATTACGCATAAACATTTCAATATGAAAGTTTGTGGCAAAGTAGTTATGGTCCACAGCGTGGAAGAAACTCTTCTCAGCGTGTCTTACCCAAGCAGCATCTCCAATAAGCCTGCCCAAAAAGTCCTGCGGATCATAACTACCGGCGTGCCAAAGTGCGTGAATTTTTACAGGAATCTGTAATAGTTCACTCATATATTTGAGGTTTATGATCCCCGGATGCCAAGCATCAGTAAAAATAAAATGGTCGCCAGATGAGATGCGTCCCTCGCAAAATAATCTACTGACCTGTTCAACCTGTCTAGACTTATAGATATTAGTACCACCAAAGTTAAGAAAGGCACCAGGAGTAGTGGCTCGAGGAATATCTTCCGGACCAGAAATAACTTCAACTTCATGTCCTAGATTCCTTAGTTTTTCAGGAAGTGACCATTTCCACTCGACGGTATATCGAGTGGAAACACTTTCCAAATCAATGAGAAAGATTCGGCTCATTACGCTTTTTTCCACTACGCACGTAGTTGGTTTGGCGACGAGGCTTCTTACTGTTTAAGTAAGCACTATAAACTTGGCTGCTCTTACGATACAGATCGGCTTCATTAAAAGGCGCCATTTCCCAACGACACCAATCATGATATGCCTCAAGATCGTCAAAGATTTTTGATACCTCTGGCTTCATTGTTAGGTATTTGTTAAGCCAACTTGCTGCCATTTTATATATTCCCTTAAAAGATTAAAATTTAATAAAACAACCATTTTCTCCATCTTCACTTACTTCGATCCAAATCTCTCGATTAGGATACCTATCCGTGATCACAGCGTGGAGATCTTCTGCGATCATTTCACAGGATTTGAAATTCAATTCAAGTGTGCCTTGATATAACTTTTCCAACCAACGCTTGAATTGGATAAACTCAATGTCTCTATCATCATGGAATACTTCAATATATACTTGGAAATGGAAGATATGACGATGAGGAGTAGCCAAAAAACTGACATCATATTCGTCGCCAGTCTTAAGTTTAGGATCGGTTGCGGCTGCTGGGTAACAGTGGATACCTTCTTTACGAAAGGTTACCCAGATCATTTTTTTAGGTCTGACATCTTGCTTAATAATCATGATTGTTTTACTCAAAAAGTCTATTGAAAGGTTTGCTATTTCCGGACATGGTAAATAGTTTTTTTATTGCACTATTAGATATTCTAAATTTATAACTATCCGTATCGTGTATTTGTTCAAAATAGCCATATCCTTTAGTTGATATTTTTTCCTTGTTTATAAGTTGCTGTTTAGAGTAGTCATAAGACTCTTTTATTTTATCTTGGATATAAGGATCAGTTAGATCATATGTTTCTGTCTTTTTAACAGTTTTATTATCGTGAGTAACGATAAGAACTGTTTGTATTTTTTGATATATAGGTGAATTTTTATAATCTGTATTTTTAATATCTTCGACATTCATACTACCTATAGTAAAGGAAGCCTTTGAAGTTTCTAGTCGAGATTTAACTTCTGTATTATAGTCAATAAGATCGACAGGGCCAGCAGTATCAACACGAAACCCCTCTTTAGCTAAAAGAGTTTCTATGTGTCTACCAGCTGCTCCGTTATCAACAGTCATATCTGGTACATGCTCGTCAACAATATTAGTTTTAATCTTGGTTACTTTGACTTTTCTCATTTTAGTCCTTGGATAAGTAGGTCGATTTCAGTTTCGGTTAAAAATAAGTTGTAGGTACTAACATTAGTGACCTTGCCTTCTTTTAGTGTTTCCTGTGCGAATTCAATAGTATATAGAGTTTTAGGATTGTCACACTGTTTTTTGGTAACTCTAATTCTGTAGTCTACTATATTTTTAATAATGAATTCTTTCATAATGGGATATCTCCTTCATATTCACGCCAATCAGTGTAGTTACTGCGACGTTTTAGGTTGTGTAAGTAATGACACCATACACCAGGGTTGCTATGACCCCAAGTAGTGTCGTCGATTTTTAGTACAGCATTATAGTTATAAAGACTAATATAGGGAAGTTTTACACTGATCACAGGAATAAAGTTATTACTTTCGCACCAACCTTGTTCGTGTATAGAATCAGCGTATTTTGAATCAAAGTCTAAGGTGACCCAATAGCCTAAGTCCAATAAACTCATGATCATTTCGTCCCAATCCTGCCAATCACCATAAGTTTCTGGACGGAAACTTTGACTTGTGCCAAGATAGATATGTTTTAGGTTGTATACCTTACTCACAATCAGATCAACAGGTTTAACACCAACTACGAACAATGTGCGTTCGCCCTTCATTGGGGTATGTTCCACTTCAGTGCCAATAAAGTAATCTACATCTTGCCTACCTTCTGTGTCTATTGCCATACAATATAACCTCTGCTATAGTTTTCTGGTCTATTCAATGAATCTGCAAATGCTTGTTGCCACTCTGTGTCTCTATTATACGCACGAGTCCAGAACTTGTCAACATCTAAACTACCTTCGTCTATCCATTTAGCAGCATATTCCATAGAATTATGAAATGTTGGACTACGTGGGCTTGGACGCACAGTCATTACACTGCGCCAAAGTAAATCCTCTTCTTGTTTTTTACTCGCTGCTTTGGCCACACAGTTAACTAATATGCCATTATTGGCAATAGGATATAAGTCATCACCCTTAAGATCAATGATTACGTCATATTCCCCTTCGTAGGTACTTTTTAGATCTCTGCCAAATAGTTCTTGGTTATGATAGCCCAATACCGTTATGTCAAAGTTAAAGTTATTGATTTTTAGTGTACGATATGCCACACTGGCTAAAAAACCAGAGCCATTAAGTAGTAGCCTTCCACCATCTTTACGTTTGAGGCAGTAGTAGAATTGATTAACAGCGTTGATACCACAAGCTACTGGTTCAAGTATATAGCGGGGATGGGCCTCTGGGACCTTAACATATTCTCTTGCTCGTACGTTGTAGAAATCGGCGTAAGCAGGTTCGCCACGAGTAGCAACAATATCACCAATCTGAACATCATATACCATTTTTCCTACTTCAATAACTTCGCCTAAGCCTTCGTGTCCCTGCATATTAGCGGGTAACGGCCCAAACTCACCTATCATCATATCAACATCACTACGACAAACACCAGTCATAATGTTTTTGACACGAATTTCATTACTTTTCATTTCAGGTATTACATAAGAACTTTCATAAAAAGTTCCATCTCCCAAGGTCATCAATAATCTATTCATAGTTTTTCCACCTTTGTGTGTATCCAACTGTCCTGATGGAACTGATCGTCCCAAAATTCTTGGTCGTCTATTTTTTGTATAGCAGTTTCGATCATACGCTTGTAGGCACTCTCTGGACATAGCCCTAATGGTTTAACGTATTTGTGCCCAGTGTATAATTCAAACTCTACTCCGATATTATCTTCTTGTAGACTACGCCAATCTGCTGTAATAGTCCACATAGTTTCTCTGCCTAAAAATCCCAACCTACAATAGTCATCCACGTTATATGTGCCTTTTGGATTTACAGTACCATAATCTGTTGCTGTAAGATCAGCTAATGTCCAATTCTGTTTGACCATTTTACGTGTACGATCTGCTTGGTCATACCAAGGATCCATAGCCATCCAAAGGCTCAGTAAATGTGGAACTAGGTCACGACTAACTCCGCCAAATGCTAGTTCTTTATTAGTGAACCAACTACCAGGATTAGGCACACGATCACGATTGATCCAGTTAAGATTAACAATAACACTGGCATTGGCCAAATCCTTAAACTCTTGAATATCATCTCTGTATTGATTATTCTTAACCATCATTATTCTAGTATTAGGATGGCCTTCAACCAGCAGGTCCCAAGCACTGGCAGTGGCTAGACCAGGTTTTTCAATAAAGAGAATACGTGCCTTATCCTCTACTTCTAGTGCTATGGTGCCGTGTGTATAGTTTGGAGTACAAATATGTACGGTATCAAACTTATCTACTTGTTCTAATGCTTGCGGAAGTAGGGTGTAGTCAGCCAATCTTTTAGGATCCTGATCCACAGTGATAACATCGTGACCTAATTCTTGTAGGACATCCTTATAAAGTTGTCCTATACCCAAGCCAATAACTAGACTAGTTTTGTTCATTTTTGCTTAGTTCGTATTTTTTAAACATTCGTGTCACAGGTTCCATTTCTTTAGCAAACTCTTCAGGTATTCTTTCACATATCAAGTCCAAATGATAATCGCTTGGAAAGTGTCTAAGCAAATTAAGAGCCTCCTTTCTAACTGCTCGTGGAACTCTAGGACTTAACCTAGGGCTACATAATTGAACAAGAAAGTATTTGGTTGCTATTAGGCTACGATATCTTTCATCAGGCAGTGTCATCTTCAGTTTCCAATTCAAGTTCTTCTAAACGATCAATTTGGGTGTCTGTAAATTCTTCCTCATCTAATTCTACACTATCTTCCTCTATGATGTCAAACAGTTCCTCAAATTTAGAGAAAGCATTTGTTGCATTTTTACCACTTGCACCTCTTGTACCTATAATTTGTTTAAAGAAACTATCATGATCTTCAAGTATATCTAATGCAACTCCTTTGTTAGTGCTGGCAAAAATAGCATTTACAATATCTCTAAAATAAACTCTTTTAAAATTTTCTGCTACTAGCATTTTTGGACAGTTACCTAAATCGTATTGACGATTAGCTTCTTGTACAGCACTAATATGATGCCAAATATTATGTGCCATCATAATACCATAGCTAAAACTGTCCCAGCTGGTCTTATTGCTTTTGCCAAACTTGTTTAAGTCACCTGGACCATATACACAAATATCGTTAGTTTTGATTTGATCCATTACAGGGCTATTTTCAAACAAAGGTAATTTTCCATCTGCTACCACCGCATCACGATATAGTCTTGTGTCATGTTTATATTTCTTATCATCTAACCCAGCACTCATCCTATAGGTCCATTTGCTACGATCTATAGTCTCAGTTTGATAATATATTTGTCCATTTGCTGTAGCTAAGAATGGACTAGCACAGTCAAAACTTATGGTGAAATTTGGATTATGATATTTACGAACTGCACGTTGTATATCAGTCATAAGTATGGCCCATTCTAATTTACTTGTGCCTAAAAAGTGCATCCAGTCGTGTAAGCCTGGTTCTAATAAATTATCAAATCTTAGTTCTACTAGTCTACGCAGTACAAGACTAATGTCACACATATTTTGTCCACCCATACCCCATCCATTAAAATGTTCGTTAGGGTATTGTTTGGGATCACTGTACTTTTTCATTTGATTATACCAAAGATCAGCTTGGGTATGATTTTCACCTTGTAGTACGTTAAGAAATTTACAGTTACCGTTACGATTACGTATAAAGTATTCGTTGTTAATATGTGTACCTGCTACTGCTTCTGAAAAATTCCTAATGCCAGTTTTTTGAGCATTCTCTTTAATACGTCCTACCCAACTAGGAATATCAAGAATCATGCCATAGTCCATCAATGTGTCCATCCATTCCAGAACCTGTTTGCGTTTTTTACTGGCCTTAGGACAGTTAGGGTCTTTCCAGTCACCTTCCCAGCGACCTTTACCAATCTGGAATCCGCCGCTATCGCCAAGTACAAAGCTATTTGAGCGATTACGATTTCTAAACATATCCTCTTTCCAGCAGGGTTTGCTTAGATCAAGACTAGCATGTCCAGCACTATACAAGCACCATTCATAGTAAAATTGACCTTTTACTGGATCAAGAAAGTTCAAACTTTCCATACCATTAGTAAAACTAGGAGGAATCCTTGCGGGATCTACATAGTTTATATAACGCTGTTTGCCTATAAAGGTAGCATAAAAGGTGCTGGTCGCTGGCAAAAACTTAGCGTAGTCTAGTTGGGTATTAGAAAGGTTTCGATTCATTTGTTTTCTTCTTTTAGGTAATCTATGTGCTGCATACAGAGTAAAAGTCTAATCTGTGTAGGATCAATAGCACTATTTTTATCTATACTCAAATGAACCAAAACATTACTATTATGTAAATCTCCAAGTATATTATTTAGATTTTGTATAGTAGACTTTAGGTCTTGTACTTTACTTTGTATTTCTGGGTTCATTTTGTTTGTGCTGGTAGGATATATTGGTATTCTGCAATACCGCTATCTACAACAATCATCATAGCACCTTGGTCACTGATCTTCATAGTCATGTCACCGTTTAGGTTTAGGATGCTTAATACTTGCTGTATTGGCCAAGTCCATTCCTGTTTTAATTTTCCTTCTACTTGTGGTTGAAAGATAAACTCACCTGCGTGTGTACTTGCATCTCCAAAACTAAACATCAAATTCTTATTTTCTACTTTGACTTTGAAAAAACTTACTTCATTATGAACTTGCGCCTGCAATTTAAGTCTTTGAGTGCTGCTAATGCTAGGAGTAAATTCTATGTTCCAACTTGAGCCTTTAAACTTAACACTTTTAAGTTTTTCATTAATAAGTTGTGTGCTCATAAATCTAAAATCATTGACAAAGTCCTTGTCCTCATTTTCAAATCTTAGACCTGTAGGGATTTCCTCCCCATTACGATTGTTGACTACTACATCAATAGTAGCGTTTTCTTTATATTCTGGACTTTTTAGTAATAGGTTAAGTTTGTCTAAATCTGGCATACCAAATGTACCCACGAATGAATCTACTGGGTTGTGTGTTTTAGCACTAAGGATAACACTACGATCTTCTGCCATACTTTCAATTACTGAGCAATCATCTTCATTAGTAATTTTTACTAATGGTAGGAACCCTAAGCTGTGTGTATGTGCTACAATGTCTGTTAATATATCTTTAATCATCTAAATCTCCTTTATATATTTTATTTAGAAAAAAGTTTTTTGTCAAGCTTCAAATTCAAATAATTTATTAAATGTATTTGATTCTTGTGTGTTTATTATGCTCCATTTCAATACACCAATAAGATTTTCTAGTTTATTATCTATAATAGTGTCTTCCATGGCAGCATGATCAAAGGGCAAGTCTTTAAACCATTGTGGTAACCTTAACTCATCTACTGGGTATGCTACACTAGTATAGCCTAATGGGTTAGGCTTTAATTTGCATACGACCACCTTCATACCATCAACAATACCCATTGAGTATTTGTCACCGTGCATACGTTTAAGAGTATTCCAATTAATACTAGCTCTTACATGTCCTGGCATATTAGCTTTGCCTTGTTTACGTTCTTTTTCTTCATAGTCAGTGATGTTATTAGCACGACGAGGACTACCTTTTTCCCAACCTGGTCTAGACTTAAAATTAATTCTAAAATCACTTATATAGTCTAATACAGTTTTTTCATCATTGCCAGTCAAGACCATCTCTAATACTTGACTTAAAAAGTCCTGTATAAATTCTGGAGTATCACTGCGCTTTAGATCCAAGCCCATGGCCTTAATTTTGCCAGGTTTATCTTCTATATCTTGACGTTTACCTTCTTTATCATAGTACAGGACGCTATAACGCTTTTTGGTAATAAACAATCCCTTACTGGCTACAAGTTCACGTCCTGCTTTAATCACTGCACCTCTGCTTTTAGGACAATGAAAAGCCTGTGTCATAAAGTCTGGGAATGATTTGTTTACTTCTTCTGCTACTCCATCATATAATTGTATGATAGTTTCCTTAGTCCAAGGAATAGTGCCTTTATCTATTTCTTTCTTCAATGTACGATGAGCACTAAAATAGGCACTATCAGTATCACCATAAATTATGCTACGACCAACGTGATCATAATCTCCTGTGATTACTTCGTTTATCTTAGCAGCCATGTGCTTGGTAATTTGCCTACCACTAAGAGTAGTACTTTGTCCAATGCGTTTATCAAAAAACCTACAGCCAGGATTAAGAATAGCACCATAAAGACTGTTGAGGTTAATTTTCTTAACCAACTGTCGTTTGTCCCAGTATTCCTCTTCAATTTTATTTCCAGCATTAATAGCATCCTTTAATTTAGCCTGCATCTCTTTACGTTCTTTATACCAACGTTCTAACAAGCCTGGAATAACACCTTCTTTCTCATAGGTAAAGATTGTACCATTAGCACTTAACATCCATGATTGATTACTATCAAAGATTAGTTTATATGCTTCAGCGGCACTTACTATATCATGTCCGCCTTCTTCCCAGTCGATAGTTATTTCCGTGCCAATTTCCTTATTCATTACTGCTTCGTATTCCATACTGCCAAAGCGTCCCTCCCAGCTACCTGCAAAACTTTTGCCCTTGGCCATTTGTTCTTGCATATATGTATCAGTCATTGTTTGACGTAATTGACCAACAATAGTTTCTGGACCCATGTTTAAAGCACGAATAGCACTGGGATATAGACTGTTAATATCCACGCTGCCTATCCAATCATGTAATCCTTCTTTGGGATGAGCAACATAAGCACCTGCGGCACTGCCATCATCACGCTCAGCCTTTTTAGTACGATTAGGAACTACCAGTCCTCTACGATGTGCCTCATTGATAATAGCCTGTTCTGTGACTGCTACAGCACCCATTGTAGTCTGTAGTAGTACAGTATTTTCATGTGCCAGTGTATTAGCCAGATCAATAAATCTTAACTTACGATCTAGTTTATCTAACAAGGCCACGTCCTGTCTATTATATTCAATGAACGTGGCAAAGTCATTGTTGTACAGTTGGTCTAATGTACCTTCATAGACTGTTTTACGTTCGCCGATTTCCATTTCGCCGATAGCGTCCAACCTGTAGGTGTGCCTTTCTTCATAGGTGTACCTACGGTATAGTTCGAGGCTGTCGAGGTGTACTCGTCCCACCAAGTCATAGGTCGTGGCTGCTTTGCCAAATTTTTCATATTCCCTCCTTTTAGGATAGTGGTTCCAAAGACAAAATCTGCGTGTATCATCTTTACTCAATGCTTTAGTCACACGATTCACAGTGTAGGGAATATCATAGCCCTCACTGTTCCAACCTGTAATAACATCAGCATCTTCAATCAAATGTAAGAAAGTGTCCAGCATTTCTGCTTCACTTTCAAAAAGTTGTGTGTTAGGAAACTTAGCTACAAGTTCTTCTGCCTCACTTAGGCTCAATGTTTTAGGCGGTACTGCCAATGTGACCAGTGTGTTTAGCCATTGTAAATGTACGCTAATAGCAGTGATTGGCATAAAGGCGTCATCTGGTGATGCATATCCACGTTCTGGGTCAAAGTCTACTTCAATGTCAAAAAATACTACATTGAGTTTTGGGGCTTCATCATTTAAGTAGTGTTCACTCAAGCAAACAAAGATTTGATTAATATCAGCTTCGTAGATACGTTTGTTTGAATTTATTTTTAGTTCTTTATGGAAATCCTTTTGTGTTTTACAAATTGTTCTACTTACTGGTGTTCCATATATACTGGTATATTTTCCCTTGGCATCGTCGTAGTAAAATACAAACTTAGCTGGGTATTCTTTAAAAACACGTTGACCCTTGCGGTCACGTTCCACAACCTTGACAATATCATTGTCTCGGTCGAAATAAGCATCGACATACATAATAATCTCCTATGTGATTTTAGGCTCACAAATACCAAACTTGCGACTTATGGCTCGCCAACCTTACCAATATACTTTAATTATGCCTACAACATAGATTAAAGTAATAACTACCTGCATGGCTATCAAACTCCATTTACGCCATATCCAACCTAATATTACCCATCCTAAGTTTCCAAAAAATAATACCCAAAGATTTAAAGGAAAAATATTGAAACTGGTTAATGCTACACCTGCTAGCAATACTATTGAACATAGCCATTCAAACGCAGTAAGCATCAAATTTTTTTGGTAATATCCAAAATAGCTTCAACCTCTTTCCAATCATTATCATAGTTGCTCCAATCACCCTTATGAGCGATTTTGATAGCACGATTAATAATGCTGGTCTTTATATTTAGTTCCTCGGCCACTGCTCTTACTGTATCTTTCAAACCCTCTTGTAGGTCTTGGATTTCACGTAGTACAGTACTGCCTTCGTTAATAAGTTTTTCTAGTTTAGCCTTTTCTTCAGGCCCGTAAATTCTTGTTGACATAACAGCTCCTTGACCTGTTTATTATATATTTTATTTAGGCCTAGAGCAAGTATTTAGGTTATCAAAGATTAATAGGAATATTATTTCTAATCAGTTGAGCTCGAACTTGGGCTACTTTATCACCCAATAATTTTGATTCTGCTGGAGTAAATCCATTATTTGGATCTTTTAGTTTGGCCTGTATTTGATCCACCATATCAACTACTTTACGTCCACCTCGACCTGCTCGTCTAGCATCGGCTGCTGAACCTAAAGCAGATCCTGCCACGGCTGCACCAATACCTCCTGCTGCCCCAGCCCAACTTGTAGCAAATGCTAAGGGTATACTCAAGCCATAGGCTAAAGCACTTAATGTGCCTAATGCTGCTGAACCTAGATCACCCTCTTCAAAGTCTTTTTCTATTTGACTCATCTGTCCTCCAGCACCCCATAGACCAACTCCAGCCCCTATCAAAGGCACTGCTTTTTTAGCAAAATTACCAGCAGTCTTAAGTCCACCTAATGCTTTTTGTCCAAAGCTTTGTCCTGCTGCTGCTGGTGTCGATGCTACTGATCCACCGATCCAAGAATTATTTGTATACTCGTCTATATTTTGATCGGCTTTTTCAACTATTGATTTGTACTGTTTTATTTGTTCAGTTGGGTCGTTTCTTTGGCTCTCTTTTAATTGTGCTTGTTTCACTAGTTGATCTAATAGATCAGCCATAGCCTTTACTTCAGGTCTTACAGCATTAGGATCTTTTGGCTTAGTATCTTCTGGTTTTGGAGCTAAATCACCGTCAGTATTTGTTTCTGGTGCTGGTGGATTTGTTCGTTGACCACCTTTTATTGCCTTACCTGATCCTGGAGGAGCATCAGGCATCTTAGCTGCTTCTGGATGTTTAGCAGCGATTTCTGGAAACTGAGCCATAGCAGCTCTAGTATATTTGCCCATTAACCCATCTACACCATCATTTTCAAATGGACCAAGATCAGCACCTGCTGCCTTGAGATCTTGTTGTAGTGCTGCTACTTTTGGATCACCTGGTGTAGGTTTATCAATAGCGTTATCTACTTTATGTACATCTGCTTGAGTGGCAGTTGTAGGTTGTTGTTTATATTGTTGAGCATAAGGACTATCTGGAGGTACTATACCAGGAGTTTGTCTTGGAGCAGCATTGCCAGTTGATAGTTGTTGTGCTGCGGCCATTAATCTTATTTCGGTTTCTTTATATAGATTAGTAGGAACAGGTTTACCATTTATTTCTACAGGCACACCACCACGACTTTTTACTTTAATATTATTTGGATCCATGCCCATTTGTTGGGCTAGTTCTCTGGCTCTTTGTTTAGATTGTTGCTCATTAGGTACTGGTATAGTTTCCTCTTCAACTAATCTAATATATTGTCGTAAAATACTCACAGTATATTTATTAAAATTTGACAACTGATAAGAGCTATTGTATAATACAAATATTACAAACTAACTCATTTGAATTATGAAAAAGTTTATTTTTATCAGTTTATTTGTTTGTCAAACTGCTTACGCAGATTGGCAGAATCCAAAATTTCGTTGGGATTCAAAAAACAATTTTACCAATAAAACTACTGTTACTATCAGACATGTGGATAACCCTCAGGCTGTTTGTGAAGTAGAAAGTAGAAAACTTGGTAATGGTGGGTTTGGTGGATTACCTATGGAGGCCTGTAGTTTTTGGGAGGGCAATCGTTGTACAATAATATTGCCCAAGAAATTCACTATAGATCATCTAGGTCATGAAATGTTGCATTGTATTCAAGGCAACTATCACAATTAGAATTTAATACCACGAATCATATTTAGGATTCTATCATCTTCTGAAATAGCTTCTGTAGCCTGTCCTGCTGCTATTGCTGCTGCTGCTGGATTAAGTGCTTTTGGAGAGCCGTCAGCATTGTGAGTCTTTCCATAGTCATAATCCCATTGTTCTGGCTTAGCAGCGGGTCTAGGTTTAACTTTTGTTTTAGAATACCCTTGTCCCTTAGGAGGTCTGCTCATATTAACACCTACTGTGGCATTATCTATAGATCTTACGGATGCTTGTGTAGCAGTTGGTGCAGGCATTGCCCCTTGACCCGATCCAGTTGCTTTATCTTTTACCATTTGGAAGCCTTGCGGAGGTTTGTACCCCTGTTTCAACAACGCATCTAAAGTATTTTTGCCTATAAATGCATCAGGTGTTAGTTTGTTAGCCCGTTGAAATGCCCTGATCTCATCAGGACTTGTAGGCCATTTCTTACTTGGGTCTGGTTGAGCTGCTGGCTGAGCTGCGGCTTGAGCTACATTGGCATCACCTGTTCCAGGTTGAGGACCAGGCTGTGGAGCACCTGCTGCTACTGCTGCTGCCTGTTGTGCCATTTGTGGGGTATCCATAGCCGCAGCATCTCCTACTGATGGGGCTGCTGGGTTTGGCGTTGCCCCAGGATTAGTATTCGGATCACTAGCAGGATCAGCAACATCAAATTCTGTTGCATTTCTAGCCTGATCTACTTGTGCTTGGGTCATACCTGTTGGCAGAGGGTTATTTACGGGTGTTCCAGCAGCAGCATCCACACTATCTACTGATGCATCATATTGTTGTTTTGAAACTGCATTTGGATTAGCTTTTGGAACCATGTTGCCTTGTGCATCATAATACCCAGTTGGTCCTTGACCTGAAAAAGCTTGTTTAAAAGCTTTACCAATGCCTTTTATTCCACCTACATTAGGATCACCATAGTATGCTGTACCTGGTGGAGGTTTTGTGGCTGCGTCATAATCGCCTTCTTCATCTATGCCCATATCCTGCATTAGAGCACGAGCAATACTGCCCATACCTTCTTTGGCTGGCTTATCTGTTGATCTAGCAGGCTTAAATCCTGGTTGCGCTCGTTTAGCAGACTTTTCAGCATCATCTGCTGCCTTGTACATGCCTTTTTCTTTGAACTGATCAATATGTTTTTGCCAGTTCTTGATCTTTTCGGCATCAGTGCCGCCCTTATATTCAACTACTGGTGCTGCTGACTCAGAGATATATTTTTTACCTTTCTCAATAGCATCCATTTGTGCTATAAGATTTTTCATATTCATGGGACTTCCTTTTGATTCTGTTGTTTTTGTCATTATTGGCTTTACAGCACTCCAAGCGGCGACTAGTGCTTTGATACTAGGATCATTTACTTTTTCCCAACTTGCTGACATTTTATCTAAATCAGCTATCTCTTGTGGATTTAAACAGGGTTGAGTTTGGCCTGCTGCTCCAGGACTCGCTGCTCCAGGACTCGCTGCTCCAGGTTTAGTACTTTGTGCTCCATCCATACCACCACCTGGGCTTAATTCTTCCTCACCACCAAATAGGGCCTTATAAGCCTCATAGCCTAACCAACCTAATGTACCTATAGTGGCCACCTTACTCAATGTACTCCATAAACCGCCTTGTGATGCACGGGTCAAATCCTGTGCAATTCTTGGATCATCTCTAAGATTTTGAGCAGTTTGTCTTACATTACTTCTAGTAATACGTCCGCTGGACTGTGTTTTATTAGTATAATTTTGTATTAATTGTTTTTGTTGTGCAGTAAAATTGCCAGTTTTGAATGCTTGTGGATTCATTTTGTACAGTTTCATTCTTAACTTTTTACTCATTCCTAAACTTTGTAAAAAGGCTGATCTCAAACGACCAGTCATTGCAGGAGCTGTTAACAATCTAAATATAGCTGGATTTTCTATAAGGAATGCTTCACTTAATTTTTCTGCTGATTGTACTGCCTGTTGTGCTGTTGCAGGATTAATTGGTACACGCCATCCACTATCTTTACATTTCATTAGTAGGTCAGCAAATCTACTAACATCGGTGGGATCAGGTGCACCTTCAGGCTGTGCTGGTTGTCCACTGTCTTTATCTAATTGATCTGTAGCATCTTGTGCTGCTTTGGTCTTGTCATCTGCTGCTTGAGGTTCACTGGCGGGATTATTCAATCCAGGTGTACCATCTTTTTCCCAATCTCTATTTATAATAGGAGCATCGCCCTTACTACGATCTCCATCACTGTCAGGAGTATTGTTTAATCCAGGTGTACCATCTTTTTCCCAATCTCTATTTATAATAGGAGCATCGCCCTTACTACGATCTCCATCACTGTCAGGTTCAGTTGATGTTGTACTAGGTTTAGGAGTTTCTGAATTATCAGCAGGTTTGTTTGCTTCTTCTATAGCATCCATCCGTGCTATCAATGCTCTCATGTCCATTGTTTAATCCTTATCGCTACCGTCGGCTTTTTTATGACTCTTGTAGCCTTTGTTTTTCATATGCCAAGCCAATGCCCAAGGATTCTTTTCCTTGCCATCTTTGGTCTTACCCTTGGTAAGTTCAGGGTGTTTTTTCATTGCCTTCACTGTGCCCTTAAAACCAGGTGGGCTTTTTTCCTGTAGGCTTTCTGCCTTCACACAGTTATCCACCGTACGATCACCTTTCTTCTTTGTGCCCATACGCTTGTAGCCTTTCCAGCAGGCCTTACCATCTACACCTTTTTGCTTTTCTTCAATCATACGCACGATGTTTTTTAGTTCTGGATAACTTACTGTTTCTAATGTATCTTTTTTAACACCACTTACTGATTCTAAAATATAGTTGATGTATAAGTTTTTTAGATTACTCTTAGCACCGCTGCTCAGTTGTAGGTAGTAACTATCAGGAAGTTTTAGATCACGCTGGATTGCTTCAAAATGTACCTTAAATCCACCATTTTCTTTTTCTTCACGCTCTTTTTTCTGCTTGTCTAGTAAATCTTGTAATCTTTTAGCACCAGCATCCATATCATATCCGGCACGTTTCATAGAGTTTTTAAACTTCTGTTGTGGTGTTAATTTTTGATATTTAGCTTCTTCAACATCCTTAGGTTTTTTGCCTGCTTTTTTCATGGCTATAGCAATAGCTGCCTGTTGATTAGCACTACCTGCTTCCGCCACACTTTTCTTAATTTCTCCTGTTTTAGGATTTTCGTGGTCACCTTTATTCGCACCTGATTTATATACTTTTTTACCAGTGCTTGGACTTATATGATATTCACCTTTATTATCTTTACCAATAGATTTTACTTTATATTTTGCTCCACTGCCTTTCGCCACACCTTGCTCCATAAAAGGCTTTTTATGTTTATCCTTACCCTGTTTCTGTTCCTTCTTTTTATCCTTATGTTTGCCCGCACCTGTTTGTGGGCGTAGTGGACCTTGTCTTGGTTTTTGTGGAACACGAGCATCTTCCATCATACGTTGTACTATACTGCGTACCTGCTCACTGCTTTCATAAGTTTCTTGAACACCACCAGCACCTATTTTTTGTAGGGCTCTTTGTGTAGCTGGACCTAACTCATTAAAATTTAAGCCATATTCTGTAACTTCTCGACCATCCTGTACGGTTACTATATTAAACACATTAGGTAACTTAGTACTCATTAAAATAAGTTTTCCAGTTTGTGTATCTTTAATACCTTTTTGCCCATTATGATTTACAGTTTCAAACCCATCACCTAAGTTTCTTATAGGCTCAGGAACCTTATAGCTACCTGGGTCATCTATACTGACCCTTTCAACTATTTTAATATATTTGGCTAGGCTCATGATTTTAAACGACCATCTTTTTCAGCACTCTTAAGCATGGCAGCACGATCACTATAACCCTTTACACCAGGCTTAATATCTTTTGCTGCTTTTTTTTCACCTGCTGTAGGATTCTTAACGTGTTTCATTGTGGTCTTGGCCTGATGACTGGCTTCACTCATACTGCCACATTCTTTTAAACCATGTACTGGACAACTTTTACCTTTTGGGCTATGATTACATTTGGCTGCTTCACTTACCTTCTTATCCTTGGCTGCTTTTTTCATTGGCTCTTTTTTGTTGCCATCTTTGTCCAAGTCAATATAATCTGGTTTGGCTGCTTCTTTAAATGGTTTACCTGACTTAGCAGCGGCCTTAGCACGACTACCCCATACTTCATCTTTAGGAGTTTCTACCTTGCCATCACCATCATAATCCTTTTTGGCCTTTTTTGACTCAGATGTTTTCTTACGTATGCTATCTACGCTGTAGCCTTGGCTCTTATGATCACGTCCGGCACGATCACGTACTTCGCCTTCGCTTTCACCCTCGTCTGCATCATAGTGAACGTTCTTAGTCTTAGCACCATCTTTGTGCATTAGTTTTACGCTGTATTGTGATTTGGTACTGGCAGCAGCCTTTTTCTCTGCTGTGCCAACACCTTTGCCAGCCCTATGACCTGATGGTGGATCTTTAGCTTCTTCTACTTTTTCGTCTTTCTTTTCATCCTTTTTCTTCATCTTTAGAGCCTGGGCTTTCTTAAGATTTTTCATTTTCTCTTTGGCTTCCATTAGTTTATTTTTAAGGATGCGTTTTTCTTCGGCAGTGTACATATCACTCATTTCAAGTTTCTGTCCATACTCGCTGAACTTCATTTCATATTCTAGATAGTGATATACACTGGCCATATAATCTGCGGCTTTAGTGATTTTAGCCTGTACCCAACCCTCAAGTTGTGCGTTATCGTCCATCATTTTAAATAGTTTTAACGCATATCTAGCAGTCTTATAAAGGTCGGCCTTGGCCATCTTACCTTCATCATCATGTTCTGGGCTTGGTAGTGCGCCTTGTTGTTGCATAATAGGATCCATATTCTACTCCGAATTTAGTATATTTATCGTTTAAGTGCGGTTTGTCCAAATAAGCTTATATTAGTATCTATAGCATTTTTAGCTGTTCCATTAGGGTTTTTAGGAGTCACTACTTTAGGTGGCTTGGGTTTACTGCCCTTACCATATTGTTTTACATTACCTATAGCTATATGAGGATTAGGCACAGCAACTATGTTTCCTGCACTTGTAGCACCTGCACTAGCCGTCTCAAATAGTTCCCTAAGTCTCATTTATATTCCGTATTGATTACGCTTGATCTTGGCCACAGGGCTAACTTTATTTGTATCTTTTTGTTCTTTACTATCTTGACTAGTCAGGTCTTGAGTTTTCATACCCATTGCCTTTGCACTTTTAGAGATTATATCTGCTTCTGCTTTGGTGTAGGCCCCTGTCACAAACTGATTACCTATGGCACTGCGTTTATCCATATCTTGTTTATTTGGACTGCCTGCCATATGTACGCCTACTCTGTACATATCATAATAATGAGAACCTGTACCAGGAAGTGTCTTTAATCCAGGTGTAGCACGTTTGCTATTGTCGTGTATTTTGCCACCTTGACTGTTCTTGCCGCCATTGCCAGATGCTGCATCACTTTCTAATATAATATCGCAAATTTTCATACGCCGTACTTATTTCTTTTAGGTTTGGCCACAGGGCTTACTACATTTACATCAGCAACTTCTTTACTACGATTACCACTCCAATTTTTTACAGTGCCGGCGCCTACCTGTTTGGCTGCGGACTTAATCATATCCCACTCGACATCGGTATAGGTACTTACTAATGGATCACCGCCAATCCAATTATCTGCCGCCATTTTAGTAGGAAAGTCAGGAGCACCAGCAAGAGCAATGCCATATCTATAGCCAATGTAAGCACTGCCTGAACTTTGATTCAGCGTGGCCAAAGTACTAGCATCTTTCATACTGGCTTTGTATTCTTTTGGCATTGGGTCCATATGACCCTTTGCTTTAGTTCCGCTACCCGTAGTTGTTCCTTCTTTAATGATCTCACGTATTTTCATCGCATACCCTTTCCAATAGGCTTCTCACCTGTGAGATATGGTAAGCTAAACCATAGTTGAAACCATTCTTTAGTACCTGGTTTAATATTATGTTTCTTTTGTAGTTCACCCTTCTCATTACCACTTAAACTGATATTACTGCCACCGTAAGGATTCACTGGGTCGTACTTAACATAGCCCTTAAACTCATTAATACCTGCTAACTTTTTAAGTTCGCTCAGTGTCATTGCTTAAACATACCCTTCTGTCCAAATACGCTTTGGAACTGTGTACCTAACATATTTTTTAACTTGTCTCTCTGATCTGCTCTAAGTATGATTTGATTACCATCAAACTTAAATCCCATACTGCGTAGTTTAGGGAGTAGATCAGTTTTCAATAATGTGTACTTAAACGTATCTGGTTGTGCCACAGCGTGTCCACCCATCTGTGTATTGGGCTTACCTGGTATGGCCACACGATGTCTCTTACCATCTGGACCTACTACAAAATGATCTACACCACTGGCCTTACGATCTGGTTCATCTGGTTCTTTATTTACATATAGTTCATAGCGTTCATCGCCACCCTGTTCTATATAGTCTTTGATTTGATATAGTTCTGGGCCTTGTTCGCTACGCATTACACTGGGTGGAAATACAAACTGAGCCTTTTCAGCACCAATAAAGTCTACATCACGTAAGCTATCTTCAAGTTCACCTAAAGCACTAGTTGCATCTGTAAATAGGAAGTTTACTCTAAGAGGGCGAACTTTTCCACCCTTCTTATCCTTAATACCTACTGTATTGGCCTTTTGTACAACTTCTTGAGGACGAGTACCAAAGTCTCCTACAACACGTACATTGCCTGTGTTGTCTAGTTTGAATACAATATATAGTGTGCCGCTGGGCTGTTCTAATTCATATAGTCTCATTTCTTTAGCCTTCTTTTTAGGTTTAGCAGCAGCCATCTGTGCCATACGTTCTTTAGCCTTACGCATAAGATCCATAACTGTATCGTCATCAATCTCTGGGCTCATAGCATCACGCCAAACTGCGAATTGTTCTCTTTCACTCTTACTTGGATCAGTTAATACTTGACGCATTGGTGTAGCACGTGGGCCTTCTTCACCAGCACTGGGATCACCAGTCTCTTGACGACTAATAACATCTAAACTGTCAAAGTTAAAGGGAACTTCACCTTTCTTATTAGGTTTACCGTTATATTGTTTAAGATATTGAAACGCAGTGACCTGATCAGCACCAACTACCACTGTGACATTATTATAACCTTGTTGATTAAGATTAGTTAGTACTCTTGTTAGATCTGGTAGTTCATCTGTAGCAGTTTGAAATATATGACTGCTATCAGGGAACACACGTTTATAGATGCTGAGTTTTTCTTCAGGTTGTAAAGGATCATCAGGACCATATGTTCTACTGACCACAAAGTAGGGATCACCATTAAGTTTATCAGCATAAGTTAGTACACTACTGGCTAACATCATATGACCTTTGTGTCCCATGCCTCTGCCCCACCCTACTACAGCAGTGTTACCTCGACCTGTTCGATCTAATTCAAATAGCTGTCTTAGTCTCATTCGCCTTTCCTAGGAGCCCAATTAGCTTGGTCAATAGCTTTTACAAATTGTCCTGGTAAGTCATTTTGAAAAGGTGTGCCAGGGTGAGCACTAACATAACCTTCTGGTTTGGTTTGCCTAATACCACTGTGTGTACCGCTGCTTAAATTATTGATCATTTCAAGTTTTGCTCTTGTTAAAAGTTCAACAGCAGTTAAAACAGCGTCCATACCAGCACGATCTTTAAGTATCATATCAGCTTGTTTGGCACTAGTGTTAGCTGTTACCCAATCAACAAATTTTTGTCTAATTCCAGGAATTCTTAAGTTTTGATTATAAAATTTATAAAGTAAGTCACCTGGTTTGCTTAGTCCTGGTTTAGGTGCTAGGAAATTATTAATTAAGTTAGCATTTTCTTTTATATATTCTTGCACACTATCTAAACTATTTTCAGTAAATTGTGGGGCTTGTTCAACATATGTTGTTCCCTGAACAATGGTATCCTGTGTACTTAAACTTTCTGGATCTGGATACCTGCCTTCATCACTACTGCCTAAGCTTTCATAATAGCCAGTGGCAGCTACCATAACTTTGGCACTTCTTATTCTGTCACCAAGGTCACTGTTTTTGCCAATATGGAATGTTGTTATATTAGGAGTAAATTCATACTCTTGTGTTTGACTATTCAATACTGGCTTGGCTGTAGTTCCATCAGGCTTTGCACCAGGATAAAATAATAGTCCGCCTTCTAGGAATCCTTCTTCTGGGCTAGCTTGTTCAAAATATGGCCAAAGACTAGATATTTGTTTAGCATATTGACGACGCTGTGCAATTTGTTCAGGATCTGCTTTTCCAGTACCCATTAAAAATTTTTGTACATCTTCTGCACTGCGAGGAATAGTGCTTATGCCATTTTGTAATTCTGTTTTGCCACGTTTAATATAGTCCCAGGCATTTTTAGGGATCATCATAAACACACCGTCTTGTTTGCCCCAATATACAACAGGGCTTCCATCCCATTTAAGTTCAATATTGCCACCTTGGCTACTCATATATCTCATACGTTCTACAGCATGTAGCCCACCTTGAGCTCCATTAGTAAAAACTAGATCTTCTATGTGTTGATACTTACGACCTATGGCAGGGGCTGCTGCTTCAAAAAACTTTTGTTCTGGACCTTTTAGAGGAACACTTTTCCAACTCTGTCCGCTAGTCGCTAAACTATAAATTTTTTGTCTTGTTGCAGCATCGGGTAGTGCTGCCATAATACTTTCTACACTGCCTAAACTACGAGCATTAGCTCTAGGACCAATTAAGTAACGTGCTATTTCATCCAAGTCAGTGCTGATCAAATCTGCTTTTTTACCCTGTTGATCACGAGCATATAATCCTTCATCTGGACTCCATAACATGTTTTGACTACTGGCCAAGGCGTTCATGATCATTTGTTTATGTACACCTTTATATGAGCTACCTTTTGGTATTTCATGTACATGGAATTTGTGTACATTAGCAGCATTACGAACTACCTTAACGTCTACTTGATGACAAGTCGATCCAAATGGTAGTTTAACGTGTACTGTTACTGCTATGCGTTTTGTTTCTAAACCTTTATCGTTTAAATATTTTTCTAGATTTATCCGTATTTTTTTAGGATCTTCTTCATTAAAAAATTGAGCAGCAGTGTCCAAGTCTACCATAACATCCAAGTCACCGCTCATAACACCTGGTGTTGGTGTTGCTCCGCTGCCTATTCTATATACTTTGAGTCCTGTGCCTCTGAGATACCTTTCAAGCTGTGCTTCAATTTGAGGAGCCTGACTTTGATCGAATGGTTCACAATCGTCCCAAATATTGCCACCCTCCATCAAAGGAGTACGTACCTTAGAGAACAACTCACGCAGCATCATTTATAAAGACCATCCTTTAGATTTTGTAGTTCAGTTTCGTATATGGCGTGTGCTATTTCTTCTGTTAAATCTTCTTCTATACTTTCTTCTAGTTCACGCACAGGAAATTCTTGTCTGTATGCTTCATAGGCTTTTTTAATTAAAGGTTTAAAAATTCTATGACTAAACTGTGTTCCACTTTCAAACTGTGCCTTACAAGTTTTTAGTATAGGAAAGAAATGACGACGATAAAAGTCATCATTATGGTGCATATAATAAACTAGATCTTCAGCAAGGTCAAATTCGTATTTGTTATCATGACTACGAATCATCTTTTTAGGACCGTTAACCTTAAGTAGTTCTTCTGTGCTTAATTCTTCATTACCAAACATTTCATATAGTTTCATATTACCAAGCCCTACAACTCCAATAACGAGCTTTCCATTTTGGACCAGGATTGTCACAATTATGTCTAGCTCTAAAATTCTTACGCCTACTAGGAATGTGTTTTTTGATGCTTAATTTTTTATCACCAAAGTTTACCTTTACTACTTTACCATTTGGTTTACGTACATAAACTTTACTTTTTTTAACATCACCTTGAGTTGGCTTACCTAATTCAACATTTTTACCTTGATACTGTGCCTCAGCAGCACCTCCTACTAATTTGCCTTTAGGATAACCTGTAGGTCCAGGACTACGTAATTGTCCTGCACGGCCTGTTTTATGTTTACCTAGACCAGCAAATGGCCATGAGGTTTCATCTAGCAGTATTTCTTCAAAAAAACTGATCCCAGTATCCTCTAGAAGAGCTATGCCCATAAGGTCTAATTCAACTAGGATTGCATCCTCCATTACCATAAGGACTTCAGTTTCTATAGCATCTTGATCATTGAGGTCAAAATAGAACCCATCTCCAGGACGTATGTCTACATCCTCGGATTCTACTTGTTCAATATATTCTAGTATACTTTTATTAGCCATACAGATTCCTATGTAATATTTATCGATATTACAACTAACTGTATAGCTATCTTCTATGCCTTTACTTTTATTACCTGATCAATTCGTTGTATATTTGAACCCAAAAACATTTGTACCATGCTTAATGTTTTAGCGTCTTTTACATAGAAATAACTGTCACCACTACGCCAACCACGTCTAATATGATCACGACAACGCCTAGGCATACGTATTTTATCATTGCCTGTACACCATTTAAAGAAACTTTCGTTATTGGGAACACGTTGTGTTAGGGTGATTTTAAAGTCATAATCAACACGTTTAAGATAAACCTTGTTCTTTTCCAGCACAGAATTGGCATCTTCAGGCATGCTAATGTATTTTACATAACCAAAAAGTTCTTTACTTACTTGTTTGAAATCATCAAACTTATCTGTGTAAAAGGTTAAGAAAGGACTACTGACCATAAGTTTGTAGTCACTGACCTTTTGAAATGCTTTTACTATATTGTATGCACGGTCCAAGTCACTAGCAACGCCGTTATAAACCCAACCAGGAAAAGTTTTATTTTCCCTCCAGTGGGAGATTTTTTCTGCGGCGTCCTCAATGTCTCTACCTCTAAAAGTTGTGGCAAGCTTAGATACGAGAACTATCTTATACCTATACAGGTCCAAAAACAGTTTATTGGTTTTCTTCGTTGGTAATAGTTTCAAGTGGTTCATCTTCAACTACTTTACTTTGTCTTGTGCGTTTAGTCAATGTAATTTGGCTACCATCTAATCCAATAACCAAACTACCTCCATCCTTAAGTTCACCAAATAACATCATACGACTTAATGGGCGTTTGATCTCTTTATCAATCACACGCTGTAATGGACGGGCACCCATTTTACTATCAAATCCTTTTTCAATCAAATGATTTATAGCAGCATCGTTAATTTTAATGCGAATGCCCTTTTCTGATACTTGTTGTTTAAGCTCGTCAATAAACTTAATAACAATTTTATACATAGTTTCTTTTGTAAGTTTGCCAAATGTAATAATAGCATCTAACCTATTTCTAAACTCAGGAGCAAAGAATTTCTTAAGATCCTTATCATCATAATCCTTTTCCTGTTTGCCAAAACCAATCTGATTCTTCTCAGCATTTTGAGCACCGGCATTGGTAGTGAGAATAAGGATGATATTACGGCAATCTGCTTTCTTACCATTGCTGCCTGTTACAAAGCCATTGTCCATCATCTGTAGTAGGATTGTACTGACATCTGGATGTGATTTTTCAACTTCGTCAAATAGCAGTACACAATATGGATTTTCCTGTAGTTGGGTAATTAAAAGTCCAGCATTTTCTTCAAAGCCAACATATCCTGGTGGACTACCAATCAGTTTACTTACGCTGTGTTTTTCTTGATATTCACTCATATCAAAGCGTATGAGTTTGACACCAAGATGTTTGGCCAATGTCTTAGCTGTTTCTGTTTTACCACAGCCAGTCGGTCCCATAAAAACAAATGATCCGATAGGCTTGTTCTCAGGTTTAAGACCAGCACGGGCAACAAGTATCTTATCCACTAGTTCTGTAACTGCTTCATTTTGACCAAATACTTCTCCATTAATTTGTGTTTCAAGATTGGCCAAGTTATTACTCTCAGTTTCAGCAATCTGTTCCTCAGGCATTTGAATAGCTTGACTTAGTTCAAATTGTATTTCATGTTCACCAATTGTTCTTTCTTGATCTAATTTAAGATTGAAACGACTACAGGCACAATCAATAAGATCAATTGCTTTATCAGGTAGTTTTTTATCTGTTTGGTATTTTACACTGAGTTTGACTGCTGCTTGAATTGCTTCTTCTGTAATTTTAACTTTATGGAATTGTTCGTAATATTTTTTAACGCCTTTAAGTATTTGTATAGTATTTTCATAACTAGGTTCATCAATAGTAATACGTTGGAACCTACGCATAAGAGCACGATCTTTTTCAAAATATTTACGATATTCTTCCCAAGTTGTGCTAGCAACTACTTTGATATTGCCCTTGCTCAGTGCTGGCTTCATCATATTAGCAAGATCGTTGGCACTGTTACCGGCACTACCAGCACCGCTGATCATATGTGCCTCGTCAATAAACAGTATGGTTTTGCCCTTAGTTTGTAGACCTTTTAATACAAGTTTAAATCTTTCTTCAAAGTCTCCTCTGTATTTGCTACCAGCTAATAGGCTACTAATATCTAAATTATATACTGTGTGGTCTTTAAGGAATTCTGGAACATGTCCTTTAACTATGTTATATGCTAGTCCTTCAGCAATAGCAGTTTTACCAACACCTGGCTCACCTACTAGCATTACATTATTTTTATTACGACGACCCATGGCCAAGGCAATATTTTCTAGTTCAGTTACACGGCCAATTACAGGGTCTATTTTATTCCTTTTAACTGCTTCATTTAAATTAGTAGTAAATGCTTTTATAGCACGATCTACTTGATGATCAGTGACTTCCTCCTCTTCACTTTGAATTTCACTGTTAAGATAGTCTGCAAATTTGTTCTTATCTACACCAGCTTGCTGAATATAATAACTAGCATAACTACGCTTTTCACTCATGATACTAAGGAATACATCACTAAGTTCCATAGTTTGACGACCATTAAATAAGGCCTGTGTAAATGCACGATTTAGCACACGTTCAACGGCCATAGTCTTTTTTGGTTTAGCTACATCCTCTTTAATAATATCATCTAATTTATTTTTTAAGTAGTGTTCTAAATTGGATTTAATATAGTTTACATCTGCTCCATACCCCTGTACACTATTAACAAAATGTTCATCATTAAGCATGGTGAACAATAAATGCTCAATAGTTAGATATTCATGTTTATAACTTTTGGCTAATTCAATAGCACGTTCAAATACTGCTTTCAGACTTTCGCTGGGCTCTACCATATTGTTTCCTTATTTTATTCCATTTTTTCATTGCTAAATCTTGTTTTAATCTGCTTACACGATCTATAAAACATATACCATCTAGATGATCTAATTCATGTAAAAAACATTTAGCATCTATGCCTGTTAGTGATATTACACAATTATTGCCGTCACTGTCAAGATATTCTGTCATGATTGTTTCCGGTCTTTTAACTGGAATAAGCATTTTAGGAAAACTTAAACAACCTTCTATTGCCTCTATTTGTTTGTCACTGGCTGCTTGTAGAGTTGGATTAAACATAGCAAATGGTCCCATTTGCAGGCTTAAATCTCTAGGAAAAATAGTAATCACTCTAGCTCTTATACCGACTTGATTACCGCTTAGACCAATACCACCCTGTCTAACCATTAGTTCTACCATTTGTTTTTCTAGAAGTTTTGGATCCATAACAGGATTCTCAAAATCAAATTCTGGCATATTTTCCCTTAATATATCATTTGGGAAGGTTATCAATTGCATTTTTTATTTCCTCTAACTGTCGTTTAATTTTATTATCGTTAATGGCAGGTATCCTAATGTATACTATAATTATAAAGTCACCTATGCGTCCTGTCTTTAGATTTTGAAAGCCTAAACCAGGAGCAGCATACTCACCACCATGAGTCATTCCTGGTTTAATTTTAATATTGAGCAGATGACCGTCAATGGTCTCAATAGGCTTGCTACAACCAATCATAGCTTCAATTGGATCTATTTCTATTAGTGTAGTAATATCATCGCCACGTCTATTAAAGTTAAGATCTTCTGCAACCAATACAGTTACATTTAGATCACCTCTTGGTAACTGGGGATACGTATCATCTCCCATGGCTTGAAATCGTAATACATCACCGTTCTCAACACCTGCTGGAATATTAATTACCACAGTTTCTTTACGTCCTGATGGTAAGGGAAAAGCAGCTTCAATTTCTTTACCTCTATAACTATCTAATAATGTTATTTTACATTTGATATTGAGGTCTAAATTTTTATTTCTAGTGTGCCTACGTCCGAAATCAAACCCATGACGTCCTCTAAATAGATCATTAAAGACGTCGTGTATATCTTCAAAACTACGGAAGTTACCATTAAAGTTATTTTTTAAGTTTATTTCATTATCATATCTGCTGCGTTTATTAGGATCTCCTAATGTTTCATACGCCTGATTAATTTTTTGAAATTGGGTTTCGTCACCGCCTCTATCAGGGTGATGTTCCATTGCTAGCTTACGAAAAGCTGTTTTAATGTCTTGTGGTGTTGCTTCTTTAGGAACACCTAATATATCGTAATAGTTCATAAAAATTAAGGCTGTGTGTGCAGCCTTAATATTTAACCTACTAGATTTAGACTGTTATTTTTTTACTTCTTTCTTTGCGTCTTCAATCTTTGTGGCTTCGTGTTTTTCGTGCTGCTTAACTTCTTTACAATCTTGTTTAGGCTTGTTGGTTTTTGGATCCATTACTGGCTTACCATCTTTACCCTGTACATCAACACATACTTTACGTGTTTCAGGTTTCTTATCTTCAGCCTCGGCCACTTGAAATCCAAGTCCTAATGCTAATAATGCTGTTAAAAAATATTTCATAATCGCTCCTTATAGTTCTGGAAATGGTGGTTGTCCAGGCATTGGTTTGCCTCGACTACTATTACTTACTTGTCCCCAGTTATCCATCTGAGGTATTGGTGCTGCGCCAAACCCACCTCCAAATGCTGGTGGTGCGCCAAAGCCTCCTGGTGAGCCAAACCCACCTGTCATTGTGGTTGTTGTGGTCATTGATGGGGATGGTGCTGGTGGGGGTGGTGGTCTGTTAGCCGCTTCTAATGCTTTGGCCTGTAGATCCTTATCGTTACCCGCTAGCATAATACCAGATAGAGTACCTGTTAAAAATGTAGCAATAGGAACAATAAGTTCAAAAAACTTTTGATCAATTGGGCTAATAGCGTTAAGAGGTTGTGTTACAAATATTAAACTATATAATACTACAAACACAATACCTGTTAATGTTAATGATAGGCAAATTCCAATAAAGAATTTTAATCGAGCCATCAACTGCTCTTCGGTATAGATTAGTGGCTGATTATTATTTTCCACAATTACCTCCTTGTGTATTGTTTGCTGTGTTTTGCCCCCAAACAGGAGCGCCCGAACCCGTGTTAGGTATTTCATTCTTTCCCTTTCCTAATGTTCTTGGATCTATTTGACCTTTGAATACATGTTCTGGACAAGTTCTTGTTACATCGCATAATGGCACTTTACAAATTTCCTTTTCCCAGTTAGCAGGATCTTGACAAGGATATCTAAACCTATCCCCACCAAATACTGCTACGCCTAGTGGTAAAACTATTAATAGGGCTAGCCATTTAAATAACTTTTTATCCTCTGCCATTACACGCTCCTTATAATTGGCATAATGTATTTACTTTATTTCTATTCTATTTTTATACTCGTTATATTTGTGTTGAGCAGCCAATAGTTCTATGTTACGTTCTTCTACACCCAGTTGTTCAGCACTGTGAATATCTTTTTGATATTCTTCTTCAATAAGTTTTAAAGCCTGTTCTTGTGATTTAGTTAGTTGTTTATAAACAAGATTGAATTCACCAATAGCAAATTCAATCTTACGCTCTCGACTTAAAAACAAATCTAATAACTTTTTAAACATTAAGGTGTCCCACCAGTATTAACGCTACTTGTGGTTGTAGTGTTAGTAGTTGTTGTTGTGGTAGTTGTTGTGCCTGTTAGTTTATCAGCAATATTATTCACAATATCTTTATTAGCATTGGTTAATGTAGTAATATTAGTAGTTGCCTGTGTACCTAATGCCTGTAGTGTAGCATTATTAGAAGTATTAATATTGGTAATGGTGGTTAAAGCGCCACTAGTAGCAGTATTAACACCAGTAATACCTGCCGTGCCTACATTAGTCACTGCTGTGAGTCCTGCGGCGGCAGTATTGCTTACACCTGTAATACCTGCTGTGCCCAAAGTAGTTGTAGCAGTCAAACCTGCTTGGGCAGTATTGTTTACACCTGTAATACCTGCTGTACCTACATTAGTAACTGCTGTGAGTCCTGCACTAGTAGTATCTTTCATAGCATTAAATCCTGCTACGCTAACACCTTGTAGTGCGTTAAATGCTGCTGTGCCTTGCGAACTTATAGCATTGAATCCAGCAGTGTTACTGGTGAACCCACTAGCAGCAATATTACTATTAGCAGTATGTCCTGCTGCGTTCATATCTGTAAATGCTTTATTTGTGCTAATAGCAATAGCGGCCTGGTTATCACTTTGACGCATAGCCACAGCACTATTTCTTTGTACGGTGTAAAGTTGTGTAAATGTTGGTAATAAAACACTGGCCCACTTAAGAGCAGTATCACTAAGATCTTGTGGAGCAGCGACCTGTTGTGGTTGTTTTTGTTGTCCACCTCCCATCTGTATGCTTAATACAGCGGCTACTCTAGCAGCACTGTCGCCATTTTTAGCGATTTCAGCAAGGGCATTGTATCTTGCTGTTTCTGCTACGGCATTGGCCTGTGCTATTTTTGCCTGTGTTTCAGCATAGAGTTGATAGTTACTTGGGCCAGTAGCAGCACAACCTGCTAGGGCTAGTACGGGTACGAGAGCGATTAGTTTAACGTTCATTTCTTTTTCTCCCAAAGATTTTTTTGTGTTCTATACCATTCATTCCAGCCTTCATTTTTTAGACTACATTGATAGTAAAGAGTATAGTTATCTACTATGGATTTTAACAAGTCTGTTATGGCCACTTGATCACCCTCTATTTTTTTCAAATCAGGACAGGACTGTAATAGAGTTTGATCTTTTTGTTCTGGCCATTTTTGTTGAACAGGAATAAACCTATTAAACATTCCACATCCTGCCAGACTGGATACGAGAAGAACAAATATTAGTTTTTTCATTTTTGTTCTCCTGCTTTAAGTTTATTAGTGGATGCTTGATTAATTTGATCAATAATAAATTTTGGAACAACTGGACAATCTTTTGAATTTTTGACCAGTTCTTCTATTTGTTGTTCGTACTTGGCTTTTTGTTCTGCGTTCATAGATTCGTATTTTTTACGTTCTTCATCACCTAAATTCTCAACCACAATCTGTGTTACAGTCTTTGTGCCACCAGGCTGACTTCTAGCAGCCGCTATAGCCTGACCAAGTTTATTAGTAAGTTCTTTTTGTTTTTGGTTAGCCTCTTCTAATAAGCGTCTTTTATCTGCATTTTCCTTGGCTAACTTTTCACTGGCTTCGTCGGCAAGTTTTTCTTTAGCAGCAATCTCTGCTTCAGCCTTTTTAATACGTTCTTCCCAGATATTATTGATTTCAGTGCCACCATACATAAACACACTGCCCAATATTACTAAACCACCTATTGGTTTGACCAATGTCATATAAGGACGTAGATGAGGAATATGACTAAAAATACTGGCAAAGAAAAATGCTGCGAATCCTACACCCGAACTAACTAACCAAAACCATCCGGGTAAGTTGAGTAAAATACTGGTGATGATCCATTCTATCATTATGATACTCCAAATACGTGTAAGGCGTGCTTATAATGTTTTTCACGATCTGCTAGGCCAATAGTGCCGCCATTAATTTTCTTAGTTAATGTTAGTATATCTCCCTGGTCTGCCCAGGTATTTAGTTTATTCATTTCCCAAAAGAAACAACCACTTTGTACAGCGCCTTCAAATGTTTCCAAATATTCACTGGCTTCTTCTACAGGAATATCCAAACTACCAGCAAAAAATGTATAATTATTTTTACCTGTTAATTGAATAAGCCCTCTGCCACAATATCTAAAACCATCACCGCTTGCTTCGTCTCCATTGCCCATACGATTAGCATACACACGATTAGCAATTTTTTCTGGATTATTAGCATAGGCAGCAGCAGTGGCATCATCTGGAAAGTATTTAGGAAACACTTTGCGTAGGCTGGCTGCTCTATAGTTTAAGTTTTCCTTAAGGAATTTAAACCCACCACTCTCATGGGCACATTGAGCAATAAATGCTGCTACACGTTGTGGTGTATTAATTTCATATTCTGGAAGGATTTGACTTAATGCGTTGTACCAATATTCCACATAGGGATTACCAGGTATCATCTGTTTAAGTTGCTCTTTGGTAAAATCAAAAGTAAAACTCATCTCGCTCTCTCCAATACTAGTGCATGTCCCTCATTTTCTAGAATAAAGTCATCACCTATTTTTGTTATGTTGTAGTTTCCTAAATATTTTGTTAAAAAAATACTTTCGCTAATTGCTTTAGGACCAACATCAATACGTCCATCTAGTCGCTCGTAAACTTGTTTAATTGTGCCAAAATCTTTTATTTTCATCTGTAGACTTTCGGCAAACATTTTAGTAAACCTAATATCATGATCTAGCATTTCAATATTATCCAAGTAGCTTTGTGAAAAGAAATTACTAAAATTATTAAGTCTATTTTCTTTAATGCTTATTGTATATGCTTCTTTATCTAAAGGTACAGTATTTCTAATATTATTATCATCAGCTGGTTGTGTTCTAAAACTTTTATAATACCTAAATCTAAAATTTTCAATTCCTGTTAATTTTTTAACAGCGTCTAATATAGTGATTATTCTTTCTGGAGCATGTTTATTACGCTCTAGTTCTACGAATACTTTATATTTTCCAGTGTCAATAGGCCCGTCTGTAGCATCAGCATCCACTACCCAGTCATAGCCAAGCTCTAAAAACCTTACTAAATCATCAGCAGGTTCTTTATCATCTACATTAAAACTGATTACGATCATTTTGCTATCGTCACCAATTTTACTTTTATAACTGTCTATCTCAATTACGCTACTTACTAAAAATTGTAGATCATTGGCCATTAATGTTTCGTTGAGCATTACATTGGTGCTCCTGCTGCTGGTGCTGCTGGGACTCCTGCTGCTGGTGCTGCTGGTGCCATTCCTGGTTGAGCTGGTGGTGCCATTCCTGGTTGAGCTGGTGGTGCCATTGGAGCAGGTTGTTGCTGTTCTTTAGTATCACCCTTACGTTCTTCTCTTATCCGATCCATATAACTATTAAAAATATCAAATACTAATTTTTTGGGCATTAGTATTTTAACGACCCATACTGGATGTGCATCAAGTTTGCCCTTTTTAGTGCCTGGTCTGAAATCATCTGGGCTACGTATTTTACGTGGTTCAACCATTTCATCCCGTGTAAACTTAACTTTACAGCCTATTTCCATAAGACGACGAGCACCATCTGGATCAGGCATTTTATTCTTAGGCCACATGAATTCGGCACTGACCCAATGCCTACTAATTTTAGGGCCACTGAGTAGCTCACCGTCTAACCAGTTTTTATACACATAGATATCCATTTCATCCAATACACGTTCAAAGTCTTTAAGTACAGCAAGACTGCTATTATTGTTATAGATAGTATCTACGTTGCGAATAACGTCTAAAATGTCTTTCATAATGTGCCCAGAATTTACTATATTATTTATCGTGTTAGAATTTTAGTGTAACCTTATGATTATCCTGTAGAAGATTAAATAAAATTGTAGGACCTCTGTAGATATCGGGCGGTACTACATGTCCTACTTTTCTAAGTAGGAGTTACTGGATGAGCAGAAGAGTGAAAAAACGCTTTACCTCAAATGTGAATGTGATAGATTTTGCCACATTTATTCCCCAAAAAAACTGTAGGGTACACTTGTATCCTCGAAATGAAACCCAAAAATCATATATACAAAAACTTCAAAATGAAGATAATAGTATACTATTTGCTATAGGACCAGCAGGTACAGGTAAAACTTTACTGGCAGTTCAAGCAGGGATTAAGTTTTTTCAAGAGGGCAAAGTAGATAAACTCATAGTAACAAGACCCGCCGTTAGTGTAGATGAGGACTTGGGATTTTTACCTGGTACATTAAATCAAAAGATGGAGCCATGGACCAAGCCCATATTTGACGTTTTAGGAGAATATTATAGTCAAAAAGATATAGTAGAAATGTTAAGTGAGGGTGTGATTGAGATCAGCCCTTTGGCCTATATGAGAGGGCGCACATTCAAACGTGCCTGGATCATAGCCGATGAGATGCAGAATGCTACAGCAAATCAAATGAAAATGCTACTGACAAGATTAGGAGACCAAAGCCGCATGGTAGTCACAGGTGATCTGGCACAAGCAGATAGACTAGAGGACAATGGGTTGGTCGAATTTTGCAACCTACTCGGGAAACATAAACGAACAGAGCATATCGATATCGTTAGATTTGAAGCCAAAGATATCGAACGCCATCAAGCCGTGAAGGAGGTATTATCAATATACGGTGATTAATTAACTGGCGCGCCTTGGGCGTCTACTTCTATCCAGCTGTAGTCGCCCAGCCATTTGACACGGGTTATATATTCATACTGACTAGGTGATCCAGTACTCCAGTCATCTGGACCCATTATAGATAATCTTGTACAGTTGTCTTGAGTATCATACAAGAGCCAATAAGTTTTTCCATGAAAAATTTGAAACTGATATTTGGCTGCATGTACAGCATCAGTAACTTCTAGTCTACGTTTGATCTGATCTGCTTGACGTTGTAGCACTGCTACAAGATCCATAATACGTTGATATTCTTGTTGAGCATGTAGGCGTGCTACATTAACCATGATATCTTTTTGTTTTTCAACAGGAACAAGATCAAACTTTGGAGCACCTATATCTGTGGGATAAGGAGTAACATTCTTGTTAAAGAAGTTAATTAATCCTCCGCCCGCTGTAGAATCATAACTAGTACGACCCTTGGCACTATTGGGTTTATCAGTCATTAACATGAGCCAATCTTATTAGTGTAGCAGCTAGATTAATTTCAGGATCATTGACCAATGTATGATCCACCAGACCTTGTTTGATGATTAATATAGCCTTTTCCTGCTTGGCATCATCACCAAATAATTCTATATTATCGTACAACCAACGATAGATATCTTCCATCTCTTCAGGTCTGGCATTTCCGCACAACAGTTTACGTGCCTCATTAATTTTGCCATTTTTAAATAATTGTACCATTTCTAGCTTATAATCAGCTTCAATACTGTCACTATGATCAGGCATGAATAATGTGCTATTAATGCAGTTCATTTGTACAGTATTGATACATTTTCTTAAGTCTGGGTATGTGGCTTTAACAATAGTATCTAATGTGTCTAAATCAAATTCAACATTTTCTTCTACCAGAATAGTGGCTACTCTAGCAGTAAATTCAGTTTGATCTACACGTTCAATATGGAACCCTTGACAACGACTATGTAGAGCAGGAATAACTCTATTAGGATAATTACAGGTTAAAATAAATCTTGCTGTAGTATGATGCTCTTCCATAACTCCACGTAGAGCTGCCTGTGCATTAACACTTAAATAGTCAGCTTCGTCAAGTAGTACAACTTTGAAATCACCGAAAGGAATCATTTGAACAAAACTTACAATTTTACCTCTAACATCATCTACACTATTAACACGACTAGCATTGATTTCTAAAACATCTAAGTCGTTGATTTCTAACTCATTTAATAGTATTTTAGCCAATGTAGTTTTTCCTATACCTGCATTACCACTAAACAATAAATGCGGTATAGTTCCTTCCTTGATCCAATTCTCGACTTGTTTGCGTTGATGTTCGTCTCTGAAAACATAGCCGTCCAGATTTTGAGGCCTATACTTCTCTACCCAAAGTTCTTTCATAATTACCTCTTGAAAAGTTTTTTAATGTTAGTGAATAGATTATAAAATCTTAAGTGATGCGTGTCAAGAAAACTTGGATGATGTGGGCAACGTCCCTGCCTATAATCACAGGCAGGGCTATACTCTTTACGACAAATGCTACATTTAGAATTCGCTGGGTCGTTCATCGGCTACAGCCATAATACAATCGTTGTCGATTCTACGGATTACAGTTTCCTCACCATTTGGTGTCTCAACTTTAACTCCTCTAGTCCAACGACCATGTTCTACTAGTACCCAATCTCCTACTTTTAGATGCTGTTGTTCATCACCTACGGCCCAAACACGGCCCCAGCGTGGTCTGATCCCTGTATCTTTACCATCATCATTTAGTAGGAAGACGCCACTCTTAGTTGTTCTGGAGTCAAATTCCATGTCAGCTACAAGCACATTGTCTCTAATTGGAGTAATTTTACCTTTGATCATTGTTTACCTTTGTAGTATTCATTTTGAATTTCTTCACGGCGACGAATAATTTTACCACCTGGGCCTAGTTCATCACCCCTGGCATTAACTTTGGCATTGCCAACAGCCAATACAGTTTCATTCATGCTACGTAGTTTTTCAATATCAACTTCTCTACCATTAGCACTACGATATATTTTCTTTTGACCTTCTTTCATCATATTCTCCTTAACGTAGGAAATCCCTATAGTCTAGATTGTATTTAATCGGATCTATCTTATGCACCCCTATTAAATATAAAACATAGCTACTTACACTACTACCTCGACCTACACCCCAAACAACATTATTAGACCTAGCAGTATCAATAAGATACTTAAGCCAGCGTAATATATCTAACATGTCTTTATCTTTAAATAAATCCAATTCTTCTCGTATTCGAATATTGGCATTATCCCAAGGCGGTATTTGATTATATAGCCAAGTTTCGATATCAAAGTTTTTATATTCTTCTGGTATTAGCCATTCACTTTGACATATTCTATCATAGTCTTCGATTTCTATATCGTAAATATCTTGATCTATCTGCTTAGTTTCTAAGCCATCAATAACTATGTCAGTATATACTTGACTTATTAAGTCCACTTTATCTTGATATACGAGTTCGATTAAGTCCTGCTCTTCGTATATACAATGACCAAATTTATCTATTTTCATGTATATATTTTAATTAAAATTAATTAAATTGTCAAGTCCTTTTTCTTTATTTTTCTCAAATTGTTCTTCGTAACTTTTCATTCTGCGATTTTGTAATTCATTTTTATAGATGTTTAGTATGAGAGCAACTTGATTTTTAAGTTCAGCTCCTCCCACCATAAAATATTTTTTACTTAATTCTTGGATTTTTTCTTCAAGCTGTTTGTCAGTAAGATCAGTAGTATCAACAAGAGGATGTATCATACGCCAATAAATTTCCCTATATAATTAACAAAAACTGTGACTCCTTGGTCGTAACTCCATACTTTAAATACATGTTCGTATTCATTAGCATGATCTATATTATCATGCTTTTTAAACACTAATCCTGTTAGTGTACCTGTATTAGTTACTATTGGTGAATTATTTAAATTAACCAAGGTAAAGTTAGTAGTAGTATTGGTACTTGATATTTTATATGTAGTTGGATTGGTATAATTGGCTATAGTAGCCGAACCAGTTTTAGTGCCAGAAACAGTTACAAATTGCCCAGGACTTAGGCTAGTACTATTACAGCTGAAACTAGCATTATTACTTAACAAACTTATATTATTTAATATTACACCATCTTTACTGGCTATTTCACTGATTATGCTAGGTTGTAGATACCAACTATAACTATTGTTTTGATTAAATTCATACAGTAAAGGAGTACAGGATTTGATAATACCACCGCCCTCTGAAGTAAATTTTACTTTATATGTAAATTTATTTTCGTCATTAGAGGCAAAGTTAAATTTAATATGTAGAACAATCTTATGACATATGCTAATAGTTGAATTTATAGGAGTAGGCCAATTTATAAATTGTAGCGTTGCAGATCCTGAAACTTGAACCTTATGTACTAGACCAAGTTCTAAATTAATAGGCACACTTGCTCCTGAAACATTGCCTATAACGGGTTGAAATCTAGTAGATGTATAATCTAAAACGGCATTGTTAATTATATTTTTATTAAAATCATTTGTAACTAGAGTGTTTACATTAGTAGCATCTCTTACTTTGGCTGTAAAAGATTCTAAATCATCAATTTCATCTCTAGCTCTTTCTAGTGCTGTTCTAATATTAGCAAAGTTGTCTCTAAACCCTTGACTTGGGTTATCCTGTCCCTCTACAGGAAAGTTTGGATTCACACTATTTGGGTTTATTTGACTCATACTACAACCTCTTTATTTTGGAATACTAGGAAACTGTCCTGTCCAAGTCCAGTTACACTGTCTATAATATATCTATCCACTGTAAAGTCTAAATTCTTAAAATCAAAATTGCTATTTTTTATATTTAAAAGAATTTGTTTACTAGTACCAGCTAAACAATAACATAATGGCAAGGCCAATGTAAAGCCTAATTCTTGTCTATTATCTTGAAAACTACGCATCCATAAAGGCAAATATTTAGGTTCGTTAATTACACTGTTAGAGCCGCTGCTCCAACCCTTTATTCTTCTACGCCAATTAGTATAAGTGTTAGGATATCTATTACGACTTCTAAAATCACTAACTTGTAAATCACTACGATCAACAGTTATCGCTTCTAACGGTCTACGAATAAATGGTTCTTTGTCACTTACATAGTAATCCTGCTCGGCAGTTTTCCAAATATAATTACTAGCGTCAGCACTAATTATGTTATTGGCTTTGACCATTTTTATTTTAAGATCAAGATTTCTTCTATTAAAGTCGTCTATGGTCAAGCTTAAAGGTAGCTTGTCATCTTTAAAATCTTGTCCGTCTATCATTTGTACATAGACCACTTCATAGACCACACTATTTGTTCCTGGTGTTTTGGCCACAGCACTTTTAACTTCACCGAATCTAAATCTTTTCTTCTTATGATTAAGACCTATCATACTAACATATTCTTTGGCTATAAGGGTTTCTATACCTGCAAATAGTAATACTCTTAGATCTTTTCTTACACCAAAGTTTTTATCATCTGGTCTGTATATATAATCCCTAGGAAACACTGATTCATTGTTTAAAAAATTATTATAAAGATCTCGTTTATATTCATGCATGTAGGCTGTAACATACATATTACTAAACAGTTTATTGTGTGGTGTTCCTATATTAATAGTGAATTCTCTGTCTATAGAACTATAATCACTTTGATCATTGGCTCTTACAATAAATTTATAAGTTTTGTCAAATGTAGTAGTACCACCATCAAATATACTATTTGTTCTAGTAGTTCCTAAAGTATCATATATTGTGGTCATTCCTTTTAAATCATCACTGGTACCCAATTGAAAGTCAGCACCTGAGCTAGGGTATTGTCTAATTTTACCAGTAATTTCACCATTCTTTTCTAATGTAAGACCTGGTGGTAATTGACCGCTTATAAGGTTATAAAATATTTGAGCGTTATTTAATGTACTGCTAGCACGTATATTAAGATTACAAACCAGGTTAGCATCTTGTACACCGAGATCAGCATCTGTTAACCATGACATAGTACTATCAATTTCACCTAATATTTTTACTGTAAATGTCCTACTCATTGCAGATTGATCAGCCTTACGTCCAAATCTTGTGGCTGTTATTGTAAACACATATGTTTCTATACTTTTACTTTGAAATGGGATTATACCAAATAGTTCTCCACTCTTAATATCTAATTTCATTCCAGGTGGTAATTGACTTTTAGGACTTGTAGGATCTGAAGGATCTATTCTTGGTTCTAAATAATATTGTATCTGCCCTAGTGCAATCATATCGTATATGTCTAGTTTTATAATATGATAGTTATTGCCTCTGAGTATACCAAGATCTGGACTGGTCATCCATATTGGTTTTCTTAAATCAGTATTATCTGCACGATAGAAATTAGTTCCTGCTTTAATAATTGTATTATCTGATTTGAGGAAATCCTCACCTACAACATATATTCTAAATTTACGTTTTTTTACAGTGTCACCATCATTTACACTGACAATGAATTCATAGTTACGATTTAACTTACGTGGAACTCTTAATGGACTAAAGTAATCATATGTTACCATGTCATAATTGAGGGTATCAAAACCATTATCTGATTTGATGCCATAGTCAAAGCCATATAGATCATAATTTATAGTATCGTATCCACCATTACGATCATCAACAAATACAGCCAATAATGGATCAATAAGTCCATGAAGTCTACCATCGTCTTCTAAAGTAAGACCAGGGGGAAGTTCCCCGTCACCGCTGCTGATAAAATAGCGTAATTTTTGCCCAGCAGCAGTATCAAAATCCTCTGCTTGTATAAAAAATTCTATAGGAGTTCTATCTAAGGCGAAAAATGTTTTGTTTTCGCCTACAGGTAATAATCCTTCAGGAGTAACAAAATTAGGCTCATCTGCACCTTCAATTATTATATTAAATGTGCGATCTGTTATTTCATTATTCTTACTGGCTCTTATACAAAATTTAAACGTAGTAGTCCTAACTACTTCTTTTGGAGTACCTTTTATTAGGGCATTTTCTAACCTAAGTCCTAAGGGTAATTTACCAGATATTATTTGAAACTTTACATTAGATATGCCTAAATTAATAGGCAAAGACAAGTTTAGAGGAACATTTTCTTGATATGTTCCAAATGTATAACCACTATTTTGTGACCAAATATTGAGCATTCTAGGATCCTATAGTATATTTATAGGATTCTAGCTGTCTATTTTACCTCGTATACTGGGCATGAACTTGTTATTTCCGCCATAAGGCTGGGCACTTCCTGGTAATATATGTAACTTAACATCATTCATACCTGCTGCTAGGGGAAAACTAAGTTGATCTCTGCTGCTACTTTGTACTATAATATCCCACCAATTCAGCATTGCGGCCTGTACTTTTGGATTATTTTTATAGATAAAGCTGGTCATTTCGTATAATCCAGCATGAGCGGGCCAATTACATCGACGAAACACATCGTGCATAGCATTTAAACTTTCAACCGTATCAAATTTACTTAATGCAACAATATGTATTTCTTCATAAACACAATCTCTTCTAGCGTGTTTGAATACTCCCATATCAGCATCACCGATAAGTTGTATAATTTCTTTTGGATCAGTTTGTAATTCACAGTAATGATCATGCCAAATATAATAATCATATCCAGGTATCATCATAAAACCTAGCACTTTGGGTAGTTTAGCATTACGCCTTGCTGCGTGTACTGGATCTTTACTGAATTCTATTAAAGGTCTTTGTCTCCAAACCTGTACATCATATAATTTATCCACATAAGCATAATAATCTATGCCCTCGAATCCACCGTTACTGGGATCACGTAGTGTAGAGTTTAGACCACTTAAACTGGTAATTACTGCTACTTTCAAAAATCCTCCGAATTAATCTGAAGCTCTACCACCGTCGACTACAGCACCTTCAGCTAGATTAAATACAGCTGAAGCAGCACCACCATCTACTGTAGCAAAGGCTGCATTTACTGGTCCAGGTTGCCATATACCATCTCTATATACTAGTCCATCCTCATTAATAGGATTTCTAATATATTCAACATCACTCAAGTTGGTCAAACTATGATTAGTGATACTAGTAATTTGTCCTATAAAACTAGTAGCCTGTATTGGTCCTGAAGCGGTAAATTTATTTGTACCTATATTTAATAATACCGGAGCATTGCTAAAAAGATTTTTATTATTTAAATTAAGATTAGCTGCCAGTGTAGGTGCAGGATCATCTATAAGTTTACTGGGTATAGCAGCACTTATTTCACTAAAATTACCATTTACTTTTTCAAATGCTGTACGTAGGTCATCACCTGTACCATCATTGGCATATCCACCTAAGTTGATTGGTTGTAAATTTACTGTTGGCATAATTTTATCTCATAATGATTTTAATATTACATAGTTACAGACCATACGCTACCGTCCCATACAAATTGAATTGGGAAAGGCCCAAGAGGAGTAGACAAAGTTTGATTAATACTGGCAGTGCTAGTAGATGTATTCCAAGTTACATTTGGTGGATTAGAGACATTTGGTAATCTAATATTATTGCCATTGCCGTTAACTGTAAGAGCAGTAGTACCAAATTTAAGTTCGCCGTCATAAAGTTTAATCCAATCGCCAAGACTTGGGCTAGCCGGTAATGTCATAGTAAATCCTGCACCTGAGGTATATTTAACCCAATATATTTTTCTTGCCACTGCATTCCAGTTGGATGTAATAATTTCATATACGCCTACTGTGACACTATTGCCATTGGAGTCTTGAATATTGCCATTTGCTGGTAGTTTCAGTATGCCATCATCTTTAAACTGCCAAACACGATTTGGTGGATAGAATTTTAAGTTTGCTCTATATGGTACAACTACAGTTTGATCTGCTAGTTGTATTCTATATAAGTTGGTATTAGCAGCATTACCAACTGCTGCTATAGCATATCGTACTCCATTGCTATACATTTCTACAGTCCAACTTGTAGTGATATTAGCATAGTTAGCATAATCAGCCTTGACTAACCATATGACATAATCTGGGTCTGTAGCATCGTTATCTGGATTTTCATTTGATGCTGGAGCATCTATGCCGTAGGGTCTTAGTATTTCTAAATTAGCGGTTTTATTAGATGTAATACTTCCATCGTAGAAACTTACAGTATGATTATTTGTACCAATAACTGCTGGACCGTCTTTACTTAATTTAAAGTACTTACTATCGTTGCCTACATATAGGTCAAATACATTATTATTTGTAGTATCAAAATGTAAGTGCGTTGGGTCATCACCACCTCTTACTCTAAAGTATTGTGGCCCAAGTTCTAGTCCAGGGTTTGTTTCATCACCAGTAGTAAAATCTGGTCCTGGACTGAGTCCTAGTTCATAACCTGTACCCTCTACAACATTAGTTGAAAATGTCACTTGTCCTGTATTAGCAGTACCTGGCTCACCTTTGTCACCTTTATCACCTTTGTCACCTTTGTCACCTGGGTCACCTTTGTCACCTTTGTCACCTTTAACAGAAATAGGTTTATCACTTAGATCATTATAACTACCACTAAAGAGGGGTTTAATAAGATTAAACTCAATATTAACTGCTCCGGCATTTTTGTTTTCTGCTACTACTAATGAATAATCTTTAAAACTTGAATTTTGAGGATTTATTTGTGAACTAATTGAAACTACTGTGAGAGTACTAATTGATCCTACTGGCGAATCTAATACTAATTTATCGCCTTTTGTTATACTATTGGCAATGGTCTCTGCATTAGTACTAACACTGACTCTAATTGTTACAAGAGCATTTTCATATTGTGTATATGCTACTCCCACTACATTACCTGCCTCACCAAATCTAAACCCGCCCACTTCTAATTTATTACTAGTAATACTCAATGTTTTATCACCCAGATGTATGGTACTGGATTTTAGATAAAGGTCTCTAAATCTTTTTGTTGGTGATCCTAAGTCATAAGTTTCTGTAGTTGTTGGTAGTATGTTCTCTGCTACTGAGGCAAAACTAGGAATAGAGGGTTTATTCTTAATAAAATCTAAAGCAGTATTTGTACTTTGATTCCAATCACTTTGTATTTGGGCAGCTGGAATAGTTGGTTTATTCTTAATAAAATCTAAAGCAGCGTTGTTACTCTGTGTCCAATCACTTTGTATTTGGGCAGCTGGAATAGTTGGTTTATTCTTAATAAAATCTAAAGCAGTAGTAGTCGTTTGTGTCCAATTACTTTGTATTTGGGCAGCTGGAATAGTTGGTTTATTCTTAATAAAATCACTGGCAGTATTATCAGTTTGATTCCAATCACTTTGTAGTGCAGCAGCAGTAAGTCCAATATTACTCTGTGCTATTAGTTTTTGTGGCGCTGTTAATGTTTGTACATCATCATATCTAATTCTATTACCCAGTGCTGTAGTTACTGTGCTAGCAAAGTTAGCATCATTATTAAGAGCAGCGGCTAATTCATTAAGTTGATTTAATGTACTACCAGCACCGTTAACAAGATTATTGATAGCACTATCAACATATGTTTGAGTAGCATAGCCTGAAGCCCAACTTAACACTCCAGAACCGTTTGTAGTTAGTACGTTACCACCACTTCCATCAGCACCTGGCCATTTCATATTATTAATTTTTACACCACCAGTACCATTGGATATTATTTCTAAATCACTATTATTAATAATACTAGAAATCTTGTTTACTTTTGCAGTACCATTAGAGCTTAATTCAAGAACAATCTTAAGCCCGGATAATCCTGAATTAACAGCGTTATGAGTATAAAAAACATATTTGCCTCCTAAGCGCCCAGTTCCGGCAAAATTCTCAGTAATAATACTAAGAGAAGCAGTAGGGATATATGAAGTACCATCAAATCCATTAAAAGATACATCTAATATATCATCATTTGTTTGGATAGATTGAGGTGTATCAAAAGTTCCTCTGCCTCGACGAAATACCCAATTGTTACTGTCTGGGGTATTATGATGTTGTGAAAAAGTAAATGGACTAGATGCATTGTCATTTGAATATAATTCAACTTTTCCAGATATAGAACTATTTCCAAGTTTTATAGTAGATGATGGGATTATTTCTAAGTCATTTCCATCTACATTTATGGGTAATGGTGTATCAGATGGAATACCACCTACTGTAGCACCATCCCCAACATATAATTTTTTAGTGTCTGTTGTATAAATTAACTCACCTTGTGCAGGAGTTATTGTTAGTCTTTCTGCGTTTGTTCCGCGTCGTATTTTAAATGCCATTTCTAGCTCCTTAAATCAATGTACCTGCATCATGATCCACATTAGCAGGTGAAGTTATTGTTCCGTTGTCTACGTCAATACTGTTTAATAACCATTCAATCTTAGTATTAACTGTTATTTTACCTATAGGGCCAAAGTCAAAATCAAATAAACTTTGAGCTATAGTATTAAATTTAGTGACATTAACTAATAAATTACTAGAGTCTGCTAATTGATTAAGATCAGTAGGTATAGTTGGTTTATTAGTTAAATTTGTATAATTTCCACTTAGTGCCACTGGATGTAGCACAGGTTTATTGGATAAATCGTTATAATTTCCGCTAAATCCAGGCGGTAATAGTACCCAGCTTAATAGTCCGTTACCATTGTTTTGAAGTAATCCTATGGCATTTGGCGGCAGATTTTCAGTTTTTATATATGGTAATTGTGACCAAGTTTTTAGACCGTCACCAACTTTAACTCTTCCACTGTCAATTTCAAACCCAGGTTCACCTTGACTTAGAATAGGATTAACATTATTCCAAGATATGCTTGAGTCTCGACGAAGTTGTATTTTATTGGCCATTTCAATATTTACTCAAAATCACCTGCATCATAGTCAATCAAAGGTGGTTCACTGATTTGACCTAAATCAATATTAGCTGTATAAAATAATAATTGTAACGGATCATATACAGCATTTAGTTTGATTTGGCCAAAATCAAATTCTGTAAGGCTAGCAGTGGTACTGATGTTACTTACTGTCGCTGTTAGGTTGACAAAATCATTATTAAGATCTTCAAAATTTTTGTTTATTTTATCAAACGCTGTGCGTAAAGGATCACCATTACCTTTATCTGCTACACCGATATTAACTATTCTCATAGTCATTACATTCTCCCCACAGCTATTTCAATTAGACCTGATTGATCATAATCTTTGCTTTCTAACGCTTTACCAATTATAGTGCCTACTGCTGGGTTATTTGCTCTAATAGCATATCCTGGACTGGCAGCAGTGGTTAATAAATCACCTTTATTAACTTTTCCTATTACTTTACAGGGCACACGTCCCTGTAGTGCTAGACAAACACTGTTAATAGTTTTGGCTAACTCGTTATTCATTGTATAAGCAGGGTTGGTAGTGACTACACCTGCTGCTCTTGTGTCTGCTAGCTTGTCGGTTGTTGTTGTTTCATGTGTACCACCAAACACTAAAACAGTACCAGGTTCATATTTTTTATCACTAGTATACCATTCTGCTAAGTCAGCATAGGTAGCTTGTAGGGTACTACCACTAGTAAGTGTCCATGCACCTGTGATAGTACCTGCTGTAGTTGCTGCACCTGTAGTTATCACTGTTGTTGTAAGTGCGCTTAAATTTGTATTCACTGGTACTGATGCCCAAGTACCGTCCCCTCTTAAAAACTGTGTAGTATTTGCATTGGCTTTGGGCAAAGTGGTTACACCATCTATATTAATACCAGTTGGCTGGAATGTTACTACATCACCACCGCCACCATTTTTAGTAAGTCCATATGCATTACTTGCCGCTATAAAATATAGCGAACCTGTAGCAGCACCAGTACCAAAGTTGTACGCTGTAGGAGTTCTTATACCACCACTAAAATCTTTAAGACCAGTTATTTCTTGATTACCTGCAATTCTAACAATGCTAGTATCACTAGCATCAAGAGAATTTGCCACGGTGGCACGTAGTGTAGCATTAGTACCTGGAGTCCATTGACCCTTATATACCACTGGGGCAGCGGTATCAAGACTTCCACTAAAACTTAATACTACAACACCATCATCTGTTTCTATCCCATTAAATTGTGTACGACCATCACCGTTTCTTAAAACTAGAGTATTAGATAGGGCATTTGAAGTAATCTCTACAGCACTTTGGGTACTATCTGCTTCTGCTGTTAATTGTAAGCTATTCCAAACATATCTTCGACCAGGATTTACACCAGCAGTTGTTAAACTATCTCTAAGTCCTTTTTGAAATACAGTTTCAAAACTTAAATTAGTAGGAGAGGATGCACTAGCTGAAACATTACCTAGCACTGATCTTGAGTTGACTGAGCTGATTCTACTATGTGCAATACCTGCTGCATTTAATCTTACGAAGCCTCTATCAGTTTGAAATTCTGTAGCATCAAATTTAGCTAATCCTAAGTCTGCCTGTGCTTTATCTGTTCGACTCCAATCAGCACTAGGGAAGGTATTAGCTTCATTCATGTTTAATTTGCTTTGATTGATACCAGCAGTTGCACTAATATCACCATTTACTATACTCAATGCTTTAATTTGGTTGTTTAATTCTAAAGTATTAAGACAAATTACTTCTGTACCTATAGCATGGGCATTAGCAAATCCTATATTGAACTTACTGTCAATTTCAGTCTTTTCACTTAGACGTGAAACATTACCTAATGTGTTAGCATTTGATTTACTAGCGTAATAAAATACTTCTTCTTTGTTTGTAGTACGTACTAGCACGTATCCAGATGTTGGAAAATTAGTACCATTTGCTAATTCTATACCATTAGTTACTACACCAGAAGATGGGATAGCAGCAGTTAATGTACTTGTAGCAGTGCTTATTAACTGTGTTTCTATATCCCCTGCCATTGTAGCATGACTAAAGCCTTTTACAGTGCTACTGGCTCTAACATTACCAAAACTTACAAGCACATCACCTATTCTTGCAGTATCGCTAATTACATCTACCTTCTTACTCAAACTATCAAATGTAATTGCTAGGTTGTCAACATACCCCTTAGTGGCTGCATCACTACTAATTGTAGGAGTAGCCAAAGTTGTCAGTTTAAATCCATTCCAACTTATATTAGCTGTGGGACCTGCTACACCATTTAATGGTAAAAATCCTGGGCCTATTCTTTGATTAGATGGTATTAGATTGTTATTTCTTGTTATACCCAATCTATAACTAATATATGCATCAGTGGCATATTCAGTTGGAACTGCGTCATTGGCTAGATCAGTAAATTTATCATCATCACTGAACTCACTGATTTCAGTTCCTTTCTTAAAGCCTAAACCATCTAAATTACTCAGTGCAATACTGGCAGCAAACTTAACAGTACCAGTACCTTGATCAACTGTAAAGAAGCGTCCTACTCTAAAGAAACCATTTTGATCAGTACTAACATAAAATACACGACCACTAGTTCTTTCTTCAATTTCATTGGCTTGACTTGGAGGTCTAGGAGCTCCAAATATCTTGCTTGGGTAATTACTATTGTTATATCCACCGGTTCCTATGTCTAAAAAGTCATGTCCAGTAGCTCTTAATGTACTAATTCTTACTCTAATGTTGGCTATTTCACCTGCTTGCAAACCTAATCTTAATGTAATAACACCATCAGGTAATGCATGTACTAGAGGACTTTGAATTCCTGTAGCTATAGGAACAGCATTTATATTCACAGTTGGTGTTAATTCAGTAAGAGTAACTATACCATAATTTCCTTTACTATCGCTAGCATTTGTATAGCTAACAACACGATGCATTTTACCATCCCAAGCAGTAATCATTTGCCCAGTATTAATTCTTGCTAGTTCTATAACTGCTGCTTTAGGATTAATAGCTATTCTTATATCACCGGCTTGACTTCCCAAAGTACAACCACTATTCAAAGGATCTGTAATTGTAATTCTTGTCTTGTCAACAGTTAATATTATGTAATTGTAGGTAGTGTCTGTAGTTAATATTGCCTTATCTTTAGGCTGTCCTACTGCATTTAATGGTTGTCCTATGGGGCTTGTTGTATTATATGCAATTACTCTATACACAGGAGCATTGGCCAGATCTGGATCTCCTTCAAAAGTCAATGCAGTACTAGGTCTTACTGGATTAGTATCCAATACATTGTTAAATTTTAAATTTTGTCCTGATCTTATTATTATATTTTGGTTATCTAACAAGGCTGCTTTAAGGCCGCTAGTACTAGAATCATTATTTCCACTAGTGTTTAAATTAATTTTTAATACTATAGGATCACCATTTGCATCAGTTTCGGCTACAGATACGTTGCTCATCTCATATCTTACAATGCCTACTGCCCCACCGTGATTAACCTCTACTACGCTAACATTGTATGGTGCATATTGAAAATTATCTATATAAAATTGTAACTCACCTACGTCGCCATCATTGATATATGGTCCTGCTTTGTTAACTTTTGCTACTTGTATTAGGTTATCTGCAAGAGCAACTGCATCACTGACCTCAAGTGGATCTGAACCTAGTGCTACTAGTCCATATTCACCATTGGCACTGCTGCTGTTTAAGCTACGTATTTGTCCACCATTGGCACTGAACATACTGGTCCAAGTATAGTAGCTGAATACACTAACACATTCTGCTAGACCTTTATTATTGGTCACTATGCCATAACCTAGGTCATTTACCTGAGTAAAGTCATTACTCAACATACTGGTATTACCAGGAGTTATTAGAGTAATTGATGTAGGATTAATACTGGCAAACTGTTCATTTGGTTCTAATTTTAAAATAAATTCTGGATAATTTAAATTATTCGCTAACTCTATACCATTTTGAACAACATTTGTCAAATTATAACACAAGGATTGTAGCAAAGTTGTAGTCAAAGTTTCTGCTATAATGCCACTATCTGTAACTTGAGTATATTTGGTTTGATTTGTAGTTACTGTAGTTTGTGCTAGAACGGAACTAAATGTATCTCTTATATAATTAATTAATCCAATTAAAAGTGTTTTTTGATTTTGAGGAATTCTTAAAACTAATTCATCTAATCTAAAAAGTCTTCTAGCAGCCAATGTAGTTTTGAGATTGCCCACATTGATCATATCAAATATTAGACTATCTATAATAAGATTAATATAAAAATTATATTCACTGTCATCAAATTTTAATGTACTAGTGCTTAAGTAACCTTTACTCTGTTCATTGACAAAGTTTTTATTCAAGGTCATAAGTTTACCAGCATTAATTTTAGCATTAGGACCAGGAAGCCAACTATTAACTTTAAAACGTTCTCCATTAATATAAAAGCTACTGGGCATTTCAGGTTCTCTAGGTATGTCAGTAATTACCAGTCTATAATCACTTAGTTTACTGACCACTGTAGGTTTTAAATTACCAGTGAACCCGTCAATATATTGACCACCTCTAAATGCTTGTTTGTTTATACTGCCGCTGAAGCTACCACTTTGTTGACAATATGGACTCTTTGTTAAAATTTGACCAGCTGGATCAAGCACCATCATAAATCCACCATGACCTTGGCATGTTATCTGACGAACAATACTGGCATCGTTACATAAAAATACATCCATATCTTTATTATTTTTCGGAGTATTATAAGCAGGATTAAAGCCAAAATATAACCTGTTCATCATGCTGGTAATGATAGGTGTAATTTGATTTTTATCAGCAGTGGGTAATGAGTTTAATACTGTAGAATTGATGTATACTGCAATTTGTAGTATACCTGCTTTGCAATCTGTAGTGAGTGTGGTAACTTTGCTAAAAACTTCTTGTAAGTTAACTATTTTTTCGTTGCCACCTTCTATTAGATCAGCAACAATAGCGTCAATAATAAACCCAGTATCTCTAATACTCTTAGCTTCTTGGGTTGCATTAAGATTAGTACTAGGTAAATTGTTGATATAAATTACTATTTCCTGTTGAATGGTAGATTTGGCAGCGGCTATAAGATTAGCAGCAGCTATAAAGTTACCAGGATTGTCATATCTAGGACCAGGATTCAATGGTAGTCCTGGTTTTATATAATAATGATGACTATACCAACCTTGTAGGTCTGTATCAAGGAAATGTTTTTTATTTACAGGGTTAGCAACATTGACTAAATTTAGTCCATCAAATACAGTATTTCTAAAAAACCAAGTGTCAGCCCAAGGACTTTGACTTATACGATCTTTAGGTCTTACCAGGACTCTACGAAATTCATCACCTACTATGGCTGTGTTAGTTGGCAGTTTTATAGGATAATCTTCTTCATAGATACCACTTTCTACATGAATAGTTATTTGTAGATTTTTTACTGTATCACCGAATTCTAAGTTCTCACCTTTTAAAAATGTGCCTCTTACATTGATCAATTCAATTTTATCTTGACCAACACCAGTACCATCATCACCTAAATATTGACTGATAGTTCCCTTGGCACCACTTAGTCTTCCTACTAATAGTTTACCAGGAGTTATATCCTCATTGTTTAGTACACCTTGATCTACTCGTTTGCCATTATAATTTGTAAATGTAATTGATGCTACGTTGCCTGGAGTATAATTTGTAACAACAGATAGTTCTGCACCGTTATTGTAGGCAATTAATTGTCTATATGGCCCTGTTTCTACGTCTGCTACACTTAGTAAATATTCAGCTTTTTGGCAAGCTTTACCTATAGTAGCATAACTATAGGCCCAACTACTTCCTTCTTTACCAGGTGGTGTATTTGGTTGTAGATCATTTCCGCTTGTGCTAACAAATAAATTAACTCTACTAACAAAGCTACTATTGTCCACATAATATTTGGTAGCTGCCTGTAGATCACTTGCTCCATTTGGTGTTCCTATTCCTTCAAATGGATCTGGGTGATCAAACAATGTTAAAGGTCCGGTCATTACATCGCCCTGACGTCGGACAACACTATTTCTAGGCAATACTTCATTACTGGCCCAATTGCCTAATAGTTCTGTGGTTAAGTAAGCATCTGTTATAGTTTCAACTGCTGTACCATCATTATTCGTTAGCACTATTCTATTAGCATTATTAAGTGCATCATTAGCAGTAAAATGAAAACTTATACCATTACCATCAAAGTATCTAATAAAATATACTGGTCTTACCTTGCCTGTACCAACACCAGTACTTGTTGATACAAATACTTCTCCAACTATATTTCTTTGAGCGCCTAGTGTTGTAAAATCTGTATTACCTAATTCTGTTATCTTAAAGCTTCTACCAATAGTAAAATATGAATCAGTTACAAATATGGTATTTTTTAATCCTGAAGCAACAGTGGCTGTACTATTATATGTATATGGACTACCGTCAACGGTGTTATCTAAACCATGATTTGGTATTATAGCATTACCATTAATATATTCATCTATAGTCAGTATGTATTCATTTCTTGTAAGTGGTTCACTTCTCGCTCTAATTTGGCCACTTCCACCTCCACCAGTTTTTCTTATGTAATTTTTATCTGCATAACCTTTACTAATTACCACATCATTCACTGTGATGCTTACGCCGTCATTACCAAAAAGATTATTAAATGTTTGAACATTACTGGCTGTGGGATCACCTATATTAGCTATTATTTTACCATTGGCATTTAATGGACTTTGTAGACTAGGTTTACCATCTGAAACTAATCTCCCACCAATATTGCTTATAGTGATTTTATTAGGATCACTGGCACTGTCCACTAGGATACCTTGGGAACCTTCCATTATTCTAGGTTTAATGTTTAGACCAGTATTATCGCTGGTTAATATTCTATTAATTCCTAAACCGTCTTGAGTTAGGCTTACTGTAAATTGTGTAGCACTTACTATGGTATTAATATAATAAGTTGTTGTAGAATTGACCCCACCAAATATACTACCACCACCTCCTGTAACACTTGAGCTAAAAGTTATTTTATCATTAATTTTTAATGATACTGTACTAGTAGTTGTGAATTGATCTGTGGCCTGATCTGATGCAGTAATATTGATATTGAAACCTGCTGATCCGTCTACTGGCTCTATTATGCCTTTCATTAGACCAGTGGCGTTAGTCAAAGCATATATTTGTCTTTGTTCTGTTATTACATTGTCTAGATCTTGAAATCGTATAGCACCACCTTGACCAAAGACAGCGTACATTTCTTTAAAATTATCATTGACTTTTCTGAAGGCTTCACGAATACTGTCTCCAGTACCATCATTTCCTACAATACCGATGTCTATTTCTTTTCTAGCCATATTAGTCTAAGTTATCATAAAAATCATCACCCATACTAAAACTACTGCCACAACCACAAGTAGTTTGGGCGTTGGGATTACGTATTACAAATGAATCGCCTTCTAGACTAGATTTGTAATCAATCTCTGCTCCTGTAAGATACTGCATACTCATTGCATCAATTAGCACCCTAGTAGGCCCAATATCTATTTGAAAGTCATCTTCGTTAGATTGTTCATCAAAAGTGAAGCCGTAGCTCATTCCACTACACCCACCACCTTGGACAAATGTTCTTAGAAAAAGATTTGGATTGTTTTCTTCTTCAATCAATTCGCTTATTTTTGTACGTGCTGATTCGGTAATGTTTATCATAATGTTATTTATCGATACCTTTTTATAATCTTAATGCAAGTAAATATATTATGTTTATAGAGATATTTTACTTGACAAATACTTATATTAGAGCTAGTAAAACAGGTTTAGAACATAGCTATACTAGAGAATCCGCTTTTATTAGGCTTAGATGTGATAATTGCAGTGTAATTTTTACACGGCAAAAAGGTAAAATGGATCCAAAACGATTAAGCAATAACTATTTTCATGTATGTCCTAACTGTGATCCTAAACGCTTTGCTCAACAAAAACGTATTCAAAAAAGTAAACAGTGGGACATGAAAGCCAGTAGCCTAGAAGATATCAGTAAGTTATAAAATAGGATATATACTACTATATTGGAGAATATTATGCTTAAGAAACTTAAAGAGCTATTTGGATTTCCTACAGAACAAGAGCAGGCAGCAGCCAAGCAAAGCGCGGAACCTGTAAAAGAAGTTAAGGCTGAACCTTCAACTCAACCTTGGGTAACATTCCCAACCAGTGATGCGCCTGCTACGGAAGCACCAGCAAAGGTAAAAAAGCCTCGGGTAGCTAAACCCAAGGCTGAAAAACCACCTGTTGAGAAAACACCAGCAGCTAAAAAGCCAGCAGCTAAAAAGCCAGCAGCTAAAAAGCCAGCAGCTAAAAAACCAGCAACACGTAAGGCTAAGGCACCAGTTGTTGGAAGTGGCGATGTAAAGCAAAGCTAGCCAAGTTTTTAGCCTTACTTTCGACCATTAAATCGGCCCACTCCCAGTGAGTATAGGCCCAATCATTTACGGCAGTGTTCCACATAAAGTCACTGTGTGCCCTAAGTTTTTGACGCTTATAGCCAGACTCCAATAATAGTTTTAGGTCTGGCCTAACATCTACAGCGTGATTTACAACAACATCCTCACGACTGACGGAATAATGAGCCACAGGGCGCCTACCACGCCAACTATCAATAACCCTGTTGATGCGAACATCATTGTGTTGGATATATTCTCCTTCACGAATCCAATGGTGATGTATGTCAAGAACAATAGGCACAATATCACTGATGCCCAAACAATCATCAAGTCCATAACTTATTTCCTCATTTTCGATTGTGATACAATTACGTGCCTCGGGGCTAAGGCGTTGATAAGCACGCCTAATACCTTCTGGACCTTGTCTACCTGAAATGTGTACATTAATCTTAAAGTCTTGGAACTCTCTGCCATAGCCCATCCAACGTGCCATATCGGCGTGATATTCAAATTCTTCTATACTACGGTGGACAATCCCAGGATTATCTGAAGCCAAAACTGTGAATTGGCCTGGATGAAAAGACAGACGCACATCACGGCTGCGAGCAATGCGCCCAACTTCTGCAAAGTGTTTTTCAGCATAAGCAACAACGTCAGGCTCACGCCAAAACCAACACCAAGTAGGCTCTGTATATACTGGAAGTATATCACTTGATAGGCGAACCATTCTAAGTTCTCCATCTAGATTACCTACCTTTTCTACCAATAACTTGGCAGCATATATATTTTGTTTGACCAACGACCATAATTTTTCTACAGCCTTATCCTTTGTTTGTCTATTAAGCCAGGCCACAGTAGTAGCACCGGTATTGTATTTTTTACAATCATCTTTTGGATGAATACCATCTACTTGATCTGCTCGATCAATCCATTTACAGGCAAAGCCTATTCGTTTCATTTATATGTGCCAATAACTTCTTCAAGGGTTTCTCGGATGGGTTTGATACTATACACACTTTCTAACTTTTCAGTATTGAGTACGCAGTTACTTCTTGGTGCAGTAGTAGCAGCCTTAAATTCCTCTAAGGTAAACCACTGTTTGTCCAACTTCATCATATCTACAATCTCACGAGCATTGCTGCTTCCTGGATTACACACATTATACACACCAGGAGTAGGTCTAGTCAATATGAAATGAACACAAATCTTGCCTACATCTTCTACGAAAGTTAAACTATTTTCAAAACTAATTAACTTTTCGTATTTTTCCAACTTGGTTAAAAAGTTTTTGGGATGACGAAAGCGTCCAAAAGGCATACGAATACGAAAGAGATAACTCTTATCCATATAAGGTTCTAACAATGTCTGTGCCAATGCTTTGCTACCACTGTAAAAACTACCAGTCTTAAAGGTAAAGTCACAGGGATCAGTCTCTTTATAACCACCTGGAGGGTATCCACCATACACACAACCACTGCTAATGTGTATGATTGGTGTGTTTGGGTTATGTCTTTCCAACATTAAGGGCCAAGTTACATTACCATCAATACATTCTTGACGATATATTTCACAAGCATCTACATTGGGTGATCCAGTATAGCCAGCAGCATTGATAATAAAGATTGTACCTGATGGTATAGGATCCTTATGGCTAATCCAAAGAAAGTCTTGTCCTGCCTTAAATAGTTCTCTGGCGATAGTTTCGCCTACATATCCGTGTCCGATTAATGTAATCATATTCTTGTCCTAAAATATTCTATAGTTTCTCTCAAACCTTGTTCCAAATCTACCTTAGGTTCCCAAAACAACTTGTCACTAGCCAAAGTGATATCTGGTCTGCGCTGTTGTGGATCATCTTGTGGTAGGTCTTTATACACTATTTTACTTGAACTCTGTGTCAAACGCAATACCATCATGGCCAATTCTTTAATAGTAAATTCACCAGGATTACCCAAATTTACAGGTCCAGTTAAACTACTCTGCATCATTGAGACCAATCCATTGATCATATCATCTACATAGCAAAAACTACGAGTTTGATTGCCATCACCGTATATAGTAATTGGATCACCTCTTAGTGCCTGTATAATAAAATTACTGACCACACGTCCATCATCTGCGCCAGTACGTGGACCATAGGTATTGAATATTCTGACTACTTTGATATTCACACCGTGTTTTCTATTGTAGTCAAAGCATAGAGTTTCTGCGGCACGTTTACCTTCATCATAACAGGCACGAATACCAATAGGATTTACATTACCCCAATATGATTCTGTTTGTGGATGTACCTTGGGGTCACCGTATATTTCACTAGTGCTGGTATGTAAGATTTTTGCACCCGTACGTTTGGCCAGTCCTAGCATATTAAACGTGCCCAATATACTAGTTTTCATTGTTTGAATGGGATCTAATTGATAGTACTTGGGACTTGCTGGACAGGCTAGGTTATAGATTTCATCTACTTCTACATATAAGGGTATACAAATATCCTGACGCATTGCTTCAAAGTATGGATTAAGCATCATACCACGTATGTTTTCAATACTGCCTGTAAAGTAGTTGTCTACACAGAGTACGTGATTACCCTCATCCAGTAATCGTTTACACAAATGACTGCCTAAGAATCCTGCACCACCTGTTACCAATATTTTTTTCACTTCCAATTCTCCACTATGATTTTATCTTCCACATCTTCCATTTCTGGTGTACCATGGAAGGCTAGTACTGCTGTTTCTTCATTTATTTTTGGATCTGCTTTATCTTTAAATATCCATTTATTGCCTAATCTAATTAACTCTTTTTGAGTTCTTACTTCCCACTTATAACTTTGAATCCATAATTTTGGAAAAAATAATATCTTATCTTTATGTAGATCCCAAATATAATCTTGATCTCCTCCAGGATATTTTTTCAATAGATGAGGATTTTTTTCAATCGTAGTCCATATATTATAAAATTGTGTACCAGACCAGCGCATTACTGCACTACCTAATTTATCAGATTTGTTGAATACACGCCCAACATCCTGTAATCCAACAAAATATCCTAGTTCATAATAAATTAGTTTATCTATATTCTTTATTATTACCATATCTAAATCAAAAAAGAGATTTAAATCCGTTGGCTTAAAATGTCCCTCTTTAAAGATATAAGTTTTCCACCACCAACCTTGTATTTGATCATTTGTTGGTAATGATATTGTGTTGATATTTGGGTCTAAGTCTTTAGTATTTTCTGTAAAGCATACAAAATTAAAAGGCATTGTTACATGCCTTTTAACCATATTGTACAGTCTGTTTACGTGAAATTCAGAATACTTAGTGCCGTGTTTTACACAGATGACATTGAGCATATAATTCTAAACATATTCGTTATCGCTCCTATGTCCTACACGCATGGCCATATTGTTGTTGGTTTCACGCACTTCTACTCGACAGCACCAAATACGTTCGGCCTCGCTCCGGCCAAAGCTGGGTAAGTAGATAGTGTTTACGTATTCATAGAGAAAGTCTGCTATACCTTCACAGCCTGTTTTCTCTACCATAGTGATCTTGGCCAATCCTTTACGACCTAATTCTACTAGATCATCTTTTTGGGGATCATCTTCTGCCACTAACAGAGTATGATCAAACCAATCTTCTAATTTGTATTTAAGATCTTTTAATCCACCGAAGTCCATACACCAGTTACGTGCATCCAGCGTATCACATTCGAATTCAAAATGAAAGCTTAGTGCGTATCCATGTATTAATCTACAGTGACTATCAGCACGCCACTGACGATATGCTACAGGACCAAGTTGATTATATGTTTTAGTTGAAATATATCGAGCCATCTCTTGCCTCCTCCTCTAGAGTAAGTGTGATGACATGCAGAGTATTTAGAGAGGGTTGAACGTCTTAGTCCTCTATACACATATTATATATTTATTCTGCTTAATGTCAAGTATTTTTATGGTATAATTACACCAAACTTGTTCCATTGTCCTGGGGTACCACCTTCTAAACATACCCAACCTACATAGTCTCTAGCCTCAGGATTACTATTAAAACAAATATCACCTTTGGAATATCTGCCAGAACTAGGAGCACCACTGGCAAAAAATATTTTTTTACTGTTAATATTAACACCACCTACGATATTGACTTGACCATTTATGACCACATTTCTATCTGTATTATATTCTGTACCTATTACAATAGGTCCTTGCTTGTTGATTACTAATTCATTCTCATTATCAACATTTAGACTAATTGAATCGCTGGTTTTTAGTTGAGTGATTCTAGCCTCATCTGCTTCTAGCACTTTGATTTTGGCCACTCCATCAACTTCTAGTTCTCTTAGTTTACCTAATTTTTCTAGACTACTTTCAGTAACCGAAGAGCCTATAGTGCTTCTACTGATAATTAAACTGCCATCTATGCTGTACCATTTTGATTTATGTAGGTCAATTGTTTCACTACTGTATATTCTATCTGGATCTAGGTTATAGGTGAATTGACGATTCTTATTTGCATGATGCCATAAAAATCCCGTACCCTGTATACTGCTCAGTTCAGTTGTGCGATAAGTGATAGGTAATAGATCCTTATCTCCACCTGCTGTAATGATCTTATCAACTTCTAAAATACCATTAATTTTTACCTTGGCATTTTTATATTTTTCATTTCCAAAAACAGTTTCACCTGTATTTTTTATTTGAATTCTTACTGTATTATCCGTTACTATGTTTAGATCATTGGAGGTGATAGTTCCTACGACTACTCGTTCTTCGTTATTATTAACAATAAATTCAGCTGCATTTTCTAAAACAATGCCTAGGGTACCATTTGGGCTCTCTGTATTAATACCTAATCTATTAATATTATGGTTAAAGAATACCCAATCATCAAAATTGACATAACCGTTTACTTTAAGTTCACGCAGATCGCCTATTCTTGTTAAACTACTTTGTGTTACAGTGGGCCCAAGACTAGTTTGGTTAAGCACTGTGACACCATTGATTTGATAGGCTAGGTCTCTATTCAATTCAATGTTCATTGTACTCCATAGCTTGTTGCCTGTTCTGTAGACAAACTGTTTAGTACCGTTTTCGTCTGCGTAGGTTAGTCCTTTATTGTATAAATCGTCATCAGTTCTACCTAAAAAAGTAAAATCCTGCACCCGTTTACTAGGAGCAGATTCCTGTTGTGTTACTAGGTTTTTTACTTTTAGTGTATCTACAGTTATAGTGCCTGAAACCTTTAAGTCCTCAGCCTTTAAAGATCCCTGTACCGTTAGATTATCAGTTACAAGAGTAGGCCCATCTAGTGTTTGCACACTGAGTTTTTTAATTACTATAGCGTCATCGACAATGCTGAGTAGTTGATTCATAAGATTTCCTGGGGTTTTGATATTTATTAAAATTTAACATCAAAACCCCTATCAATCTATGCTACTTTTAACAGTATAGTATCCTCACTAATACGGCCATTCATCTTGGTATCTACAGCGTTAATGTCCTCTAGGAACTTGCGTAGAGCCACTTTACCTGCAGTTTTGAACTCTTTGAGCTTGTCCTCTGGCTTACGCACAGTTTTTTGCACACTCAAAGTCTCATTAAAGTTAGTGATGCTAGTACCTTTAATGCTCAACTCTGCGAACTCTGCGGCCACATACTTACCCAATTTACGGGTCTTAGTATTATAGATCCAAAGTTCTTTGGCACCAATAATGTCAGCAGGGTTAATACTGACTAACTTCAGTGCCTCGTCAGTCTTTTTGTACTTGAGTCTTGCTACTACTTTTTCCTTGCTAATAGCCTTGGGCTTGCGTGGTTTCTTATTGACCTTGGCCTCTTGGTTAAGCATTTGGCAAGCAGTCTGTATGCTTTGTAAGAACTCAATTAACTTATTAATATTCTTACGGCTACGATGACTATAGGCTTCACGTAGTTGTGGGTCCGCCTTACCACTGGATAACTCCTCAAGTTCTTCTAATTGACGAGCATAGAACTCACGGATAAAACGTGCGTGAGCGGGCTTAGCCTGTTTGCCCCGTAGGATGCTACTGATTTTGAAAGCCTTGGGATCAAAACTATTTGGATCCACTTGCCAACTTTCGATAGCCTCTTCGATCTCTGCGGTCATGGCCATGCTAGCATCACGCACCCGATCTTGAATACTGATCACAGGACCTGTCGCCTTAGCCTCTGTTTTTACCACATCGAACTTGCCCTCAATTAGGACCTTGGTGATTTCGTTGCGTAGCCAAAGAGCCGAGCTACGCCCGTTATTAAAGCCTTCCCTAACAGATGGCATACCGCGAGTAAGACAACTGGCAATACCACCCATGGTGATATGACAGCGCCAATCTTTGGTGTCTTTGAAAGCCTGAATTTGTTTCTTGTTGTAGTCATTATCTGACATCCATTTGACCACTACTGGTTTAAGGTCTTTGGAGCTGAAGTTCAAATTGTAGTATTCTAGGGCCAGTCTAAACTTACGATTAAAATCCTCGTCAGTCCAATCTTCGTGACCATCCCAAGTTGGAGAATTATCTTTCTTTGGTGCGGCACTAGCCAATTTTTTAGCAATCTTACTACGGGCCATATCTAACTCCTGTTGTGTTACGCAATACAACTATTATATATTCATTCTTGGCTGTTGTCAAGCACTTCGTCAAGCGTAGGAGCATAGTTTCCAAGGTGTTGTACAGTCACACTGGCTGCTGAATTGGCAAACTCAATGCTCTTTGCGAGGTCATTTGTAGCCAAAAACGCATAGCATAGAGCAGCCAAAAATGTGTCCCCTGCCCCACATACATCTGTGAGTTCGATATCCTTGGTTGGGTATAAGGTGTTTTGATATTGGGCTCCATCTTTACCCAAAGTTACTATCAAGTTTGAGTTCAAACTTCGAGCCTGTAGGTATTCATCCTTATTGATTTTGACATAGGCTCCTTCAAACCTAGCCAAATCCTGTTTTTTAGTATCAATAAATACGGGCCCAGGGAATGAGGCTATGATATGTTCCATAGCCTCATAGGTTAAAAATCCCTTGTTGTAATCACTTATGACCACAGCATCTATTCCAGTGAGCTTGGGCAAACTACCACACCAAGGATCAAGGACGGGTTCATCATCCACCCTAAGCAGTTGATATCCTCGGCTGTCAATAAACCTAGTTTTGGTAATCTTCTGTGTATTGGTCAGCGTAGTTACTTGACAGCCCAAGTTAATCAAGTTTGCCTCAACGTTCAAACACATTCCGGGCTTACTGACTTCTCTATCAGTGGCTAGTATAGGAATGGGGGCTTCTGGGCTGATACGTTTTACACTGCCATAAACATATCTGTCTGTACAACTATCCCCTATTAATAATACTCGAAATGATTTTGGAGGTGGAATAGTTTTCATCTGTATCTATAAAGACAACTTGCTTACAATATGATTCACCTATGATCATTTTATCTTTATATTCAGATCCTTTGATCATAATGTCAGGTTGATAACTGGCAATCAGAGTGATAAGTTGAACATCGGTGTCGAATATTATAACATTATCTACCCATTTTAAACTGCGTATCATATAGGCCCTACTATCTTGGTTGATGATTGGCCTAGATTCACCCTTGTGTTCTTTTATTCTCCGATCACTGTCTATGAGAACCTTTACGTGCCTATCTGGATATCGGCTACAATGTTCAAAAAGTTGGATGTGACCCGGGTGTAAAAGATCAAAGCATCCATTCAAAAGTATCTTAACCAATACTAGGTCCAAAGTTTATGGCGTACTTTGATAAGACGAATCATCATCTGCTCATTTTCTCGTTCGTATTGTTGTTCGATTTTGGTGCTTAGTTTAAGTGCCTTGTCTCGCAGTTTGGCTAGTTCCTTGTCACCGTTTTCACTGAAGAAACTGATACCAAGTTCTTTGTTCATTTCACGTTGACGATTGCAATATTCCCTCCAGCCACTGGCATCGTGTGGATCTGGACGGTTTGGATAAACTTCCTTCCACCATTTGTACAGAGCCAATACTTCCATAGCGCCTAGGGCTTGATGAGTAGGTTCTCCATAGCCCTTGTCACCAGGAGCAAGTCCATAATCCTCTTTGGCAATGAGACTACTTTGCCAAGCCAAGTTATCCAAACCTGCTTGTGGACAACGCCAAGTGCGCCAACGGAACCAACCAGTGGCATAAAATGGTGCGTTATATTTGGCTCTTTCTTCTTTGCCTTCCCAAGCAATGTGCCACCAGGCTAGTTCAACTTCTACAAAGTCAACGAGCTCATTAAACAGACAAGGTAAAAAGCGGTTGCCCACGTCGCACCAGGCACCCGGTTTAATATCACGTGGATGAGCAGTGAGACTATGAGTCCTAGTGACCCAACGATTATTAATATAGTACTTAATGTCATATAGTCGATCCAAGGGCCATTTGATGAATTTTTGTATTCGGTCCAATGCTTCTTCAGCCAGCCAATAACGAATAGGATGCTTAGTTTCAGCAGCCTTATTCCAAGCATCCCATTGTTCGCTAGTACCCGCACTGGGTTTTGGCGTACCGCGAAGCCAATCTGCGAAGGGACTACAACTCCAATATTCACTTCTAAAGCCCATCATACCCTCTCGTAAGTTTTATCAAAAATGTCCTGTTTAACAACACCATAGTCATTTTCACCGTGCCTAACAATAATATCTTCTTTAGGATTATAGTGTAACTTCTCCCCCCAACTTGTGTCAACTGTTCCGGAATGATCCGCCACCTTTGCTATTTTGATAATCTTTTTGGGCTGGCAAACACCATTGCCTAAATCGTCTTTTAGGTCTGCGAATTTTTCTGGGCTAATAGGATATTCTTCTCCTTTTGGTCCAGTCATAATATAATACCCTGCTGGGTATTTTACCGGACCCTCAAGTGTTTGAATAACGCCAGGTTCGTCAGCAATTCGATACTTTTCTTTGGCGGGCCGCTTGTAGCATTTGAACCCGCCATCCTTAAACCAAGCATCAGTAATGGCCATACCTTCTACAATGTTGATATATTCTCTCAACGTGTTCATTCGTTTCTACTTCCAGTTAAATTTAATAGACTTAAAAAGATATTGATAAAGTTTAAGTATAAACTCAATGCTCCACTGATCTCTGCGGCAGTGCTGGCATCATCATATTGTAAAGTCTCTCTAATACGTTGAGTATCATAGGCAGTCAATCCAAGAAAGATAATAATAGCCAAAGCACTAAGAGCCATACCAAAAGCGGTACTACCAATAAAGATATTAATAATACTGGCAATAATAAGGGCAATAAGGCCAATAACCATAAACTTGCCAATACTATCAAGACTCCTCTTAGTAAAGTACCCATATATACTCATTACTCCAAATAAAACTGCCGCACCCATAAAGGCACTGATAATGCTACCAATCTTGAATACTATGAATATTGTAGCAAAACTCAAGCCCATGATAGCGGCAAAACCGTGTAACATTAAAATAGCCAGTTCTTTTGGAGGGTTATTAGCAAGAGCATATCCTACGCCAAATACTGCTACTAAGGGTAAAAACATTACGACCCATTTCATAGCACCAGTAAACAAAAAAGTCATTAGTGCTGGGCTACTGGCCACTAACATACTGACCACCATAGAGGTCAATACGGCCAAACCCATATGCATATATACCCTACCCATAGCCTCATTAATAGCACTGGCGCTACGGTAAGATACACTGGTATCAAAGTATGATGAACCAAACATATGATTTCTCCTTATAAATGTTTATATATGTATTTAACTATAAAATACGATTTAAAGTTTTTCTCCTGCCTCAAATCCACGGAAGCGTAAGAAGCGTGGGAATCGTAGGCTATAACTTCCGTCTTGGTTTTGTGATACTGTAT
>Ga0214917_10000270_pt1 | contig 66701 bp, 57 predicted proteins | sample LL_1208_BB_MetaG_FD_177983 | JGI IMG/M metagenome (GOLD analysis project Ga0214917, IMG submission 177983) | Freshwater microbial communities from Lake Lanier, Atlanta, Georgia, United States - LL_1208_BB | ecosystem: Environmental > Aquatic > Freshwater > Lake | place: USA: Georgia | collected... | reverse complement strand
GGCGTCGGCAATGCTGCGCTGATGGCATTTACTGGCGCAGTGGGTGGACAATCGCCGGAGTTCGGCGTTCGCGTATTTGCGATCAACCCATCGCAGACGCGGACCGACCGGATCATTACCCTGTCGAAGGCGCGCGCCAAGACGACATTAGGGGATGAAGGCCGCTGGGAGGAGTTGCTTTCCAGCCTGCCCTTCGGCCGCCTCGCGGAACCGGAAGAAATGGCCAGCACAGTGGTCTGTCTCGCATCACCGGTCTGCGGTTATGTCAGCGGCGCGACGCTTGACGTCGATGGCGGGCAGGCATTCCGCAAGGGCTGATTTCATTTGCGGCGGGATCGGCTAAGGTCCCGCCCGATTTTACATTGTCGGGGGCGTCCCATGGCCAATCATCTGTTCGATCTCATCCGCAAAGCGATGCCGAAAGCATCCATGCCATTCCTGCATCTGCAAGATGGCGGCACGATGAGCTATGGCGATTTCATCGCTGGAACGGGGCGCTATGCCAACACGCTGCGTGCGCTTGGCGTGAAGCCCGGCGACCGCGTCGCCATTCAGGTTGAGAAGAGCCCGCAGACACTGCTTCTCATTCTGGGCTGCGTGCGCGCGGGCGCGGTCATGCTGCCGCTCAACACCGCCTACACCACCAATGAGCTCGCCTATTTCATCGGCGATGCCGAGCCTGCGCTTGTCGTTTGTGATCCCGCGAAAGAAGAAGCATTGAAGCCCGTGGCTGCGCAAGTGGGCGCGAAGGTCGAAACGCTCGATGCGAAGGGCCAAGGCTCATTGCGCCAGAAGGCCGATGCCGCCTCGCCCGATTGCGCCGATGAACCGCGCGCAGCCGACGATCTGGCAGCCATTCTCTACACGTCCGGTACGACCGGCCGCTCGAAAGGCGCGATGCTGACGCATGACAACCTCGCCTCGAACGCGCTGGTGCTGGTCAAGGAATGGCGCTTCACCGACAAGGATGTATTGCTGCACGCCCTGCCCATCTATCACACCCATGGGCTGTTCGTTGCGACCAACACCATTCTGATGGCGGGTGCATCGATGATCTTCCTGCCGAAATTCGACGGCGAGGAAGTGATGCGCTGGCTGCCCAAGGCGACGAGCCTGATGGGTGTACCAACATTCTATACGCGTCTCGTGCAACATCCGGGCCTGACGAAAGACGCGACGCAGCATATGCGTCTGTTCGTTTCAGGTTCGGCACCTTTGCTGGCAGAAACGCATCGCGAGTTTTTTGCCAAGACCGGTCACGCCATTCTCGAACGCTATGGCATGACCGAAACCAATATGAACACGTCAAACCCTTACGAGGGCGATCGCATTGCCGGCACTGTCGGCTTTCCGCTGCCGGGTGTTGAATTGCGCGTGAGCGATCCGGAGACCGGCAAAATTCTCTCGCAGGGCGAAATCGGCATGATCGAAGTCAAAGGCCCGAACGTGTTCAAGGGTTATTGGCGTATGCCGGAAAAGACGGCGCAAGAATTCCGTGCCGACGGTTTCTTCATCACGGGCGATCTTGGGCGTATCGATGAGCGCGGCTATGTGCATATTGTCGGCCGCGGCAAGGATCTCGTCATCACCGGCGGGTTCAACGTCTACCCGAAGGAAATCGAAACCGAGATCGACGGTATGCCCGGCGTGATCGAAAGCGCGGTGATTGGAATTCCGCATCCCGATTTCGGCGAAGGCGTTACGGCTGTCGTCGTCCGCCAGAAGGGCGCGACCATCGATGAGACATCGATTGCCGATGAACTGGCCAGTAAATTGGCCAAGTTCAAGCTGCCAAAGAAGATCATCTTTGTTGACGATCTGCCGCGCAACACGATGGGCAAGGTCCAGAAGAATGTGATGCGTGAGACCTATAAGGATCTCTATCGCGCCTGAGCGTCGGCGGATTTCCGCTGAATACCGAACAAGCGCGGCCAAAACCTGATCAACATCGGCAGGCCAAGGCCGATGCCGAGAAAGCGCGCGAGATGATGCGCGCCGATAAACACAGGATCGAGATGGAGCGCGAAAGCTAAAATCGCCATCGCCTCCAATCCGCCCGGTGCGAACGCAATCAACGCCTCAGCTGTAGGAATCCGCGCCACCCAATGAGCCATGAAGGCAAGTGAGAACGCAGTGACGAGCGTGATCACCAAGGAGACGAGCGCTGCGGGGAAGATGTTCAAGATATCGCGCGCTTTGAGGCCATGAAAACGCACGCCCATATAGGCCCCAATCATCACAAAGCCCGCGATCGCCAAAGCTGGCGGGAAAACATCGGTGATGAGGCCGCTTCCGGTTAATGATCCAGCCGCGATCATCGGACCCAAAAACCACGGCGATGGAAAGCGCAGCCACAGAGCGGCATAGGCTGCGACAAGGCCGATGGCAAAAATTTCAGCCGTTTCTAACACTGTCATCGGGGAGGCTACAACCGATGGCGCGTCCGCCATCAGCATGCCTGACCCGATCATGACGGAGGGCAAGCAGGCGATGATGACGAAGAGGCGCACCATCTGAACAACAACGACGCGGCGCAAATCGCAGTTTTCGCTCGAGGCGAGAATCACCACGGTCGAGAGCGCGCCGGGCGATGATGCAAAGATTGCCTCGGCACGCCGCCAGCCGAAGACCCGCATGAGCGCATAGGTCGACAATGCAATGGTAAGCACTACGCCAACCGCCAAGATCGCAAGGCTCAAAGGGTAATGTGCAAAGGCCCGCAGCGTCTCAGGCCGGACGGCACAGCCCAATGAAAGCCCGCCCAGCAGAAACGCAAGATCGCGAAATGTTGGCCCGACATCTTTCAGAGGGCGCCAGATTCCTGCGCCTGCGGCGCCCAGCATTGCGCCGGTCAGCCATGGGGCCGGGACCGGCGTGAAGGCGAGCAACACGCCCCCCGCGAGTGCCGCGGCTAGCGTAACGGTCTGGTCAAGATAGGGTTTGAAACGGGTTGCAGCAGACACGGGCAGGGACAGAGGTAAAGGGGCGAGGATCGCCGCTTGATCCTTGTCAATGACCGGCAGCCGTTCGCGCGTCAATGTTGCTTCTACGAGGGATGCAGAGGCATCGCTTCAAACGGTCCCAAGAAGCCTCTGTGCTTCGGGGTCGGCGCTCGGCGTGGTCTCGGGGGAGCTGCGCCGGGCGCTTTTTTTATGCGATAAGGCGGCCATGATACTGCGCGCCCTCGCCCTTCTGGTCGTCACTCTGTTCGTCGCCCCTGCCATGGCACGGCCAGAGCGGGTGGTATCCATCAATCTATGCGCCGACCAATTGCTTGTCGCATTGGCGGACCCCGGCCAGATCGCGGCTTTGAGCCCGCTTGCACGCGACAAAAAGCTTTCTTTCGTGGCGCGCGCGGCGACATCGTTTCCTACCCATCGCGGCACGGCAGAGGATCTCATCCGCGCCAAGGCCGATCTCATCCTCGTTGGCCCTTATGACAATCGCTACCTCAAAAGCTTTATTGCCGAGAAAGGCGTGCCGGTCCTCACGCTCGGGCATTGGACGAGCCTCGAGCAGGGGCGTGCAGAAATTCGCAAACTCGCTGCAGCACTGGGCACGCCGGAACGCGGCGCAGAACTGATTGACGCCATCGACCGCGCACTAGCCCACAATCGCGCCATCGCGCCTATCAACACCAGCGCCGTAATGTTGCATCGGCGCGGCTACATTTCGGGTTCGGATGGCATCAGTGCCGAAGTCGCTGCTTCGATCGGCTTGAAGGATGCAGCACCCACGCTCGGCCTGCCGCAAGGCGGCTTTGTCCCGCTCGAACAATTGATCGCAAACAAACCCGATTTCATTGTCATTTCGGATGCACGCGCCAAAGCCGAGGATCAGGGTACTGCGTTGTTGCAGCATCCCGCAATCGCTGCGCTCTATCCGGCGCAAAAGCGTATCGTCTTGCCCGACAGGCTGACAATCTGCGGCGGCCCCGCTACACCGGAATTGATCGCGCGGTTTGGCGCAGAAGTGCGTGCCAAAACAGGTTCAAAAAACTAAGGCTTCGTCACGCGGCGCAAGGTGAGATTAACGCGGCCTTCGCGGCCAAGCAGCGTCGATGTGCCGGCGAAGATCCGATCAATGCCATGATATACAAGGCGCGCCGGACCGCCAAATACCAGCGCATCGCCAGAATGCAGTTTCAGCGATGTTGTCTTGCCGCCGCGCTCCGTGCCGCCGATCCGAAACACCGCTGTGTCGCCGAGCGAGAAGGATACGATGGGAGCGTCGAAATCCTCTTCATCCCGATCCTGATGCAATCCCATTTTGGCGTCGCCATTATAATAATTAATCAGGCAGGCTTCGGGATCATGCGCGTAACCCGATAATGCACGCCACCCATCGCGCAGCATAGCAGGCATTGCGGGCCATGCCTCGCCCGTTAGCGGATGACGCGCTTGATAACGATAGCCTTCCCGATCTGATACCCAGCCAAGCGGGCCACAATTCGTCATGCGCACTGAAAAGGGCTTGCCTGTTCTCGGCATGGCCGGCGTGAAGAGCGGCGCGCTTTTCAAGACCGCACGCAGCTCTTCGACGAGTGCAACCTGTTCGGCCGCACGCCAATAGCCGGGATGATACGCAATCCCGGGAGCGACCGAGATCACGCTGTCAGCACCTGCTTGGACGCAACCGTCGAATCGGCATTCAAGCGATAGACGAGCGGCACGCCCGTATCGAGCTCCATCGAAGGAATCGTCTCAGGCGTCAGACGGTCGAGCACCATCACGAGCGCGCGCAACGAATTGCCATGGGCAGCCACGATCACGCGCTCGCCACGCAGTACGCGAGGGAGGATTTCCTGACAATAATAAGGCAGCACGCGCGCCACCGTATCTTTCAAGCTCTCTCCGCCAGGCGGCGCAACATCATAAGAGCGACGCCAGACATGGACCTGATCCTCGCCCCATTTGGCGCGGGCATCGTCCTTATTGAGGCCGGAAAGATCGCCATAGTCACGCTCGTTGAGTGCCTGATCGCGAATAGTGTGCAAGCTATTCTGGCCAAGCTGATCAAGGATCAGGGCACAGGTATTCTGCGCACGCGACAACACCGAGGTATAGGCCACATCGAAAGAGAGGCCGAGCGCCTTGAGGCGTTGGCCTGCAGCCTTGGCTTCATCAATGCCCTTTTCCGTGAGACCGGGATCTTTCCAGCCGGTGAACAGGTTTTTGAGATTCCATTCGCTCTGGCCGTGGCGCACGAGCACAAGAAGACGATCCATTCTTCACTCCAGTCGAGACAATCAGAAATTCTTCAAATCGAGCACGTCGTCCATGCCGTAGAATCCCGGCGGCTTGCCTTTTCCCCACAAGGCGGCGCGCACGGCACCGGTGGCAAAAAGTGCGCGATCTTCGGCGATATGCGACAGGACCAAGCGCTCGCCATTGCCAGCGAAAATCGCGGAATGATCGCCAATCACAGTTCCGCCGCGCAGAGATGCAAAACCAATATGGCCGTCGGGACGAACACCGGTCATCCCATGGCGATGGTTGATGGCATGCGTTTCGAGGGAGACGGCGCGGCCTTCGGCAGCCGCTTCGCCCAGCATCAGCGCCGTGCCAGAAGGCGCATCGACCTTCATGCGGTGATGCATCTCGACAATTTCAATGTCGAATTCGGAACCGAGAATCGACGCGGCCCTCTTCACCAGTGCGGCCAATAGATTGACGCCGAGGCTCATATTGCCTTCCTGTACGATCACAGTCTTCTGCGCCGCCTGTTTCAAAGCATCGCGATCGTCCGACGAGAGGCCGGTGGTGCCAACAACGTGCACAATTCCTGCCGCCGCAGCCATCGCGGCGTAAGCGCGCGTGGCGACAGGCGTCGTGAAATCCACCACGCCATCGGCTTTGGAAAAAAGATCGAGCGCATCATCGGTGATCGGGATACCGAGGGGACCGATACCGGCCAAAGTTCCCGCATCCTGTCCCAGAACGGACGAGCCCGGCGCCTCGACCGCGCCAGCCAGCCGCGCGCCCGGCGTTTGATGAATTGTCCGCACGAGCATACGGCCCATGCGCCCCGCCGCGCCGACTACAACCAGACCCATATCCGCCATAGCGGTCTCCTTCCATCGATCAGCCGGGCTGCGGCCCGTCATAAGCCTCGATGATCACGATGTCGGCCAATGCAGCGCCTTTGCGGAACGACACGGCGTGTTGATATTCCGGCGAGTGATAGCAAGCTTTCGCTTTTTCGAGATCAGGAAACTCGATCAGCACGTTACGGCTTTTCGCACCACCCTCAGGATTTTCGAAAGCGCCGCCGCGCACGAGGAAACGCGCGCCATATTTCGCAAAGGCTGGACCGTTATTGGCAACGTAATTCTTGTAAGCATCCATGTCGGTAACTTCGACACGGACAATCCAATAGGCTTTCTTGCTCATGCTGCACCTTCCACGAGAACGAGATCGGCCAGAGCCTTACCCATACGTTTGGCTTTGGCGGATTGATAATCGGCAGAGAAATAATAATCGCGTGCCTTTTCAAAAGATTCGAATTCGATCACGACATTGCGCGGGCGCGCCTCGCCCTCGAGCGTCTCGAATTTGCCGCCGCGCACGAGCGGCTTGCCGCCATGCTTGCGGATTGCTTCGGTTGCATCCTTTGCATATTCAGCATAGGCGACCGGATCGGTGACATTGATCCGTGCAATGATATAGCCCTTCGGCATTTTATTATTCCTCCCTTACGCGCCGTAGCGTTCTGCCACGAGACGATCAACCAGACGGGCCGCTTGCGGCTCGCCTCCTTCCGGACGGCCGGGCTTTGTCGCAGGCACCCAGCCAAAAACATCAAAATGCGCGTAGTGCGTCGTCTTCTCGACAAAACGTTTGAGGAACAAGGCCGCTGTGATCGAACCCGCGAACGCACCGGACGACACATGATTCACATCCGCTATTTTCGACGACAGCATCGCATCGTAAGGTTTCCACAGCGGCATGCGCCAAACAGGATCGGCGACGCTATCGCCGGAGGTTGCGATGGCTGCCGCCAAATCGTCACTCTCCGTGTAGAAAGGCGGCAAATCGGGGCCGAGCGCGACACGCGCGGCACCGGTCAGCGTCGCAAAATCGAGCATCAGATCGGGCGCTTCCTCGTCAGCGAGCGCGAGCGCATCACCAAGGATGAGGCGGCCTTCGGCATCGGTGTTGCCAATCTCGACCGTGATGCCCTTGCGCGAGGGCAGAATATCGCCGGGGCGGAACGATGAGCCGGAAATCGAATTCTCGACCGCAGGTACGATCAGCCGCAAACGCACCTTGCGCTTGGCTGCCATGATCATCTCGGCAGCAGCAATCGCTGTGGCAGCTCCACCCATGTCCTTCTTCATCAGAAGCATAGCGGCATCCGGCTTGATGTTCAGGCCGCCCGTATCGAATGCGACGCCCTTGCCGACAAGGGTCACTTTCGGATGGGCTGGATCGCCCCATGTCATATCAATCAAGCGCGGCGCGCGTGCCGATGCGCGGCCGACGGCATGCACCATCGGATAATTATTTATGAGGAGGTCGTCGCCGACGATGGAACAAACGCTCGCATGGAAGCGCGCGGCGAGACGGCGGATCGTGTCTTCGATCTCTGCCGGGCCATAATCATTCGCAGGTGTGTTGATGAGATCGCGGCCCTGCGCGATGGCGGAGGCGACGCGCGCGACATCGGCCGCATCAACCGTGGATCCGGGGACAAGCGCGAGCTGTCGCAAGGCGGGCTTTGTCTTGTAAGCTGTGAAACGATAGGCTCCGAGCAGGAAAGCGAGCGTGGACAGCGCTTCATCCTTCAGCTTGCTTGCGAAGCGGTAAGTGCCATCCGGCAAGAGACCGGGCAATTGGCCAGCGGCCATGGGATCGCTGGCGGGATCGGCGCCGAACAGGACCGCCTCGACGGACCCACGCGGGCCAGGCAGCAAGATTAAAGCGCCGGCCTTGCCTTCAAACCCGCTGGCCTTTGCGAAACAGACGGCATCCGTACCCAAGGCTTGCGCTGCGCCCTCCCAATCGGCCGGGGTCACGAAGAGGATCGGCGTGGCGGCGGTGTCTGTGGCGGCGAGATGCGGATGCACGGTCTTTTGTCTCCCGAAAGGCATTTCGCGTCTTAACACGCCGGAGGAGGGAATCGAACCCGCCGCAGCGCCAACTTTAACCGGGAATTAGGGTCAATGCGGGCTTAATGCGCCGGTTGCGATGGGTGATAGTTATTGCGGAGATTGCGTGATGCGCGTTTTTGACGGACGGCATGGGCGGGCGGCTCTAATTGCGGCCACGATTCTGATGCTGGCGGGATGCAAAAGCATAGGCGGCTCCAGCGATGTCACCGGTTCGATTGCCCCGGCGCAAGAGGGGTATCGAAAACTCGCGGAGACATGGGGCAAGCGCTACCAGGCAAACCCCGGCGACAAAATGGCCTCTCTGAATTACGCCCGTGCGCTGCGCGGTATGGACGAGAAGGCGCAAGCTGCCTCGGTTTTGCAGCAGGCTGCCGCGCGTAATCCGGATGACACTGAAGTCTTGGCCGCTTATGGCAAGGTCTTGGTCGAGACTGGGCAGCTTGAACAGGCGCGCGGTATTCTTTCACGTGCCCATACGCCCGACCTGCCTAATGCGCGGGTTTTATCGGCACAGGGTGTGATCGCCGATCAAATCGGGGAACATGCTAAAGCGCAGGCGCTTTACCGATCAGCCCTCAAGCAGGACCCGAGCGATCCGGTCGTCCTGACCAATCTTGGGCTATCGTTGATCATCAGCAAACAGGCCGGCGAAGCGGAGACGATCCTGCGCCGCGCCGTCGCCGCGCCCAAAGCCGATGCGCGGATGCGAGAGACGCTCGCGCTTGCGCTGACAATCAATGGTCGCCGCGACGAGGCTGTGAGCGTGCTTGGCGTCGACATGCCGCCTGCAGCGGCTCGGGAAAAGGTCTCTGCCTTGCTCCAAAGTGCACAAGGGGAAGGGTTGACCCATGTAGCGCGGCAAACCCAGTTGAACGATCCACCCCTTCGACCGTCGACCAACTCCCTGCCGGACAAGGCACAAGCTAAGTCTGCCCCCAAGGCCAGCGGACCGCCAAAACCGGTTCTGGCCGGGGCAGTCAGCAGCGGGAATCCCGCAGCAACGGCTCCTGCAATCCAGCTCAGAACAGGCCTTGCCGACAATTAGCGTATTTTTCTGTGCAATAATTCCTCATGCTTCCCCTCCCGTGTTGTTTGACAAAAAGAACGATTAGTTCTAAGAACGGAACAGCGCCGTTTTGAGCGATCAGCTTGCTGGGCGCGGGTGCCGGTCTTCCGGCATCCATTCAGCTAAAGCGTCGCGGGCCCTCCGGGCACGCGAAAACCCGGAGAGAACAGATGAGCCATATCACCCGCCGTGTGGCCCTTGCCGCCAGTTTCGCCCTCGCTTTGCCGTTCGGTTTGGCGAACGCGCAAGCCCCCAAGGAAATCGTTATCGATTGGGCAACCTATAATCCTGTCAGCCTCGTGCTGAAGGATCAAAAGCTGCTCGAAAAGGAATTCGAGAAGGACGGCATCACCATTCGTTGGGTGCAATCGGCCGGTTCAAACAAAGCGCTCGAATTCCTCAATTCCGGTTCGATCGATTTTGGATCGACGGCCGGTGCCGCTGCTCTCGTCGGCAAGATCAACGGAAATCCGATCAAGACCATCTATGTGTTCTCGCGCCCGGAATGGACGGCGCTGGTCACCAAAGGTGACAGTTCCATCAAGACGGTGGCCGACCTCAAGGGCAAGCGCGTCGCAGTCACCCGCGGCACCGATCCTCATATCTTCTTGGTCCGCGCACTCGCCGACAACAAGCTCACCGAAAAGGACGTGAAGCTCGTTCTCCTGCAGCATCAGGATGGCCGGCTTGCGCTCGAGCGCGGCGATGTCGAAGCTTGGGCGGGCCTCGATCCGCTGATGGCTGCGGCGGAAGTCGACGGCGGTGCTAAGCTCTTCTACCGCAAGCCGGAAGATAATACGTGGGGCGTTCTCAATGTGCGCGAAGAATTCGCGAAGAAGAACCCCGAAATCGTTAAGCGCGTGCTCGCCACTTATGAAAAGGCGCGGCAATGGTCGCTCGCTAATCCGGCGGAATTGAAAAAGAGCCTCGTCACCGCAACCAAATTGCCCGACACCGTGATCGACAAGCAATTGCAGCGGACCGAGCTGACCCATGGCCCGATTGGTAAGGCACAAGCCGACACCATCATCGCCGCCGGTCTAGCGTTGCAAGAAGCCGGTGTGCTCGACAAGGGCCTCGATGTGAAGGGCACGGTGGCTGTGCTTATCGATCCGCAATATCTGCCGACGAAAACGCAGTAATCCAATTACTCCCCTGTTTCTGGGCTTCGTAACTCCACATGAGTGAACAGAGTCTCGCACGTGATGATGAAAACGCGGCGCTACAAGCGCCGCGTTCGTCCATCATGCGCAAAGTTTTGCATTATGCGCTGGCCTTTGCCTTGCCGGTGATCTTGGCCTTGGGCTGGGAATATGCGGTCCATGCCGGTTGGTCGAATGGGCGCTTGATGCCACCACCTTCGCGCATCTTGGATGCCTTTGCCGATCTCGCGCAAAGCGGCGAATTGTGGACGCATATTGTTGCAACGCTCATCCGCGTGCTCGCCGGCTTTGCGCTCGGCGCCGTCAGCGGTGCGGTCATCGGCGCGCTCTCGGGCGTTTCCGACATTGCGCGGCGCACGCTCGACCCCAGCCTGCAAGCCTTGCGTTCTGTGCCGTCAATCGCATGGGTTCCGCTCTTCCTACTGTGGCTCGGCATTTTCGAAGCCTCGAAGATCGCGTTGATCGCCGTCGGTGTTTTCTTCCCGGTTTATCTCGGCGTTTCAGGCGCGATCGAAAGCATCGACCGCAAGCTCGTCGAAGTCGGTCGCGTGTTCCGGCTGACGCCGTTCCAAATGGTAACCCGGATTCTACTGCCGGCGATTCTCCCAGCCACGATCATCGCGCTGCGCGCGGGGCTTGGCCTCGGATTCATGTTCGTCGTCGCGGCCGAGTTTATGGGCGCATCCGAAGGGCTTGGCTATTTGCTGGTCGATGGGCAGCAGATGGGGCGGCCCGATCGCATCCTCGCCGCCATCATCGCCTTTGCTGCGCTCGGCAAGATCTGCGATGGCATTCTCGTTATCCTGACACGGCCCTTATTGCGCTGGCAGGATCTCGTGCGGAGCAAGCTCTGATGTTGTCGCTGAATTCCGTTTCTAAAACCTATGCCGATGGCACGGAAGCTCTGCGCGACATCCGGCTCGACATTGAGCAAGGTGAAATCGTCGCGCTTGTTGGCGGCTCGGGCTGCGGCAAGACCACGCTGATGCGGCTCATCTCCGGGCTCGACACGGCGAGTTCAGGCACGATTGCCGTCGATGGCGAAACGATTGCTGCGCCTCATCCGGCGGTTGGTGTCGTGTTCCAAGAGCCGCGCCTGCTGCCGTGGCTCAGCGTGGCGGACAATATCGCTTTCGGTCTGCATCATTTGCCGAAAACCGAGCGGACTACGGCCAGCGAGGCCGCGCTCGAGCGGGTGGGCCTTGCGGGCTATGGCGCGCGGTGGCCGCGTGAACTCTCGGGCGGGCAGCAGCAACGCGTCTCAATTGCGCGCGCGCTCGTTCCCAAGCCCAAAGTGCTTCTGCTCGACGAACCCTTCTCGGCGCTCGACGCGTTTACCCGCGCTTCGCTGCATGAACACTTGCTGACGCTGTGGGAGGCAAGCCGCCCGACCGTCGTCATCGTCACGCATGATGTCGATGAAGCGATCCGGTTGGCCGATCGCGTTATCGTGATGCAGCCCAAGCCGGGACGCATTTTCGAGACGGTGAGTGTGGCGGCCCCCCGCCCGCGCGATCCGCTCGGCCTACCTTATGAAAAGGCGAAGCGGCGCGTCTTGCATGCGCTTGACCGTTCGCTACAAAATGAGATCAAAGCAAAGAAGCCCGCGCCGCAAGGTAGCGAAGCGGCGCTATGGTGGTGAGGACGTTATGACCGACGCAATTCTCGATGCCGATACGCTGCGTGCGCTGCAAGCACCGATCAAATCGAAATACAAGGACGACCCGTCTGCGGCCGTCATCACGCTGAAGGCGTCGGGCGAAATCGACGAGGCCAAAATTGCCTGTAAGGTCGAAACCGGCCGCGCGATTGCGATTGCGGGTCTTCACCCGGCAACGGGCGGCTCGGGTGCGGAACTCTGCTCGGGCGACATGCTGTTGGAAGCGCTGGTCGCCTGCGCAGGTGTGACGCTGAAAGCTGTCTCAACCGCACTGGGCATCAATCTGCGCAAAGGCGTGGTCCGTGCGGAAGGCGATCTCGATTTTCGCGGCACGTTAGGCGTCGATAAAGAAGCGCCAGTCGGCTTTCGCGCCATCCGCCTCTCATTTGATCTCGACACGGACGAGCCGGAAGAAAAAATAGCTCAGCTCATCAAGCTGACCGAGCGTTACTGCGTGATCTTCCAAACGCTCAACACAAAGCCCGTACTCGATGTGGCGGTCAATCGCGCTGCGTGAGCGGCGCGATTTCAACATTCACGCTTAGCGACTCAATTCGCCAATCAGCTTACGGACGAAATCGACCCCGCGCTCAAGCTCGGCTACCTCGATGTATTCATCCGGTTGATGCGCCTGATTGATCGATCCCGGCCCGCAGACGACGGTTGGAATGCCGGCTGCCTGAAAGTGACCAGCCTCTGTGCCGTAAGGCACGGTAATCGTTTTGTTTCTACCGGCAAGGCGCAACGCCATGGTTTCGGCGACCGAACCTGTATCAGGCTTTAGCCCCGGAACCTGTACATCGCAGATTGTGTTCACAGACGCAGTTTGTCCGGTGGCGCGCAAGCGCGGGAGCATTTTTTCCTGCGCATAGGTTTCGAGACGGCGGGCCACGCTCATTTCGTCCGTTGCCGGAACGCCGCGCACTTCCCATTCGAAAATGCATGATTTCGGCACAATGTTACGCGCCGTGCCGCCGCGTACATTACCGACATGAACCGTACCATAAGGCGGATCGAACCGACCCGTAGGATCGCCTTTAGCCCGTTCTTCCTCGGCGAGTTGATCAAGCACACGGATCAATTCGGCCGCCCCTGAAACGGCATTGGCACCGAGCATGGGCTTCGACGAATGGCATGCAAAGCCTGTCACTTCCGTCCGGAATGTGAACACGCTCTTGTGAGCATCAACCACTTCGAGATTTGTCGGCTCGCCAACAATGGCAGCGCGCGGGCGCGGCATTGTCGACCCGAAAGCAGCAATCGCATCGACAACACCGAGGCAGGTCAATTCCTCGTCATAGCTGAACATGAGATGCACCGGCACTTTCAAACCGGATTTCTGCATCTCGGGCAGAAGCGTCATGCCGAGCGCGAGAAAGCCCTTCATGTCGACCGCGCCGCGGCCATAGGCGCGGCCATTATCAATGCGCAATTTGAACGGATCGGTTGTCCAATTCTGGCCTTCGACAGGAACCACATCTGTATGGCCGGAGAGCACAACTCCACCGTCCACCATGGGGCCAACCGTCGCAACAAGGGTTGCCTTGTTGCCGGTCTCATTGAAAAAGCGATGCACCGTAATTCCCTGTGCGCGGAACCATCCCTCAAGATCGTCGATCAGAGGAAGATTGGAGCGCTGGCTTTCCGTGTTGAACGAAACCAGATGGGCGAGATGGTCCAGAACGGCAGTCATCGAATACTCATCAATGAAGAATGCGGGATTGGGCAGGACTGTCGAGAGAAAAAGCAGGGATGGCGATGGTGAAGGCATCACCGTGATCGGTCACCATCCCATATTCGCCGACCATGATGCCCTGAGGCGTTTCCAGCGGGCATCCGCTTGTATAGTCGAAACGGTCTCCGGGTGCCAGAACTGGCGTCTGACCCACGACACCAGCACCACGCACTTCTTGAACACGGCCATGTGCATCGGTAATGCGCCAATAGCGCGTGCGGAGTTGAACCGTCTCTGTGCCGAGATTTTCAATTTCGACGTGATAGGCCCAAAAGTACCGGCCATCGGGCGGTGACGATTGGTCAGCCACGTAAGTGGGTGTGACCGTGACCTGAATGGACCGAGTGACAGCGCGATACATGGTGCTCATTTCGGACAGAAGCGATAAAGATCCCCTTCAGGATCGACGATCAATTTATGCGACGGAATGGGTGCTGCGCCAGCCTCCTGACGATACGATTTCACCCCGTGAGAGAAAATCAATCGCTCTGCGGCAAGGAGGGTGTTTTCAGAAACAAAAAACCGCGCGGATGCCTCCGCGCGGGTCTTTGAGCTCAGCCAGAAGGCTTCAAGCCGAAAGGCTTATTCATCATCCTTCTTGTTGGCGCGCTTGAGAGCCGCACCAAGGATATCGCCGAGCGAGGCACCGGCATCGGCCGAGCCGTACTGGGCAATGGCTTCCTTTTCTTCGGCGACTTCGAGTGCCTTGATGGAAGCCTGCACCTTGCGAGTCTTCTTGTCGAACTGCGTGATGCGCGCATCAAGCTTTTCGCCAGCGGCGAAGCGCTCAGGACGCTGGTCCGAACGTTCACGAGCAAGTTCAGAACGCTTGATGAAGGTGGTGAGGTCGGTACCGGCGATCTTAACTTCGATGCCGCCTTCCTTCACTTCCGTCACTTCGCAGGTGACGACAGCGCCCTTCTTCAACTCACCAGCCGCAGCTGCATCGGCGAAGGGATCGCCGCCGAGCTGTTTGATGCCGAGCGAAATGCGCTCCTTCTCGACGTCGACGTCAAGCACTTGCGCCTTGACCATGTCGCCCTTCTTGAACTCGTCGATGACCTGTTCGCCAGGACGGTTCCAGTCGAGATCCGACAGATGGACCATGCCATCGACATCACCATCGAGGCCAATGAACAGACCGAATTCGGTCTTATTCTTGACTTCGCCTTCGACGATCGAACCGACCGGATGCTTCTCAGCGAAGCTTTCCCACGGATTCTGCAGGGTCTGCTTGAGACCGAGCGAAATACGGCGCTTGACCGAGTCGACTTCAAGAATCTGCACTTCCACTTCTTGCGAGGTGGAGACGATCTTGCCAGGGTGCACGTTCTTCTTCGTCCACGACATTTCAGAAACGTGGATGAGGCCTTCGATACCCGGCTCGAGCTCAACGAACGCGCCGTAGTCGGTGATGTTCGTGACGCGGCCCTTAAAGCGCGCTTCGATCGGATATTTCGCTTCGATGCCTTCCCACGGATCGGCGAGCAACTGCTTGATGCCAAGCGAGATGCGGTGCGTATCGTGGTTGATCTTGATGATCTTCACCTTGAGCTGCTGGCCGATGTTGACCACTTCGCTTGGGTGATTGACGCGGCGCCATGCCATGTCGGTGACGTGCAGCAAGCCGTCAATGCCGCCGAGGTCAACGAACGCACCGTATTCGGTGATGTTCTTGACGACGCCGTCAACAGTCTGACCTTCTTCAAGGTTCGCAACGAGTTCCGAACGAGCTTCCGCGCGCGTTTCTTCAAGAACCGTGCGGCGCGACACCACGATGTTGCCGCGGCGGCGATCCATTTTCAGGATCTGGAAGGGTTGCGAAATGTTCATCAACGGGCCGACATCGCGGATCGGACGGATATCGACTTGCGAACGCGGCAAGAACGCGACAGCGCCATCAAGATCGACGGTGTAGCCGCCCTTGACCTGATTGAAGATAACGCCGTTGACCTTTTCAGCGCGCTCGTAAGCGACTTCGAGCTTGACCCAGCTTTCTTCCCGGCGCGCCTTGTCGCGCGAGATAACCGCTTCGCCGAGCGCGTTTTCGATGCGATCGAGATAGACTTCAACTTCGTCGCCGACGTTCAGCGTGCCTTCACGGCCCGGGCCAGTGAATTCGCGCAGCGCGACGCGGCCTTCCGTTTTCAAGCCGAGGTCGACGACCGCCATATCCTTTTCGATGGCGACGACGCGGCCCTTGATGACGGTGCCTTCAAGCGCTTCCGACCGGCCGAAGGATTCTTCGAGCAGAGCGGCAAAATCTTCCCGCGACGGGGAAGCGGACTGCATAGATGACATTGGATCTCCTCAATGGACCCCTCAGGGTCCAGCGCCGGCTATGGGTTCGTGTTGCGGGCGTGTTCCGTTTCGCCGACGTCCCCAGTCATGAATTCGGGGAGCCTCCGCTTTGAGCGGGCCGGCGCGGACCGGCGAGCGAGAACACAGGGTTCAAAACGATCAGACGGTCTACCGCCTCGCCTTTTCGACGAGAGCGAGCGCCGCCCGAAACGCCGCTTCTATATCCAAAGAGGTGGTATCGAGCAAGGCCGCATCGTCTGCCGCCTTCAAAGGTGCGGTGCCGCGCCCCGCATCGCGTTCGTCGCGACGGCGGATATCAGACAGTACTTCATCATAGGGCACGGGCTCGCCCCGCCGGTTGAGCTCCAGATGTCGGCGGCGGGCCCGCTCTTCGGGACTTGCCGTGACGAAGATCTTGGCTTCGGCCCCCGGCGCGATGACCGTGCCGATATCCCGCCCATCGAGCACCGCCCCGCCCGGTTGGGCAGCAAACCGCCGCTGAACATCAAGCAATAGCGCTCTGACGGCTGGAAAAGCAGCCACGATAGACGCCGCCTCGCCCATCTCCGGGCCGCGCAGGCGTTCTTCATCGAGGCTTTCCACGGCGAGACGGCTGGCGGCCTCGCGGGCGGCGGCCTCATCGGCAAGATCATGCCCAGCATCAAGGACGGCGCGGCCGACGCCGCGATAAAGAAGCCCCGTATCGAGATGCGGCAGCCGGTAATGCTGGGCAAGGCGCTTGGCAAGCGTACCCTTGCCGGAGGCGGCAGGGCCATCAATGGCGATGATCATGCGAAATCGGCACCCAAGCCTGCCATGAGCGGCCGAAACTGCGGAAAGCTCGTCGCTATCATGGTCTCGTCATCGACCGTCACGGGTTCTTGCGAAGCAAGCCCCATCACCAGAAAGCTCATCACGATTCGGTGATCGAGATGGGTGGCCACCGTCCCTCCACCCTTCACAGGACCGCCCTCAACGATCAGATCGTCGCCCTCGATGCGGTGAACAACACCATTGGCGGCGAGGCCATCGGCCACCGCCTGCAAGCGATCGCTTTCCTTGACCCGCAGTTCCGACAGGCCGCGCATCCGTGTCTCGCCTGTAGCAAAGGCGGCTGCAACCGCGAGAACGGGATATTCATCGATCATCGAGGGGGCGCGCTCAGCCGGGACGTCGACACCCTTGAGCGACGAAGACCGTACACGCAGATCGCCCACCTCCTCGCCGCCTTCGATACGGCGATTGCCGATGGCGATGTCGGCCCCCATCTCGAGCAGCGTGCTCAAAAGCCCCGTACGCAATGGGTTCAACATCACGCCTTCGATCGTCACATCGGAGCCTGGGACAATCAATGCGGCGACGAGCGGAAATGCAGCGGACGAAGGATCAGCCGGAACCACAATCGGCTTTGGCTTCAATTCGGGCCTGCCGCGCAGGCTGATGCGGCGGCCATGCGTGCCTTCTGGCACAACGGAAATCTCGGCTCCGAAATAGGCGAGCATCTTTTCTGTATGGTCGCGCGACGCTTCCGTCTCGATGACGGTGGTGATGCCCGGCGCATTCAGCGCGGCAAACAGAATCGCCGATTTGATCTGCGCGGAGGCGACGGGTGTTGTGTAAGTGATCGGGTTCGGATCATCAGAACCCTTGATCGTGATAGGGCAGCGGCCCCCTTCTGCTTCCGAAAGAACTTGCACGCCCATTTTCGTCAAGGGATCGAGAATGCGGCGCATGGGCCGTTTCCGCAGCGAGGCATCGCCATCAATGGTGGCCATGATCGGATGGCCGCCGATAACGCCCATCATCAGGCGCGAGCCGGTGCCGGCATTGCCGAAATCGAGCGGTTCCTTCGGCGCGCGAAGGCCCCCGACACCGACGCCATGCACCCGCCAGACCCCTTCGCCGAGGCGCTCCACCTGAGCGCCCAGTGCACGGGCTGCATCGGCCGTGCGCAACACGTCCTCACCTTCGAGCAGGCCGGTGACATTGGTTTCCCCAACCGCCAGAAGCCCAAAAATCAATGCCCGATGCGAGATCGACTTATCGCCAGGGACCCTGCAAGAGCCGCCAAGACCCTGAGCGCGGCGCGCCGTCAGCGGGCGGGGCAAAGATGAATGATGTGGGGCCATGACGCTCTCGTTCCCGCAGCAATTGGGCCAGCAGCGCAGAGCCGCAAGGCGGGCTCCGCCTCTACCATGAAGGGCTTTCCCCGTCACCCGCACGCACAGGTCATTTCTCCATTTGACAGGCGCGCCCGGCCCGACTAACCCCAGCGCCGTTATCGCAAGCGAACAAGGGTTGTCCCCGTGGCCAAGAACGACCTCGGCACCAAGCGCCAATGCCAAAGCTGCGGCGCCAAATTCTATGACCTCGGCAAAGATCCGATCATCTGCCCGAAATGCGCGACTGTATTCGTTCCCGTCGCGCTGACCCGCGCGCGGCCGGAGCCAAAACAGGCCGAAACCGACGATGCCGAGCTGGAAGTGGCCGCTGACGGCCCAGAACTCGTCTCACTCGACGAAGTTGAAGCGGAAGAAGGCAAGGACGATCTCCCGATCGATGACGTCGAGATCGAAGACGATGTCGAAGCCGACGACACATTCCTCGAAGAAGAGGAAGAAGGCGACGATGTGGTTGGCCTTATCGATGGCGAGATCGAGGACGACGAAGAAACCTAAGCCCAAACGGCTTTGGAAAAACGCCCGCCCGGGCTTGCAACCCCCCAAGGGGGCGGCTATACGGGCGGGCCTGTCGGACACGGCAGGACGAGATCGCCTCGAACGGCGCGCTCTCGAAAGGATGGTTCCCAAGCCATCCTTCTGTGAGGCCCTCACCCGGCTTCAAAAAAGTGGGGCCATAGCTCAGTTGGGAGAGCGCTTCAATGGCATTGAAGAGGTCGTCGGTTCGATTCCGTCTGGCTCCACCAAATTTCTCAATTAAATCATAATATTAGAGAACTTCGGATCGACCTAGTTTGTCGAACGAAAAGTTATAAAGTGTTATAAAGTTTTTGGCGCTTAGAGTCTCAGGGCGTTGGTCACGTCGTCGCTACCAACATTTTACTACCCAAATTGAATTCTCGTGGCTGATCCATCTTGACCTTTCCGCATAAATAAAATGTTATATTATTACATTTATAGGGATGAGCCATGAGACTCGCACTGTACTTTGCCGCATCGCTTCCACTTGTTCTTGTTTTTGCTGGGACAGCGAACAGCCAAACATTCGGACAGGAAAAGGTTGAGACGCGCGCATACCGCGTCCCACAACCTCTGGCTGAGGAGCACAGCCACGGCAATCAGCACCGTCATGATCACGGACTAGAAACCGAGAACCTCTACGGTTTTACGTTAGGATCCGATGTAGAGCCTGCGGGAACGCAATCTGTTGCCGTTGAATCGATTATCGGATGGGGAAAACCCCTGCTGAATTACACCGCAGTCGGGGCAAAAATCGAATATGCTTATGGGTTAACCGACAGCGTTTCAGTCGCGTTATCCTTATTGGGCGCTTATCATAATATTCGCAATAAAATGGATTACACTGTCACGGAGAATGTAGGACCTATAGCGCGTTTTAATGGAATCGGCGGTGAGGTTCGTTGGAATATTCTCAACAGAAAACAAAACCCTTTCGGCGTAACACTTCACATCGAACCCGTCATTGCATTGAGCGATGAACTCACGGGCATCAAGGGAATACGTTACGGGTCTGAGAATAAGATCATTTTTGAAAGGGAAATTATCGACGATAAACTCTTTGCTGCCATCAATCTTTTCCAAGAAATTGAAGCTGTTAAAGAGAAGGGCTCTGAAGCTTGGGAGCGCGGGCAGATTATCGGCGTTTCACTGGGCATTTCAACACAGGTTTATGAAAAAACGTTTCTCGGTGTAGAAGCGAAATATGCGCAATCTTACGGCGACTTTTCGCTGAACTCCACACAAGCCAATGCTTTCTATATCGGTCCAACGCTCTATAGCAAATTTACCGATAACGCATGGATCTCACTTGCTTGGAACGCAAAAGTAGGCGGAAAACAAAAAGTGGAGGATGAACTCTCCGTTTTTGATCAAAATCGTGTTCGCATTAAAATCGGAATGGAGTTTTAATCATGAAGCGCTTTTTGCTCTCCATCTTTGCAATCGGCGTCATGTCGCTCAGCGCTACATTTACCGCTAGTGCAGCTGATAAAATTCGCGTTGTAGTATCCTTCTCTATTCTGAAAGATTTAGTCGAACAAATCGGACGCGATGCCGTCGTTGTAGAAACCATTATCCCAAATAATGCAGAGCCGCACAGTTTTGAATATACCCCCGACAGCATTCGGAAACTGCTTAACAGCCAATTATTTGTAATCAATGGCTTAGGTTTTGAGCCTTGGGCAGACAAGCTCTTGCGTGCCTCGAATTATCAGGGACAGAAACTTGTCGCGAGCAAAGGCATCAAAGCTCTGCCGCTCCGCTCCCATGGGGGATATGATCCTCACGCGTGGCAGGATGTTGAAAACGTCATTCTTTATGTCAAGAACATCGCGGATGCCTTGGCTGAGGTGCAGCCTGAAAAGCAAGATTATTTCAAAAGCAATGAAGCTGCCTATTCAAGCCAGCTCAAGCGCCTTCATGAAACGATTACTTTAACATTCCAAAATATTCCCGAGAGCCAAAGGCGTGCTGCGACCAATCATGAAGCCTTCACTTACTACGGCGATGCCTACGGGATCACTTTCTACGGAATGAAAGTATCTCCTGTCATAGCAGAAGATGCAAAATCACTCTCATCCCTCATCCAAAAACTAAAGGCGGATCGTGTCAGGGCTATTTTTCTAGAGGGCGTTGACGCCTCTCGATTGGCGTCTCAAGTTTCAAAAGAAACGGGGATTAAGATTGGCGGAACTCTCATAAGCGACACTCTCTATGATGGGAAGAAAACCGTGACATATCTCGAGATGATGCGGTCTAATACTAAAACGATCGCTGACGCGCTTCGATAACATAGCGTGGACCTCATTTCCAAGCTAAGGGACGCTTCTGATATCGGCAAACCACGGAGGAACCCGATGTCACTCGATAAATCACTCTCGCTTGTTTCTGCGACTAAACCCGCATTGGTGGACCGCAAACTCGCACGTCGTTCCCGCATGACTGCTCGCATCCAAACGCAGATTGAGATTCTGGACAAGGTGAAGGCAGGGGAAGCGGTTACACGGGAACAACGCCGTTTGCCAAAGTGGTGGTGGATGGAGAACGGAACGTATTTCGTCTCAATCGTCTACACCCGCAAACCGATTGAATTCAAAAAGGTTTAGCTTTAATCTACGGAAAAATTGTCGCTCAATTATCCACCTTAAAAAGACCGTCTTTCTAGGCGGTTGGCGAGGGCGAGTGTGATGTGGCGCCAGAGAACATCGCGGATTTGGTAGATCATTACGCCCGAACGCGTTCGTGTGCCACCACAAACATTAAGTCAACAAATCAATCCTGCTCATCCCTCATACTAAGGGAATACTCTGTGAGAAGTTGAAGATGTTTTCCGGATCGACTTCACGTTTGATGTTCTTAAGGCGCTGCAAGTTTGTTCCATAATATTTTTCCACCGGAGAGGAAACACCTTCCGATGGGAAATTCACATAACACTGAGGCAGCAAATATTTTTGCATCTCTTCGTAATAGCCCGTCAGCCAATCTAGCTGCCGCTCAATCTGATCTTTAGAATCCGTAGCCGACCATTCCGTTTTTACACTAAAAGCGAAATTCGCATTACGATGGACGTAGGCTGTATCTGATGCGGCCCTATCTTTAACTTTGCCGCCCATGGCCAGTTGGAGGGCTAGACCTGTCGGAGGTATTGAGGACCCCGGCCAGCGAGCCTGCCACTTGAACATAGTATCTATTCCTTCTTCACTTAGATAATTCTCAATATAGTTCGAACGAAGATCATATTTGCCATGCGGATCATCAGTAATAAGATAGTCACGAGCCTGCCAATAACTCATCTCGCGAATGTCCTGCCGTTCCGGCCGAGCAAATTGAATGACGGGTTGCAAGATCGCATTCAATTGTGCCTCAGGACCAAAATACTGACCTAAAAGCGTGATCTTTAGATTTGACAGCGAAAGGTTGGGTTGTACCGAATTCGCATTAATCGCAATTCTTGTCGATATCTGTGTCGGATATTCTAGCTGTAATTTCTGCAGCATCATCCAAATCTCAGGCAGCTTTTGGGCAGCCCAAGCCATGTTAAATATTGTAACGTTATGCACCTCATGTAAGCGGAAAGTGAATGACGTGTTTATGCCAAAATTCCCTCCGCCTCCGCCACACAGTCCCCAAAACAGTTCCCGAAATTCGCCGTCGGACGATGTTGTTACAGTTTTTCCATTCGGCAAAATAACATCACTTGCGAGAAGGCTGTCACACGTTAAGCCGCTGTGGGTTGCTGCAAAGCCCCAACCGCCACCAAGAACAAGCCCAGAAAATCCAACAGTCGGGCAGCGTCCCGAAGGGACCGACCAATTCGTACCCCGCATGGCATCAGCCATGTCTTGATTATTCGCCCCAGCACCGATTGTTACCGTGCCATCTTTGGTATTCAGGCGAATGGCGTTCATTGGTCGTACATTAATCAACATGCCATGAGTCGTCGAGAAGCCAGCATAGTTGTGACCACCTGAACGAACCGCAAAATGAGTGCGCGTGCCTCTTGCCCAATCCAAAGCTAAACGAACATCATTTTCGTTTTCGCACTGCGCTATAACAGCAGGCTTAACATCGGACCAACGCATATTGTTCGGCAACGCCGCTACGGAATATCCAGCTTCGCCAGGTTGAATGATGCGGCCCTTAAAACTGCGCGCCAGTGCCTCGAGATTCCGGTTTCCGGTATGGACTGCTGGCGCTGCATTTTGCGCTAACGCTATATGTGGAAAGCTAAGCGATAATGACGCTGTTCCAACTGCTGCACCAGCTCGAAGAAAAGCACGCCGGGACTGAACAATCTTATTCAATTAATGCTCCCCTCGCTAAAGTCTATTAAGCCTTGCGGCATTCAGCCGGAACTCCTTCAATTTAAAACCTCGCTAACATGGGTCGCCTATAGAAACAAGTATAGATGACTGGCAATCCAAGCTTTGACTGGCTATAGACAAGGGGAATATTTAGAATTCATTGCTGGGTTTTGCTCTTCCCCCCATTAAAATTGTTAAAGCAAAAGAACAGGTTTTTAGTCTATTCATAAAGGCCAGTTGACTTCGCTAATGTAGCATTCTTTATTCTATGTTTAGTTCTAAGGTCCATTCTACGATGCCAAGAATTCAGCTTGGATCATAGGTCCACATGTGACGACAACTCAATAGCATCTTAAAATCTGCAACCCACGGGCTTCTTCGCATGGACGCTTCCTCACATTTCACTCTTTCCACCCCGATATTCGAAGACCTATGGTCTCGTGAGAAAATGCGAAGGTTATTTGGTGACGCCCAGATGTTGCGCTACTGGACGGATGTTGAGGTAGCCATTGCGCGCGTACAGGCTAAACTAGAGATAATTCCACAAGATGCTGCTGATGGAATTATTTCAACTGGCGCACGTATGAATTGGGACATTGCTAAGCTCCGCGATCGCGTCGCTGCAACATCGCACCATGTAATACCGTTCATTGAACAATTTCGTGAAGCATGCCCTGGAGAAAGTGGCCAGTATCTGCATTTTGGCGCGACGTCACAAGACATTATCGACACTGGAGCAATTCTACGCGCTAAAGACGCAACGTCTTTTATTCTTCGTGAGCTTGATTTTGCTATCGTAGCATTAAAAAATCTTGCTGAAGCTGAAATATCCACTGTGATGGCCGGTCGCACACATGGAAAGCAGGCATTGCCTATCACCTTCGGCCTGAAAGTTGCTTCATGGCTTGCGGAGATGAAACGACATCGTGATCGAATCGTTAGTATGTCAAACCGCATTTTTGTTGCCAGTATCTGTGGCGCCGTTGGAACTGGTGCGTTCATTGGTCCAAAAGCTTTAGAATTCTCACGATTAGCGGCAGAGGAGCTAAAACTTGGTTGGGATCCGGTGCCGTGGCAGGCTAGCCGTGACCGTATAACAGAATTGTTGACGACAATGATCATGGTTGGATCATCAATTATACGAATTGGTCAGGAACTTTTCGCTCTTCAAAAATCAGAAGTTGAGGAATTGCAAGAGCCGCATGGCCCTGAGCAGATTGGTAGCAGCACGATGCCGCAAAAGCGCAACCCGAGTATGGCCGAAGGCTTGATCACTACAGGGCTTATGTTGCGCGGCCAGATCAATCTCGCGGTTGAAATCATGCTGATCGAGCATGAGCGCGATGATGGCCGCTGGCAGATGGAATTCCGTCTGATTCCAGAAATATTTATGCTCCTTGATGCACAGCTGGGAACTCTCGTTACTTTACTCAATGGATTGAAAGTCAATCGCGAAAAAATGAGAGCGAACATTCAAGACGAATTTGCTGGTGAACCGATTGTGAAACGGTTGTCTGAATACATTGGACGCCAAAGAGCACACGAAATTTTACATCGTTGCTTCATGCAATCTCATGATGAGAAACGTCCGATACTAGAAACGTTGCTAGCCGACAATACAGTCAAAAAGTACCTTTCAGAGGATGATCTGCAACGATTGTTTCAGCCTGAACATTATCTAGGAGCGAGCGAAGAAATTGTACGTCTGGCTCTGGCTGACGCTGGCTTTGCAAGTTAAAGTGAGCAGGCCGCTTTACCCGAATTTCCTTATCGGCGGATTCATTATTTTTCAGAAATTTAGACAAATCCAAAAGTCATAAAGCAGTTTTATAAGATGCATTATAGCCATTGATAAATCACACGTCCAAGTTCAATGGCAATGACGAGGCCGTCGGTTCGATTACGTCTGGCTCCACTCAATTTCTCAAAAAATTGTTCTTCGCCTATAAAGTCGAGCCATTATTGTTTCGTCAATGACGGGAGAGCTGAAGTCAGGTGCTCACGCGGAATGGAAATCAAACCCGATCCAAAGACCTCGTGTTCGAAGATCACGAAAAAGGCCAAAGAGACGGAGAAGGCGCAAATCCCTAGGATCGCGACACTCACACGCGTGACAGGCGCGAACAAGAAATAAGTCATAAAATTGATGAAATACCAAAAGAGACAAATCGCCAAGAGAGCAAAACCGGTTGTATCGCGATCTGACGATTCCAAAATTCGCTTTTTCTGAGCAATCTCATTGACAACATTGACAATGCTATTTTTCAAAACAGATTGGCGCTGCGTCGTTACCTGCAAATCAAGTACGTTTCGATATAAAGATGCGAGGCCTTCATTCGCTCTTTGAAGCTCTTCATTGCCGCGATCAATGATGAGCGGATGCCATAGAACCAACGCTAAATCATCTACTGTCGTCCGCATTGTTTTGCGGAGTTCGCCTCCTTCGGCACCATACTCTTGCAACATCATATCAAGTACACTTAATTGAGCCGCGATTTGCCGTACGTCATTCTTTCGCGCCTCAAAGCGGCCAAAACTGGAGGAGAGAAGAAGCCCCAAAACAATACTGGATAGCGTCACCACAAGCGCGACACCAATGCGGGCCAGTTCGCGGGTTGGCTCATCGAGTATATTCGGGTTGATCTTCCGTCGGACGAGCGCGCCGATCGTGGCAGCAAAAATCATCAGCCCGAAGGTGAAAAGCAAAATATAGTAGTCTTGAATGTCCATTGTCGGCTCTCATAGCACTTGACGGGATTCCTGTTACGGAATGGGAGGCTAGGCAATAGTCCGCCGCTCGTTTTGAGCCTTCGAAGGACCTGTTGAAGATGCCTCCCAAAAGCCTTTAGGGAGACTGATGGGACATTATCCCATGCATAACCCTCTGGCATCAACATCTGTACGAAGTTAGCGCATTTGGTTGACGTATCACACTCTCAGATGTGCCCTTGGGCTTGGACTTTTGGGGCACAGGCTCCGCCCTGAAGACTCCATATCGTTTTTTGCTTGGTGACAAACGCGGACGCACGTGGATCGGCTTTTCTAGACCTTGTAGATTAAGAGCCTAGGCACAATTTACATCGTGCCATCGGTGGATTTCTTCATTTTTTCGGTCATTTAGAGAAATCTAAAAACTATTGTGAATGCGCCGAAGCATACAAAACTTTCTACTCATCAATTTATTCGGAACAATGGGCTGCATGCGCGGCAAGCTCATTCCCCTTTTTGGCTGAGATAGGTTTCAACTCATTCAACTCGATAATCACGTTCGGACCTCTGCACACATCATCCGCGTGCCCCTTAGCGGGTGATATTACTTCATGAGACAGCATCCATTGCAGGAGGCGAGAGAGCTTAGAAGTCTCGTCGACCCACGCGGCTCATCCGCGGGGCAGAGCCGTCATCCCGGCCTCTTGTGCGCCGCAAAATGCTTTTGCGACGCCATGTAAGGCCTGTCTTTGAGATATTGCTCCTCCACCCTGCAAAACGCCAATCATGTCCAAAGCCATCCCAGCGTTAGGTTGACTTTTATCGATTGAAAAGCGGAAACTCAGGGCAATGGCATCTGTTTTCGGCTTCAAGCAGCGAAGCAGGCGCAGATCAAAAAAAGCCGCCCTCAACGGTGGAATATTCAAGGGATGGACGTGCATGCGGGATCGTAGCGACCTCTTAGGGGGAGGACTTATCGCGGCCCTTGGCCTAGCCGCGTTTTGGGGTGGCTCCAGTCTTCCACCGGTTCCTGGACAGAATGTCGGCCCCAATGTGTTTCCTGCCGTCATTGGCATAGGGCTGGTTCTTTGTGGCTTAGCGATCATTTTCGGTATCGGCGATAGTTTCGAAGAACCGCCCAAAATCGTTGTTTCGACCGATGGGCGGGAATCGGAAGACGTACATGCGGTGACCCCGGTGCGGTTCGTTCTGTTGCGCACAGCGGTTCCGCCTCTCCTTCTGATTTTCTATGCTCTGACTGTCGATCGGCTGGGCTTTATTCCCGTCGCCGCAATCATGATATTTATTTCCTGCATCGCCCTTGGCGGCCCGATAAAACGGGCCCTGATGCTGGGTGCAATTGCACCGATCTTCGTACATTTGATCTTTGCGAAATTGCTGCGCGTGCCCTTGCCGCACGGCCTCTTGCCTATGCCGTGGTGACGCCATGACCTCGACCTTCATCGATGCACTGGGCCTTGTATTCACGTTCGACGTGATGCTGGCGATTTTTCTATCGGCCGTTTACGGTCTGCTTGTGGGTTCTCTACCGGGCCTTTCTGCGACAATGGCAACCGCCCTTTTGGTGCCGGTGACGTTTTACCTGTCACCGATCGCCGCGGTTTCAACCATTATCACAGCCTCCGCCATGGCGATCTTTTCGGGCGACATTCCCGGCTGCTTGCTCCGCATTCCCGGCACACCGGCCTCGGCGGCCTATACGGATGAAGCCTTTGCGATGACGCGCAAAGGTCAGCCGGAACTGGCCTTGGGCATCTGCCTTTGGTTCTCAGCCCTTGGCGGCATTGCTGGCACGCTCTCGCTGATCGTGATGGCACCCTTGCTGGCTGAGTTTGCCCTTTCATTCTCGACTTTTGAGTATTTCTGGCTCGCTTTGCTTGGCCTGATGTGCGCTACCGTGGTGGCGCGCTCATCGCCTGTCAAAGCGATCGCAGCCATGCTTCTGGGCTTGCTCGTCGCATGTGTCGGCATTGAAAATCCAGGCGGTGTCCCTCGATTCACTTTCGGTTTTATTGACCTTCTAGGTGGTATTGAAGTGGTGCCGGCCCTCGTCGGGTGTTTTGCCGTCGCTGAAGTGATGCGCGCGATGACTGTCGCAGAACCACCAAATGTGGGTTATCGCAAATTTGGGTCCATTCTGGCCGGCCAATGGAAGCTAACAAAGGAATATCCCAAGCAACAAACGCGAGGAAATATTGTTGGGATTATCATTGGCGTTCTGCCCGGAGCAGGTGCCGATATGGCCGCTTGGGTATCTTACGCCATATCAAAGCGGTTTTCGAAAACACCCGAAAAGTTTGGCACTGGTCATCCCGAAGGCCTTATTGAAGCGGGGGCATCGAACAATGCCTCGATGGCCTCCGGCTGGGTGCCATCGCTGCTATTTGGTATTCCAGGCGATACGATTACCGCGATCGCGATTGGCGTCCTGTACATGAAGGGGCTGAATCCAGGGCCAACGCTTTTCACCGAAAAAGCATCGAGCATGTATGCGCTCTATATCGTGTTCATGCTGGGGAACATCATCATGATCCCTCTGGGTCTCATCATGATCCGGCTTGCGACCAATATTCTGCGCGTGAAACGCTATCTCATCATGCCTGTGATTGTGCTTCTCTGCGCCGTCGGCTCTTTTGCAACGGGTAATAATCTGTTCCTGGTGCTTACAGTTGCCTTTTTTGGCGTGCTGGGTTTCATCATGGAAAAATATGGCTTTCCCGTTGCCGCCCTCGTTTTGGGCATTGTGATGGGCAACATGCTCGAACAGCATTTCGTGACATCGCTGATTAAGTCGGATGGCTCGATCTTGCCTTTCTTCTCACGCCCGGTATCCGCCGTGTTGGCGACAATGACGATTGGGCTTTTGATCTGGCCGGTCCTCTATTGGATTTATAAAAAAGTACAAAGGCCAAAATTAGCGCATTAAAAAAAGGGGCGGATATCCGCCCCTTTTCTATTCGGTTCGCGATAACGTTATGACTTGGCGAGACCGGCTGCCTTCATGGCTGAAGCCATGGAAGCATCGCCCTTGGCCATGAACTCGGCAAAACCATCAGCCGGCGCCCAGACAACGCCAAACCCGCGCGACTTCATGAAATCTTTGAACTCGGCTGAGTCATAGGCTTTCTTGAGCTCGGCGGTGAGCTTGGCCGCAACATCGGCCGGCATGCCCTTCGGCCCAGCAAGGCCACGCCATGCACCAACCGAATAATTGATACCGAGCGTTTCATTTAGTGTCGGCACATCCGGGAAGAGCGGGTTACGCTGCGCCGCCATGATGGCAATGCTGCGCGCTTTGCCTGCATCGATCATCGCCTTGCCTTCCGGCACCGAGCACGTCACGAGGTCGATACCGCCTGCAGCCAAATCCTGCATCGCAGGAGCCGCGCCATTTGAAGGAACCCACGGAACCGCATCAGCCTTGAGGCCCATGGCATTGAGCCAACCCACAAGGGCTAGATGCCAAATACCACCCTGGCCGGTGCCCGAGGCTTTAAGCTTGCCTGGATTGGCCTTGATGAATTCAGCGAGCTGCTTGATGTCCTTGAACTGGCCGTCCGCCTTGACCTGTACGCCGGGCGGATCTTCATTCATCAGAGCCAGAGGTGTGTAGCTGGTCGGCTTGAGATCAGTGAGCCCTTGATGGTGCATCATGGTGATCTCAACCGTGATCATACCAATTGTATAACCATCGGGTGCCGCCGTTGCGATGGCCGAATGGCCCACCACGCCCGAACCACCTGTGCGGTTCACGACATTGAAGGGCTGACCCATATTCTTCTCAAGGATAGAGGCCACGATGCGGGCTGTCGCATCCGTTCCTCCACCCGCTCCCCAAGGCACGATGACCGTGACTGGCCGGTTCGGCCATGCCGATTGTGCAATTGCCGGTTTGGCAATGAGGCCAGCCGATGCGGCGGCAGCTGCCGAGGCGACAAACCCACGACGCGTAAGATCAGTCATTCTTTCTCTCCCTTCAACGGTGGCTTCTCCACTCGTTCTGCAAAGCCTAGCCTTGTCGGAATGAGCCGACAACTAGGATAAGTGGCGGAGCGGCCTCGTTATGGAAACGATATGACGCACCCCTTAAACGCTCGCTCGCCTGAGGAGTGGCAGCCGCGCAACGCCGCGGGGTGCCAAAGCGACCTTGCTATTCCAGAGGGTTAAGCCCCCTCCGGTACCAAGGCCTCCAATCGCATAAGTCGTCTCTCGTACCCCATGATGCCAAAACGATAGACGCGCGCCAATTTCAGCTATCGTACCCACCCCAGAAAGCGCAGGCCTGCATCACAGACAGCCTTGGCTCCCGGTGGCCCCTGCTGCATGACCTCATGATGACAGTCAGTGAGCGGTCCATTATGGACCCACATCGCTCCCCCCTGAACCTCACACAATCCTGTGCGGCGCCAAACCGCTGGGAACCTGTTCGGATGCCTCGCTCTATGTGCCGACTAAGCGCAAGATTGAGCCGGATTCTATCACGTCATTCTTGCCGTGAATTCTAGGGGGTGAGCGTGTTTTACGTTACAGTTTTATACGGCTGCTGGATCAATTCATGAGATAAAGAACAATTTTCAGAGCAGATATCTGCATCAGGAGAGCATCCTATGAGATTTATTGATTGGTCAGGGATAGCAGCATTAAGTATGCTTACGCTTCAGTTGTCAGGGCTCGTTTCTGATCTGCTTACGCAACAATAGGCTACGCTTTACCTTACGAATTATGGCGTACAATTTAATCGATCAGATATTCTGACCGGCTAGTTTGCTTACTCCAATTGGCTCTAGACTTGTGGAAGACCGTTGTATGGATACAAGAACATGACAATGGCCGTAGGCAAAACAGGAACAACATGACCGCGATACCTCGGCAGCGAATATTGTTCCTAGGTGCAACAGGGACAATTGGACGTGCCACAGTGCGCGTTCTTGTTGCGCAAGGTCACGATGTGGTTTGCTTTATCCGCAATCGCGATGGCATCAATCATCCTGCTCTCGCGGGCGCTCAAATTCGAATTGGCAATGTAATTGATCCTCTCTCTCTTCAGGATGATGGCTTTAGAGGCGAAGCTTTCGACGCTGTCATATCAACGCTCGCCTCACGAACGGGCGTTCCTCGCGAGGCTTGGGCGATTGACTATAATGCTCATGTGGAGACGCTTAAACTTGCGCAAGCAGCTCATGTTCAGCATTTCGTTCTTTTATCGGCGCTCTGTGTTCAGAAGCCGCGGCTTGCCTTTCAACATGCCAAGCTCGCTTTTGAGCATAAGCTCATAACATCTGGTTTGAACTATTCGATTGTTCGTCCAACAGCCTTCTTCAAATCGCTTTCCGGCCAAGTTCAGCGCGTGAAGGCCGGCAAACCTTACCTCATTTTTGGAAATGGCCGTCTTACATCGTGCAAGCCGATCAGTGATCACGATCTTGGCTGTTATCTTGCTAGTTGTTTAAATGACTCTGAAAAGCATAACGTAATCCTTCCGATTGGCGGTCCAGGCCCATCGGTCACCCCGCGCGAACAGGGCGAAATGATTTTCGCCGCCCTTGGCCGTTCGCCGAAATTCCAGAGCGTTCCGATTACTCTTCTTAAATCTATTCGAGCAACCCTTTCATTTCTCGGCCGCTTCAACGAGCGTATAGCCGATAAGGCAGAGTTGGCGGCTATTGGCCTCTATTATGGTACCGAATCCATGTTGGTTCTGAATTCGGCAACAGGTCAATACGATCCCGACGCAACACCCTCAACAGGACAGGAAACACTTCAGAGCTATTTTGAAAAATTAATTCGCAAGGAGATAGCAGATGATCGGCGGGACCATGCTATTTTCTAACGGCGCATCACTGTCTAATATCCATATCGACCTGTAAAATTCAGGGTATTAAGCTTTCTTTTTTGATCTTGTATGGCACATCGCGCGTTTCTGTTCCTTTTGTTTCAGTACGCATCTTCAGGTCATAGCTGGCATCAAAAACACCAAGATCGTATTCACCTTCTGCGGTAATCACTGTCAAATTTTTGCCTACAAAAATGAAGATGAAGCGCTTCTCGACCTTCAAGCGTACTGCCCATTCGCGTAAGGCATCATAATATGGCTTCGCACGCCATGCGGCAGGATAGCTGGTATCAACCTGAACCAGAATGGAACGTGACGGATCATAAGTCATGACGAATTTGCAGACATTAGGCTTCCATTCGGGTCCCAAAGCTTCAATCAACATCCAATTGCAATAGAATGCTCGGCATGGCGCAGGGCGCTCTGCATAAATAGAGCAACCGACTCCAAGCTTGAAGTTTTCACACCAACCCTTGATCTTCTTGAGGTCTGCAAATTCGTAAACCTTGCAACACATTGCGCAGGTACCGCACTCTTTGCCGGGTGCAAGGGAGATTGAGGCATCCATAATCGATGTCCGTATCGTTCGCTGCCTGATCGGGATCCATCATTTTGCAATAAGGCCGTGCGAATGGCTACTCTCGCCGAGGTGGATTAAGAACCGCCGACCACCAGCTACTGTTGACCTAGCACAACAAAAAGGGTCTGCTAAACGTAGCTTCTCTTCTGGATACATAACAATGCGTATAACGCTCTTAACCGCCTTGTTTCTGGTCTCTAGTTTCGCCGCTGCGCAAAGCGCAGAGGTCAGAATTCTGACCGCGGGAGCCTTCAAACCGGTCGTCACCGCATTAGCGCCGCAATTTGAAAAGACGACCGGGCACACGCTCATTATCGACAATGACACCGCGGGTGGGCTTACTAAGCGCATTGAGGCTGGTGAAGCTTTCGACGTGGTATTTCTTCCCCCTACGGCAATGGGCACGCTTACGAGTAAAGGCTTTGTCGCCACGGAAGGACAAGCCAATGTAGCGCGAGTAGGCATCGGCGTAGCGGTGAAGGAGGGTGCACCTGTGCCTGAAATTGGGACCACAGATGCCTTCAAGACCGCTTTGCAGAGGGCAAAAGCCATCGCCGTGATCGACCCAAAGGCTGGCGGCTCAAGCGGCATTTATCTCGCAGATCTTTTCCAGAAATGGGGTATGACCGATACGCTCAAAGCAAAAATGGTCTTGGTACCGGGTGGCTTGGTCGCGACGCGGCTCCTTAACGACGAGGCTGATCTTGCACTGCATCAGATCAGCGAGATCATCGCGGTCAAAGGTGCAAAGCTTGTGGGGCCTCTGCCAGCCGAGATCCAGAACTTTACGGTCTATCGCGCTGGCCTAGCGGCCAAGTCGACAACGCGCACGCCGGCGGTCGCCTTTATCGAATTGATGCAATCGCCCGCGGCCAAGGCCATCCTTCAGGACAAGGGCATGGAACCGCCGATGTAAAACCCGGCCAACCGGCGTTTATTCCGTTACGTTACTTTGTTCCACGCTATGGACTGAAGTCCTTCGATTTGGCCATTCTTACAGTGAGTTACCGGTTTTAAGCGCTTTGGCACGGCGCTTGCTGTGTCCAAGCGTTGTCATATGTCCGGACGCGCCATGGCCTATATCTACGACTCGTCTACGCGTACCTACCGTTCAACCTCGACGTCTGCCACAAAGGCCACGACGGCGGTGAAACGCGTGACGGCGAAGGTCTATTCGAAGATTGGCTCGCAGGTGGCCCCGACATCGGGCTTTTATCAATCGGCCACACGAGTGTCGATTTCGTCACAGGCCCAAACCAAGCTCGCTTCGGGTGTGAAAACAAGTTTGCAGGATGCGCTCAACGTCGCAACGTCCGCAAATGCCCGACTTCCAGACGCAACCATCGAGTTAACGGGCGGCTTCGCAAGCCTGTCAGCCCTCACGAGCGATCAACGCAGTACGCTCGCCACCATGGTCAGTTCCAATACTTATGGCGGCTCGATCAAATCATTTCGCCTTCCATCCGGTACAACAACAAAGCTCGACCTTACGACTGCCAACACGATCGGTCCGGACCTTTTAAAGAAGGTCGACGGCAGTTTCTCTTTGGAATTGACTCCGGCAGAATTGACCAATGCGTCTAATTTGAGCGCTTTGGCAGATATTCGGAATGCGATTGGCGACAGGCTCAACAAATTTTCCATTGCGGGCTCTGAGACAAGCGCATCCGTCTCCGCAGCTACAGTTCGTGCGTTGGGGCCAGCCGTGTGGGCTAAGTATGGCGGTGCACTGACCGTATCAGACAGTATGGCCACCGCCACCCAGAGCAGCGCCTGGAATGATCTCCGTGTGTTGAACAATTATCGCAGCTTCTCCTTCTCGGTACCGGATGGTATTCCATTGGGGACGACAGCGAATACCGATCTCAAGCAATTCGATTTCACTCTGGACTATCCATCGTTCATCTCTGGATACACGCTCCTTAAGGGTATGAATCGTCAGACAATCTCTGCAGCTTTCACAACGGGTGCCAACAATACGGACCGTCTGCAAACGGTCAGCGTTTCGGGAAAACTTTTAAATCGGGATCATTTCAAGATTGAGATTGCGCCCGTCGGCGGCGCAACTGTGACGATCCCACTGAGCCCATTGACCATCTCACCCGCTATGTCAACCCAAGAGCGGATCAATATGCTTATCAAGGCCGTGGATGAAGCCTTGAAAAAAGACGGGCGCTTCGATGGTGTTACAGTTACCTCAAGTGGCAACGCGCTCTCCCTCAATTCCGCCACGCCTGCTTTTTCCGGCAATATGCGCATTGCATTGCTGGAGCGCGGCGAGAACGATGTCACTAATTTCGTCGATGTGACGAATGTACCGATCTATGGGCTTACGGCGCTTGCGAATGTCCCTGAACTCCGATCGATCGCTGTGACAACGAGTTTTGCCGGGCTCAGGTCTAACTGGGATTCGCTAACGGCGTTCAACGCAAAGACACCCTTAGCTGATATCACAATCCCCGGCAGCGGCGACCTTCTGCTCACCGCACAAGAGACGCAGAAATATCTGCCTATCATTGAGAAGATATCAGATCGTAAGATCATCATCAGCGATGCTCCTTATGCAATCTCGACCTATTCAAACTTTACCGAGGCGGCTGCAAACAAGCTGGCAACATCGATTGACCTGACCGGCACTGTTGCCGATCTCGTCAACGGAGCCGAAGGTATTGCAGCGCTGTCTACTGCTAAAAAAGTGCGGTCGCTAACATTGACTGATGCGAGCACGTCTGCAATCTCTCTGACTAGCGAAGCTGCAATAGCGCTAGGTAAATACCTAAGTACGCTTAATGAAACAGCAAAAATTAAGATCACAGATCGTCCAAATATAGCGCAAGCGACCCAACTTTCAGACTTAACAGACCCGAGTAAAACCCCACCGAGCACCTTTAGTCTTGTTGATACGTTCATTATTGAGGACAACGGGAGCAATCTGACAAATCTTCAGCTAAATGCGCTCGATAAAATCAAATCATCTATTGCGTCTGTGAATATTACGGCGCCTATGAACCTCATAAAGTTGATGGATCTGACAGCGCGCCCTTATAAGATCTCACCAATTAAGGTAATCGACAGCGCATCGGCAATCGCGACTAAGGTCCAAAATCTTGGCACGGCTGGCTTCTCGACCAAGGATCTTGGCGCAATTAGCTCCATTTTCGCGACAGGTAATTTGTCCTTGAATGATGCGAAACTGGTCAACGCCTCGAATCTCTCTAACAAGCTGTTATCGGGCCTTCAGGTCACTGACAGTTCAGCCAATCTTTCGAGCGCGAGTGGCATTGCCGACCTTGTAACCCTTAGGACCGCCGGACGGCTGCGCTCCATCACGAGCAGCGACACGCCATCGAATGCGCTTCTGACAGCGCTGCAGACGAATAGCTTGTCCTCCTTCCTCGTCTGAGTACTTTTTGCCCTAAAGACCCATTTCGGGTTCTTGACTATAGAAATCACCGCCGACTTTGCTCTAACTTGAAGTACCGATAAAGACTTTTGGATGCGTTATGTCCGCGAATGAAACCCCGCAGAAGTATAGTGCAACGACCAGTGGAGTGCGCGTGGACGTGCTTCCGGTTTATCAGTCGGATCGGTCGCAACCCGAGAAGAAATACTATTATTGGTCATTTGAAATCGTTATCCACAATCTGGGTGACGTGAAAATCTACTTAACTTCGCGGCACTGGATTGTGCATGATGAGAACAACAAGCTTTATGAAATTCATGGTTCAGGTGTGAATGGGACCCAACCCATCATCAAGGGTATGGACAGCTTCACGCATTCGTCCGGTTGCCCACTCCAGACACCATCGGGCCGTATGCGCGGTGTATTGCGGTTTATCGACCATCATCGTGCTGCGTTCGACGTCCGCGTGCCGGAGTTTCCTTTCATAAACCCACTTATCCCATCAGGACCTAAATAAAGGTCCTCGGAACCCGTCTTCAGCCCCGTGAGCGGGGTTTGAGATGGGTACGATCTGGCAAGAGCCTGGTTTTCTGGAAAAGCAGACATTGTTCCGCAACGTCGTCCGCGAGGCTGAAAACGCAGAACGGATCCTGATGGTGTTTGGGCTCATCCGGACCATGCTAAGCGGGCTTGGACATCAGACAGGTAGACCCAACGCGACAAGTGCGCGTGTCCACCGCATTCTAGGCGCCATCGCCTTTCTGCGGGAAAGCCTTGCGGACAAGCCGGGTGATCCTTTTCATGCCGCCTTCAAACGCTTCTATAATCATTTGCATCGGCAAATCATCGACGCCCTGCGCGATGGGAACCAAGCGGGCTATTTGGCGGCTGCGCGTTCGATTGAAACTCTGATTTCAGAAGATCACGCGCCTGCGTTTATCGGGCATTGCCTTGAGCATAGCGAATGGCAGGAGCATCGCTTGGTTTTCGTCTTGGAACGCCTGTTCGTGATTGCGCCAAAGGCTGAAGCGGTCAATGCGCAGGAGCGCACTGCACGCACCGACTTCATTCCTCTTCGGCTTTCGTAAACGCATCGGGGAACATTGGCTTCAAGATTGGCTCGAACTCGACTTCGGTTGTCATGTCCCAATCGTCAGGCTTGAGAGCAACCTTGCCGTTGCCAAGCGCGAAGGCATAGGTCTTGAAGTTCTTAGCCGTCAGATAGACGCGATCGCTTTGTTTTGCACGGCCTTTCAAAAGACCGCCGAACAGAGGCTTTTTGTTGCGCTTGCTGACCAGATCCTCGTAGTTGATCTGGAACCAGATATAAGACATCAGCATCAAATCGATGTCGGAGACTTCGACCGACTCGATGAAGACAAGGATGCGTTCCATCGAGCGGATCAGGTCGCTTTCAAGCCCCTCGACATCATAAATGTCGGTAAAGCTTGCCACGATGCGAGCCACAATCTCTTCGGCAGTCTCTTGCCCCTCAAGAAATTCGCGGGTGGCCTGAGCGGCAAGAATCTCAAAGACGAATTGCGGGGGGCATTTTCCGCTGTTCAACATGACCGTTGATCAACCTTTCGGTGCGGGCGCATTTTTAACAGCGCCATCGCGATATTTTGCATACCATTCAGCCGCTTTGTCCTGCGTCTTAATGACATCGGCTGGTTTGAGTGTCGAGACAAGGCTGTCGCGCCGACGTTTGGCATCGACTTGTCCCGAGGTGACGGCGAGAAGAGCCCAGTAATAGCTTTCTGCCGGATTTTCAAAGCCAAACTGCGGGGCAAAGGAATTAGACAAGAGAACGAGTGCACGATTATCACCAGCCTCTGCTTCCTTTACGAGACGCGCGCGAGCCCAATCCATGACCGTCTTGGCCAGCGAAGGGTCACTCGCCTTCAGCATTTCAGACCGCGCAGCCGCGGCCCTTGGGAAATCGGCCAAGGCCGACAGTGTAATCCAGCGTAGGGCTTCCTGATAATTCTGCGGCACCGCAACGCCATGCCAGAAGAAAAGGGACAGATTAAACTGGCCTTCGGGACTTCCCTTCTCGGCCTGTAAACGCGCCTGACGAGCGGCCTCAGGCAAGTCACGCGCCTTGAGCGCTTCGGAAGGGTCGGGCGCGCCTGCTGCTTTCGCCGGCGGGCTGGCTGGAGTTGATTGAGGGCCGGCAGCCCACAACGCGCTATTAGCCGCCAAAGCGGCCGCCAAACACACCATGGGAACCCAGAACTTCGTGAGCTTCACGCCGCAAAACCCCTGTAGAACATCCAAATATATAATCATTTTGCCCAGATTCGGCAAATATCTGAAGAACAAAGGCTATTTAAGGTTCAATTGACGAAATGGTACCAATTTAAACCTCAGGCTTAGATCAGGGGACAATTTGTCCTACTGATTGGCGGCCAAATCGACATTGCAATGCCGTGTCAGGTCCAATCACAATATCGAATTGACGGGTCTAGAGTTTAGAAACAGCTTTTTACAGTGAAATACCCTACGCGTAATGCCTAGATTGGCCTCTATCATACTGATATTAATGTTTTTTTCTGTCTTTCCCTGATAAATCCGGAACAGGGAATTTATCTGAAATATCAGAGAAAAACGCCTTAAGAACACGGGAGATCCCAGTGATAATCAGGGAAGCCTTTTGACCCCTTTTTAGCTTTTTTAGGCCTTCAATACATTCCCAAAGGGCATGTCGTTTTGCCCAAAGGGCATGTGCAATGGCCCACTGGGCATGCGCAATTGCCCGCTGGACATGTGCAATTGCCCGCTGGGCATTTGCTATTGCGATATGGGCATGATGGCTTCATGCCTTACCCCAACATTGCGAAGGACCGTAGTAAAACCCTTTTCAAAGCAAAAAACAGTTGAGATGGGATTTATTTTCCCACTTTGATGAAAAAGGGGCGCATAGGCGATGATGGATAAATGGATTGCAGGCGCAATGAGGAGGCCGCCTATGCTTTGGATTAAGGACGCAGTGTTTTGCGTAACAAAATAGAAGATAGCTAAGGGAATAAACAATAGGCAAGCCGTTGCTAGACTAAGATTATAACGCTTCGTGCGCAAAGCTGGGATAACAGATGCGCCCGCATTGACTGACATAAGATAGATCGCGAATACGTAACAACCAGGCTATATAAAGCGCATGGCTACATAACAGGCAGTTAAGACCCTCCAAACAGCGAATATATTGATGATAAAAACAGCCATATGAGACGATACTGGAAAACCATCACCGAGATTTTGATTAAATTAGTTTCTCAACCGAACATCGTCATGCTCTTCTCATTGGTGGATTATGTAAAAAGGCAATACGAGAAGACTGAGTATGTCTGCCAAGAGCGATTCCTGCACAAGAGCTGGCATTAAAAAGAGAATAAGAAAACCAGCAAGAAAGCCCCCATAAACCCAATGAGAGCTGAGCCATTTTAAAAACAGATTTCACGGCTAAATGCCGAAATTTACATAAGGAATTTTATTCCTTACTTTTCTTTATATCTCAAACTACCCAATAACCATTATCTGTATTTCCAGCCGTCTTAACGGAGGCTTCTTGGCTCGATGCAAAGGCAACCGCCATTTCGGCTCGCGTCATCATATGCCCGTCAAAATGCTTCATTTCCTCTGGAAGTAACTTAATCCAACCAGCAGAACCTGCTAGATCGCTCTCTCGACCCAAAGCATTTCGATAGAGGTGATCAACATACTCAGCGTTAGAAAAAATGTTTGCACTAATCGCATTAGTAATATTGCTTGCACTAAATTTCTGGATGAATTCTGTTGAATTGATAAATTACTTACCAATCTGTTTAATGCTTACACCATTCTTTATTTGCTGGACCCAACCTAAAAATCCAGCCTCATCAGGACTGCGCCCTAAAGTAGCTTGGTAGAGCCTATACAATGTTGAATGAGCATCAGTCTTAGGCACATCAAAGAGAAGCTTTCCATCCAAGAATTGAATGCGTTCTACTTCAGAGAGCGTGTCTGCTCCACTGCGTTCACCCAATTTATCAGTGACCCTACGTACCTCACCATTTGCCAAGGCAAAAATCGACATATCGCCCATGGGTAAGAGATTTTGCGGAACACCTTTTGCCAAAACAGGGCTTGCCACATTTAATTCTGCGCCAGATACCTCAAACTGAGAGCGCATTCCTTGATATCTGACTATATCAATCCCCGAACCACCATTAATTGAGTCGTTTCCACTGCGCCCGAGGATAACATCGTTTCCATCAAGACCGTTTAGAACCTCACTCGCAGAAGTTCCTTCAACATAGTCATGGTTGCTTGAACCAATTTTGGCCGTGATATGGTAGCTAGCATCATCGTAAGTTGCTGAAATATTACTAAAGACAAGAGCTAAATTTGAATTTGTAGATGCTGACGGAGCGCTCTTTTTTGTGGTTGCTAGATCGTAAGAAACAGTCGTCGGCGTACCAGCCATGTTTTTATCATCATAAGGTGTAAATTTGAATTCTAATTTTGTATAACTGATACCTATTGTTTCTGTTGGGCGATCTGAAGATGACGCAACAGAATAAGAAGAAACCAAGGCATTGGAGAGAGTGTACGTACAATAAGTAACACTTGGACTTCCCGTTGTCGTTAGGTCGATCCTGACAGTCTTACCTTCATTTGCAGCTAGCGCTTCATTGACAAGTTGAGGGGATGACACGTCCATTGATTTAACAATCGTGACGTCAGATAAGTGCGGACCAGAGGATAGTCTATTCACTACGCTCTCATCAGAGGTCGTAATCGCTCTACCGGCTCCCCAACTCAGAGATAAGACATCGATCCACTTCTTATGATCTTGCTGTGTTGCCTCACCCTTGATACCATCGTAGTCCATGTATATGCCCATGCTACCCCTGGCGATCAAAGGCTAAACTTTTTTTAAGCTAGTGACTTTTAGATTAAGGGTCAAATCGTAGCGGGCTTTGCCTTACCAAAGGACCTTTATTGCTAGGTGATACCTTTATATCTGTTTCCGTCTATACTCAGCGATAAAAGTGCCCATATATCATTATATCTTGCCTTCCTAAAGCGCTGAGAATGGGTCAGACATGCAGGACTGGACGTCTGGATACATCGTTAATGTTGAATACACCCAAGGCTACTACGCTGAGCTAAACCCTTTAGCAGTCAATTTTACCCTTATAGCAAACGATATCGAGGCGCCCCGCATTAAGAATGCATGCGAACTAGGCTTCGGACAGGGTCTTTCCATCAACATACATGCTTCTTCTTCAGAAATTTCTTGGTATGGAACAGATTTCAATCCAACACATGCCAATTTTGCAAAGGGAATGAGCTCCTTAACAGGAGCAAAAATATTTGACGAGGCATTTTCTGTTTTTTGTCTTCGTTCGGACCTTCCGAATTTTGATTTTATTGCGCTTCACGGTATTTGGAGTTGGATCAATGAAGATAATAAAAGAATTATTCTCGATTTTATCAGTAAAAAACTCAATGTGGGTGGTGTCGTTTACTTAAGCTATAATGCGATGCCAGGATGGGCTTCAGCCGCACCTCTTAAAAATCTTTTTTCTGAACATCATGACTTTATGACAACAAAAGGATCAGGGCCCTTTAATCGTATTGACGCATCACTTGATTTCATCGATCGTTTAATAGCCGTTGATCCCATGTGGTTGCGTCAATCTCCCTCCATGCTTGAAACCTTGAAGAAACTTAAATCACAGCCAAGAGATTATCTTGCTCATGAATATTTGAATGAAAATTGGCGTCCATGGTATTTTTCCGAAATTGCTACACAAATGAACCTTGCAAAGCTTAGTTTTGCAGCAAGTTCAAAGGCTACATCTTATCTTGATGCGATGAATATGTCGCACGATCAAAAAACTTTTCTTGATACCATTCATGACCATAATTATAGGCAATCAATCAAGGATTTTATCGTTAATCGTCACTTTAGACGTGATTATTGGATCAAAGGTGGTCGCCATCTCAATCCAACGGAAAAAAGAGACGCGATGAGATCTATGAGTGTCATTTTGGTTCATGCATCAAATGAAGTGCCGCGCACTTTTGAGACCCAGCAAGGCACAGCTCATTTAGCTCCTGAAGTCTATGATCCTATTTTGGAATTCATGAGTAATCATCAGCCGATATCTATCGACTTTTTAGAAAAAGAAATGAATAAGAGAGGAATTTCCTTTCAACGCGTTCTTGATGCGCTTCTTCTTCTGTATGGATATGGATATATTTCTCCAGCCTATGAAGAAGAGACTTATTCAAAGTTAAAAACAAAAACACAACAACTAAATCTCAACCTAATGATGCAAGCAAAAGGTGGAGATCAGTCACCATTCCTCGTAAGCCCTATTACAGGCGGCGGCATTCCTGCATGGCGTTTTGAGAAACTAATTGCTTTTGCTATTTTGGAAGGAAAAGAAACAGTCAGTGATATCGCTCAATATGTATGGGATATGATCTCCCCTTACGGACAAAAACTTGTAAAGAATGGGAAAGTCCTTGAGAGGCAAGAAGACAATCTAAGTGAACTTGAATTTCTTGCAGAAACCTTCATGAAAGATCGATTTAAAATTCTCAAAGGTCTTCAAATCATTTAATTGGCACTAAATAAGTCTAGAAGATTTTATAAAAATCCAAATTATAGGCGTATTTTCGTAACGAATTTATCCATTCCACATAAGACTACAAATCTGGATAAGAAGAGGCAGCTATCTGGCAAGACTGTCATCAGCGCCAACGCAAGAGCCAACCCTCAAGACGGCCTAGCGCATCGTTAAAGATGGCACCGATGACGGCGAGGATAATCAGACCTGCGAAGACAGATGTCGTATCGAAGAGCCCTGTTGCCTGACTAATCAAAAAACCGATCCCACGGTTTGATGACATGAACTCGCCGATAACCGTCCCCACCAAGGCGTAAGGCACCGATACCTTAAGGCCTGTGATGACCCAAGAAGTTGCACTGGGAATGATTACGGCTGTCAAAACATGCCATTGCTTGCCACCCATGATACGTATGGCGTTGATGTAAAGCGGGTTTACATCCCTGACACCTGCATAGGTATTGAGAAAGACAACGAAAAAGACGATCGAAGCCGATACGGCCACTTTTGACTCAATTCCGATACCAAACCAGATGATGAAGAGGGGCGCTAAAGCGATTTTCGGGATTGAATAGAGAGCCGTGATGTAGGGATCTAGGATTTCGGCAACGGCACGGTATCGGCCAAAGAGAAGACCGAGCGTAAAGCCCACAAGCGAGCCAAACATGAAGCCTAGAGCCGTCGCATAGAGCGTAATGGAAAGATTGTTGACGAGTGTGCCATCCAGCGTCCATTTCCACAAACGTGCAAAGACGGCGCTGGGTGATGAGACGAAGAGCTTGTCGATCAAGCGCCCAGATGCAAATTCCCAGAAGCTTAAAAAAGCAATACCGACCAAAATACGCGCAATAATGATCCAGCGACGGCGTTTGTCCTGCTCTGCCTCATAGGCGGCCACAGCAATCGACCTACCGCCACTCATGACAGCAGCTTCATCACCCACCTTCATTTTTACAAATCCTCACCCTTGCCGATCTCCGGCGATAGGATTGACCATAATCTTTCGTAGACGGTCTCAAATTCCGCCAAAAATCGTACTTTGAAAGGATCGCGAGGGTAAGGAATGGAAACCCTCTCAATAGCCTTGATGGATCCAGGTCGCCCCGAGAAGACAACAACTCTCTGAGCCAAGGTGACGGCCTCAGCGAGGTCATGCGTCACGAAGACAACCGTCTTTTTGGTCTCATGCCAGATATCAAGAAGTCGCTTCTGCATCATGAGCTTGAGTTGCGCATCAAGAGCCCCGAAAGGCTCATCCATCAAAAGCGTTCCCGGATTGTAGACAAGAACTTGGCCAAGGGCGACGCGCTTGCGCATGCCACCCGATAGCTCATTGGGGAAACTACCGCCAAAACCATCAAGGTCGACGGCCTTCAACATGGCAGCAACACGTTCACGCCTATCTTGAGCTGAAATGTCACGAAAAGACAGCGGAAGCCCAATGTTTTCATCGACAGTGCGCCATGGCAACACACTGTCCATCTGCGTCATATAACCGACATGGGTATTGATACCATCAATTTGACGACCGTCATGCACAATGCGGCCGCCGCTTGGTGACACAATTCCAGCAATCATGTTGAGAAGTGTCGACTTACCGCATCCAGATGGGCCAACAAAGGCTACAAATTCGCCGTTTTCGATCTCAAGATCAATGCCGGCGAGAGCGAGCGTATCACGCCCTCGCCGGACATAACGTTTTTCGACGCCTGAAATGGAAATGCCCATATCAGAGGCGGCCCATGGCTTCCTGCGCAATCGCGACATCAAACATCGAAGCAAAAGTTAGCGATGAAGGCATCGGATCAGCATTCATCGTCTTCTGCACGGTATTGATGAAGTCAATATTGCTGTTGAACAGGGCCTCATTGGGAACAGGGCTCGCAAAGAAGATGCGGCTGTTGATATCATAGGAGCGATCAGCAATGTCGTTAGGAAGACCTTCGAACCATTTATCGGCCCAGGCCTTGAGCTCAGGAGGACGGGCGTTAACTTCCTTCAAAGCCATTGCAATGCCCATGCAATAGCGCACGAGTGCCTCACGCTTGTCTTTATTCGCAATCGTCGCCTCACTCGTCGAGGCGATGATGTAGAGATATTCTTTGAGCTGCGGCGGAGGGTTCAAAGCCATATTAAAGAGGTAACCACAATCTCGATCCTTCACAGCAAGGTCTGATGTGGGTGAAGAGAGGCAAAACCCATCAATCACATTTTGCTCAAGAGCTGCGAGCATGCCAGGACCACCGCCCTGAATCGGCACAAGACGAAGGTCCGTATTCGGGTTTAACTTCGCTTGAACGGCTAGCCAGCGGAAAAGAGAGTCGGGAGCAGCACCTGGTCCCGTTGTCCCAAGGCGCAAACCCTTCAAAGCAGCAGCTTTCGTTTCAAACGATGACTGATCCGTTATGCCAAGCTGTTTCAATACTGAATTTTTGAGAACAACATTGCTTGCATATTTGTTCACCGTCTGAACAAAGGTCTTGATGGGGAGCTTTTCGCCTCTTGCTCGCATCGCTTCGCCGGGGTCGCCCAAGACGATATCAACACCAGATCCAGCCAGAGCAGCAACATTGGTTCCTCGGTTTGAGGCATTGCTCACCACTTTAACCTTTGCCTTTTCAAAAAAGCCGCGCGCATTGGCATAATCCTCTGCAGCCCAAAGCCATGACTTCGACGTTGAACGTAATGTCTGCAATTCTGGAACGGCCTGCGCAATGGCTGGCCTTGCAACAAGACTTGTTGCACCAAGAACCAATGCTCCACCCACAAAATGACGCCTGTCGATCATGTTCATAGTTCGTCCCCTTGTCCCCACCCTGTCTCTGCCCCGTCTCTTCCTTGGATACGGGCAATTGAGATGGGAATAATCATATGCTCTTCTCCATCCCTGACAAGGCGTTGGGGTTTGGGATGAACGAAGCCGATTTCATCATCGTAGGGGCTGGAGCTGCTGGAGCGGTTTTGGCGGCACGCCTTTCTGAAAATCCTGAAACAAGTGTCATTGTGCTCGAGGCAGGCGGATCAGACAGCAATCCCCTCCTCAGCGTACCCCTCATGACAGGTCTTATTTTGCGCTCTTCCTATGCCAATTGGGGCTACAAAACGCAGCCTGAGCCTCATCTCAATCAAAGACAATTGAATTGGGCACGGGGAAAGGTCTTGGGCGGCTCAACCTCCATCAATGGCATGGTCTACATGCGTGGCCTAGCCATGGATTATGATGGTTGGGCGCAGTCCGGCTTAAAGGGATGGTCTTATGAGGACGTCCTCCCCTACTTTAAAAAGTCCGAAAACCATCAAAATGGAGCCGACGCGTTTCACGGTGCGAAAGGCCCCATGACGGTTTCGCGTGGGAACATCGATAATCCCCTATTTGAAATTTATAGATCAGCTGCAAGGGAGGCAGGGCAACCCAACGCATCTGATTTTGCTTCAAATGATTATCATGGCGTAGGGCGCTTTGACTTTACAATCCGTGAGGGACGACGTGTCAGTACATCAAAGGCCTTTCTCCATCCGGTGCGGAACAGATCTAACCTCAAGATCATCACGCAAGCTCATGCCAAGAGGGTGATTATTGAAAAGGGATCGGCGCAGGGCATCGAAGCGCGCGTGGCAGGTCTAGACACAATTTTCAAGGCGAGGGGCGAAGTCATCCTATGCGGCGGTACGATCAATTCGCCACAGCTCTTGATGTTATCGGGTATTGGTTCTGCCGATCATCTCAGATCGCATGATATTCCCGTCCATTGCGATCTCCCAGGAGTGGGACAAAATCTCCAAGATCATCTGCTCGTTCGCGTCGAACATCGCTCATTGAGGGATGTGACGATTGATCGTCTGCGTCGTATTGATCGTGCAGCCTTCGCGCTGATGCAGGCCATGCTCTTCGGAACCGGTCCTGCATCAAGCTTTCCACTCGCCATTGGCGGGCTTTACAAATCAGACCCTACTCTGGATGAACCCGATTTACAATCACATTTCATGCCTGGTCTATCGAGTGCATCTTTGCGACTACCCTATTTTTCAAAAGTCCTGCCGCAGGATCGCGGAGCAGGCTTTTTCGCCAATGTCTACCAGCTTCGACCACAATCGCGCGGCAGTATCATGTTGGCATCTCAAAATCCTTACGATCACCCTCTGATCAAGCCAAACTATCTTTCTGCTGAAATAGATCGTGTGACATTGCGGCGTGGCGTGCGTCTCGTGCGTGATATTTTTAGCCAGGCAGCCTTTGATGGATGGCGCGGTGAGGAATTGTCGCCTGGCTCTCACATCGAAACGGATCATGACATTGACAATTGGATATCTGCGACAGCCGATACGGTTTATCATCCCACATCGACTTGCAGAATGGGGCCAGACCATGATCGCATGGCCGTCCTTGATGCAAATTTGTGTGTGCGTGGCGTCGACAATCTCCGCGTTGTTGATGCATCGGCCTTTCCCACGATGACGAGCGGCAATACGGCTGCACCGACCATTATGCTGGCTGAAAAGGCAGCTGACTTCATCATGAATAAGGATACTACACCATGACGATGAGCGATAAAGGAAGGCAGGTTCTGGCTTCTGTCGAGAGTAAGCGCGGCTACACACTCCCCTATCATCGCATGATGGCTGCATCGTCTCCCGACCTCTTGGCAGCCTATGATGCTTTCTACGAACAGCTCACGCTCGTTTCCCGCATTCTGACACCTGTTGAGAGAGAGACGGTCTGGGCAGGCCTTCTCGCTGCTGCACGTGAGGTGCATGGCTTCATTCATATGAAGCGTGCCGAAAAGGCTGGCATGGGAAGAGATGACATTGCGCGCGCTGTTGCCATTGCAGCAGTCGCGCAATCATGGGAGATTTTTTCATTCTCTGGTACACATTGGTCCGCTTGGACGATGCCTGAAATTGTTGAGCAGCGTTACCTTGCCCTCTTCGAGACAGCGCGCGGGGATCTTGAACCTAAGCTAGCCCATCTTGTTGCCCTTGTTTGCCACGGTGCGTGCAGGCGTGAAGAAGCCATGGTTCTCCACCTTAGGCATGCGTTTGCTGCAGGCATAACGCCTGATCAGGTCGCTGAGGGCTTGAGCTATATGATCATCCCGTGCGGTGGCAATACGCTGATCGAAGCGGTTTCATATTGGGAAGAGGCAGCCAAAAGAGGTCTTTTTCCCTCGCCATCCTGATCCATGGTCGTAGAAAACCAGATGCGTAGGCATAGTCTCCCTTATGCCCGAACATCACCAACCAAATACGTCATCACAGCCGTCCTGATGCCTCATCATAACCACCCTGCCCCTCAAGGCCCGCCCAAATAGCGAAGGTCGGAGAGGCTGTGACAGAACCATCACGGATTAATTCCATCCAGACACGTGATGCCTCAACGAAATGCGGTACGCTTCCGGGAAAAATCATGATGGATAGAGCTTCTGCGAGATCGACCTCGACAATGCCTGCGCGATAGGCCGCCATGATTGCTTCCCGTAGCAAACTGAAGCGAGCCTTGGCTGCGAGAATGGCACATGTGCAAAGCCAAGCATCGCGACGCGACAAGGGAGAGGACGTTATTTCAACTGCACTGACAAATTCCTGTGCCGTGGAAAGATTAGGCCAGTGCTTCTCCCAATGCTGCTCAACAAAAGAGTAGGCACCACTCCCCAAAACAAGGGATGTAAGGCGTAGGACGGCGACAAACTCTTCCTGCGTACCACCACCTTCACGAAATTTAGGGATATGGTGTGTTGCGATAGCCTCGTCTGTTGCGATCAGAACAGCCAGCCAGACCAATTCCCTATCCCTCACAGAGAGCACCTTGTGATCGAGCGCCAAGGCCGTGTAGAGGCCGTCATAGGCTTCGATCATCCGTTCGGACAGCGTCGCCAAGAGGCCATGGTGCGGCAGGAGATAACCCCTCTTTGCCTTGACCTTGTCGAGGCGGGAGCGCAATTCTGAAGAGGTATCAGTCAAGCGAGCATCTCCATGTCATCCAGTGAAAGATCGATTTCAACGCATGAGACGTTGCGAGGCAAGAAAATCCTGATCTCAGGAGCAGGTTCGGGCATTGGCCTTTCGCTCGTTGAAATGGCAGCTCGAGATGGCGCCCACTTGGCTGCCATTGCAAGAAACGATGAGGAGCACGAGAGATTGGCTCAACTCATTCCAGGCGCCTACATTATCACGGCCGATCTCTCCAACCCTCATGACGCAGAACAAGCTGTTAGGACTGCATCTGAAGCTCTGCATGGACTGGATGGATTTGCGGCATGTGCTGGTATTTTTGATCACCGCGCAGGCCTTGAGACCACATTCGACGATTTGCAGCGCACCATGGCCATCAATTTCAACGCCATATTTCTGATGGCACGCGATGCGGCAAAGATCATGAAGAAACAGGGCGTGGGATCAATCTGCCTTGTATCAAGTCAAATCGGCATGATTGGTCACCCACGCGCCGCAGCCTATGCGTCATCCAAGGCAGCCGTGAACGGACTGACGAAAGCCCTCGCCATCGAATTGGCGCAAGACAATATTCGTGTCAATGCTGTGGCACCAGGACCAATAGCAACACCCATGACGCATGTGGCACGCAACGATCAAGACCGTGCCCAACAAATGGTCCAGTCAATTCCTTTGGGGCGCTTCGGTGAGGCACATGAAGTGGCAGCCGTTATTCGCTTTCTCTTGTCAGATCAGACGAGCTTTGTGACGGGTCAGGTTTGGCTCGTCGATGGCGGCGTTACAGTGAAATAACAGGATTACAGAATTAATCTATGTCGCCATCTCATTTCTAGTAGCCGATCGCTAATCGCCTTGAACAACTAGTTCATGGCAAATTGCCTTGAGCTTGCCTTTGACCAATGATCTGCAAAGGGCGTCAAAAGCGGCTTATCAAGGAGCGATCCCTCTTCGAGCCGTGGATAGATATCAGACAATCTCACCGTCTCCGTATGCGACACACGGCGGTAGAAATGATCCAAAGTAAAGTCTTTGGGATGGTGGAGGCCTGCAGCAGCTGTGATCTCTGCGAGGGCGTGAAGCGTTTGGCGGTGGAATTGCGCCACGCGTTGCGCCTTATCGGGAACATCAAGAGCGCGATAGCGAGTTGGATCTTGTGTAGCAACACCTGTTGGGCATCGATCAGTGTGGCATGATTGCGCCTGAATGCAACCCACCGCAAACATAAAGCCGCGCGCAGCATTGCACCAGTCTGCTCCAAGAGCGAAGGCGCGCGCCATGTCGATACCTGTTGCAATCTTTCCGCTCGCACCAATCTTAATGCGATGTCGTGCATTGATACCGATGAGCGCATTATTGACGAATGAAAGACCTTCCCGCAGTGGAAGACCAAGGTGATCCATGAATTCGATGGGAGCTGCACCTGTTCCGCCCTCTTTCCCGTCTACAACGATGAAGTCTGGATAGATCTGCGTTTCCAGCATCGCCTTGCAAATCGCTAAGAATTCCCAAGGATGGCCAATGCAAAGCTTGAAGCCTGCGGGTTTTCCTCCGGATAACTCACGCATTTGGGCCACAAACTCCAAAAGGCCAATCGGCGTTGAAAAAGCAGAGTGGGATGGAGGTGAGATGCAATCCTGTCCCATGGGAACACCGCGAATGCGCGAAATTTCTTCTGTGACTTTGGCTGCAGGCAAGACGCCGCCATGGCCTGGCTTTGCGCCTTGGCTCAACTTCAATTCGACCATCTTGATTTGAGGTGCGGATGCCGTCTCAGCAAACATGTCTTGCGAGAATTTTCCGTCTGGTGTTCGCGCTCCGAAATAGCCAGAACCGATTTCCCAAACGATATTGCCACCATGTTCTCGATGATACGGACTGAAACCACCCTCGCCTGTATCATGATAAAAGCCGCCTTCACGCGCGCCCTTGTTCAAGGCTAAGATCGCATTACGACTTAGGGAACCATAGCTCATCGCTGAAATATTCAGGAGCGAGGCTGAGTAGGGAGCTTTTGCACTCTGGGTGCCAATTTCTGTGCGGTATGTCGAGACATCCTGCTTCGAGACGGCCAAGGAATGTGTCGTCCACTCAAATCCAGGCGCATAGACATCGTAGTTGGTGCCGAAAGGACGTTTGTCGAGCTCGTTTTTGGCGCGTTGATATACAACAGAACGCCGATCTCGACTGAAAGGCTGACCAAATTTCTCATCTTCAAAAAAGTACTGCCGCATTTCTGGTCTAATTTTTTCAAGCAAAAAACGGAAGCGCCCTACAATTGGGTAATTCCTCAGAATGGCATGTTTTCTTTGTAGAAAATCATAAACACCTAAGAGCGTTGTCACGCTGAGAATAAAAGACAACACAATCCATACCGGGTGTGGTGGAAAACCAGAGAGCGCGAGAGCGATAGCAACAAATGCGAACAAAGCCGTATAGAAAAAGACGGCGAAGCGTCCCGTGATGAAGCCGTACCAAGACATGACTGACTTACCCCATCTCTCTCAATTCACTTACACTTCGCGTAACTTACACACCGCGTTTAGTTTAATCAGTATTCAGCCGAGCTTAGGCCAAGTCAAACACTGGCCATAAGAAGGCGCACCTTCGGGCTATTCTTTCGGGTGATGGATGATGGCGTCAGAGCACATCATGTCATCCAAACACCCCAAGTTTACGCGGTTGCTTGGTTGAAAGCCAAAGGCGGCAAGACGCAAAAAGACAAAGCCAGTTTGAAAAAGCGATCGAGGCGGTCCCCCCCCCCCACCGAAGCAACTCGCGCCAAAAAGGCGACTGGAGTAGGGGCAACCGACTTGATTGCCTCCGTTGCACTTAATGCTTCCAGGGGCGGAGCTTTGGCAGCCATTGGCGCAGGATGCGGCGGCACGGCGATCGCCAGATCAACTCCGATCATCAGACCCAAAGCGATGTTGGTGGGAAAGCATATGAGGCGCAGAGCAGTTCGGTATCTTCGAGAGCTGAATACAAGGCCTGAGGAGGCGGTATTGAGGAGGCGGTATGGAGATTATGGCTGGCTGTTTAAACAGCTAAAATCAGCCAGTTATGATCGAGGCATAGAATACAACAATCATTCAAAGAACGGCTCTAAACTGGGAAGAGCACTTTTGAGCTGGAGGCTTTTATGATCCTATTTATCCTATCATATAGTGACGTCCTTGATACCGGTTTTGACGAGACCGAAGATGAGCACCGACGATAATAGGCCGAAGCAGGGTAGAGGCCGAGGAAGGCCCTTTGAGCCTGGCCAAAGCGGCAATCCTGCAGGCCGCCCGAAAGGTTCAAAGAACCTGACCAAACTTCTCCTTTGGAGCCACAATAATGGCTCAACTTTAGGTGGGAGGGGACAGAACACCTACAAAACACTCTGATATCCGGACCACCCACAAGCCCGAGTCCCAACCCGTAGCAAGATCTTCAAGCGGTCCTTATGGGAATGTCGCTTTCCAGCGATCCCAAGCACACTGTTGGATCCAAATTCTTCTCTTGCCTCTAAATGAGCAGAGTAATCGCTAAGCATATGTAATAACTATCTTTTTTGATTTTTTAGAAAAGCTTTGCGTCTTTAAGAGGTGATTTTATGAAAAAAATATGGCCAAAAGTTAAAATTCGATTTCGCGAGTCCGTTCTCAAGCTTTGAGATATTGGGTCCCAAGAGAGGGGGCAGTCATGTTTGTGAAATCAGTCATCGATAGCGCGGGTCCGAATGGGCCTGCGGTAGGTTCTATTCAGAGGTCAGCTTTAACTGTGGCTCCGGTCACAGAGGCAGTTGAACTTCCCGATGTTGCTGTATCGGCTTTGGCATCAGGGCAATCAATCCCTCATGATCAAAGCAAGCTTGAGCACCATACCCACATTCTTGGCAAGCTTCGGTCATCGGTTGAGGACGTCATTGAAAAGCGTAAGGCGATAGAGGAGCTTGACGCCATTCGGGCTAAGGTATTGCTGGGCGATAAGGATGCGCTCAATGATGTAGCCTTTACGTTTGAAAAGAAGGACGTAGGCGCCATCAATCCAGAATTGCTTTTAGGCAAAAAGGGCGACAACAAAAGCAAAGAAGGTGAGCAATATTTAAAAGAACATGGTGAAGATGAATTTCAGATTAAAAAGGCAGCCGACCCTCAAACTGTTCTTAACAAGATTGATCTTGCACTTGACCGTATAGGTCAACTGCGGAGCAAATTAGACCAAGATGAAGTGGCGGCGTATGATCGCTTGATTAGTTTTACCGTCTCCGTGAGTGGACTTAACGTAGCTCGCACGCAAGTCGCTGACAGTGAGTATAGTGTTTCTGCAGCTTCGACTGCTGTAGAGAGCATTATGACTAATTTGAGGTCAGCTGTGATTGCGCATGGAGGCGCATCAGCTGATATCGTTCGGCTCGTTCTAGCTAGCTAATCAGCCTTTAAGTCCTGCCGTCCAACTTTCAATAAAAGTTTTCAGCGATGTTTTCGTATTGCTGCTCTCATTCACAAGAGCGTTCATTTGTGCGAATTGGAGGAGATATCTCTCCTCCATTTTAGTCATACGAACATCAAGTTCTGTTTTTTTAAGCGCTATTTCAGTCAGAGACTTTGCTGCATTACTTGATGCAATCTGCAGTGATGATTGACTGCCCCTCAGCGAAGAAAACATATCTGAGAAACGTTCAACAAGTCCTTTTGCAAAAAAAACATTCGTTTGATAGCCAATAGGCGCGGATGTTTCCACACTTGGTGAAAGGCCAATAACAAGCCCCTCAGCTGGAGTTCCAGTATTTGCTGTCAATTTTCCTGTCGATAAGGTAGCTGGCTTACCATCGATTTGCCATGCTCCAGCGCCAGTTTTTGTGATAGTATACTTTGCTGGTAATAAACCATCAGAAGAAATAATAGATAGTCGCGTATCACTTACCTGCTTTTTTGAGGCAAGGACAGCTTCAACAATGGCAGGCGTCTCTTTAAGAACCTTTGCAAATACATTTTGATCAAGCGTTAAAGATCCATCTCGATTTGTACGAACACCAAGCTCAGCGAGCGTATGCGTCTCATCATTAAAGCCTACGATTTCCTGTGTTGTAAAGCGACGCAATTCTGAAAGTAAGGCGCGTGTTGATGCATCATTAGAAAGTCCGCCGCGCTTTGTTGGATCTGTATCAAATTTAGTTTCTGCTTTCACGGTCTCAAGCATGACATTAAAACCTGATACAAGAGTAGCCATTGCGTCCGACAATGACTGATTATTGTAGGTTGATGACAATTTAACATCAGATGTTGTTTTGCCAATCGCTGTTATTTTTATACCGGGCAATATATTTGAAAACTCATTCGTTGAAGACGTCACAGTGACGCCGTCGACCGTGATCTCAGCATCAGTTCCAGCCTTAACAACCTCTGTACCGTTCAGAAAAAGACCTGATCCAGAAGCCGCAACAGGACCTGTACCAGGATCCGTGCTGATATTAAGATGAAAGCTGTTAGAAGCGCCCATACCACCCTTGATGCCAAGGTAGTATTTAGGGTTACTCGCAGTGCCACCCTGGATGATAGTAGCCTCGAAACCTGAAATCTGATTAATGCGATCTCGAAGAGCGGGAAGTGTTTTCACCTGCGTGAGGTCAATTGTTGCAAGAACACTCCCAGGAGAAGCTACACTACCTGCAATAAGCTTGAGCGTTCTATTCGCGTCTGTTCCTGCGAGAACTGTATCAAGGCTAGACATTCCAGGCAAAAGAACCGATGCGTCCGTCGCAATCTGATTAACAGCGACCTGACCGGAAAAAGTGGGTGCAATCTTACCGTCCACAAAGTCCATTGTGACCTTTGAAGGGTCACTGGAACTCGGGCTTCTTTGGAAAGTCTGTGGATCCCCGAGCGACTTGATGGCGTCATCGAAAGAGGTGACGGTAGACATAATCTTGCCTACAGCTGAGATCTTAGCTTCAAGAGCCTTGGTTTTGGTATCCAAAACCTGCTGCTGCGGCGCACGAACCGTGTCAGTAAGGCTTTTGGCTAAGTTTTTGATATCTATCCCTGAACCTGCGTTAAGGGTGTTAACGATATCAACCATATATCACCTTACGGAATGTTATGACGCCTGTTGACCAGCAATTTTCATGCCTAGCGTTACTTTAATAGACTCAGGACTGTCTGGGCCTGCCCATTAGCCTGAGCCAGCATAGCCGTCGCAGCCTGCTGGATGACCTGAGCCTTCGTCAAAGACGTTGTTTCCGTAGCGTAATCTGTATCCAGTATGCGCGATCGAGCGGCTTCCATATTCAGATTGGTTGACGTCAAAATTCCTATTTTCGCCTCCAACTTGTTCTGGACAGCACCTAAGTCACCCATTCGTAAATTGAGCTTATCGATAGCCGCATCAATGGCGCGCATAGCAATACCAGAATTTGTTTGCGTGAGGATGTTAATGGTACCGCCTATGAGGTCTATGCGCTCCCCTTGCAGGGATAGGCCATATTTGGCTGCACTCAATCCATTATTTCGGTCCTCAATACGGATTTCACCGCCCATAGTGGACTGTAGCGTTATTGAACCGTAACTTGTGATACCATTCGACAAAATTGTAACCGTTTGTCCATCGATAGGTATTGTGCCGTCATAAGTCACCTGATCGATACCGCCGCCCTTGCCAATACTGCCTGTAGAAAATGCATTGGCCTCAAGAAATTCCACACGTAAGGCTATGGGGCTACCAGTAAGATTATTTTGACCAATGAGGTTTACTTTTCCATCAGAGGATGAGCTCGCAATCAATTGACCACTTAAAACACCATGTGCATTAATCGCAGCTGCAATGCGGCCTGCAACAGTCCCAGCATCAGAAGAAGTCGCTTCGACGACAACTTTCTCACCATTGATTGTCACAACAGCAACATCGCTCGTTTCAATAGAACCACCTAATTTAAAGATAGCCTCAGGTACTTCAGCCTCCCCTGTTAAAGTTCGAACCGTTTTTACAAATTTTCCAGACTGCTTTGATAGATTTTCAACTGAGATATTTTCTCCACTTTCTGATTCTAGGATAAGATTTCCCCTCCGATCAGCATAGGCATAAACACCTGAAGGCGCATTTTTGTTGATAATAGAAACTAATTGATTGACGTTCTCAGCTGATGAAATATCAATTGATTTTCCATTTATTCGAAAACTTTGTGAATCATCAAAAATATTCTTTTGAATTGACTGACCCTTAAATATCATTTCGTCATCGATACCGCTGCCGGGTGCAGTTGTCGCATTCTGAAAAGTTAAATTGTGAAGGGCATAATGATCAAATACGGGACCTGATGTAACTTGCTCCATTATAAACGTTGTAGCTGCCGTTTTCGCGGCAGCAGGCAGATTAACAGAGAGTGAAGTCCAAGTTGTATAAGGCGAATTATAAGCAAGCGTATAGAATAGCGTTTTTGTTGTTCCGCCATCTAATGAATAATAAAATTTTAAATCTTCGCCTGGATCTGTCTCTTCTCCACCATTAAAATCATTACCTCGTATTGCATCAAAAGTTATTGATTGTTGATCACGCCAATCCAGCGCATCAAATTTAATACGACGTGTTCCTCCTGAGCCAACACCACCAACACCAAATGAAATGTATTGAGGTCGGCCCGTAAAGCCTCCCGTATCACCCACGCCAGATCCCGCATTCTGAAAGTCAACGTTTAATGTGGTTCCAGTAATCATATTCCCAGCAACACCCTCAGACCATGCCTCTTCAGTTCCAAGAGGCGGCGATCGAAGCGTCGTTCCTGTAAATGCGGGAAGAACACGACCAGGAGTTGCTGGTTTCGCTCCGATTTTAATATCAGAAATAATTTCTTGGCCGGCTATATTCGAAGTGATTTTCAAAGTTCCATCAGGCATTCCGTCGGCAGTAACGAGACCCTTCATAACAACATCAGAATTAACAAGAGAAGCCAAACCTGCAGCTAAGGCTGAAGCCCTCGCATGAGAACCCGTAATACCGGTTAACCTTGATTGAAGATCAACGCCAAGTATGGATGCTTTTACATTATCAATGCTAGTACCAGCCTCATTGGCATCAATGGTGAGCTTGTAGCCATTAATTGTGATTTCATATTTGTCATCATTATCCGATCCGGGATGAACGGCGTAGGTTGTGATCTGTTTGACTGGCTGTTGTGGACGATAGGTAAAATCAAGCGCTACTTCGACCGCTGTTTTAGCTTTTGCAACAACACCACTTTCAGAAGAAACAACATTTATAGAAGCAGCTTTTGCAGCAGCGCTGCCTGCTTTTGGCTCATTAATGCGAACACCATTAATAAAAACGCGATCACTTTCTGTAGGAATTGAGGATTGAACAGATTTTCCACTCAATAAGCTTGATCCTTTAGCATAATTAAACCCTATTTTTTGTAGATCAGAAACAAAACCAATATCATTTGCAAATCCCAATGTTCGATTCGCCGGTTCAACTGTGATGTCTTTGAAGTCAAGACGATTAAGGGTAACAAATCCTTGGTAAGTTGAAGCAGCAATAAAGCCTGCTTTTGATGGACTTATACCGCTAATTGAAATCTGCTTTCCAGTATCGTTAGAAAGGCTAATTGTCTCGTCCGGGTTCAGATAAGCTATAACACCGCTTACATCACGATTTATATTTGTGACTAATTCTTCGATATCTCTTGCAGCCCCAATACTAAAACCATTGATTATCAAATCGCCGCTAGCAAAGGAAGATGCTGTGGGCGCTTCACCACGAATAAGGTTATAGGCAGACGCAAGTACATTATGCTCTCCAATATTTGCATTAATAGCAGAAGATATTGTTGATGCTGCATCTGTAAAGGATAAAGCAGCTGTGCCTGCATTTGTGGTCCAATTTTTCCCATTTATTAAAATTGCGTTTGCAGCAATTCCAGCTGGATTAGCAACCCGACCAGATGTTAACTGTCCTTCTGGAGCAAATCCCCTCAGACCGAGGGCACGACTGTCTGCCTTACTCAATGCAACCGCAAAATTATTTATCGCCTTATCACCTGTTTGAAGGAGCGCATTTTGATTAGTTCCATCAAGAAGTTTGATATCATTAAAATTCGTTGTTTGAGCAACCTTATCTACTTGTGAAAGTAACTGATCAAACTCAGCTTGAAGGGCAATGCGATTTTGTCCAGACATCGTGCCATTTGCGGACTGAACAGCTAATTCACGCATGCGCTGAACCATTTGTGATGTTTCGCGCAGAGAGGACTCAGCTGTTTGGGTAAGGGAAATACCGTCATTCACATTGCGAATAGCCACGGAAAGGCCACGAATGGAGGCCGTCATGCCTTGCGAAATGGCAAGGCCTGCAGCGTCATCCTTAGCGCTATTGATGCGCAAGCCTGTCGAGAGGCGTTCACTTGCAATGCCCAAGGATCGGCTAGCACGCGAAAGGCTTGTTGAAGCCGTCAATGCCCCAAAATTGGTTACTGTACCAGCCACAGCACACTCCAAGATCGCTCTTTCGTCTATACTTAAGAACGGCTTTTTCCGCTGCTTTTAAAGAGCTTTTATGTGTGGGAAGATGTAGAGGCGTTCTCAAAATCCGCTATTGCTACGCGCCATCAAGGAGATTGACAGTAGAGGCGGGATCCACCGAATGCCAGACGCGACTTGAACAGCCACATCTTGTTTGCCTGGATAATTTATTAAATATAATCCGGTTGAGATCTTCTATACTTTTCAAACGAAAACGCATGGCAATGCGTCACATGATCTGAAGCAAAACAGCTTCAATCCGAGATTGAGGGAGAGGTTTTAAGAGGTGCAAATTGATCCTCCCTTTTCGAAACATCGACCTCGTCCTATAGTTAGGTCTCCCTAACCCTCCACGTCACAGGATGGTATCCGCCGACATGATCTCCCTCAGGCAAGTCTGAGCCTTCTGGGAATGGATGAGCATCGGAACCAAAGAGATATTCCCCGTCATGGGTCAAGGTATGGTTCTTAATGACCGTCCAAACCCGATCTCGGAGGAAGTCTTGGTCAACCCAGCGCCATTTGGTCTCATGGGTCTCATAGTAGCGCACGGCCCCTTCAGCTAGGTTAGGTAGGAGGCCAGCAACGCCGCCCCACATACCAGCCATAATGAGCTCAGCGTGCTCAGGATGGTCACGCATGATGTGAAAAGGCTTTCCGGATGCAAGCCACTCGTCGACAGCGGCCTTCTCTCGATGATTGACTACTGCGTCGCAGTCACGGCAAACGAAGTAGTCAACGCTCGCATCACTCGCAACCAAGAACCGCCAAAATAGTTTCAGGTAGGTTCTACCATCATTTTGAACAAGAATGACTTGCGCACCATAGTCACGAAGAGCTTGAGCAATTTCTGCAGGCACAGTGTTATCAATGTAGAAACGGGCCTTCCAGCCAGGATAGACCGAAGGTACCAGCTTTGCATTGAGGACAGCTGTATAGGTATATTTCTGATCATTTCCCCAAAGGCTGAAACAAATAATATTACGATGAGGCGCTGTTGCATCAAAAGGCCGAAGCAATGAAGGCCACTTTTGATGGATCGACACTAGATCGATATCATGAGCTACTAATTCTGCAAGTTTATCCTTAATAGCAAGCACTTCACGACCATGTATGCGCGCCTCGTCATATCTCTTTAACTCAATCTTAGCTTTCATACACTGAACATGCCAATCATGACCAGCCTTGTGCTTGCAGCGTTCGAGGAGAGAGACTGCGTCTTCTGCCTTTTTGAGTTGTATCTTAATATGAGCAAGTTTGATTAAGAGCTCGTCGCGGGCATTAACTTGCCCAATTCGCAATTCAATAAATTGCTCAGCATCTTGCAAACGTCCGTCACGATTAAAGACTTGCAAAATCCCCAATTCGGCGGCCACATTATTTGGCTGTAGCTTGAGGGCTATTTTAAATTTTTCGAGTGCAGCCTCAATGTTACCATCTGCGAGGCTTGTCTGGCCAAGAACAATGTAAGGCTCAGCACTATCCATCTTGAGAAGGAGTGACTTTTCAGCATATTGCTTTGCCTTATCAGCCATTCCTAATTTTTGCAGAGCCACCGCAAGATTAGAATAAAATGCTGATTGATCAGGCCTCTCAATAATCGCACGCGAAATCAGATCGACAGCGCGACGATAGTCGCCACGCTGTATAGCTATAGCGCCCTTCAGATGAAGGGCATCTGCATTTTGCGGATCGAGCACTAGAATTTGATTGTAAAGGCTTTCAGCCTCGTCAACCAAATTATTGCGGTGGCTTGAAAGCGCGCGCCCTATTAAGGCATCAATATTGTCGGAACCCAATTTTCGAGGTCTCTGCGTATTGTGAAGGTAAATCGCAGTCATAATTGAATTCTCCTACACCGTAAATAGGTGCACGTTCAGCCCGAGATATATTAAGACCGCAGAATGGCAGCCAAGACATCAGAACGATTAGGCGAGGAAACCTGCCTAATACTGGCGTATGACGCTCCGGAAAGCGGATTTAGCAAGCCAGGACCAGACATAGGCCGAGAATTTGCTGCCGCTGCATAAGCGTTAATATTGCTCGTTTTTCGCATGGAATTTGCAGATGATGTTGAGGATACACGGTTAGCAGCAGGCGAGGACGCCGATGCTGCCACATGAGCCATTTTGCGAGATGTCTTAGATACAGAGGCCGATAGCTTAGAGACAACGGCCCTTGCTCCGTTAATGCCAGCCATACGACCCTTTGAAATTGTTGCTCTTTCTTTTGCAGAACGCGTTACGGGAGAAGCGGGTGAAGGAAGTGATGATGCCGCTCTTTCGTTTGCAGCTGCTGTTGCTGCAGCAGTTGCAGCAGCCGCTGCAGCAGCTCCAGGACCAGAACTAGCTGCAGATGCGCCAGTCGGCATACCACTTGCGTTACCTACTTTTTGACGCGTTGTTGCGTCATAAGTCCCGTCACTGAATTTCATAAACTCAACGGCAGTCAGCGTGTCTGTTCCATCACGACCAGCAGTATTGTCCTGTACCGTGAAGGTGGCACCAACGGCTCCTAGCGTGTAATCGGCAAAGGTTCCACGGAAGCCGGCAGTATCATTGCCAGCACCGCCATTGATTGCATCATTACCAGCCATACCCCAAATTTCATTTGCAACGCTATTGCCCGTGACTGTGTCATCGCCAGACCCACCAATTGCATTTTCAATCGTAGTGGAATACGCGATTGCGACGTTATTATCCCACTGATAAAGCTGAGACGTATACTGCGCTCCATAAAGCGTATCGAACCACGCATCATGACCGGGATTAGCAGCCTTTGCAGCAGCTTTCTGATCAGCAATTGACCAAGAACCGATAGATGAAAAACTTCCAGGCGTTAAGTCGATGGTGCTACCACGTGTAATACCGGTCAGGTCCATCGTATCCGTTCCGCCACCATCAACGATCGTTTGCAAAACTTCAGGAGCTGACGTGAATGTATATGAAGTATCGGTGGAACGGACATCCAACTCCGTTCCATAATTTTCTTGGGCAAAAGCAACATCATAAAGCATAGGCGTAACAGGACGGACGATACTTGCCGAAGCGGAGACGCTCCCTCCAGAAGCAGTAATATTCCAGACCAAATTCTTATCATTTTGAGTATAAGTCATGACAGAATAACGAGGATTATCAAGCGATGAATTGAGTATTGGCCCTGCTCCAGCAGACGTCTGAAATGGATGTTTTAGGCCTATAGCATGGCCAATTTCATGGAAAGCTGTAAGCATTCCATAGTCGCCAGGGCTGAATGAGTTATTTGATGAGACAGAGCTCATATACCATGTATCACCACCGCTGGCTCCGCCATTGGGATAATATGCATAGGCCGCCGATCCTGCTGGACCAGATGACGTATAAGCCACACGAATTTCGCCGACATTTGAAGAAGATGTTTCGTAGACTTTTTCAAAATCAAAATTAACGACATCATCCCATCTTGCAAAGACGGTATCGTGGTCAGCCTGCTGCGTCGCATTGAGAGCCACTAAATTTCCATCAGGGCCACTCCCAGCATACGTATAAGGCACAACGCCTGAGTAGTAAGAGTAACTCAGCTGTTGGTTACCTGACAAATTCCAAAGCGAGCCACTCCGCAGAGCATCCCAATTAACATCTGTTGTTGATGTATCACTTTGAGGACCAACAATAGTCGTTGTGTTTGTTGTTGGAGCTGCAGCAAGAGCGTCTCCTGAATTACAAATTGTGCACGTAGCTGGATTATGCAGCTTAGAGACAAGATCATCTGCTTTAATTTCAATGCTAGCAAGACGAGCGCTCACTTCTGAACCAGCGTCCTGAGACCAGGCCTCAAAGTTGAAATAATTATCCTCAGTGGGCGTTTCGTCGAAATTGATCTTCCAATCGCCCAGTGTCGATACATTGGCCATAATATAAGTGCTGAGATCGTTTTGCGCAGCCTGAAAAGACGCCTCTGCATCATTATATTCGGGACTGCCTGAAACCAAAGAAAGGCGTGACTGTTCAATAGCGTCCAGCGTCTCAAGGCGTGTAGCAATTCCATCGAGAACTTCATTTGTTACATCAACTTTAACGACCAGCTCTGCTACGTCGCTCAAATCTTGCTTGAGGAGGAGGGTTCGCGAACCATCAATTGTGACATTCTGAGCACTGGTTAATGCACGCCCAACGGTGGTTTCCGTTGATGAGATATTGGCAATGGAGCGCAGTTGCGTCAGGGATGAGGCAAGGTAGGAAGATCCAATGGCAGTCATCACACAACGAGCTCCGAAGAGGAAAATTCCCTATATTAGATAACGGTCCACGACCGCATTAATTTAAAAAAAAACGCCCGGCAAAGCCGGGCGTTTTATATTTATTATCAGTTACTTACTTGAGGAGTGACAGCACAAGCTGGGGCTGCTGATTGGCCTGAGCCAACATCGCCGTTGCCGCCTGTTGGATGACCTGCGACTTGCTGAGCATGGTCGTTTCCTGCGAGTAGTCTGCATCGAGGATGCGCGAGCGAGCCATTGTGGTATTGGTGCTCGAGCTGGTCAGATTATTGATCGTGGCCTCGAGGCGGTTCTGCATAGCACCGAGGTCAGCGCGCTGCAGAGATACCTGATCAAGAGCCGTATCAATCGCCGTCAGTGCACTAGCGGCCGAATCCTGACTTTCGATACTGAGAGCACCACCAACCGCAGTCGATGAGCCACCCTGAGCGGAGAGGCCAAGCTTAGCAGCAGAACCTGAGACCTTATCTTCGATGCGGATTTCAGAACCAGAAGCCGAGGAGAGCGTCAGACGACCTGACAGATTGATGCCATTAGACAGCATCGTGAAGGTCTGACCATCGATGGGCCGTTTCCCACCAAACGTGACGCTATTAACCGTTGATGTCAGTTCAGTAATATTCTCTAAAGTCTCAAGCTTCACGTTCATCATTTCACCGGCTGTCTTGCCAACGATTGTTAGTAGACCATCCGTAGTCGTCGTGATCGAGTCGATTGCGGCCGAAGCGGTAGCATTACCCAAAATTGCAGTCCTAAGTGCGACCGCAGCTGCGCTTGCGTTTGTTGCACCAGCAGTAGCGGTAATTGTCTGGCCAGCAACCGTCACACGGAATTTATCATCAGCTTCGATGGTGCCACCAATTTTTAGAATAGCTTCCGCTTTGTTTTTTTCACCTGTGAGTGTCTGGACGGTCGTAACAAAACGGTTGCTATCTTCTGACGTATTGTCGATCCGGATATCCTCACCACTCACCGAAGTTAAGATAAGGTTACCAGCATCATCCGCGCTAGCAGTAACGCCTGGAACAGAGTTAGCATTAATAGTCGAGACAAGCTGTTTGATATCAGTGGCATTTGTGATGTCAATTACCTTGCCATTGATACGCAGATCGTCCGTTCCATCAAAACGATTTGCTGTGACCGTCTGGTTTTTGAAGACAACAACCTCATTGTCGCCGTCCGTTACCTTGACATCAACATTAAAAGCATCTCCAGCTTTGATGGCTGTGAGTTTGATCACGCCGTCAGTCGCCGCCGCACTAACCATAGCGCTCGCAGTCGCATCACCATTAATAACGTTAGCGAGGGCCTGTGCCAGAGCTTGATTTTTCGCCGCTTGGTTAGCTCCTGTAACTGCAGCAGCAACGGTGCTACCTAAGAGTGATGCAGTAGCATCAGATACGTTACCTGTACCCTTAGCCGTATCAATTTCGATCACATAACCGTTGATCGAGATTGAATATTTGTCGTTTGTAGTATCAGTTGCTGCACCTGGCGAGACAGCAATGGTTGTCTCTTGCTTCTGAGCGGCCTGAGGACGATATGTAAAGTCGAGCGACGCTTTAACTTCAGTTAGAGCAGACGCACCAACTCCCGTCTTATCATAAATAGCATTGACAGCTTCAGCCTTAGAAGCGGCTGATGCTGAAGATGTCACACCAACCTTAACACCATTGATGCGCACATCATCCAGCACACTCAGTGCATCAGTCGCTACCTTTTTGCCCGAGAACGAACCACCATCCTGCGTTTCATTAAGACCAAAGAGTTGAACATCAGCGAGAGTACCAGCACCCGTCAAAAATCCGTTAGCAGGATTTTTGGCGGTAACAGCAACCGATCCGCCATCCATGTTTTTCAAGGTAACGAAGCCCTGATAGGTACCAGCAGTAAAGCCAGCCTTGGCGTTATTGACCGAACCAGCCGTTGCTGCGATGGTGATCTCCTTTCCCGTATCATTCGAGAGGGCAATTGTTCCGTCGCTGTTCAGAACGGCTGAGATGCCAGCCACATCACGATTGATATTCGTCACCAACTCTTCAACGCTTGCAGCAGCACCAACTGAGGCGCCATTGATGTTAATTTCACCCGCAGCAAACACGTTTGATGTAGGTGCTGCTCCAGAAATAGTATTGAAGGCTTCAGCCTTAATTCGGTGGTTACCAACATTCGAATTGATGGCAGAGGCAAGAATGGAAGCCGTGCTCGCGGTACCTGCAATTTCTGCAGTAGATGCTGCAACACCATTTAAAAGAACGTCATCGGCTGCAACGCCAGAGCCTGCAGCACCAAAAGATCCAACGCGACCTGTGGTCAATTGACCCTCGACACGGAAGCCCTGGAGGCCGAGCGACTTCGACGACATTGAGCCGATTGTCATAGCCACTGTGTCGCCTTCACGAGCACCGACCTGCATGGTCAGGCCAACGGCGCTTCCATCGAGCAGGTTGATGCCGTTGAAGTTCGTCGTCTTCGCAACGTTATCGATTTCGTTCACGAGCTGCGTGAATTCAGCCTGGAGAGCCGTGCGGTTCGTGCCCGACATCGTGCCGTTGGCCGACTGAACCGACAATTCACGCATACGCTGCAGCATGTTGGTCACTTCGCCCAGCGACGATTCAGCCGTCTGAGCGAGCGAGATGCCGTCATTGGCGTTACGAATAGCAACGGCGAGACCGCGGATGGTGCTCGTCATCTTCTGCGAGATGGCGAGGCCTGCCGCGTCGTCTTTAGCGCTATTGATGCGAAGACCGGTTGAGAGGCGTGTCATGGCCGTGTCCAGCGTGCGCTGGTTGGCGGTCAAGCTCGACTGCGCCTTCAAAGCATTGATGTTGGAATTGATGACAGTCATTGGATTTGCTCCTGCTTGTCCTTGACCCTGACAGGGCCCCTTTGGACCTGTTCAGCGTTAAAATGATCCCGATTGCCCTCGTCCGGACTTCCCGGCTTCATGGCTTCGTAATCAGGAAAACGGCATGCACCGATAAAGCTTTAGGGTTTTTCAAGGATAATTATGGAAAGCAGGGATCACCCGGAATTGAGTTATATTATTGATAATACTTAATTTTTTTCATAGGTCTGGATATCGCGGATAATTTTTGATTGTTTTACGCCCTCTGGTTGGGCCACGTAGGCGGATTAACCGAGCTGCTTAATGACTAAAAAGCCAAAGTTCGGAAGGCTTGATTATGTTAAGTCATGATTGGCTTCTACGACGATCCGTATCTGACCTTAGGGAATGCTTGAGGCGTTCAATAGCCCTTTAAGTTGCTGGTAGCCTTATGAGGTGGCGGACTGGTTACCCTGGCCGGCATGGGACTGCCCCCGGGGAGAAAAAGGGGGGTAAGGGGGCGTGCGCCAGCTTTCATTCACCCCGTTGCAATGAGGCAGTGATCATGAGTTAGTGATCATGAGGTAGTGATATTGAAGGCGCTATAGGCTCTCTGGAGCTTTGTGTCCTTGCTGGGCTTGGTTGAATGCGGGAGCCCATGAGAAGCCGAAGACAAATAATGTGATTATGGACGAGAATTGGCCCCGTAATAGCTAAAGCTAAGATTAGGGCCCTCCATTCGTGACCCATCCAATCAGTCTACCATCGCGAAGCGGTCGGTTGATCTCTTCACGGCATGGTCAGCTGAAGGCTTGATCTGTTTTAAGGAGGTGGGCTCATTAGCCGCTATGAGGCACCGCCTATCAAGAAATGGGTATGACGGCTGTTTGATTAAGTTCGGGAATGATGTGATCTAACTATTAACACTGGCTTTAGACAAATCAGGTATAAAACATGGTTGAGGTAGGTAGAGACTTTATTTCAGATTATGGAAGCTGAAGGGGCGGTCTCCATCGTTAAAGGTAAGGGACGAATGATGAACCAAGTTACCGTCAAATGGATTATTGAAGGCGAGATGACAGTCGAGGCTGATACGGTTGAAGCCGCAGAAGAGCAAGTCCACAAGGAACTCGTAAAGGTGCTCACTGATCCGCAACGCTGGCCTGAAGCACTCGGAGCGCGTTCCATCCAGGGCGCTGGCGCCCCTGCTGAAAAGTCGGAATAAAACATATGGCGGGTCCGGCAAAACCTAAAGCACCGCCTCCTGCTGAAAAGCCGAAGGCGCCTCCGGCCAAGCCGTCACGTCCTAAGCCTGAAAAGACATTATCGCTCGACGAGGCGACACAACGCCTTGTAGCCCTCGATTTTGGACAATTGACCGAGGAAGATCGCATTGGAGCCGTGCTTGAAATTCGAGCGCGTTTGCAGGAGCAAAAGGAACGCGTTGAGGCACCAGCTCAGGCCTTGGCACGCCGTGTCCTTCTTTTGCGCCTATGGCAAGAATTGGTGAAACTGCGCGTTGTCGATGTACAAAGCAACCGGCAACCACCTTTTGAGCACATCTCCACAGAGCGCCTTTTTCCACCTGTCGAGAATGATGAGAGCGAGCCATCGCCGATCGAAGAACATGCAGAAGCAGCTCTTGAACAAGCACTAAAGCCGCTTGACCCCAAGCCCTTTGTTCCACCACAACCGGACCAAAATGAAATTCTCGTGAGCGTTAAGCTTCTCGAAGCCGAGATGGTGCGCGGCATGAAATTACCAGCTGGCATCGTTGTCGATGTCCAACCTGATGATGCAGATCATCTCGTTGAAAAAGGGAAGGCCGTTCGCGTTTAAGAACGGCCTTTTGCCTGTAAGGCACATTTCAATTCAAGAAAGAGTGTTCTTTTAGACAGGAAGACCGCGCTTATGCACGGCCCGCCTGCGCAGCATCAACGCCGCGTGCATCCGAGAAGAG